>Ga0224527_1000451_pt1 | contig 27177 bp, 28 predicted proteins | sample CBST0metaG_FD_179882 | JGI IMG/M metagenome (GOLD analysis project Ga0224527, IMG submission 179882) | Peat soil microbial communities from Stordalen Mire, Sweden - C.B.S.T0 | ecosystem: Environmental > Terrestrial > Soil > Wetlands > Peat | place: Sweden: Norrbotten County, Stordalen Mire... | reverse complement strand
GCGCAGAATACGGCGCCGCGGCGTGCCACTTCCCCAGACTACAATTTTGTTTTGATTAGAAGCTTTTGCCTCGGCAACTTTGCGCATCAGCGCCGGGAGCACATGCGAATTCGCAAGATCGTAATTATCTTCGGACCCATAGAGATGAGTGGGCATGGCCGCCAGGTATCGCGTTCCATATCTATACCTACTATCTCGGTGATAGCTGGAACACGCCATCGTCCTTGAGAAACGGCTTCCAGTTGATCCATCAGACCTGTGTCGGAAGCAAGGGAGCAGGATTATTAGATCTCCGCAGAGAGCGACGGACTGACCCGCACCAATTCCCGTTAAATTGCCATTTAGCCTTCCCTCCTCTGATTGTCTGTGCGCCAAGGTGGGCCACGGAGTCCTCGTGGAATCGTGCTCCAGTATGTTAACTAAAATGAAAGGCGAAAAACGGCAGCTCTCGTTAAATAAAAGTAATGAATTGTGGGAGAATTTGGAGGCGCGGGCCGGGATCGAACCGGCGCATAAAGGTTTTGCAGACCTCTCCACGTCCTCTAAGTCGTTGTGAAAACAGGGCACTTCCGCTGGGCGAAGTCCCCAAAAACCCGCTTTTTAGCACCGATTTTTCGCTTATTGGCAGCTTAACGGCAGCTAGATTTCTGAGGTCTTCATCGGCCCATTTCGTCTGTGCCTGGTGGTCCATGCTTCCTCCTTTCAGTCATCCTCCCAGGTCAATTGCTCTGGACTAGATGACTCGAGGATTCTGTGTCCCTTCCGATTTCCTGTCAAATCATACAGTCGACAGCTGGGGCCTTTTCAGGCTGTGTCCGCCCCAGGGCCGAGTACATCGTGCCGCCAAACAGCGAGGGTCGCATCGCAAGTTTCTCTACTCGTCCCACTCCTGCCCCGATGAAGAGTTGGCGGAGTCTTTCGAATCCGACCGGATATGGTCCCCATCTGTTCGGCTTGGATCGTTCATACTCCACGATCAAAAAGCGATCCGTCACAGACAGAAGCCTCCTCATGAGCTTCTGCTGCTCTTGAATGAAGTGCAGCGTATTTGCCAGGAGAATTCCGTCGACTGGTGGAAGGCGGAGGCTGGGGCTCCCGATGTCCCCTAACGTCTTACGAATTTCGACTCCATCATAGTGGTCTGGCAGATACTCCAAAGCTCCGGGGTCCAAATCGACGGCATGAATAATGCTGCCCGGAGCCAGTGAGTGGGCAAGCGCCGTTGTAAAGGTGCCAGTCCCACAGCCAAGATCACACCAGGATTGCGGTCGCACCCAGTCAATGAGTGGCGTACGAATGAGTGCTGTCGCCTCACTGATCTTCACCTCTTCACTGTACTTTAGCGTGAGGGTATCTACCGAACTAAGAATTCTCCGCCAGCCTCTACGGCAAAGTCAGGCCCCAAGAGCGTGCCCGGCGTGAAACATCCTGGCTGGGCCTTTCCTTCCAAAAGTTGCCGCGCAACCGCCGCTGCAGCTTTAGCGAGGAAGTCGTATCCATCGCCGGCTCGCAGCCAGATCGTGCGCGCGGTGCCGTCGGCCCATTCGACACGGGCACGCGCCCAGGATTCCTTGCGTGAAGACGGCGGCGGAGCCAGCGACGCAAGTTTCCGAACAGCGAAGTTGCGAATTGCGGGTATCGAAGCAAGCGCAGCTATCAAAGGAATCACAAAGCGAATGGGACCGCTCGGCGCTGCTTCCAAACAGGCCACTACGTTCGGCGCTTTGCTTGCACGTCTCGCCGCTTCCAACTCACCGCTTGCAATGGATGCGCTCTTGGCCACCGTGCCATCGGGAAGTGTGATTGTTTCCTGGTCGCTGCCCGAAAGACATGACCGCAAGCTCCCGCCGATATAACGACGGCCACCATAGCGGATTCCCTCAACGATGGTCTCTGCGAGAGTCGCTCCGAGGGGAACGCCTCCTTCGGTCGCTGCAAGGCTGTCGACTCTGACGCGAACCGGTACAGGTTGTCCGTCGCAGAGTTTCCTTAGGGCACTCTCGGTTCCAAGAACGCCCCAACCGGCGCCTGGCACCACAGTCCGAGATGATCTGACTAACTCCGCATGCATCCCAAAGAGGGCCAGAAACTGCGGGAGTTCATTCCCGATATCGAGATAATGCGTCCCGGGAGGACAAGCGTTCACGAACAAAATGGCTGTCTTTGTGAACGGGCCGATTGTGTTGATGACAACGCTCGGCTTCGCGCGTGTAATCTGGGCCGCCATATCTGCAAGAGAGCCGGTGGCGACGATACCTGAATCGAGCTTCAGGCCTGCTGCCACATTGCGAAGCGTCACGGCGTCCCGCCCCACAAGTGTCACCGGTAGTCCGGACGTCACCAGCTCCCGTGCTATCGCACGTCCAGCACGCCCAGCCCCACCGAGAATCCAGACGCTATTCATGCCTCTCTCCAGTCCCGCCCAATCAAGCGTAGGCGATAGGCGTTGAATGACCTATCATTGTTAGTGCATAAAACATTCGTAATCGTTCAAAAAACATAGTTGGGGAAGCCGTCCTCTACCAGGCGGGCGTTCATGCCGCTCCGACTGGCTGATACCGCCACTCGAATCACGCGCCCGAGACACTTTTTGCATGGGGATGCCACCAAGTGGCGTCGCGCGAATCTTCGTCATTCTCGCCTCAGCATTGCTCTGGCGGCGCTTTGTCGGGGAGTGCTGATTTCAAACGATTCCCACCGCTATAAGGCTGCGGGCGCAATCGACGATGGTGTCCTCCAGCGGACGGGGTTTCCATCTGAGGACGGATCGCGCCTTAGCGGAGGAATATGTGTACTTGCGCCCGAGGTAGCCATTCATTGCACCTAGGTCACGGTCGAAGAGGCCCACCACGCGCAGCAAAAAATCCGGCAGGTTCATCGTCGGAACCTTGGCCGCTTCCGCGTCCAGCCGCGCCCTCAGGATCGCGGCAATGTCCGCCATCCACGCGAACTCGCCTGCGCCAATGAATCTCTCTCCGGCAGCTGTTGGATCCGTCATGGCGCGCATGTGAAGGTCGGCGAGGTCGCGCACGTCGACGATGTTGAATCCGAGCCGCGGTACACCCGGCATCTTTCCCGATAGCAGCCGCTGAACGAGTTGCACCGAATCCGAAAAGTCGCGGCCGAGCACCGGCCCCAGGATCATGGACGGATTGATGACGGCCAGGGTCGTCGCCCCGCCCTCGGCGCGGATGATTTCCCATGCTGTCCGCTCGGCAATGGTCTTGGAGCGGGAGTAGGCGTCAACGGTGGGGTCATCCGGATCGGTCCATACTGTCTCGTCGCTCTCGCAATCGGGAGCACGGACTCCGCGGCTTGCCGCCGCCACTGAGGAGGTCATCACCACTCGCTCGGCGCCAGCCTTGATCGCAGCGCGCACTACCCGCGCCGCGCCGTCGCGGGCCGGCCTGATAAGTTCTTCCGGGTCCTTTGGCGGCTGCACAAGCACAGGCGAGGCGACGTGGAGGACGTACTGGACCCCCTCCGCTGCGGCATCCCATCCCTCGTCGCTTTCAAGGTTCGCGGCGCTTACGCTGAGGCGGTCGCTGGGGTCAACCTCCTTGGCAACCATCGTCCGAACCTCGGGCTCACGGCGAAGGTCCCGAACTGTAGTGCGGACGTTGTAACCACGCTGCAGGAGGGAAATGACGCACCTCGCGCCAACATAGCCTGACCCGCCACTCACCAGCACTGTAGCCCTTTTGTTCATGACACCATCGCCTTCGTGATCGACACCGAAAATTTCCAAGGATGCGCCTCGCGCCGAACCTGCGTGAGAAAGGACGGATGCTCCCCGGGCGGACAAGCGTTCACGAACAAAATGGCTGTCTTTGTGAACGGGTCGATTGTGTTGATGACACCGCTCGGCTTCGCGCGTGTAATCCGGGGCGCCATATCTGCAAGAGAACTGGTGGCGACGATACCTAAATCGATATTCGGGCTTGCCGCCGCATTGCGAAGCGTTCCGGCGTCCCGCCCCACAAGTGTCACCGGTAGCCCGGACATCACCAGATCCCGTGCGATCGCACGTCCGGCACGCCCAGCCCCACCGAGAATCCAGACGTTACTCATGCCTCTCTCCAGTCCCACCCTACCAAGCGTAGGCGATAGGCGCTGAATGATCTATCATCGATAGTGCATAAAACCTTCGCAATCGTTCAAAAAAATGGACTCTCTTTCGGACGTTCTATCCCTTCTCAAAATCCGCAGCTACATGGTTCGCGCTATTGATACTGGTGGAGACTGGTCTGTGCGATTCGGTTCGCACCGCGGTATTAAGCTGTTTGCTGTGATCTCCGGAGAAGGGTGGCTCTCCGTTGATGGAGTCGAGGGCGCGGTTCGGATGGGTTCAGGCGATTGTCTTCTGTTGCCAAGCGGCCGCGCCTTTCAAGCTGCGAGCGATCCTGCGCTGCCACCGGTTGATGGAGAGGCATTGCTCTCTGGGCTCACCGATGGGGAGATCGCTCGATGGAATGGTGGTGGTAGCTGTCTCGCCATCGCTGGGCACTTCGATTTAGCGGAAGAGAATGCAGCAATGCTGCTGACTATGCTGCCGCCCATTCTTCATATTCGTAGGGAGCAAGACAAACAGGTCCTACGCTGGTGTCTGGAGCGAACCATGAAGGAGTTGCAGGAGGCGCAGCCAGGCCACACGCTGATTGCTCAGCAGCTGACCTTAACAATGCTTGTCCAGATATTACGAACCTTCATGGCAGAAGGAGTTGCCAGCAGGCCGGGATGGCTGTTCGCCCTCGCGGATAAGCAAATCAGCCGCTCTCTCCAGGCGATGCATGCAGTTCCGGGCCGCCAATGGACACTCGCCACGTTAGCGCAAGAAGCAGGTATGTCACGGACCGGTTTTGCCGTAGCCTTCAAACGGTTGGTGGGAGTCGCACCAATCGAATACCTCACGCGTTGGAGAATGATGCTGGCGAGGGAGCGTCTTCTGACATCTGGTGAGGGAGTCGCAGGCATCGCAGAGCAGGTTGGCTACGATTCGGAGAGCGCCTTCAGCACTGCGTTCAAGCGCGTTGTCGGATGCTCTCCGCGTCGCTATGCGTCTGTAGGGAAAGCCAAGAAGCAGGAGCTATTCGTAATGTGAGCCCCCCACGTTGGCGGGAACGATTCTCGATTGATGGATTATTGCCAAATCGCTCATCGACGAAGGTGTTCCAGATGGCAAAAAACACGAGGCGACTTCACATTACTGATCTCTCGTACTGGGACCTCCGAGATGCGGTGTGCGAGCCTTAGCAAAAGGCTCGAACCCCCTTATTGATTATCCGCGGCTATTCGTCTCACTCACTGACAAAAAGTGGCCCATGCACTTAGAGAAAGTCAGCAACTGAGTGACTGCCCATCACGGATACAAGAGGACGGCACTTTTCTATGTCTATGAGTGCCGTCAGCCCACTTCCAGCACGATCTTCCCTGGGCCCTTGCCTCCATTGCGCAACGCCACCTGCGCCGTTGCCGCGTCCTTGAGCGGATACGTCGCCGCAACAGGAACCGTCAGCTTTCCCGCTTCTACAAACTCAACAAGCCGGAGCAGATCTGCCAGATCCATCCGTGCAAATACCGTAGTGACACCAGGGGCGCCGTCCGCGATTGAGCAGGCGCGCCATCCAATGCGGCCCAACTGAGGATTGAGCGCAAGGACCCCGCGCCCAACACAGTCGAAGACAGCATCGACACCGTCTGGAGCGATTGTTCTTACATCCCGAACCAGATGATCTCCATAGAGGACAGGCTCCACGGCAATCGAACGCAAGTACCCGTGGTTGGCGACCGACCCAGAACCGATCACGCGAGCCCCTTGTTGCACCGCAATCTGCGCGGCCAAAGAGCCCACGCCACCAGAGGCTCCGTGAATGAGAATGGTCTCGCCTCTCGTTAACTTCAGCTTGTGAACGATTGCCTGATATGCCGTGAGCCCCGCCAGCGGCAGTCCCGCTGCTTGCGCCCACGTCGCATTGCGCGGCCTGCGAACTAGCGTTGACACTGAGACAGCTATCTTCTCGGCATACGTGCCATGACGAAGAATCTCCTCACGCACAAATCCGATCACTTCGTCTCCCGCAGCGAACTCCGTCACGCCTGCACCAACACGTTCGACGACGCCCGCAACATCCCAGCCTGGGATGACCGGAAACCATGCGTCCATGATCGAGTCTCCAAGGCCAGCTTGCAGTACATGGTCGGCTGGGTTAAGAGCCGCCGCCTTCACCCCAATAAGCACACTGTTCTGCGCCAGCTTCGGGTCCGGGATCTCCGCCAGCTCAAGAACCTCTGGTCCTCCATACTGCCGATAAATAATCGCCTTCACGGATAGCTCCTTATTGTCCGGGGAATGCTAATGGAAGGTTCATGACGATGCGCAGCGTATCGATCTTCCACACGCCATCCACCCGACGCAAGATTGGCCGATAGTAGCCTGCCTCGATTGGAGTCACTGTGCCCTGAGCTCCGAACGCCCCCTCGGGCCATCCCGTAGCCGGCCGCTCTTTGCCGCGTACCTCGAAGACCACAAACTGAGCATCCATCGTCGCATGGTCGCCGTCTACTTCGATAATGTGGTCATGCGTTGTATGGTGGCTCCAGCCACGCGCCGGGTGCGGCTGCATCATCTGCGATACCGCGGCAGCGATCGCCTCCTGACCCACCAACTCACCCAGCGGCTCCAGCTTGCCCAAGTTGTTATACGAAATTTCGACTCGGCCCACGTCCGTGAACAGCGCCGCCACTGCCGCTCCATCCCGCGTATCCGCTCCGCGCACATATTTCGCGAGCACCTGCTGTACTGCTCGTTCCTCACTCATCTCTGTTTTCTCCTTGTAGGCACGCTGTCCGTGACCGTAGCCACCCGCCGCGCCCAATATGTATCTATCATAAGAGCACATCAACGTGAGTTGTGCAATTATCATAGGTACAGATAGGTTCGGCGGAAGAGGAGGTTTCCCATCATGATCGACGTTCGATTTCCCACTGCGCTTCAGATCATGCTCAGCCTGGCTCTGGCGGAACAGCAGTCTGTTCCCCATCTCACCTCTTCCCAACTCGCTGAAAGCCTCGGAGCCAATCCAAGTTTCGTGCGCAAGCTCCTTGTGCCGCTCGTCCAGAACAAGCTCTTGAACTCCCAGATGGGCAAGGCTGGAGGCGTGCGTCTCGCGCGGCCAGCAGCCGAAATCACCCTGCGTGACATCTACCGCGCGGTCGTAGCCGACACGAAAATCTGGGCGCCTCGAACTGGAATTCCGCATCGCTGCCTAGTGAGTTCCAATGTACAAGGCTACTTCGAAGAGTTGATTGACGACGCGCAGGAGGCAATTCTCTCCATGCTCGGGCAACGTACTCTGCTGCAGGCCCTCACCGAACTGGAGATCCGCGAGAGTGCGAAGAGGATTACCGGCAAAGTCAGGCCATCGAGCGCCGCACGACGATAGAGAAGATCCGCTCAGGAAGATGGTTTGCCGAGTCTTGAAAGATAACGGCGGTATGCAAGGAGCCTGCTCGGAATGACCCGATAGAAAATATGCTGGCCGCTGCGATGGGATGCCAGCAAGCCCGCCTGACTCAGGACACGGAGATGATGAGAGACCGTGGGGTGGGAGACCACCTCGCAAACTTTCAGGTCGCCAACACAAATCTCCTTGTGAGCAGCAATTTCGCTGTAAGTTCGCAGCCGGATGGGATCGCCCAGCGCCTTTGCAATGCGCGTCGCTTCCGATTCAGAGAGCCCGGCTACCATGATCGCTTCTCCTCTACCGTGATCCGTTCGCCGGCCACGGAGATATTCCCTCTTGCAGGAAGACGCCCATCTGTCGATGCGGAGCGGGCTATACACCCTCCCTGCCACATTGGATAAGCAATGCCTGAGCGGGATTCAATACAAGCGACCAGTCGGTCGTTTTATTAATAAGCAATATCATCCGAAAACTCGACGATCTATATAAAAGAGCGGTTTCATATTATTTCCGACCGACTGGTCGTATTTTTGCATCTGGTGTGGATCCATCCACATCTAGTGCGGTATGGGTTCGCGCTATAGGCGCACCGAGGAGAGCAGTATGAACGGAATCAAGAAAAGTCTTGGAGGCGCAGCCGTCGTTTTGGCTGCAAGCGTAGCTCAGGCAGCTACTGGCGTGGCTGATTACAGCAAAACCCCGAATCACTACGTGACGGTTGACGGAACAAAGCTGGCTTACCGGACGATTGGACACCGATCCGATGCTCCGACGCTAGTGCTCTTCCAGCATTTCACCGGAACTATGGATGATTGGGACCAGAGCATGATCGAGGAGTTGGCTAAGAACCGCTCTGTCGTGATCTTCGAGAACGCCGGCATCGGGGCCTCAGAAGGCAAGACGCCCGACTCTGTGGCAACAATGGCTCACTATGCGGAGGGCTTCCTGGATGCACTCCACTTGAGCAAGGTCGATGTCCTTGGTTTCTCCTTGGGCGGCGCCGTCGCGCAGCAGGTTCTGGCCGACCGGCCTGAGCTGATTAGTAAGGCAATTCTTGTCGGGACCGGGCCGCAGGGCGCGGAGGGCTTCAAAGACCTTCCCAACGTCATCTCCGACAGCATGAAGAAGAGTGCGGAGACGAATGTGCCCATGAAGGCGCTTCTGTTCTTCACCTCGACGCCCGAGGGTCGTCAATCAGGTCTTGAGTTTGTAAAGAGAATCAACAATCACACGGTGGACCCGGAGCCTGTGGCTTCTCAGGAAGCGACTCAGGCACAGGCGAAGGCCTGGATCACCTGGGGGCTGACGCCCGCGAATAACGCGCAACTGGAAGCCATCAAGCAGCCTGTTCTTGTCGTCAACGGCAATGACGACCTGATCGCACCCACCATCAACTCCTACGTCCTCTACCAGCACATCCCCGGCGCCCAACTCAGTCTTTATCCTGATTCCGGCCATGGCTCACTCTTCCAGTACCACGCTCTCTTCGTCTCGCAGGTGAATACCTTCCTTGACGGAGTTCGCTAATGCCGATGATTTTCGTCACGGCCCGTGGGGGGAAGAACAATCCCCCCACGGGCCAGGAAAAGGAACAATAAAATGAAGCACACGCTTGTAACGACAGCTCTTCTCAGTCTTGTTCTGGCTGCACCAACGACCTTCGCCCAGACTGTTCCAGCTCCCTCCGCAACAGCATCCGACTCGCAGCCCCTCGATGCTGCCACGCTCGACCATGTGAAGGATTTATTTCACCAGTTGATGGACCACGCGAACAAGCATGACGTGGATGCAATCCGAGCAATGTTCTGGGATTCCCCGTCGGCGCTGATTGTTGCGAAGAGCGTCGATCCCGACGAGGGAAATTGGGCTGGCTTTTGGGGCGTCGATGCCGTGACCAGGAAGATCCATGACATTGCGGCTAGCGGCCCCGTTACGCTTTATCCAGACTTTTCCAAGCTGAAGGCCGTAGGGATCAGTTCCGATGTAGCTGAGACCTACATCCCGCTAAAGATTGCTGTACCTTATGGCGGCCAGGACCCGGCCCCACGTCCATTTCTCATGATTTGCGAGTGGCGGAACACTTCTTCGGGATGGAAGATCGCGTCAGAGATCATCGTTCCGGTTCCTCCCTCGCCCGTAAAGCAAAACTGACCGGGCTCGCATCATGGCCGGTGAATTGTGCAGACGTATTGACAGGAGAGGAAGATGAGAATTTCGCGAGTATTTCAGATGGTTTCCGGTTTTGCACTCGGCTTTGTCGCGTGCGTCGGGATGTCGGCTCAAACAGCAACAACCAAAGGAGAAGCAAAGCACATGAGCATTCAGGAAGTTCACGTCCAACGAGTTAGCATCGTTACCACCGAGCCCTTTGACACGGTGGTTGCCCGCATTGACGCGGCGATCGGTCATCCGGATATGGCTGCATTTCGCAAGAACTTTTCAGCCGCGCAGAATGAAGCCGAAATGGAAAAGGTTGTCGATCCGGTGACGCAACCGAACGGCCTCATGGAGTTTACGCGGTTCGACCTCGGTGAGGTTCTCCAGAAAGAGAACGGAACCACCAAGCCAAGGATTCTCCGCATTGTTGCGGGGAATCCGCTGATCATGAAGGAGATGGTGAAGCATGTTGTTGACGCAGGCTCGTATGCGCCAGTAACGATTCTCATCGAGGAGCGCCCGGATAGCGTCCGCATCTCGTATGACAGGATGGCCTCCTATCTTGCGCCCTATGGGAACAGCGATGCTCTCAAGGTAGCTCGGGAACTCGACGCAAAGGTGGAGAGGATTCTGACTGCGGCTGCAAAGTAAGTTTGTGCTCCTCCATCTGTGGGAGACACCTGAGCGCTAAACCAAGCCAACCGGGGCATCTCCCGTCCCAGTTGACTCGGACTTATGCTATGGACCGACCTTCTCATGAATCAGGGTGAGATCGTCTGCCGACACGGGGCGACCAAGCCGGAAAGAACTCAAGGCGATGGATTCAAATCGAGAACGCGGACGGACGGTCCACTCTCCATACGCGGCGTTATAGGCGGCGATTGCCGCCTGTACGATGACGTGGACGAGCAGGTTCTGCTTGGCTGGTGCCCGCACTCTTGTCTTCACCGCCGGCACCAGCTTTTCTGCCGCCCAGATGTAGAAGTCGTACTTCTTGGCCAGCAGCGCCGGTTCGAGGTGAATCAGTCGGCGAAGTCTTCGCGTGCGCTCTTCATCTCCTCCGTAATGCTTGTGCATTTCAAGGAAGGCGGCGGTCAGCGAGTCCCAGGGGGACTCATTCTGTGGCCGCCGATGGAAGGCCGCTGCAAGATACTCGCCTTGTTGCGCATACCATGCGGTGACGACATCCTGCTTCGCAGGAAAGTAATGGAAGAAGGTGCGGCGTGACACTCCGGCCACCTCTGCGATGCGGTCGACGGTCGTTCCGTGGAATCCGTGCTTCAGAAAGAGATCGATTGTGGTGTCGGTGAGGAGGCGCTGTAGTGCGATCTTTTTCCGCTCCCGCAATCCATTTTGCTCGGTGGTCATAGTGCAATTTTGCACTATTTGACGTGGTTCCTCAACGCGCTCACCCTTGAGAAGGAAGAGGAGAGGCGTATGAAAGAACAATTCGTATGGCTTGTAACAGGCAGTTCCCGCGGATTGGGAAGAGCCATAGTCGAAGGCATTCTTGACCGAGGCGACATCGTTGTCGCCACCGCGCGTAAAGTCGGCGAGTTGGAAAGCCTCATCGAGAAGTATGCCGATCGGTTGCTCCTGGTCACACTTGACGTAACCAGTCCTGAGCAGGCGCAGGCCGCTGTCGAGCAGGTGTTGGAGCGCTATGGAAGGCTCGACCTGCTGGTCAACAATGCCGGTTATGGTCTGGTTGGCGCCTTCGAGGAGATGTCCCCTGAAGAATTCAGCAGCCAAATGGCGACGAACTTCGGAGGCGTCGTCAATATGTGCCGTGCTGCTCTCCCAGCGTTCCGCAAGCAAGGCTCTGGACACATCATTCAGATCTCCTCGATCGGAGGACGACGGGGTTCCGCGGGTCTGTCCGGCTATCAAGCCGCGAAGTTTGCTGTTGAGGGCTTTAGCGAGGTTTTGGCGCAGGAGGTCGGACCGCTCGGGATCAAGATGACGATTGTAGAGCCGGGCGGCTTTCGCACGGACTGGGCAGGCGCATCGATGGGCTTCGCCTCTCCGATGAAGAGCTATGAACCTGTAATCGGGGCTTTCAGGGAATGGATCAAGACCTACAGCGGCACTGAACCTGGTGATACGGCGAAAGCTGCGAAGGTACTCTTCGAGATCTCTCGCCTGGAGGAACCACCTTTGCGCCTCCCGCTTGGTGTCTTTGCCAAGCAGTACCTGAAGGAAGGCTACACGACCAGTCTCACCGAACTTGAGCGGTGGTCGAGCCTCACCGACGCCACTGAGATCGACGGGACCACGGATGCGTCCCATACATTCAACGCCACACAGAATTAGCCCAGGCACCTGGAGATAAGAACCATGAAACAGATATCGACCCAATACATCAACGGGAAGTTTGTGCCGTCGCATGGTAAGGCTCAATTCGATCTGATCAACCCATCCACCAATGCCGTGATCGGTCGCTTGAGTCTCGCCGACGAACGGGACACACAAGACGCTATTGCTGCCGCGACGGAGGCTTTCAAGTCGTTCTCAAAGACAACCAAGCAGCAGCGCAGTGACTATCTGCAACAGTTACATGATGCCGTGATGGAACGCGCAGATGAGCTGATCGACGCCGTGATGGAGGAATACGGAGCACCGCTTCCTCGTGCGACCTCCGCAACCCATGACGCTGCCAAGAACTTTCTAGCGGCGAAAGAAGCTCTTCAGGGCTACGAATTTGTTCGAACTATTGGCAAGTCGAAGGTGTTGCTGGAACCCGTGGGGGTCGTTGGAATCATTACCCCGTGGAACTCCACGTATGGTTTCGTGTGCAACAAACTCGCCATGGCTATCGCCACAGGCTGCACCACGGTCATCAAGCCTAGTGAAATGAGTGGGATTCAGGTACAGCTATTGACCGAGTGCCTGGACAAGGCCGGATTGCCGCCTGGTGTCTTCAACATCGTCACGGGCTTGGGCGACGTAGTCGGCGCAGAAATCACACGCAATCCGCACATCGCCAAGATTTCGTTTACGGGCTCGACGGTTGTCGGCAAGATCATCGCACACGGCGCGGTAGACACCATGAAACGAGTCACTCTTGAGCTTGGTGGAAAATCGCCCAACATCATCCTGGACGACGCCGACTTGAGCAAAGCCGTTCCTTTAGCGGTTGCTGCCGGCTTCGCGAACAGCGGGCAGGCTTGTATCGCGGGGACGCGGCTCTTAGTACCGGAAAGCCGCGCGGCGGAGATCAAGGTGTTGGTCAAGGAAGCAGTCGCGCAGGTGAAGGTCGGTCCTCCCCACATGGAGGGCACAACTGTCGGCCCTATGGTGAGCAAGAAGCAATACGAGCGAGTGCAGCACTACATCCAGCTTGGCATAGAAGGCGGAGCAGAAGTTTTGATCGGCGGAATTGGCCATCCCGAAGGCTTGGAAGCTGGTAATTTCGTGAAGCCCACCGTCTTCGTCAACGTGACCAACGATATGACGATAGCGCAGGAAGAAATCTTTGGCCCCGTCATTTCCATGATCACCTACAAAACCGACGAAGAAGCCATTGCCATCGCAAATGACACCATCTACGGTCTCCATGCCTTTGTCAGCGGAACTGACCTCGAACGCGCAAACCGGGTTGCGTCACAGATCGATGCTGGACGCGTGCTCATCAATTTTCTCGGGCACGATCCACTGGCGCCTTTTGGTGGTTTCAAGCAATCGGGGATCGGACGCGAGTATGGAGTTTTCGGCTTCGATGCGTATGTCGAGCCAAAGGCCCTGCTCGGCGATGTATTGGGATAGGCAAACTCCTCTCAATAGACCATTCATGAAAGGCACATCATGACGGAAAAAACCAGAGATGGATTGCGGATATTTTCGGAGCTTCGTGGAGACGAGCGTGCGGCTGCGATGCGGCAACGCATGGAGAGCGATAGCTTCGGCTCTGCCTTAGTGCAACATGCCGCCGAGTATGTTTTTAGCAGCGTATGGAGCCGCGATGAACTTGATCGGAAGCAGCGCAGCCTCGTAACCATCAGTATCCTGATTGCGCTCCGTCAGATTGACGAGCTAAAGAACCATGTCGAAATTGGCGTCACCAATGGCCTGAGCGCTCGTGAGATTGAAGAAGTCATCCTGCAGTCCGCAGTCTATGCCGGCTTTCCGGCAGCATGGACCGCGCTGCACGCAGCTACGGAGGTGTTGCAGAGGCTTGGACTTGTTCCCCCTAGCAAGGCCGCTGCAATCTAAGGACCCGAGACTTTATCCAACGCACTTATAAAAACGTCCGACTGGTCGAGTTTTGTGAATCGCCTTCAAAAGTCCTCCATCCAATTCAGTCGGGAAGGCAGATAAATGCATTCCGAATGGAGTGTCATCATGGCTGACGATGGTATCGATCAATTCAGGTCCAACCTTCATGCAATCATCCGGTCACAGCGCGCTGCTTACGAGGCTGACGGATTTCCCAGTGCTGCAGTTCGCATCGATCGCTTGAAGCGAGGGGCAGCGTTGGTGCTCAAGAACAAAGAGCAGATCATCGAGGCAATGTCGCAGGATTTCGGCCATCGCAGCCCCGAGGATACCGAGTTAGAGATTCTCTCCGCCGTCTCCGCGTTTGGCGCGGCCATTGAGAACGTCGAGACGTGGATGAAAGCCGAGAAATACCCGGCCTTGACCCCGGATGCGGACGCAAGGGTTGAATATACGCCGCTTGGCGTGGTGGGGATCATCGGTCCCTGGAACTATCCGCTCACGCTGGTCCTGGGTCCGTTGGCTGGAATTCTCGCCGCAGGAAATCGCGCGATCGCCAAGCCGTCGGAGTTCACCCCCAAATTCTCCGAGCTCCTGGCGCGCTTGGTCGGCGAGGCCTTCACACCCAACGAAGTCGCCGTCGTCCTTGGCGATTCAGCGGCGGGAGCCGCCTTCTCGGCAGCGCCATTCGATCACCTTATCTTTACGGGCTCCACCTCGGTGGCCCGACATGTGATGCGTGCTGCCGCCGACAACCTGACCCCAGTAACGCTCGAACTCGGCGGTAAGTCGCCTGTGATCGTCACGGATCAGTTCGACCTGGCGGAAGCGGCGGTACGCATCATGGCCGTCAAAACCCGCAACGCCGGCCAGGTCTGTGTCGCTCCCGACCATGCGTTCGTGCCGGCGGGCCAAGTGCGCGCCTTCGTAGAGGCCTGTGTCTCCGCAACGCACGCCATGTTCCCCGAGGGGATCGAGTCGCCCGACTATACGACGATCATCTCCGATCGCCACTTCCAGCGGCTTACTGCCCTGGTGGAGGATGCCCGTGCCAAGGGCGCCGAAGTCATCGAAGTGTTGGCGCCGAGCAAGACCGCGAACGATCGGCGCTTCGCGCCCACGCTCATCGTTGGCGCCACCGCTGACATGACGGCGATGCAGGAAGAAATCTTCGGCCCCGTGCTGCCAATCATCGGCTATGAGTCGCTCGACGCTGTGCTCGCGCAGATCCGGTCCGGCCCATCTCCGCTCGCTCTCTATTATTTCGGCCAGGATGACGAGACGGCCCGAAAGGTGCTCGACGGAACTGCTTCGGGTGGCGTCGTCATCAACGACGCGATGACGCATGCCTTCTCTGAGGATCTGCCTTTCGGAGGCATTGGCGCCTCCGGCATGGGTTCCTATCATGGCGTGGCAGGCTTCCGCACCTTCAGCCACGCGCGCGCTATCTACCGTCAAAGCGAGGGGAACGAGGCGTCCGCGCTCTTCCGCCCACCCTTCGGTCCGCCCTTCAAGCAATTCCTGGCCGAAGCGACCGCAGAGTAGTCCTCCCATAACCGCGGGGATAGGGGTGAAGCTGACCTTTGTTAGCTCAGGAAAGACTCGTCTTTTCGCTGCTCGTCGGGTTCTAAAAAGGGGATGTCAAGTAAGAACACTCTTCCTCCTCCGGGCCGGAGGCCGGAGTGGCAGGCGCGGCAAGTGCCAAACATGCACTTTCGTTTGGCGCGCAGTCAGCGCTCGTCCCGAACGGACTACACAAGGCCCGTTCTATGGGCCGTCCATCCTTGCGAACCGAAGTGGGGGCCAAGCCGCGCGTCAGCGCCTCATAGGGTTTGCTGTTGTGCTTGCTCTTGAGTTTCCAGGAGAGATGTTGCGGGCACGAACGAGATTGCTACAAAGCTCTATGCTCGGACCCAACCCATCACTGGTCCAGTTCCGAGTTGCCGAGTGCATGGAGGCCGCTGAGATATTCCTTACAATAAACCGACTGGTCGGAAATAGTGAATCCTTTGCGGGCTCCGAGTGTCTATTGAGCAGGAGGCCATGAACATGGCAAATGGGAAGAAAGTAGCTATGGTTACCGGTTCCAATCGCGGAATCGGTTTTGAGACGGCGCGGCAACTCGGTCAGCAGGGTGTGACGGTCATTGTGACTGCCCGCACCGAACAGGAGGCTGCGCAGGCCGCCAGCAAGTTGCGCGGAGAAGGTATCGCAGCAGAGTCGATCGCCCTTGATGTGAGTAAGGCAGAGGATCGCGCCGCCGCCGCAACCTTCATCGAGACGTACTTCGGCAAGCTGGACATTCTGGTCAACAACGCCGGGGTAGGGCCGGCAGACGGGCTCATTGGCCTGCGGGCCAGCGCATCCACCGAAGAGGAATTACAGAACATCTTCAATATCAACCTGTTCTCCCTGGTTGCCCTGACGCACGAACTTCTGCCCCTGTTGAAGGAGAGCGAGGCAGGTCGAATCGTCAACCTCTCCAGCATCCTCGGCTCCTTGAGCCTTCAGGCAAGCGAGCCCAGCCCTCTCGCGCAGATGCGGAAGTTCGCTTATAACGCCTCCAAGGCGGCAGTCAACGTCTTCACAATTCATCTGGCGGCGGAACTCAAGGACACCAAGATCAAGGTGAACTCCGTTCATCCGGGCTGGGTCAAGACCGCCCTCGGCTCCGATGCGGCCCCCATGTCCGTTCCTGATGGAGCAAAGACCAGTGTCGCGGTCGCACTGCTCGGTCCCGATGGCCCCAATGGCCATTTCATCCAGAACATCAATCAGGGCCTTCCCTGGTAACATCAGCCCCGGAAGAATCCGGCCAGGCATTCTTCCGGGACTAGATTCGCAATGTGCATTTCCTGAAACACCGAAGTCCGGTCCTCTTGGCATGGAATCGACCGACTGGTCGCAATTTATGAATCCCTCGTCACTTTACGAGTCTCTATTGTTATAGAGGAACCGGGTTGCTCGGAGGCGATACGCCGCCGAGACATGGACCCGAGGGCAGGTGACGTATGAGCAAAGTAAAGAGAACCGAGTTAACCAAAGGCGAGAAGAGTCGCCTGAATATCGTGGCGAAGGCTGCCGTCGTCTTTAACCAGCGAGGGTTTGAGGGCAGCTCCATGCAGGACATCGTCGAGGCCGCTGGGCTTGAAAAGGGATCGATCTATGGTCACTTCTCCAGCAAAGAAGCGTTGGCGCTCGAGGCCTTCGACTTTGCCTGGGCCGATACCGTCCAGAAGCGCATGGGAAACCTAGATACGGTCGACCATGCGGTCGATAAGCTCAAACTCCACGTCAGCAACTACGTCAATACACCGAGCTTTTCAGGCGGCTGCCCTTTGCTCAATACAGCCGTTGATGCTGACGACGGGAACCTGGCCCTTCGTGATCGGGCGCGCAAGGCGGTTCGAGGATGGGAAGAGGCATTGGTGAACATTGTCATCGAAGGCCAGCGGCGCGGAGAGGTTCGGTTGGAAGTTCAGCCGCAGAGCGTCGCTACCTTTCTGATCGCAACGCTGGAAGGTTCCACTGCGGTTTCGCGGATCGATAAGCGTTCCGGTGCGCTGGAGTATGCCCAGGAGAATTTGGATCGTTTTCTTGAGGCAGAGGTTCGGTCGCGGGCGTAGTCGAACGTGTTGGTGCAGGTATGGCGGAGATTGCGCCGATAGTTCATTGCGGGTTATTCATTGGCGGTCGTGTCGGATGACAAAGCAACGAGTAGTGGTGACAGGAATCGGTTTGCTCTGCGGAGTTGGCAACACTGCCGGCGAAATCTGGGCGGGGTTACTTGCCGGAAGAAGCGGAATGGCGGGGATCACGCACTTCGACCCCTCGGAGTATGCCGTGCGCTTTGCGGCGGAGGTAAAGGGCTTCGATCCGTTGAATTTTCTGGACAAGAAGATGGCGCGAAAGACATCGCGTTTTATTCATTTCGCTGTCGCAGCCGCTCAGGAAGCGTTACAGCACAGCGGCCTCGTTATTACGGCAGAGAACGCCGAGAGGATCGGGACGCACGTCGGCTCGGGGATCGGTGGTTTCGAGATCATTGAACGGGAGCACGCCAATCTGATCAAAGGCGGACCCCGTAAGGTGTCGCCGTTCTTTATTCCGGCCTCCATCGCGAATATGGCCGCTGGAATGGTTTCGATCTATTTTGGCGCAAAAGGGCCGAGTGAATCTGTGGCGACGGCCTGCACGACCGGAGCACATTCCATCGGGGACGCCTACCGGATCATCGAACGAGGCGATGCGGACGCCATGATTGCGGGCGGCTGCGAGGCTGCCATCACGCCCTTGAGCGTCGCGGGATTTGCGGCGATGAAGGCGCTGTCGACAAGGAACGATGATCCCGAACATGCCAGCCGTCCGTTCGATAAGAACAGGGACGGCTTCGTCCTCGGAGAAGGCGCAGGAATTCTCATCCTGGAGAGCCTTGATTTCGCGAGAGCACGCGGGGCGAAGATTCTGGCAGAGCTGATCGGCTACGGAATGACCTCCGATGCGTATCACATGACGGGGATGGTTCCCGATGGAAATGGGTGCTATCGCGCCATGAAGCGTGCGCTCGAAACTGCAGAGCTGTCTCCCGATAAGATCGATTATCTGAATGCGCACGCTACCAGCACAGCCGTTGGCGATACGATTGAGTCGAAAGCCATTGAGAATCTCTTCGGGGAGCGGGCATTGAGCTATGAGCTTCCCATCAGTGCCACGAAATCAATGACCGGCCATTTGTTGGGCGGCAGCGGCGGGCTCGAAGCCGGGATCACGGTTCTCTCGATCCTCGACCAGATTGCGCCCCCAACCATGAACCTAGAGGTTGTTGATCCGCAGTGCCGGCTCAATTACCTCCCGAACAAACCTCGCCCGATGGCCATCGAGTATGCGCTGTCCAATTCCTTCGGCTTCGGCGGAACGAATGCCGCTCTTGTCTTCCAGCGCTGGACGGAGTAGCGGAAATTCCGAAAAGGTAAGGGTCAAAGTTGTGCGTCCATTCGTTGATCCAAAATCTCCGATGCGCGTTTCGACCGTATGGCAGTCTTGGAAACGTGATTTGGCCTGAATGCAACAATTGAGCAATCTGCTGATAAGGGGGAGTTTCGGCTGCCGTATCCCCGCGGGAATGTGACAGCAATGCGCTTGAACTTAAAGCACCAAAGTGCTCTCCAGATAGCTGAAGTCGAGAAGTAAGAAGAATCAATCTTGCCGTGCGAAGCATCTTGAGCATAGGAGATCCATGTGGCATACAAGACTGTTAATCCTTTCAATGGGGAACTCGTAAAGAGCTACCCCGACCTGAGCGACGCTGATCTCCAAGCAGCGCTGTCCCGCGCAGAAAATGCATACGAAACCGAGTGGAGTTCGAAGTCCTTTGCGCAAAGGGCGGCCGTGGTTAAGAAAGCAGCTTCTATTCTGCGCAGCAAGCTGGACGAATTTGCCCACCTCGTCACTCTCGAAATGGGCAAGCTCTACGCGGAGGCACAAGGCGAAGTCACACTGAGCGCCGACATTCTGGACTACTACGCGGACAATGCCGAACGCTTTCTTGCTCCGGAACGGCTGACGGTCGCCGAAGGGGAGGCCTTCGTCGAAAGCGATCCCATTGGCATCATCTTTGGTGTCGAGCCCTGGAACTTTCCCTACTATCAACTCGCCCGCATTATCGGCCCGAACCTGATGGCGGGTAATGTGGTCATGGTCAAACACGCGTCCAACGTTCCTCAATGCGCAGCCGCATTTCACCAGCTTTTCAAGGATGCCGGTGCGCCGGAGGGCGTCTACACCAACCTGTTCGTCACCAAGGAACAGATCACCCGCATCATTGCCGACCCGCGGGTAAAGGGCGTAGCGCTCACCGGCAGTGAAGCCGCGGGCGCAATCGTGGCGTCTGAAGCAGGCAAGGCCCTCAAGAAATCGACCATGGAACTGGGCGGCAGCGATGCGCTGATCGTTCTGGAAGATGCGGACCTGGACAAGGCCGTGAAGTGGGCCGTCTGGGGACGCATGAACAACACCGGTCAGTGCTGCGTTGCCGCCAAGCGCATCATCGTGGTCGACAAGGTCGCCGATGCGTTCCTGACGCAGTTCAAGGCCGCTCTCGCCGCCCTGCAGCCCGGCGATCCGTTCGACGCCAAGACGACACTCGGGCCGCTTTGCTCTGAGGGCTCTCTCAAGGGGCTCCTTGAGCAGGTGGACACGGCTGTCGCGCATGGCGCCAAGGCGGTTCTCGGCGGCAAGAGGCTTGACCGACCCGGTGCGTTTATCGAGGCCAGCATTCTCACCAACGTCAAGCCCGATAACCCGGCGTACAAACAGGAATTCTTTGGGCCGGTTGCACTGTTTTTCCCCGTAAAGAACGAGGACGAAGCCATCAAGCTGGCCAACGACTCGCCTTACGGACTGGGCGGCTCGGTATTTACCGAGGACATCGAGCGCGGCAAGCGCGTGGCGCGGCGCATTGAAACTGGCATGGTGTTTATCAACCAGGCCACCTGGACTGCTCCTGAACTGCCGTTTGGCGGGATCAAGAACTCCGGCTACGGCCACGAGCTCTCGAACATGGGTATCCAGGAGTTCGTGAACAAGAAGCTGGTACGGGTCAGCACCTCGCTGCCTGCGTAAGTTGGATCAACGAACCTGGGGAACTCCGGATGGATTGGAGTTTCTCCAGGCTCGGATCATTTAATTCCTGCATCAGCTTCAGATTTGGACTCATGCTTGATACGCACCGCGCGAGCTTCGCCGGAGGCAGAAGACGGATAGCTCAAATTTGAAGATGGGCTCGCTATCCATCACCCCAAAATCTCATCGAGACTTCCTGTGTCGTTGCCGGAGCACGTTGCGAAGAGAGCCTAGCGGGAAACGTGCAATTGTGAAACCTGCACGCATTCTGAGGGGAGTCAGCGAGAGGTGATGAAGTTCGGATTCGACAATTCTCGTTATGTGAGTTCCTTTGCTCGCTGTTTCGCCATCCGAGTCCCTGGGCTTTCTTTCTCGTTGTCCTGTTCATGACTAATCGCGAACAGGTGAAGTTGCCCCAGGAATTGCCTCAAGTCCCGCAGGCGTGACGTTGGCATGTTAGGTAACCTCTGGGGGATTGCTCGGGCGGGATCCGCAGCTCAATCATGAGGTAAGTCAGCTAACCATTGATGATTGCCATCAGGGCCGGTGCATAACGCTCGCCAGCCACCGAGCCTCTGGGCAATGCATCCTCGACCCTACGCGCTTCTTCGTCGCTCAACTCAATACGGGCAGCGTGAATATTCTCGTCAAGACGAGCCAAGCTGCTCGTGCCAGGGATGGGGATCACGTCCTTCGAACGGTGGAGAAGCCATGCCAAGGCGAGTTGCGCCGGCGTGCAGCCCTTCTCCTCCGCTACCTCTCGCAGCTGATCGGCAATGGCGAGATTTGTTGCAAACTGTTCTCCTTGAAAGCGAGGATTGCTTCGCCTCCAGTCACCCGGCGCTAGATCATCTATGCTGCGAAACCGCCCGCCAAGAAATCCCCTGCCCAAAGGGCTGTACGCCACCAGTGTTATGCCAAGTTCACGCAGCACGGGCAACAGGCCATCCTCCGGCTCGCGGCTGAACAGGGAGTATTCGGTCTGTGTTGCAGCAATGGGATGAATCTTATGCGCTCGCCGCACCGTCTCAGGAGAGGCTTCGGAGAGTCCAAGGTGTCGAACCTTCCCGGTGTGGACCAGTTCCGCCATAGCGCCGACCGTCTCTTCGATTGGCACCTGCGGATCGACACGATGTAGGTAATAGAGATCGATCTGCTCCACTCCAAGACGTTGCAGCGAACTGTCGCAGGCACGGCGCGCGTTCTCTGGAGTCCCGTCAACGCCGCGGTTCTGAATGTCAGAGCCTGCAACGATGCCAAATTTCGTGGCAAGCACGACACTATCTCGCCGCCCGACCAACGCCTTGCCGACCTTGATCTCGGAGTCGCCATAGATGTTCGCCGTATCGAGAAAATTCACGCCCAAGTCGAGTGCGCGATGGATTAATTCAATCGCCCTGCTGTCGTCTTTCACGCTGCTGGTGTACACATCGGCGATGCCGATGCTCATGCAGCCCAATCCTATCGGGAATACCAGCGGTCCATGATGACCGAGCCGTCTCTGTTCCATCACAATCCTCTCCCAGCGACAACGTGAAAATATCGTTGATTCGATGCGTTCTAAGGTTTGACGATTCCGAGAACTTGATGCGACATATGCCCGCGAATGAAGAGAACGAGCTGAGCGAGCTGACGTGAGCTTACTCCGTTATGCATAGGCAACCCTGCCTCGGAATGCGACGCCTGCGTAGAGAGTCCGCCCTCACTTAGTATGCTTGCTCCGGGTTCCCGAAGTAATAGATGGTCAAGCGACGGCTAAGGTCTTTTCCATTGCTAGCTTCTTGAACGACTGGTATACAAACGATCCCAGGTACCATCCGTCGAGGAACTTATACGGGGTTTCGCCAGTCGTATAGTGTCCGCACGGCAGCACCTTGGCGATGTAGTCGATCCTGAGAGCGTCGAAGTTCTCCAGCAGGTCCCGAGTCAGCTCCACTCGGAATGTGAGGTCGTACGGTGCGTACACCACCAGCGAGCGCTTGGGATGCGCGGCGAACTCGTCCAAGTACGCCATCGGGCTAAGAGCCAGCAGGATGGCCCTGACCTGGTCCTGCGTCAATCCTTCACGCTCGAAGGCCGCGCGGATGTGACGCGTGCTTTGGCCGGTCCAGACCACATCTCCGAACCAGGTGGACCCATGATTGAACGCGCACACACGGAGGCGCGGATCCATGGCAGCGGCAGTGAATGCATAGCAACTGCCAAGGCTAGTGCCGAGCACTCCGAACTGCTCATAGCCTTGCGATTGGAGCCAATCCAGACAGCTGCGGATATCGCAGACTGCCTGCCGGCAGGCAGAGATTGTGCGGCCGACGTTGGAGCTGACGGCGTAGTCAGAACGCTCAAGCTCAGCCGGGCGGCGCGTGTCGTGGTACGGCTGTGAGAGCCGCAGGCAGGAGATGCCAAAGCGGTTGAAGATTTCGCACAGCGCGTTGTGTGAGAAGGCGTCGGCGTTCCATTGCGGCATGACGATCATGGCTTGGCGCGGACGCCTCTTGTCTTTATGCTCGGCAGGATACCAGCGAGCGTTGACGAGGTCGTTCTCAGGATGTGGCGTCTTTACGGACGATGTGAAGCGCAGAAAGGGCGCTTTGGGCAGCTCTCCAGCTTCGGCCCGGCGCTTGTATTCGCGCTCCTGCTCCAGTGTTTCCGGGCGGACGTTCGTCGGGTAAAGCTCCGGGAAGTGCCATTCAATGCGGAAGTCAGTCGGCGTTGGGTAGTCGAAGAAGCCGTGTGGGTTGGCTGCGATCTTCTGGTTCAGCCAAGTCATCGCGCCGAGCGGCGACATCTCGCCCGCCTCGACCTTAGCCGCGGCTTCACCGCCTCCGAAGTCTGCGAGCCAATCAAAGCCCCATTCCAGCGGCCTCTGCACACGGTTCTCATCACGCGTAGTGAGCGCGTACTCCCACTGATACATCCACTTGCCGTACAGCTCCCTAAGCATGCTTCCAGCTCCTGGACAGGATCAAGGCAGGTACTCCGGTTTGATCTCGGCCTTGTGTTTTGTGCGCGCCCATTGGTCAGCCAAGCCGACTTCGTATTGAACCTGTTCAGGGGTGAAGCCACAATGCATATAGCCCTGTTGCTTGCTGAGGATGACGGCTCCTTGTTTCCCTGGCACAGCCAACTGAAGAAGATTCGCGTCGTTTCCAGCGAGACTGACCTTCCGTTGAAGTCCTGTCTCCTGGCTGTATGGCGTGAGTGCGTCGTACCGGTTATGCATGGTGATCGTCGGCGTCGTCATTTGGCCTGTGCTTGCATGCCATTGGTTAGCCTTCTCGACCGCTGCCGGATTCGCATCCATCCGGCCAATTTTGAGATTCAGAGTTGAGTTTTCAGCGTCCGAGAGCCCATCTGCGTGATAGATCTTGTCGCGATTGTTATAGATGTTCCCGCCGTAGGTCGTGCGTATGTCGTCGGTGCCAAGCGTAGCGAGAAGGAGCCGCCAAGTGAAGGAACCTGGGTCGGTCTTTGAACCGGCGGCTGAGGCGACGTTAGCGATGATCTTCGCCGCCTGACCGTTCGGATCCTTCTGCGCGTCACTGAACAATTTGTTGATGGGTGATGCGATCCGCTTCGCCTGGATTCCGAAGTAGAGAAGCTTCATGGGAGATAACAAGGACGGGGCCACGGGGCTTAGCGCGGAGCGATCCAGGGCTTTGCTTCCGGGCAGAGCATACTTCGTGTTCGCCGTGAAGTAGTCATAGACTGCTCGCATGTCGACGACGACGCCGACCTCGTCAGACCAGTTGTCCGACGCAGCGCAGGCTGTGAGCGCCCCATCGAACAGACCCGGATTTCGGTCAAGCACAGACATGACGGTGCTCCCACCCATGGATTCGCCGGTCATCAGCACCCTGGTAGATCCGATCTGATCGAACACCCGCTTCAGCTTGATGTTGTTCTGTGTGCCGCTCTCAATGGCCAGCCCGGTCTTGTCGTAGCTTATTTGTCCTACTGCATAGCCCTGCTTGTAGATCGCTGTAGGGAACCCTCCCCACGGATCTTCCTTATTCGAAAGATCGACCAAATCCTTCGGAACGTCCAGCGACATTCCGGCAAACGTATAGCCTCGTGCGAACAGTGCCGACGGACCTTGCCATCCGGGTGGAATGTCGATCATGAAGGTGCGGCCATCCAGTCGCCCATGGAGCAGGATTCCTCCGTCGCTCCGGTGACGGACCCTGATATGGGTAGCGCCTGCGACACCTGCTTCTACGCTCAGTGCCGCCGGTGTGGCGGTAGCTGGTGTTGCTTGTGCCTGACTCATGCCGACAGGTGCCATTGCAATTCCAACCGCAAGAACTAACGCACTGACCGGTTTTCGTAATTTTGAGAATTTAATGATAAGACTCGCCTTCTCTAAACCATGTGTTTAGGGTTGTGGAGTTGTGACCAGCTGTACTCTTAGAGATTGAATCCGCCTGTCGCTTCAAGACGCTGTCCGGTGAGCCACCGAGCACCATCGCTGCAGAGAAGCGCGACGAGACCACCGATGTCGTGGGCGTCTCCCAGACGCCCCATTGGTGTCTGCGCGATGATCCACTGCTGCACTTGCGGATTGCTCCGAATTGCCGCGTTGTTGAAATCGGTCACAATGCCGCCAGGCGCGACGGTGTTGGCCCTGATGCCACGCGGGCCGTATTCCTTCGCGACATATCTCGAAAAGACTTCGATCGCTCCCTTGCAGGCGCCATAGGTGGCATAAGCGGGCACGTTATAGCGGTCAGCGGCCGCTGTGATGAACACAACACCGCCGCCATCATTCATGATCCTCAACGCTTTTTGCGTTAGAAAAACGACGCCTTTGAAGTGCACATTCACCAAGCTGTCAAAGTCGGGTTCGGTCAGGTTTTCAATCGGAATAGCTTTGCCGAAGCCGGCGTTGTTGATCAAAAAGTCGATCTTCTCTGTGCCGAACTTCTCGGGCAGCAGGACATGCAGTTGATCAAGGAATGTGTCGAACGACGCTGTCATGGAAACGTCTAATTGCAGCGACACTGCCGTTCCGCCCGAGGCTTGGATTTGCTCGACAACCTGATCACCCTCCTCCTTGTTGGAACGATAGGTTAGTACAACCCCAACTCCCATTTCAGCGAGGGACAATGCGATATCTTTGCCTAGGCCCCTGTTTCCCCCGGTAACGACCGCAACTTTATTTCCTTGCACGGAACTTTCATTTGGCATGCTGCTCTCCTTGTGAAGCTGTCATTGTTGTTTGGTGTCAAACTCCAGAGCCTTCGTCCGGGTTGACTATTCTTGTGATCCTTTGAACACAAGGGCTTCGACACTCATTGCCGCGTCCGAACGGACGACAGCAGGGCGCGGGTTTCGGCGAGGACCCGATCCTGGAACTTCACATCGCGCACAAGGGCAGAACCAAGCATCGGATGGCCGTTGTCGTCGTAGTAGATTCCGGTTTGACCGGAGGCGTCGGTCAGGACTTGTACAGCCAAGCGCCCCGCCTTCTTTGGGTTGCTCCAATACTTCATGAATGGCGCGAGCAACGGAAGCATGTACTGCAACACGAGGCGCACGGGACCGGGGGCCTCGCGTACGAGGCCGGTGTTCGGCGTGAAGCCGGGTTCCAATGCATTGAAACGTATTCGCGTTGTTTCACGTGACAATCCCAGCGTCGCGGCAAGAACAGCCTGCTTCGACGTGGCATAGGCGTCATAGCCTGGCATCTTGGCTCCACCAGGCTCCCACTCACCCCGCGCGCTTGCCTCCGCAGAGATATACCGGCCGCCGCGGTAGCCCGCTTTGACAGCGGGCTCGCGCTCTGGATCTTCCACGCCGGAAGCAACGAAGACGACGTTCGTCCCGTCGGGCAAGTGCGGTACAAGCGCCTCAGTAAACGCAAACGGGCCGAGATAGTTCGTTGCGAACGTCATGTCCCAGCCCAGTGTGTTTTTTCTTGGTCCTGTCACCATGCCCGCGTTATTGAGCAGGCCGGCAATGGGAAGACGGAGGGCGATGATTTCAGAAGCCGCGCGCGCGACGCTTGCAAGATCAGACAAATCGCACACGACCGAAACAGCTTTCTGTTCATTTTGCTTGATGAGGTTCTGCACCTCGTTCAGCTTTTGGCGGTCTCGACCGACCAGGACGACCGTACCATGCTTGGCCAATTCGATCGCCGCGCGGCGACCAATGCCGGAGGTCGGGCCGGTAATGATGTATGCTTTGGTGCCAGTTGAATTGTTCACGTTTTTCGGCATTGGTACTTCTCCTTTTTATGCGTCCTCTGGTTCTCCCTATGGAGCGATTAAACGTAGCCGCCCGTGACCTCGATGCGCTCCGCATTGATCCAGCGGTTGTCCTCTGAGAGCAGCGATGCGACCATCCAGCCGACGTCGTCGGGAAGACCTGCTCGCCCAAGTGCTGTTGCGCCGGCCACCATTTTGTTCACTGCGGGGTTGTCGCGAACCACCCCTCCACTGAAGTCGGTCTCTGTTGCGCCCGGAGCGACGACGTTGACGGCAATCCTCCGCGGGCCGAGTTCCTTTGCCATGTGCTTTGACAACACTTCGACCGCGCCCTTCATCGATGCATACACGGAACCACCTGGCGAGGTAATGCGAGTTCTGGCCGTTGACACGTTGACGATTCGCCCCCCGTCATTGATGAGAGGAAGAAGCTTCTGCGTCAGGAAGAACACGCCTTTGAAATGGACACTGTAGATGCTGTCGAGTTCTTCCTCGGTCGCTGTTTCAAACGG
>Ga0224527_1000449_pt1 | contig 27257 bp, 23 predicted proteins | sample CBST0metaG_FD_179882 | JGI IMG/M metagenome (GOLD analysis project Ga0224527, IMG submission 179882) | Peat soil microbial communities from Stordalen Mire, Sweden - C.B.S.T0 | ecosystem: Environmental > Terrestrial > Soil > Wetlands > Peat | place: Sweden: Norrbotten County, Stordalen Mire... | reverse complement strand
TGCAATGTCCGGTTCGACTCCGGTCGTATCGCAGTCCATCAAAAATCCAATCGTGCCTGTTGGCGCAAGTACTGTTGTCTGTGCGTTACGAAAACCGAACTCTTTGCCGATTTCCTTGGCCTCATCCCAGCTTTCACGCGCTTTTTCGAATAACCCTTGTGGAACGAGCTTTGTATCGATCTTTTCGACCGCAGATCGATGCTTTCCAATAACCCGCAGCATAGGCTCTTTGTTTTCCGCGTATCCGGAAAACGGGCCGCCGCAATCTCGGGCAATAGCTGCCGATTGAGCATAGGCAGTTCCTGTCATTATTGCAGTAACCGATGCAGCATAGGCCCTGCCCGCATCGGAGTCGTAAGGAAGGCCGCTTGCCATGAGCAACGCGCCAAGGTTGGCGTAACCCAATCCTAATGTGCGATATTCATAGGAGCGCTGCTGAATCTTTGGCGTCGGATAGTCGGCGTACCCTACACCAATTTCCTGCGCTGTTATCATGATTCTAATTGCGTGTTGGTAGCTGTCAACATCGAACGCTCCCGTAGCAGTATCGCGGAAACGCATCAAATTGAGCGATGACAAGTTGCACGCTGTCGAGTTGAGAAACATATACTCCGAGCAGGGATTGGATGCGTAAATTCTGTCTGTGTTAGCACAGGTATGCCAATCGTTGATCGTAGTATCGTACTGCATTCCTGGATCACCGCAGATCCAGGTAGCTTCGCCAATCTTTTTCATTACTTCGCGTGCTTTAACTTCGCCCGCGACTTCATTGCTTATACGGAATCTTGTCTGCCACGTGCCATCTCTTTCGACGGTTTTCATAAAATCGTCGCTAACACGAACACTATGGTTTGCGTTTTGGAAGGGCACCGTATCATAAGCGCCGTTAAGCACATTAAAAGCGCCGGAAAATCCAGCTTCGATTAATGCATGCGCTTTCTTCTCAGCATCTGCCTTGCAGGTAATGAAATCTACGATGTCCGGATGATCGACATCAAGCACACGCATACAAGCTGCGCGCCTCGTGCTTCCGCCCGACTTAATGCTTCCTGCGCTGGCATCTAATCCCTTCATAAAGGAAATAGGTCCCGATGAGCGTCCCCCAGCGGTCAACGGTTCTTTCGACGATCTAAGAACCGAAAGATTCAGCCCCGATCCAGACCCATCCTTAAACAACAGGCCTTCCGTCTTATAAAGGTCTAGGATGGAATCCATGTCATCGCTGACTTCATTGATATAGCACGCTGAAATCGCCTGTCTGCGCCCGGCCCATCCGAGATTAAACCACACTGGCGAATTGAAGGCGGCCAACTGATGGATTAGAATGTAGCGAAGTTCATCATGAAACGCTTCCGCATCATCGGGTGAAGCAAAATAGCCGCCCTTGTGACCCCATTTCAAAAAAGTGTCCGCTACGCGCCCTACCAGTTGCTTGACACTGTACTCACGTTCTAACGTGTTGTTTTGCCCACGAAAATATTTCGAGGCAACGACATTCGTCGCCATCTGCGACCAAAATTTTGGTACTTCAACTCCGTCCTGCTTGAATACAATCTCGCCGGAACCGCCCGTTATACTCGCTGTACGATATTCCCACTGCGTAGTCTTATATACGTCGTGTCCTTTGATCGTATATCGCCGCTCGATTTTCAATCCGGGCTTATTCGTAGTCTTTGCTGGTATTGCTTGAGATGCATTAACGGCAGAAACGATATCTTCTTCGGCGAAGGGTTCGGTACTGTCAACACCCGTTGCGGCAACCACTTGAACGCTGTTTCCGAAAAGCTCATCAGCTGAATTTTCGGTGCTGCGCTCGCCATTTTTTTGGCGTTGTGCGGTCTTTACACTGTTTTCGGACATAAAATCTCCTGCTCCTTGTATTACATGTGAAAATTGTGGCGTACCACGGTGGAAGAATGCCTAGTCTTTTGGCTTTGAACGGCTCGTTTGGCGGCGAAGCATATTCACGATATCTCTAAACTGCGTAGCATCTTCGAACTGCCAATATACGGAAGCGAATCGAACATATGCAACATGGTCCATGCTTTTTAAGTGTTCCATCAGCAATTCCCCTATTTCGCGCGAGTCCACTTCCTTGTCCTGGCGATTGATAATCGTTCGCTCAATCTCTTCTACTGCTGTCTCTATTTGTTCTATACTTACCGGACGCTTACGAAGCGCGATCTGAAGGCTTCTCAAAACCTTATTTCGATCAAACGGTTCACGTGTCTTGCCGTCCTTTTTAACGACATGAACTTCAAGCTCTTCGATCGTTTCAAACGTTGTAAAGCGGCGCCCGCAGCCACCTCGCTCCTGTTCGCATTCACGACGGCGCTTGATGGCAAGATTTTCTCTTATGGGCCGGGAATCGAGAACTTTATCTCGGTCGACTATACCGCAAAATGGGCACTTCATAAACTGTTCATAAACACTTTTTAAACAACATCTAGTATGAGATCTATTGTAACATACGATATACAGTATGTCAAGGAGTCTTAGAAACTAGTTTATTCCCAGTGTTGAATAGTCACAAGAACTATCAACGATGTGATTCTCCTACCAAAACAGACTGGAAAATCACATTATTTGATATCCTGGTAATGTTATAATCTATGAAAAGTAGGGGGGGCGACGACCTAATAGTCGCCGCTGGGATAGTCTCCAAACGGAGATTCTTCTGATTGTGATATGGAAACGGACTGATGGTCTTGCCCATCTTCTCTAAAAAGAATGATCAGATAATATGACGCTGAGTATTGCGTATTGGATTCGCCGACAGGAACACCCATCGCTTCAAGAGGGTCACTTTCTCCATTGGAGCCAGTTACTTTTCGCCATGTATCTGGCTGAACCGAAAAAAGGCGCCAACCGGACTCTGCGGCATCGTCAAGACAACGCTGCAGGCCCTCGTAGTCAGTAACTACGGTTTTGTATTTTATCATCCACAACCCCACGCCCAAATCTTAGTGCTAAAGTATACCATACTGATCGGACTGAAGCAGACGCTTACTTGACAAGCTTATGCGCCCTCATTCATACTTGTTCGATGAAGATCTACACGCGTTCGGGTGACTCAGGAGAGACGGGCTTGTATGGCGGCACAAGAGTGGAGAAAAACGATCTTCGTGTGGAGGCATACGGTACCATCGACGAACTAGTCGCCGCCCTCGGCATTGCTGTCACTCTTATTCAAGACAACCAGATCCGCGAGACAGTTCTTTTGCTCCAGCAAGAGCTATTCTCCGCAGGATGGGATCTCGCAGCCCCCGCCAAAGCAGACATTCAACGCTTTAACGCCGGCAGCATTTTGCGACTGGAAGATGAGATCGATAGATACGAAACTGAATTACCTCCTCTTCGCAATTTTATTTTGCCTGGCGGTACGCATGCATCTGCAGCGCTTCATTTTGCACGGTGCGTCTGTCGCCGTGCAGAGCGTAGACTCGTAACGCTAATGCAGCAGGAAACGATAAATCCAGAAATCGAACGGTATATGAACAGACTTTCAGATCACCTCTTTGTTCTTGCTCGTGTCACTGCACACAGAGCAGGTGCCGAAGAGACCCTGTGGAAGCGCCCATAAAGCCGGTCCCATCATTCCGCTGTCACGGCAGCAGGTGGAGCCTTAGCCGATCCCTTGCTGAGGATAAACACCATTGGGACACAAACCACAAACATCACGCCAATAGCGTAGAATACGAACTCATATCCTATCATCGCCGATTGTTGTCCAATAATGCCGTCGACCATTTTGAGAGCCATTTGCTTTGCTGTTGTGATGGAGTAACCCTCGCCGGCAAACATCCCTGCCAAACCCCGCATCTGCTGCTCGAACGCCATATTGGTCGGCGTAGCATTTTGTACAAGATCAGCGCGAGCAACCTGTATTTTTGTTGTTAAAATCGATACGACGGCCGCTGTGCCAAATGACCCTCCGAGCTGCCTAATCAAATTGTAAAGTCCGGTGGCACTGGTCATTTTCGGACGATCAATTTCCATGAGCGCAACTGTCGAGAGAGAGACAAAAACCATTCCAAAGCCCACACCCTGTATTACCTGTGGTATTAAAAACTGTGTCTGAGTAGTGTCCAATGTAAAGTGTCCAATAATCCATTGGGCAACAATCGCCAACGTCAGACCTATCACGATCATCGGTCGTGCACCAAGTCTTGGATAGAGCCAGCCGCTGACCAGCATCATTCCCATCATTGCCAGGGATCGTGGCATAAGTGCAAGACCAGACTGTGTCGCTGTATATCCCAGCAGAACCTGCATATATTGGGGAAGCAAAAACAGACTGGCAAACAAACCGACACCCAAGGCGCATCCAATAGCGCAACCGGCGGAAAATGAACGGTTTTTAAGTATACGCAAATCAACGGCCGGATTGTCGGTTGTGAGTTCGCGCCATATGAACGCTGCTGTCGAAATAGCGGAGACCACTGACAGCGTCACGATAAACGTCGACTGAAACCAATCGTCTTCCTGACCTTGTTCGAGGACGGTTTGCATTGTGGACAGTGCAATCGCCAAGAAACATATTCCCCACCCATCTATTGCGTGCTTATCTCCACCTCGCGCATAATTTGGGTCGTGTAAATATCTCAAAGCAAAGAAAAATCCAATGACGCCAATTGGTAAGTTGATGAAAAATATCCATGGCCATGCAATATTATCAGTAATATATCCGCCGAGCGTCGGCCCTATAGCAGGACCAAATAGCACAACAAAGCCGAACATCCCCATGGCAAGAGCCTGCTCCGCTGGAGGAAAGGCTTCACGAAATATCGCTTGAGCCAGGGGCTGAAGAGTTCCAGCTCCTAGTCCCTGCACTACTCGCCAGAAGATCAGCTCTTCCAAACTTCGAGATAGGCCGCACATTACCGACGCAGCGGTGAAGGTTGCTAAACTGGCAAGGTATACATTCTTTCGTCCAAATCGCTGCGACAGCCAGTTGGTAAGCGGCATTAAAATCACTACTGATATCATATAACCGGTTGATATCCAGGTAATCTCCTGCTGCGTAGCACCTAGATTGCCTTGTATGTTTGGCAGTGCCACATTTACAACGCTTGAGTCGATCGCGCTCATCAACACTCCGAACATTACCGCAAGGGATATTGTCCATTTGCTCTCGATCGGGGCAGAAGCTCTGCTCTTAATCCTTTTTAAAAGATTTCCCTGTCCCTGTCTGCTGGTTACAACGGCCGTTGAAGCGGCAGCGCGGCCTCTCGTGCTTAAAGTACTCATATTCATTTTCCAGCAGCGATGCTGTTAGACTTCCCCGTTACCCAGCTGAAGACAGCGGATGCATAACGATCGGCATCAAACGCTTCAGGATCAATTCCCAATTGCATGATCATTCCATTTTGCAGACTTACTATCATTGCCGCGACAATACTAGCATCTTTGACAGGTAGAGCTGGGAATTCCCCAGAATCCATCCCTTGCTGCAGAACAACGGCAACACTCTCTCTAAACGTACTAAAATGTTCTTTAAGGATATCCCGTACCGCAGTGTTTGTATCTGATAGGCCCGAGAAAACGCGCCACACTTTAACTTCGCGAGCCATGTGCTGAGTGAGATGCGCATGAAGCCGTATCATAGATTCCAGCCGCTCAGATGAGCTTTTATCGATGACCAAGAGATGCTCCGTCTGCATACGGAAGCGAATAATGATGTATTGATAGAGCGCGCGAAGAAGGTCGTCTTTGCTGACAAAGCAATAATGAAAGATGGCTAAGTTAAGATCTGCCTTCCTGCAGATCTCCCTAGTGCGCAATCCCTCTATACCGACGTCTGCAACAAGATCATAGGCTGCTTCAAGCAGCCGCTCACGCTGCTCAATACGGCGGCCAGAAAGCACTACCACAAGCATATCCTCACAGAAAGGTCAAACGACTTAGTCATGTGACTACATTATACGCAGGTATGGCATAAATTATAACATTCATGGATTATTAGAGAATTGCCAAGCCGCCATCCGGAGCGATATTAGCGCCAGTAACGAATTTCGCCATATCCGAGGCATAAAATAAACAGATACTCGCTACATCTTCCGGCGAAGCAAGGCGTTGCAGAGGGGTGAGCGAAGCAATCTTGTCTCGCATTTCTTGGGGCACTGACAGTGAATAATCACTAAGCGTCATACCCGGCGATACGGCATTGACTGTGATATTGTGAGGTCCTAGCTCTTTGGCAAAGTTATGAGTCATCGCTAAGACGGCCGCCTTGGCACAAGAATGTGCGCCAAAGCCAACTGCTGGACGTTGAATTAAAGTTGCAGCAAAATTAATAATGCTGCCTCGGCCTTGAGCTATCATTGTCGGAATTACCGCCGAAATGCAATTGTAAGCAGTACCAAATACGCCAGTGAATTCTTCTTGATATGTGTCCCAGCTCTCGTCCACAAACGATGAAGCATGGGCAAACGAGGCTGCATTGTTAACCAAAATATCGACACAATCAAACGCGGAAAGCGATTCCTCAACTAATCGGTTTGCATCCTGTGGTATTCGCAAATCTGCTTGGACAGCAACTCCCCCGATTCGCTGGGCCAACTCTATTGCGGCCTGAGCGGAAGTGTTGTAATGCACAATGACATTGGCACCCTCTGCAGAGAAAAGCTCAGCAACGGCTGAGCCAATGCCCCTTCCTGCGCCGGTCACAATTGCAGTGCGGCCCTTAAGGATGTTCATCTTATGAGCTTGAGAATTGCCTTAAAGTCGGCTGTGCCGGCCTCGTAAAGCATCTCCATGACAGCGCCCTCTGCACATGTTGGAATGATTCCGCAGGACTTCATCTTTTCCAGCCCTAGCTTATGCATTTCGAGCGTCCTACTTGATACGGCATCAGCTGCAACATGTACCTTGTAGTCAAGCAAAGCAAGATCAAGCGCCGTTTGTTCAACACAAATATGTGTCTCGACACCGCAGAACAATATTTGTTCTCGCTTTAACGACGAGAGCGCTTCCATGAACTTTTCGGTGCCGGCCGCGGAAAATGTAAGTTTATCAATTGAATCTGGCGTACCCTTTGGCAGGATTTCGGTAATTTCAGGTATTAAGCCGCCCATCCGCTCGCCGTATTGCGTGCTGGCGATGACAGGGATACCGAGAATATCTGCTGCTGCAAGCAGGAATTTACAGCGTTCCAGCACTTCTTCGCGCTGATGTATTTTTCTAAGAAAAGGTTCCTGCAGGTCTACTACTACCAGTACTGTATTGTTGCGGTCAAGGACATTGTGACTTCTAGGTTTCAAGAGATTGATCTGTTGCTTTCGTCGAATCGCGAACTATTAGTTCGCCCGGGAAGGCAAGATCTCTGCCTCGAAGAAGTCCGTTTCCCTCGCCTCCCTCGGAAAGTTCATGGGCGAGGCTGTACAGCTGCGCTACTGCACTCGTCACCAGTTGTTTAATTGGCGTACGTATCGTGGTCAATGCAACCGCTTGCGCTTCTGCGCCGTTGGGTGTATCACCAAAAGTAATAACAGATACCTGGTTAGGCACCTTAATTCCGGCCTTAGTCAGTGCCTGCAATGCATATGAAGCAATGATTTCATTGAAACAAACAAGCGCGGTAGGCTTGTCCGCCGCATTGGCGCGATATAGTTCCGAAACCGTCTCGGATACCTGCGTACGAATTTCGGCATTTGCCTTCGTATCATAAGGAGCTGGAACGCAGCCATCCGGAAGCCCGTTTTCGACCCACACCGACTGCAGGCCCTGCCATCGTTGGCGCGTTACTCTAGGTTTACTGCTAGGCGCGAGAAATGCAACGCGTCGATGCCCGAGACGCCACAGATGATCGCCGACAGCTCTGCCGGCGGCGAAATTCTCCATGTGCACCGTAACTATTTCCTGCGGAGCATGGTCAATTTCGCCTAGTAGGATGGTAGGAAGCGACGCCGCCGCGGCGCTGCGTGGTAGTGCGGTGTCTCCAACTATGATTAAGCCGATAACTCCGAGCATATCAAGGCGAGATAAATCGTCGGCAAGAAGTAGACGAAGGCCAAAATCAAAATCAAATTCTTCGGAGACGACCTGCATTGCCGCGTATTGACGCACGGCCATTTGCAGCTTGTCAAGAATAAGTGCGGAGGATGGGTCGGGCTCGCTCACCCACACACCAATGAATTGGTCAAGTCGCTGGCGACGCAGCCTTCTGCTTCCGCGTGGTCGGCCGGAACGAACCGGTGTGTACTGGAGCTCCTCGGCCACCCTCAGAACTCTTTCGCGAGTATCTTTACTCACAAAGGTACCGTTGTCCCGTCCGCTTAGTACGGTCGAGACCACGCTGGGCGAGACCCCTGTCCGATCTGCAATGTCTTTTAGAGTAATCGGCATATTATATAAATGTAAAAAGTTATTGTGGGGTGGACTTGAACTGGATTGTTCCCACATGTTGCCTATATTCTATTATGAGCGATTTTTCATAAGAAACACAAGACATTTTTTTAAAATCCAGTGATTCTTATGTTGAACAGCAGTAATTGCACACGCTTTTCATGCAATGGTTAAAAAGATGCCCTCAACATTCACAAAAACTGAATGTTGAGGGCACAAGTTCCGAAGGAGCTATTTCGCTGCATGGGTTACGTCAGACGACTGGTTTACAGGCGATTGTAACAAATTACTGACGGCATTTTCAACGTCATCTTCTGCTGTTGCCTCTCTCGCAGCCTTAACATTTTCCTGTTGAATTTGCAAATAAATTTCTTTGCGATGCACAGCGATATCTCGGGGGGCTGTAATTCCGAGTCTCACCTGGTCACCACGAACTTCGATTACGGTGATTTCTATGTCATCGCCGATTTTGATACTTTGATTTGTTCGCCTGGTTAAAACTAGCACTATTAACACTCCTTTGCGTGAGACAATAAGATCTCTCAACGAAACGTACAGATAATTAGGTTATTACGACTTACAGGAAAAAGGCTCCACATCCAAAACTATTTAGTGACTAGCTCTTTTACCCAGAATTACTGAATATTACGAATAAATGTTGCCTTTTGTTGCAGGAATGTTCCATCAATTATTGATTTCCGTATTTTGACCATCAGGTTTTTGTAAAAAGCGAGGTTATGGTAGGTTGCAAGGATACCACCCAGGGTCTCCTTCGTTCTATATAAGTGTCTCAGATAGGCGGCAGAGTACTGTCGACAAACGGCGCAAGAACAGTTGGGATCAACCGGACCGCTTTCTTCAGCAAATCTTAATCCTTTAATATTTACTTTCCCCAAGGACGTATACAGTGTTCCTGTTCTTCCCGAACGAGTAGGAAGAACACAGTCGAACATATCAACACCCTGACTTACCGATTCGATCAAGTCTTCAGGCGTCCCTACTCCCATAAGATACCTCGGCTTATCTTCGGGGACGTGTGGTATAGCCCAGTCGACAGCAAGCCGCATTAGATCTGTCGGCTCACCAACACTGACGCCGCCTATTGCGATTCCGGCAAAAGATTTAGATGCTATTGCTTGTGCACTCTCGATACGCAGATCTTCAAATGACCCGCCCTGGCATATACCAAAAAGATTTTGCAGATCGGGATTGCCAAAAGATTCATGGTAGCTTATACAGCGATCCGCCCATCGGTGCGTCCGCTCAGTTGCGCTGGCCACAGCATCCTTCGATGCGGGATAGGCAGGACATTCGTCGAACGCCATGATAATATCTGCCCCAAGCGCATGCTGAACCCCGATTGAGTGTTCCGGAGTAAAGTGGTGCATCGAACCGTCGATATGCGATTTAAAAGTAACACCATCCTCCGTAACTTTATTCAAATCGTTCATGCTGAAGACCTGGAAACCACCGGAGTCGGTCAGCATTGAGCCTTGCCAAGAAATGAATTTATGAAGTCCGCCTAATCGTGCGACCCGTTCATGCCCTGGCCGCAAATAAAGGTGGTAAGTATTACCGAGAATAATTCGATAGCCTATTTCATCGAAAAGTTGATTTTGAGACATCGACTTGACGGTACCCTGTGTGCCCACAGGCATAAAGCATGGAGTTTCCACACCTTCGGGTGTATGCGGAAGCGTCAGTAGCCCGGCCCTTGCACGTGTATTAGGGCATTTGTGCTGAAGGTCGAATTTCAACTAGCTAAGCCGTGGTCATCAGCGCTCTGATCATCGATAAGTTGTAAATTAACAGACGGCTTTTCCAGGCCGCCGGCCGCAAACACCGAAAGTTCGTAATTTGAGCGTGCTTCTTCGTAGCTTGGATTAATTTCCAGCGCACGACGAAATTCCACCACAGCATGTTTAAATTTACCGGCGGAATAATATGTCATTCCCAGTGAATTATGGAGGTCGGCGTAATCAGGGTTAATTTGCAAAGCTTTTTCGAATTCGTCTGAAGCCTCATCCAGCATTCCGCGGCGAAAGAAATCTGCGCCCAGGCGGGCGTGATAAGCAACATCGTCGATATCCGTGACCACAAGCAATGAAAACAGCTCCATCGCAGATTCAAAATCGCCCGATAAATGCGCTGCTGTACCGCCCTTATAGTTGTCGTTATCCAATGTGGAATCGCACTCGACAGCCTTAGCGACCTGCTCAAAGGCAAGATCTGTTTTACCCTGACGGTATTTGCATAATCCCGAAGCAACGAGAGCTCGAGCATATTGCGGATTAATTCTCAGTGCAGCATCCAGTTCACGGTCAGCTTCGTCAATCCTATCCTGTAAATAATAAACTGATGCCAGCTTGTTATGCAAATCGGCATAGCCATTGTTTCGCTTCAACGCTTCTTCAAAGCAATAGGCAGATCTCTCAAACAGCCGCTGTCCGATCGCATAGCTTCCCAAAAACGACCACGCTTCTGCGAGATAAAAGCTAGCGAGTTTCACAAGAACAGGATTTAACTGCGACTGCGACGCCATTACTTTCTCAAGTTCCGGTATAGCAGCCTCATAAAGCCCCTGGTCGAAAAGCCGAAGCCCACGATCATAGTCTTCATTGCGTCTTATAGTAAGCATCCGTCCGTACAAAGCCATACGGCAACTATACGCGAAGAAGCCCTAGTCTGTCAACGAAATGGTGATTGCAAAGACACTAATTTGTACGGTCGCACAATGATCGCTGCAGATGCCAAGGCCGCTAGGATAGCAATATTGCGCACCGGCAATAAAAGTGGTATTGCGAACATTGCAGGTTTTGTTGACAAATAGCATGACCCGGTCCATAATAAAATGATCTTTTTTTGAAATTCACGCGGAGTTGTTGCCCAAACAACACGAACGCCATTTATCCCTCTGACGTGAAAATGGCTGTTTGAGGAGTATTTTGTTGAGAAGAACTGTCCCTAAAGAACTTTATTGGCTGTTATTGACAGTCGTGTTGCTCGGTTACTCGATTTACTTCGATCGTCCATCGGTGCCGATTCACAAAGGCCTCGATATCAGCGGCGGTGTGCGTGCTATTTTGCAGGCTGAACCCAAACCAGGTCAGACGGTAGACCCAAACACTATCATCAAAGTCATCTCAAATCGAGTAGACGCCTTTGGTGTAGCTGAACCGGTCATACAATATCGCGGCAACAACCAATTTACCGTTGAACTTCCAAACGTCAAAAACGGACAGGAAATTATCGATCAACTGCAGGCGACTGCCCAGTTAGACTTCCGATACTTCAAGGATGTTCAAAGCACAAGAAATCAGTTTGCTAGATATAAATATACCGAAGCGTCGGATCGTCCAGGGCAAGACACCAGCCTATTTACGGATACCAGTACTAATCGGTCATTCCGAGATCAGTTCCAAATACTTCAGGATTTTCAGAAGAATATTTTGGACAACGCCCAGAAGCGACCCGGAGCGACAGAGACTTCTGTAACGTCTCCCCTATCAGATGTCGTTCATGTTAACGAAGCCTTGTACTTAACAGCAGATCAAGTCACACAGTTAAATGCCCTTCAGCAAGAACTGGCGGACTATAATCAGCTTATAAGTGACTCGCCGCAGGTTATGAACGGTGGAGATATCCAGTCCAATGCCAGCGCGGGGATAGATGGAACCACTGGCCCGATCGTCGACCTTAAAACAACCGCTGATGGAGTGGACAAACTCGGAAAATTCAGCCGAGAGCATGTCAACGAGTCAATGGCGATCATCCTTGACGGCAGAGTCTTAGAAGCTCCCAACGTCAAAGAGCCGATGGAAAACGGCACATGTGAGATTTCCGGTGGTTTTGCCACACTTAAAGATGCACAGAATCTAGCCAATCTCCTGAATGCAGGTGCACTCCCGATGCCGTTGAGCGTCATCTATACCTACAGTGTAGATGGCACCTTAGGGCCTGCCGCAGTAAACAAAAGTCTCCTCGCCGGAGGAATTGGCCTCGCTTTAGTCCTCGCCTTTATGGCCCTCTATTATCTTCTGCCAGGCTTACTTGCCGACTGTGCGTTGATCATTTATACTCTCTTTACGCTTGCAGTCTTCAAGGGCGCACTGAACTGGCTTGGTATCCCGCCAGTGACGTTAACTCTGCCTGGCATCGCCGGTTTCATCCTGTCGGTGGGTATGGCGGTTGACGCTAACATCCTGATATTTGAGCGTTTAAAGGAAGAATTGCGTAACGGTAAGTCGCTGAAGGCGGCAATTGATGCCGGCTTTAGTCGTGCATTTCCTGCCATACGCGACTCAAATCTTTGTACGCTTATTACCAGTTTCATTCTGTTCACGATGGGAACAGCCGAAGTTAAGGGCTTTGCTCTGACACTCGGTATTGGTGTAATTATCTCGCTATTTACGGCAGTAACCGTTACACGTACTCTCCTGTACTTGCTTGTCGCTGCAGGCGCTGGAAAGAATCTCAACTTATTTGGTCTTAAACGGCAGTGGGAACCAAAGTTCAATGCGGTAAAAAACCGAAAATGGTTCTATGGACTTTCACTGCTCATTATTATTCCGGGAATGATTGCGTTCTTCCTCGGCGGACTGAAACAGGGCATTGAATTCACAGGTGGTACCGAGTGCGCAGTTAACTTTGACCACTCCATCCAGCGCAAGGATATTATCAATGCGTTTAACACCAGCGGGAATTCTGGCCTGAAGGACAGCCTTATTGTTCTTGCCAAGGGCAAGGGTGATGGCACAATCGCGTTTATTACGGTCAAGAGCAAAGCGTCGGGTGCCTACCTCCAAATTGAACGAGCAATCGATGCTGGTTTCCCAGACAACCAACACGATTTTGAGTCGCACCAGACCGTAGGCCCGCAAATCAGCAAAGAGCTTAAGTGGGATGCACTCCAGGCAGTTCTCACCGCATCTGCTTTGATTGTTCTTTACCTTGCCTTTGCATTCTCAATTGGTGGATTTGTTGCGGGTCTTCGTTTTGGAGCGTCTGCAATTGTCGCCCTATTCCACGATGTCCTCGTTTTGATCGGCCTATTCTCAATCATGGGATTTGTGCTGAACTGGCAGATCGATAGCTTGTTCGTCACCGCTGTACTGACAGTCGTCGGTTTCTCAGTTCACGATACAATCGTTATCTTCGACAGACTACGCGAAAACCTGCGGCACAAAAAGAAGGCAGAGTCATTTGACGATCTTGCCAACCGATCAATTCAGCAGAGCTTTGCGCGATCGATTAACACATCAGCAACAGTTATTATGACACTGGTAGCTTTACTGGTCTTCGGTGAGCCGTCCACTAAGCTGCTCGACTGGGCGCTGCTTATTGGTATCGTCAGTGGTACGTATTCATCGATCTTCAATGCGACACCGATTCTGGTTGATTGGGAACTTTGGCTTACTCATCGAGCTGCGGAGCAAGGAACCCATTACCAAATTGGAACACCAGAGCCGCTTGCAGCAGTAGCTAAATCGTCCGGCGGATCGTCCGCACCGACGAAAGTCGCATTGGATGCAGACTCAACTCCGAGTTCCGCACCTTTAAATGGATCAGGTCCCACCCATGGTAAGCTAAAGAAGCGAAGCGGTTCAAGCCGCCGGTTCTAAAGCTGTTACTCATTATGATAAACGGCTGCATATAGCAGCCGTTTACTGCTCGTTAAGCTAGAGGGCGGAAATAAGCGCAGCGCCATACAATTATTGATTTATTTTGCTATTGTAAGGCTGTGCTTATTTCTGCCCTCTAAGCCATTCACGGTCCTGGATAATATGATAAATGGAAATTGTATGGAATGAAGTGCCCCGCCAGATCCAAGACGAATCCCTGCTTATACAAGAACTGGGGCTGCATCCACTCACTGCTCGTCTCCTTACCAACCGCGGCCTAGTGACACCAATTCTAGCCGAAAAGTTTCTAAATCCACGCTTGTCCGACCTTCACGACCCGTTTGGCCTGCCAGATATGGAAAAGGCTGCACGACGGATAGCGGACGCAGTTTCTCGAGGCGAGCAGATCTTTATCCACGGAGATTATGATGTGGATGGGGTCACATCAACTGCAATTTATGTACGCAGTTTAGGAAAACTAGGTGGAAAGGTAATTCATCGTGTTCCCCACAGACACAACGATGGATATGACTTAAAGCCACAGTCCATTTCATGGGCCCATGAGCAAGGGGCAACCCTTATAGTTACGACAGACTGTGGAATTCAGGCACAAGAAGCTGTCGATTTTGCCAATAGCCTTGGAATGACGGTGATTGTTACGGATCACCACGAGCAGGGCGTTTCACTCCCCAATGCTTATGCTGTAGTTAACCCACAAAGGCATGATTCCACATATCCCTTTCCATATCTTGCCGGCGTTGGTGTCGCCTTTAAAACGATGCAGGCTGTCACACGCTTACTGAAACCTGAATGGGAACAAGCATTTATTCGTAATTTTCTTGACTTAGTTGCCTGTGGAACGGTTGCAGACGTTATGCCACTGCTGGATGAGAACCGCATATTTGCTTCATTTGGCCTCGAGACTTTGCGCAACACAAAGAAGGTCGGCTTGCGAGCACTTTTACGCGGCGCGGGCATAGATGTTACCCAAAAGCTTAGCGCTGAAGCTGTAGGCTTTGGTATCGGTCCACGAATAAACGCCGTCGGCCGAATTGACGATGCTGCTCTGGCGCTAGACCTGATGCTTACAACGGACGAGGCAGAAGCCATATCACTGGTGGATAGACTCAACGAATGTAATATCGAGCGACAGCGAACTCAAAAGCGTGTAACCGCAGAAGCAGTGCTTAAAGTTATGACCGAAGGCCTGGCCAAACAGCCTGTACTAATTGTAAGCAATAAGAACTGGAACGCTGGAGTTGTGGGTATTGTTGCAGGTAAGTTGGTTGAGCAGTTCCATCGTCCGGCTATCGTCATCAGCATAAGTGATGACGGGGTATGGGGTAAAGGCAGCGCTCGTTCAATACAGGCGCTGGATATTTTCGACACCATATCGAGCTGCAGTGATCTCCTTTTGAGCTGCGGCGGGCACGCTTATGCTGCCGGCCTTTCACTTTCAATGGATCAGTATCCAAGTATGTGTTCCAGGCTGATTGAGCATGCAGGAAGCATACTTAAAGAGGATGATTTCCGGCCGCAGGTGCAGATAGACGGCTTTATAGATCCCTGCCAAATAGATGTCAACTTGATTGAATCATGGGGCCAGCTGGAGCCGTACGGCGCATCCAACCCTTCGCCTATCTTCGCAGCAAGGGCAATCAATGTAATTGCAAAACGAAGAATTGGTCGAGACATGACACATCTTAAAATGATGGTTGAGCAGACAAGTGAGACCAATGCACCATGGCAGGCAGAGTGTGTCGCGTGGGGACGCGCGGAACAATGGGACGATTCTCTTACCGACACAGGACCGGTTGATATTGCCTTTAGCCCAACAATTAACAGTTACCAGGGCAGACATTCTATTCAGCTGGTATTGAAAGACCTGTTGAAAACTTCCAACATAGCAGTACAGGTATAATTGAACATTATGCGATTTCCTTCTTGGCTGCACAGCCGTATCACGCATCTTTGCGCCGCTGTGATCGTTCTATTAACGTTCCCATTGGCACTACCTTCTGCATACGCCGGCCCGATGAATGACGGTAACACGGCGTATAAGGCAAAGGACTATCCAACCGCAGTAACCGATTTTCAGAAAGCTGTCACGCAGTCCGCCGGCGTAGAAAAGGCTAAAGCATACTACAAGCTTGGTCTAAGCTACCGGAAAGAAAGCGATGACACCGATGCTTTAAAAGCTTTTCAGAACGCACAAAACACCGATCCATCCCTTTCCTTTGCCAGTTCCTCCGGCAAATTCCAAGAGATGCTTTCGAGCGTTCAATCTGGAACGACAGCGGGCACAGCGACAACGGCTCGTATTCCGGCTCCTCTTCACACAGATGACCAGGCATCAACCGCTTTGTCTGCATCGAATGTATATATTGCGCCGGCCATGGCACCTTATGTAAACGCTACAACTCTCGAAGAAGCAGCCGCGCATGATGACCATACGATAGTAAAAATCGCCGTTTTGAAGCGCCTTCCACCAAGGGTAGACACGGCAGCACATTACGCGGCTATTCTTTACAAGCACCTGGATCTTGGCAAAAACGCAATTGTTGTCTATTCAGCCGGCGGATCGAACGGCAACCCCGGTGGCATTGGCCTTATGGCGGGCACCCTGTCGCAGAGTGAATCCTCGAATCTCGCGGATAAGTATGTATCAGAAATTGGAAGCGGAAATAACCTTACCCAAGGTCTCTCGGCTCTTGCAACCGCGACGAGCTCCGAGATCGATTCCAAGGAGATGGGAAAAATACAGATGGTCTGGTTTGTTTTTGGTATAGTCGTCCTAATCGTAATAGTGCTTCTTGTTGTGGCCTCGCGAAAAAAGAAGGCGGAAATGCAGGCTCTTCGCGCTCCGCTTGCCAAACTGCGAGAAAACGTATTGCAGAATATCGAATACATCGATAATTACGCAGATGTACTGCCGAAGAACAATGTAAACTCCGACGAAGTCAAGGCATACAGGCAGGCTGCTGAAGCTAAGTTTGAGCAGGCGGATAAGATCATTGCGAAAGCCACAGATAGCAGCGACCTTTATCGGGCACAGTCTATTCTGGATAAGGCTACCGCAGACCTCTCCAAGGCAAGGCAGTTCCTCGACAAGGCTACCGGTGGGACTGCCAAAATTGCCGGCGACGCCGCAGTGCGCCCGCCTGAGATACCGAGTTCTGTCAACGAAGCGCAGGCGGTTCCAGAGGAGCAGCGCGGAGTCTCATTCTTCTCGTCCCAGCCGGCATCTATGTCGAGCCTGGTACCGGTGACTCTGAACATTAATGGACAGACTCGAACAGTAATGGCGACACCGAGTGAAGCCGACGAGATCAGACGCGGACAGATACCAGCTGTGCGCGCATTCAATGATAACGGGCAAATGGTGCCGTGGTACAACTACCAGAGTTATGATCCGTACCGAGATTACTACCAATACCAGAACAATGGCTGGAGAGGCTTTGGATCAGGTGCGGTAGCTGGATTTATCGGTGCAGAGCTGATTGACTCCCTCTTTCGACCGTCCTACTACGGAAATTGGTACTCGCCATATGGTTACTCGCCAGGGTTCGGAAATTTTGGCGGTTGGAATGATTACGGATATGCCGGGGGATATAACCAGGGCTTCTTTGCTGGTGAGCAGCAAGGTAATAACTTAGCATTCGATGATCGATATAATCAGCCACAATATGACAATGCCGGCGGTTCATCGTTTCAAGGCTCAGGAGGCGGATACGACACCTCCGATTACGGAAATGCAGGCGGCGCCTCGTTCACCGGCGGTGGCGGAGACCGATCGTAATTACATCGGCGTAGATCTAGGATTCAGCTCCGATATAATTGAGAATGACTTCGCAGGCAACCTTTTGGTAGAGATCCTGACAAAGCTGTAAAGGCATGCCGCGAAGTCCATCGGCGCGCGATCCAAGGACCAGCAGTTCGACACTTTGTTGAGTCACATATTTCGCCACGCCATCTGCGGCTTCACGAACGTGCAATACTTCAGTGTGGGCGGTAACTCCATAGGCTAATGCCGCTGTCAACGCCGCGCCGAGTGCGTCTTCGGCCATTCCATCGTCCGCAGGCATAGATGCCTGCAGCGCGACCGACCGCGGTACTTCAATGACATAGAGCAAGCGAAGTTCACAATTGGGCGATTCTAAAGTCAGTCTGCAGGCTGCATGGACGCTGCGCATAGAAAATGGCGCTTCGACCGCAGGAAGAAGTATTTTCTTCCACGGCTTCAATAAGCCGTCTGTTTTCGTGTTCCCCAGAGTTCGTCCGCTTCGATGAAAAAGGTTGTTGAGCATAAGTACCTCGCTACACATAATACCTTGAAACAAATGCGAGGTGAATTTCTGTAGATTTGTTTACCTGCCCGCTATATGTCCGGCACGCCTCGCCAAGGTATAATATCACTTCGATTCATTGGCACAATGTGCGTGTGCCAATGCATATAGTGAGAAAGTGCGTGAATATTATGGCTATTACCGAGCAGCAGGTCATCGACGCCCTTCGTACGGTTAATGATCCAGACCTCCATAAGGATCTGGTTACCCTGCGAATGGTGAAGGATGTTAAGATTGAGGAAACGAACGTTTCATTTACTGTCGAGTTAACTACACCTGCATGTCCCCTTAAGGAAAAAATTGAGGAAGATTGTCGCCAGGCAGTTGGTGCTATCCCGGGAGTCCAGTCCATCCAGATCAATATGACAGCATCTGTTCGTGCCACCCAGCCAAGGGGTGTACAGCAGATTGACATGCCGGGCGTGAAGACAGTTATTGCAGTTGCATCAGGAAAAGGCGGAGTCGGCAAATCAACAGTGGCAGCAAACCTGGCATGCGCTCTTGCACGCATGGGAGCATCTGTCGGCCTCATGGACGCGGACATATATGGTCCCTCGATCCCATTGATTATGGGCGTCGATGGTGCAGATATTGAAGTTGATGAAGAAAAGGAACAGCTTATCCCGGTTGAGAAATATGGGGTGAAAGTCATCTCTATGGGCTTCCTCCAGACCGTATCATCGGCAGCGGTTATTTGGCGCGGCCCTATGGTTTCCAAAGCTGTCCAGCAATTTCTCAGGGATGTCCGCTGGGGAGAGATTGACTACCTTGTGGTAGATCTTCCTCCAGGAACAGGTGATGCTCAGCTCACGCTCTCACAGGCTATTCCGTTGACGGGTGCAGTAATTGTGATGACACCGCAGGATGTCGCAGCATCTGTTGCGGTTAAAGCTATTTCTATGTTTCGACGGTTAGATGTACCGATACTCGGTATCGTTGAAAATATGTCCTATTTCCTCTGCCCGACATGCAACAGTCGTCACGATATCTTTTCTCATGGGGGTGGCCGACAGGCAGCCGAGGCGCTCGAGGTGCCGTTTCTAGGTGAAATACCGCTGCATACGCAAATACGAACGGAGGCCGACGAGGGTACGCCCACAGTAGTGGTGTCGCCGGACAGCGCCGAAGCAGGGGCATTCATTAGAATTGCAGAAGCAATAGCTCAGCAGGTAAGCATCACAGTGCGACAAGCACCCATCGAATTGCCAGTGGTTTCGTAGAAGTATGCTTATCGGCTCGATAGTGTGGATTTTTAGTATTGCCTTTGGGATTGCTGCCTATTGTTGGCTGCTCAAAAAATACCGGCCATCATTTTACACAGCAAACTTCAAAGGCACACTGATCCCATGCAGTGCCGGTGTATCCGTAGTTTTTGCATGCTACATTGCGTATAGTGCCCTGCAGGTCGGAGAGCCTGAAAGAATATCCCGACTGTTTGCGCCGGCATTAACTGTCGTGTTAGGTTTCGGCCTTCTCGGCCTGGCAGATGACCTCTATGGAGATCGGTCAGTCGGCGGCCTGCGGGGCCATTTAATGCAGCTCATTCGCCACCGACAGCTAACTACCGGGGCTTTAAAGGCCATTGGCGGCGCTCTGGCCGCCCTCCTTGCCGGCATTTTGGTATATAGGACTAATCTTTCAAATGCACTGATCGGAGCGGCAATAATCGCCCTCTCGGCAAATGCGGTTAACTTGACCGATACGAGGCCAGGGCGAAGCTTGGCCGCTTTTTTTGTCATCAGCCTTGCTGCAGTAATTGTCGGTTACCACCAGATTAGCCCATCGATAATACTGACATTCGCACCGCCGCTGATTACCGCCTTTTTCCTCTACTTGTTTGATCGCTCAGCTTTATTGATGATCGGAGATGTCGGCGCTAATGCACTTGGCGCTTTAACCGGCCTTCTCTGGATCATCATTGCACCAGAGTTTGCGCAGGTGGTGTTTTTGATCTTCCTAATTTGGTTTCACTGGTGGACGGAGTCTCATTCACTTTCAAAGGTGATCGAGCAGACACGATGGCTGAAAAGAATTGATCGAAAAATCGGCGTTCGGGGTTAATTAATACTTCCGTAATAGAGGATATTGCGAAAAATCACGCTGCTTCTATGGTCATTCCGTGAACACCGCTGAAACGGCGGGCTCCGACAAAGCGCTGGACGTATTCAGGATCGCCGCAGCTCGTAATAATCGTCCCCCTTCCCTTTCCAGCCGCATGAATAAATCTGCCGTCACCCAGAGAGAGCCCGACATGTGTGATAGATCCCGCCGTCTCCGGCTTGGAATTAAAAAACAGGAGATCAGCGCGCTCGATATGTGGGTCGACAAGGCCCTCGTCCAGTTGGACGTCGCTGAAGCGGCGATCCTGGTATTGCTGAGATGCATCACGTAGAAGCTGTAAGCCATGAATTCGATAGAGAAGCTGCGTAAAACCTGAACAGTCGAGGCCGAAGGGGGTTGTTCCTCCCCAAAGGTAAGGAATACCAATAAACAATATACTTGACTTCACGATGCCGTCCAGCAAATGCGTAAGTATAAGCTGCCCGAACTCGGTGTCCTGCAAGAATCTATCGGCGTTTTTTGATTTACGCGAATGATACGTATAGCTTATCTGCGCTTCATGAACGTAACCAACTGCGCCATTGAAAAGTTCAATGGGAACAAAATGATTGACTATCGCCTTCCGGCTGACTACCACGCGCGAGCCTGTAGTCAGCCGAGTAATTAACTCCGACATGGCCTCGGGCTCTTTATATACCTCAGCAAACAAACTGGCTATCGTCGAAATAGCATTATCGGAATCGTCCTTTATTGGACAGAGGTAGGTGCCTAACACCCACGCAGTATAAAGATCTTCGCCAACTACCTTAGCGTAATCCCCGCTCGTTCTTAAAATTGTAAAAGGAGCGCCCCAGATCGCCTGACTAACTTGTTCGCTGTTCGAATCTTCATCCAGGTAAAGAGGAACGACATTATGACGTATACGATGAGAGGTTGCTAACACAGTAAGATACCTACTTGTAGTAAGAGATTTCCGTCTTGGAGCCCATGTGAATGAGGTCTCCATCCATTAACAGATGGGGTGAATAGGGAGCCAACGTGATGCCGTTTACCTTCGTCCCATTGGTACTTCCAAGATCTTCTATAAACTGCTCACCATCCTCGCGATACACTCTTGCGTGTCGGCGGGAAATAGCATCGTCCCATTCAATAACAATATCCGGATTGGCATCGGTTAAACTATCAGGACGACCAATCAGCATATCATCGCCTTCGAGGTCGTAGTTCGCGGCAAACTTTCCGATTTGAACAAAGAGCCTGCTAGGACGCCCAACGGCAGGCTCGCCTGTTGTGGATAGGGGAGTTGAGCCGAAATCAATACCAGACCAATTCGCGGCGTCATCTTGTCCCCCGGATGGAGTTGCATCCAGGCCGGCAAAACCGTGGGAAAAATCAGAGGGGCTAATGTTCAGGGCCGAAACGTCGCCAAAGGTAGATTTACTTGGCATGGTGCCGCCGCTTTCCGCTTCAGGCTTTGTTGGCTTATATGGTGCAAATGCATCTAAATCCAATGTCGTCTTATCAATATCAGCATCAGCAGACTCATCAAATTTAGAGAAAGAGCCAAGGTCGGAGTTTGCTGTTTCTGATGTTTGTTGAATATGCAATTTATCGTCAACGACTCCATCATCCGACGGTTCTGTTCTTTTCACTGCCATTGTCACCTATTTCCTTGAAATGTTAGTACTGGCGATTTGCCAGTAAAGTCCGGACAAACGCGATTGATACAATTCTATCATATCATTCACCAAAATGAGAATCATTAATCAAATCGCGTTCGAAAACTGCTGTTCAAACACACTGCAGGTATAATTTTGCTTTGCTATTGAACGTGTGGAAAATATGACATCCAATCGATTCGATTTTTTGGAACTTAATGATGAAGCCGCATCACTCTCAGCCTCTGCTGTAGTGAGCGCGCAGGCCGAAGATGGCGTTATTCGCTTTGATGCTCCTTCATTAACCCCTCAATCACCTTCGGTAACCATCGCTGAAGAAAAAACTGCCGGCGGCCTCGAAAAGGAAGTTTTCTATCAACGCCGCTCCCTCAGAGTGATGGAAGTCTTCGGGAGCCGCGGAACAGTTGCCGGCGCTTTTAGCTATCCGACAGGAATAGCAATCGATAGGACGGGCATTATGTTTATTGCGGATGCCTATAACCATCGCCTGCAAAGGATCACTCCTGATGGCGGTGTCGCTATTGTCGGCGGGCGAGGTTCAGGACGAGGGCAGTTTATAGCGCCCATGGGAGTTGCCATTGATGAGGATCGCTCTTTCTACGTAATTGAGCAGGGCAACCACCGTGTTCAGAAGTTTTCTACCGATGGCGTTTTTCAATTTTCTATCGGACGAGAAGGCAGCAGGCTGGGTGAGTTTCGGAGCCCGACAGGTATTGCGGTCGTGCACGGTACAAAAACCATTTACGTCGCGGACACCGGGAATGCTCGCATTCAATGCTTCAATAACGTCGGAACGTTTCTTGGAGTGCTCGGTGCGCCAGGCGGGGTCAATCCACATATAGCGAATCCTCAAGCAATCGCGTGTGACGCAATCGGCAATGTTTTTGTCGCCGACACTCTGGCCAACAGAATCGTACAGTTTGATCCCGGAGGCCGTTTTGTTGCCTTTCATGGCGGAGCGGCCGTCACAAGCAACAGATCCCCTGACCTGTCTCTTTCCGAGCCGCACGCTCTTGCGTTCGACGAGCGAGGACGGTTGTATATCGCAGACGGATTGAGGACACAAGGGCGGCTTACAGCCATCAATCCGGAAAACGGCACGATTCATACAGTGTTGGAGAATGTTGGTCGGGGGCTGGGGCATTTAGCCAGGCCCGGGGGCATTGCTGCCTGTCCTGTTACTCAATCCAGAATTGAACCTGGTACTGAACGGGGTGATATCTATGTATCTGACACAATGAACCATCGAATTCTTCGCTTCGTTTGGAGCTAAGCCGTGCTTCCTCTGGAGGTGTCGCAAAGACCGGCACCGACATTTGAACTTGCAATAAAAAACAGGGCAGCAGAAGTCGGGTTTTCCTTGTGCGGTATTACGTCCGCGCTTCCTCCGCCGCACCATGAACAGTATAGACACTGGCTAAAACATGATATGGAAGGGGAAATGGGTTATCTGCAAAGACAGGAACCAAAGCGTGCTGATTTACACGAAATAATGCCGGAGATTAAGTCTCTTGTAGTAGTTGCATTAAACTATTACACTGGGGATGAACCGACAGCCAGAAACGCCGGAGAAGTTGCACGGTATGCGCGATTCGACGATTATCACAGTACTATGTGGGATCGCTTGAATAGCTTGCAGAGTTTTGTGCTCAGCGAATATCCCGGCACAAACGCAAAAGCGTACTGTGATACCGGGCCAATCACCGAACGAGACTTTGCTATGCGCGCCGGGGTCGGATGGATCGGAAAGCATACAAATCTTATTAATCGCGGCATAGGCAACTGGTTCTTTCTTGGTGAGCTGCTTTTAGACCTACCTTTAAAGCAGGATGCGCCGGAGACAACACATTGCGGCACTTGCAGCCGCTGCTTGACAGCCTGCCCGACTCAGGCGATTACAGCGCCTTATCAGCTTGATGCGAGACGGTGTATTTCGTATTTGACAATAGAATTGAAAGGCAGTATTCCACCGGAACTGCGGCCGCTCATAGGAAACCGCATCTATGGATGTGATGACTGCCTGGCAGTCTGCCCGTGGAATAAATTTGCTGTTAAAAGTGCTGATCCGGCAGTACAGCCGCGCGCGGATCTTTTGTCGCCCGAGCTGTGCGAGCTGCTAACCTTGACTGATCAAAGTTTTAACGAACGATTTAGAAATAGTCCTATCCGGCGTACAAAAAGACGCGGCCTGCTGCGCAACGTTTGTGTCGCACTTGGAAATATCGGAGATCATTCAGCGCTGCCTTACTTAGCGAAAGCCTGCGCCGATTCCGAGCCTTTGATTCGCGAACATGCCGAATGGGCAATTGAGCAAATAAACCGACGGTTGGAGAGTGACAAGAAATGTATCTCGAATTCGCAAGCACACTGAGAAAGTGCCGTGATCTTCTCGACCAATTTGATATACCAGCTCTCGCCGAGTTCTTCAAAGTTCCCAAACGGCACTTTCATCAGGTTGGTGCCGGTGGTCCAATAATCTTCCATCAGGCAGGCCTCACCAGCCCAATGAGCTACCTTTTGCGGGGAACTATCTTTTGGCCTAAAGGCAAGCAGATTGTGCGAGGATACCCTCGTGTCCTCCCCTCTTCCGACTACACGCCTGAGCGTTTTGCTTCGACCGAAGAGCGAAGAATTATTGGCGTCATTTCTGACAGCGAAGCAGTAATTGAAAACAAAATTGACGGCACCAATGTTCGCGTCTACCAGCATAAAGGCGAACTTTTCTATGCCACAACCGAAGTGTATGATGGCGGCAGCCCGTTAGTAGGCACGGGTATTGACAATGTAAGGGCACTCGGCATCGATTACGGAGCGCAGGCAGGCCGCCTTCTCCATGCGTTCTACCCGCAGGCCGAACGTCTGGCAGGCCTCGGTTATGTGATGGTATTCGAAATGGTCTTGCCCGAACGAGAGACTGCGATTATCGCGCAAAAAGCCGATCTTATCCTCCTAGATGTAATTGATCCAGACTTCGTATTCGTTGATCGAATGGAAAAGGAACGCATCGCAGAAGATTATGGCCTCCGCGTGGCCCCGCTCCATGGCCGTCTGCACGGGACGACTGATGCATTGAGCTTTCACAAACAAATACGCGGTCTGGAGCATATCGCCACCAGTGAAAATCTCGCCGGATACGTACTGAAAGCGCGGACTGATGAAGGGGATCAAATATTAATGAAAATTGAACCTTCACAAATACGCGACTGGGCCCCAGATTTCTCCCAGAGCGATCTCACCGCGGTCTATGAAACCATAATAGAAGACATGGGCGATGGAATCAAAACCGATCCAATCTTCCTCGAAGAAGTAATGCTCGACTATCTAGGCTACCACCGAAGAAAAGTGCGCTGGCAGGTGCAAGATTTCCTCGAGCAAATTCTAACACCTGAGAAACCAGTCGCATCAAAAGCCGATCAGCAGAACTAACGGCGCAGTTTTTGCAACATCATTTCAAGCTACCAAGCACATGGAAATTATTTCCAGAATAAAACCTCCCATCATCCCCACTATCGCCCCAATCATGGTCTTCCTGATTCTAGGAACGCGCCACGCATATATGGAGGCGGCCACAATAGGCCCTAAATATATTGGCGCCTGGAGTGCCCAAGCTACACCAAAGCTTACGCAGCTATAGTGGCACCACTCAAGCGATTGCATACTCACAACGAATGTGCAGAGGGCATATGGCAATGATGCACGAAAAAAGCCGCGCCAAAACGACCCGTCCACGGCTGATTTCACCTGCTTTTTGTTCAGAAATTCGCTTCGACGTAATGAGCGCGGTGATGCCCCGCGGGGTCCTAAAACGGCACTGTCATCTTGGTGGTGTGCGGGAATACTGCTATTAGTCACAGAACTCAGCCTCCTCCGTCGCAATAAGTATGACAAGCCAACAAGCAGCACCGTTGCGCAGGATAACCGTCGCCAGAAGCGCAGCGGACGGCGTGGCTGTTGGAGGTGAAATGGATGCAGATACCATAAATAGAAAGGGGTCAGGCATGTTGTTGTCGTCCCTGTCCAGTTAACCAGCTCGTCGCTCCCAAAAAGGCCGATTTCTACAACATCCCGGTACGGTGTTTCGGGCGTGTACCTCCCTTCGGGGTTGGCTCCGAGTCCCGCCAAAAGGGCTCGGCCTTCTTTGTTATAACGGGGATGATCAGTGACTGTCTTTTCACCCGCATTGTATTCGGTCGCAACAATTGCCATTTGGTACGGCGTGAGATTAGAAGAGAGCTTCCCGTAACGCCTTCTTGCCAAGTGTGCCAGCTTCGCCGCGGCCTCCTGTATACTTTTTCGGTCGTCCCAATCTCGGCGGGATGACCATTTCAGCCTATCATACAACGCTCGCACAGACATGGTTCTGTCCATCGCTATTTGGTGAACCTTTGTTATTCCTAAATCGCCAGTAAAGTGGTCACTCTCTTTTTTTCCAAACAAGCCGGACGTGTACTTGACGATGCTTCCAACTCGTGATGCCGTGTTTAAGATCGGGACACCACCCGCGCCGACTTCTGCAAAAACAATTCCGCCCAGCAGTTGTGGCTGTATATGGTATTTTTTTGAATATGCCAGAACATCCTTCTTATTGAAATATATAGCTTGTAATGCCTCATGCGCACCTGTACCATTCGGATAATCAAAGGTCGGCAAAGTATTATCGGCATCGCCGTACAAATTGTAAGCATTGGTAATCCCTGTAGGCTTCAGGTAGGGAAACAGGCCGCTGTCGAAGCAATAGATGCGGCGGAGTGTTCGGAAGAACTCAGTTTCTTCGACTTCAGCTGTTGAGCTACCGGCGTTTCCGCGATATCGGAACGCAGCAGCAGACGCTCCCGTGGCAGCGGCAGCAGCCGGATAGGACATCGCAAGAGAAAAATAAATCAGCACCAATGTGAGGAGTAGGACTCCCGTTCGAATCAAACTAGACATAATGTCTGATCTTTTCTGACAATAGTCGATCAACGTCACGATTCCAATTCTTCGATTATGCGGTCATTAACGCACACCAGTAACGAGACGGTAACAAAAGCCGCCGTTGATCAGGCGAAAGATAGAACAAATACACCAGCCCCTCGCCGGGCGGCGATACGCCATATGCAATTTTCACCTCATCCAAAGTGGTTGGGTCGAAAACAACCGTCTAGCAAAGCTTGCTATAAGAAAAAAGCCATCATCTGCTGCGTTTCGACAAGAATGCGTCGGCG
>Ga0224527_1000446_pt1 | contig 27601 bp, 25 predicted proteins | sample CBST0metaG_FD_179882 | JGI IMG/M metagenome (GOLD analysis project Ga0224527, IMG submission 179882) | Peat soil microbial communities from Stordalen Mire, Sweden - C.B.S.T0 | ecosystem: Environmental > Terrestrial > Soil > Wetlands > Peat | place: Sweden: Norrbotten County, Stordalen Mire... | reverse complement strand
CACATCCAGAACGGTGGAGTGGTGGAACAAGAAACTGGCAGCCCATAAGTACCGTAACACTCAATCCTGAGCGGGAAAAACAGGCAGCCTAAATCAGCAGGGGTGACAACAACCTTGACACTGACCGCTTTGTTCTCAACCCAAATGCGTAAGCTAATCTCATCGTGGCGGCAACACCTCTGTCCTGCTTTTCAATTATCTGAAAAGCCTGACAGAATTCCTCCTGAGTCAGCGCACTTTTTTTACCCTCCCGGTTAACGCCAGAAATTCCCAGTGCAACATTATTAAGCCTTTCATTATCAGGGGCCGCCAGTTTTGATTTGCCTGCCTGGGTCAGAATAGCGCGTAAAGCCGACATCTCATTCTGTAATGTCCGGTGGCTGATCTCCTGGGCGATACGGCTTTTTATATAATCTTCAATGTGACGACTTTTGATACTTTCAACCTGCCTGAGCTTTATTCCGGAATGATTCAAATAGTCCAGAAAATAGCGTGCGATGCGTGAACGGTCAGCCACAGTCGAATAACTGCCTCCGGCTTTTCGCGCCAGTGTAATGAACTCTTTTCTAAAAAACTCAACCTTGGAGCGCGAACTGTTCTGTTTCATTCCCTCCCCCGACACCCAAACAAAAAGTCCAAAGCGTCTCTGTACCACTCCACCGGCAAAGAGGATCCGGGCAGAAAGATTCACCACGATAAAACCCATTACGTGGGCCAGACGTCTCTGCGTGTCGGTTGTTTTGCCATCCTGGCCGTCAGATACTGTGTAGCAGAGCGAGGCTGAGTTGAGTTGTTGCAGGAGCCCGTTACGTGCTCAGCACGACGGTTTTTTGCTCCCCGTTCAGAGCCTGTTTCCAGGTTGAGCGCCTCAGTATCGTGACGATTGACCTCCTATTTCATTGAGTTATGTCCGCTATCGGGACGTAGGTAAACAGTTGAAATTTTGCGGACGTCCGTGTGAGCGGACGCAAAATTGATTCGTTTTACCGTTATCAACGTGGTTACACTGGTGAATTAACGTTTAAAAACGGCGTTGAAAGCCGGTATTACGCGGTGTTGACGTTGGCCGCCTGGCGGCGTCACTTGGTACTCGTTTCACTCGTGCACAAGTGACGCCGCGCTCCTCTGCTCTCAATGCGTTCGTGGAAGATGCCAAATGTTCCAATTGGCATACCCACGGTCCGCAAAATTTGCAACCGGAAGTCGACGTCAAAGCCTCAAAACGAAGTGAAACTGCAGTGAATACTGCAAAGCGTATCTGCGGGAAAATCGCAAATTGAAGTAGAAGAAGAGACCTTATCGCGATCCGTTCGCGATCCCCATTCTCAAAGGTTAACGGGGGTTACCGCCCAAAGGCGCCACCTCTCAGGTTACGATGGCATTGGCATGTGATCACCCGAAGGCGTCCCTCTCAGATCACCGGGACATTGGCATGTTGCTAAAGCAACGGTGTAACACTGGTATAGTAGATCATCGATTGTGCTGCGAGCAAGATCCTTTTCATCCCGGATGAAAAACATCTGCATTGCATATCTAATTTTTAGCACGCTGCTGCTGAAATATTAGGTAGTCTACGAATGAAATCCTAAGAAGGCATGAGCAGTAAAAATACTTATTGAGGAAAACACCATGAAAAAAATCATTATGATCGGTTTGATATCCTTGCCTCTCCTTTCAACTTATACAATGGCACAAGAGAGAAACACTCTGGCTCTCGCAAAAAAGATCAGCCAGATTGAAATTTCAATTTTTAAAAATAAGAATATCAACGAAGATACTCAGGCTGCAATTAATCCATCAGAATTCAAAACAGACCAAAAGCCACTAAAGAAATTAAACATCAGCATGAATGCGGATCAATATGCTGAGGTTGATATTGATACAGATAAAAAATTAAGGATTTCTTTCTCTTCTTCAACACTTGATAATGAATATTATGCAAATATTGAGCTTTCACAAATTAGTAAAAATGAAGTGACTGTTACGGGTAGTGGATACCCAATTGCTTTGCCGACAGGTAGCACTTCATATTCTTCTATTGCACGGTTTTCTTTCAACAAAGGAGAATCCCTTGTCTATGGTACACAGGGAGATTTATTTGTTATCCATCCAGATTTTTATTAAAAATTTATATAAAATTTTATCATAAAAAAAGTATTTAACTTTGGGTTAGCATGAACATTTTATCTTGTTTGTGTCGGCCTATGTTAGGTAATGTCAACAATCGCTTCTGATTTTCCCTAACTGAAATTGTGTTTATTAAGGCACCCCACCCAATTTCAACTACGTACTTTCAATTGGCTGGTGTTTCAGCATGGACACCGCCTCTTTCCCTGGCATCGAGAACTGCACCCGGTACTGGGCAGCGACGTCCAGCGCGAAAACGCGGGTATAAATTTCCGTGCTTTTGATGCTATTATGGCCCAACAGACTTTGCACCACTTTGAGCGGGATGAAGCAGTATCCGTATTCATGCCAAATTCCTTCCTGATTTCAACTGCGCCAGGCAAACTCTCCCCGAGTCCGTCAATCTGTATCTTTGTCGGTTTTAAATAATCCAATTTACTTCATCGAATTCAAATCGCGGTGCCCGAGGATGTAGCGTGACTGGATCACCGTAACCCAGTGTAGTGATAAAGTTTACTTTAGTTTTTCCATCAGAAAAAAATTCACGATTCAGTCCTTCCTCATCAAAACCAGACATAGGGTTTGTTGCAAGACCTAAAAGCCGCGCAGCAATAATGAAATATCCTCCCTGCAACGATGAATTACGAAACGCAGATTCTTTTATTAGCTTCTGATCATCGCCATACCAAAGTCTGGCGTCGGTATGAGGAAACATTCGCGGTAAATGGCGAACAAAATCGAGGTCCATTCCTAAAATTGCCGTCACGGGTGCCACTCTTATTTTTTCAGCATTTCCCTGATAGCACAGTGCGGCAAGTCGCTCTTTGGCCTCAGTACTTGTGCACCAGACAATTCTAAGTGTTTGCTGGTTTGATGAAGTGGGTCCCCACTTAATTAAATCATACAGCTCTTGCAGCACCGCGGTATCAACAGAACGGTCTTGGTAGCTGTTAAATGTACGAGCCTGGCGAAAAGTTAAATCGAGAATTTCTGAAGAAACGACAGATGGCATAAACTATCTCCTGCTGATTTACAGATGATGAAATGCTATTCTCTATGGTATTAAAAAGAAAGTAGGCACCTAAAAGATACCACTAATATGAAAAATGAATCTGAAAATGTCATCGCCTGTCCTCTCTCCGATTTTGTGAACAAATTAGCCGGAAAATGGACAATTCCAATCCTCTATCGCCTGATCTCAGAAGCTGGGCCGATTCGTTTTCGTGAGCTCCAGAGACGTACTCAGATCATTACGCAAAAAGAGTTAACCAAACATTTGAGACTGCTTGAAGCGAGGGGACTTGTCACAAGAAAAGTGTTCCCTGTTATTCCACCGAAAGTGGAATACGAGGCGACTCCTGTCGCCAGAGAATTGCTTGAATCTCTTGAAGGAATTGCTCAATGGATGAAAAAAAATGGAAAGATGCTATCCGGTCAAAAAACTGAATCAGAGCACAGTAAGGTGTCTTCAGACATTTAAAATTTATGTCACCCCCAGCAGGTTTTTCAGCCGCCCGTTAAGCAGAGCAAGAACACTCGGCCTAAGAGAAAGCTCCGCGACTTTCACTCAAGCCAGCGCCGTAGAGATGTGCTCTACAAACGCCCTGACCTTGGCCGAATGCTTGCGTTCGGGTGGGCTCACAAGATGAATCGGCGATTGGGGTGACTCCCAGTCCGGCATCAGTCGCACAACGTCTCCCCTTGCCAACTTATCGTCGAACAGCCAGGTGGGCGAATAGCCAATACCCATGCCGGTTGTCACGGCGGTGCGGAGTACCTCGCTGCTGTTGGTCTGAATATGCCCCTCAACACGAATACTCCTGGTGGTTCTCTCCGTCTCCGATGTGCCTGCTCCCGCCGTGAATATCCACAAATTGCTGTTGGACATCCCGGTGTAAACGATGCATTCGTGCGCTTGCAGGTCTTCCGGATTGACGGGAGCGTGAACGCCGTTGGGAAGGGATCGCAGATAGTCACGATGGGCAAGCAGCATGCGATGGGAGGTGCCGATACGCCGTGCGATCAGTCCGCTGTCCGGCAGATCGCCGATCCGAACCGAAACATCAATTCCTTGCTCAACCAGGTCGATAAATCCATCGTGCAGCCGCAGGTCGATTTTGACGTCGGGGTGCGCCGCCATAAACGACTTCATCAACGGCATCAGCTTCAATCGACCAAAGCCCACCGAAGCCGCCACCCGAATCCAGCCGCGTAGTTGTCCTTCTCCTTTTATCAGGTCCGACTCAGCCTCCATAATTTCGGCGACCAATCTTCGGGTCTGTTCAAAGTAGCGCTCGCCCTCTTTGGTCAGGGCAAGGGAACGCGTCGTCCTGACAAGGAGCTTTGCTCCCAACGCCTTCTCCAAGGCGGCCACCTGCTTGCTGACAGCGCTTTGGGTCGCCCGCAGCTCGGCTGCCACAGCGGAAAAACTGCCGGATTCGACCACTCTCACAAAAGTGCGCATTGCCGAAAGTTTGTCCATACCCGCTCCATATATTCCATTTACGACTAATTGATATGACAAAAACCAGTCTATACCAACCAAAAGGAATCAGTCAAAGTAGGGCCATCAAACACCCAATCAGGAGTTGACATGAACCAAACCACAGTCCTTATCACCGGCGCTCTGACCGGAATCGGCCGGGCAACCGCCTTCGCCTTCGCCAAGCTCGGCGCCAACGTGGTCGTCAGCGGACGGCACGAGGAGGCAGGCGCAGCGCTGGCCACGGAACTTCGCTCGCTCGGAGGCAAGGCCGAATTCGTCAAAGCGGATGTTACCCACGAGATGGAGGTTCAAGGCCTCGTCGAAAAGACAGTCAGCCTGTTCGGCAAGATCGACATTGCCGTCAACAACGCAGGCACGGAAGGGGCGCTGGGCCCCATCACCGAACAAAGCGTGGACAACTTCCATGCCACGTTCTCAACGAACGTGCTGGGCACCCTGCTGTCGATTAAGCACGAAATGCGCGCCATGCAGGCTCAAGGACACGGTTCCATCGTCAATCTGTCCTCAATAGCGGGCCAGGTCGGCGTGGCCGGCGCCTCCGTCTACGCCGCCAGCAAGTTTGCCGTCGAGGGGTTAACCAAGAGCGCGGCGTTGGAAGGCGCCGCTTTCGGCGTGCGCGTCAACGCAGTAGCCCCGGGTCCCGTGGCAACCGACATGCTCGATCGTTTTGTCGGACGCAATGAAACCGCCAAGGCAGGCTTCCTCGGCAGCATCCCGGCCAAACGCGCGGCGACGGTGGAAGAGGTGGCCGAGACGATTGTTTTCATCGCTTCCGCCAAGGCTCCCTACATCACCGGCCAGTCCATCGCAATCGATGGCGGCTACACCGCGCAGTAAGCGCAATTCAAATTACACGCCCGTATTGGCGACAAAACAGTGGGCAACTACCTGCACTCGACCACGAAAATTCCGGTGGACTTTCCCGCTGTCCCGAAGCGGGATTGATTCGACAAAGCAAGGAAAACGCTTCAACCGGCGGCAATACCGGGGGGAGGATGGTGGAGCCACTGTGGCCGGCAGGCGGCGGGATAAGCGGCCTTCATGTTGCGAAGGCCGTAACCAATGGGGCTAACGCCGACATCGCCGGAAATGCAGGCGCAGAGGTTGCTGCGGTTGACTTCAGACCTCCGAATGGACTATATATGATTCGTATATGTTTCATATAAGGAATTAACCATGGGTATTGTCCATATTGACGATGGTCTGCATGATCTGGTGCGTCGAGCCACCAACGCATCGCTACGCTCAATTAATGCTCAGACCGCCTTCTGGATCAAGATAGGCATGTTGTGCGAAACCAACCCTACGCTCAGTTTCAATGAGATAATGAAGCAAGAACTGAACTCAGCGGGTGTTTCAGCAATGCCGGATGTGGCAATTGAATCATGATCAAGCAACCGCAGGAATTAGCGTTGCTGGCCGAATCCGGACGACTGCTGGCCTCGGTGTTTACAATGCTGGATCAGCTACCGCTTTGTGGCATGTCCACGCTGCAAATAGATCATATCGTAGAGCAATTTATTATTGAGGATCTCCAGGCAAGACCGGCCAGTAAGGGGCAGTACGGCTATGGTTTTGTCTTGAACTCTTCGATAAACGACGTCATTTGTCACGGCGTGCCGTCCCAAGCCGATGTGCTTCAGGCCGGCGACATCGTTAATCTCGACATTACGCTTGAAAAGAACGGTTTTATCGCCGATTCCAGTAAAACCTACCTTATTGGTGAAGTCAGTCTGGAAGCCAGGAGACTGGTACGCATCGCCTATGAAGCGATGTGGAAAGGCATTCAGGCCGTTCGTCCGGGCGCGCGGCTAGGGGATATAGGCTGGGCAATTGAACGCCATGCAAAGCGAAGTGGTTACTCTATAGTTCGCGAATATTGTGGCCATGGCATTGGTCGCGAAATGCATGAGGAGCCGCAGATTCTGCACTATGGTAACCGAGGAACCGGTCTCGTTTTACGACAAGGTATGGTATTCACTATCGAGCCAATGCTGAATCAGGGCGGACGGAGTATAAAAACGGAGGATGACGGCTGGGCGGTGCAGACCCGAGACGGAACGCTTTCCGCACAGTTTGAACATACTGTGGCTGTTACCGCTTCCGGTGTCTCGGTGCTGACATTGCGTCCTGATGAAAAAAGTATGATCGGTTAGCTTTTTGGTTGAATGGTTACCCAACGCTTCCGCGACCCGTCTCAGGCTACGGTGGTACGAAGCAGCGACCGCCAATCTGAAATCTCGAAACTCGACCGAACTCACTGTAGATCACGTCCGAATTCGAATTGGAGACCGCCGTTGGCGGGCAATGGCGCCCTGGAGTTGAGACTCAACTCGGCCGACCGAGGCCGTCGGCGGTCGCGAGATGGACCCAGACATCCGGCTCCAGGCGTACCGCTCTGAATTTCGACGACGTCGTCTTCACGCGCCGATATCCTCCGCCCCGTCGCTCCAACAATCACTATCTTCATCGCTCGGCACCGTCGGCGCCTGCGATGATGATGCGGATCGCGAGCGCCATCCGTCGCCTATATGCCCTGCTGATCGTTGGCGCGAAGCGCCATGACCTGAGTGCATGCCTCGGCAAGCAGCGCTTCAGCTTCATCACTTTGAGGCCGGGGGAGACAGAAACCAGGAGATCAGCGTCAGTCCTCCTTCGTCTTGCTCCAGCCGCCGCCGAGTGAACGGTACAGCGCGACCGTTGCGAGCGCGTGTTCGCGCCTCGCCTGGTTCAGCGCATCCGAGTCCTGCAGATACGCTTCCTGCGCCGTGAGCACATCGAGGAAACCGCTCGCACCGCCCTTATAAAGTTGCGTAGAGAGGCGCAGCGACTGGTCGGATGATTGCAAGGCATCTTTCAGGCGATCTGCCTGTTCCGACGTGCTCACGAGATCAGTGCGCGTGTCCTCCACGTCTTTCAGCGCCTGCAGCATGGTCTGCCGGAGATGCAGATCGGACTCGCGCATGCGGCTTTCGTTCTGCTCGATACCAGCCGTGATGCGCCCCGCGTTAAAAATCGGGCTCGTCGCATTGAGCGCGGCGCTGAAGAGGTTGTCGGTGAGCGTGGGCAAGCCAAGATAAGACGATGCCAGTAAACCGTCAGTGAGTTGCAGCGAGAACTTCGGGTAACGGTCCGCTTGCGCGACGCCCACTTCCGCTGCCCGTTGCGTGAGCTCGGCGTAGGCGCTGCGGACATCGGGGCGGCGCAGTAATGCCTCCGAAGGCAGCATCCGGGGCACGGCGTTCGATGGTGTCGGGATAGTCCCGGGCGTCGCAAGCACGAGATCATCCACGGATTCGGGCGTGCGTCCCGAGTACACCGCAATCAAACTTAACTGATGCTGGATGTTGGCGGCGGCACGCGGCAGCCGCGCCTGCAGTTCACTCAACTGGTTCTGTGCGCGGATGACGTCGAGACGCGGCGAGAGCCCGTATTGCATACGTTCCCGGGTCAGGCGCAACGCACGCTCCCGGATCGCCACATTGTCCTGCAGGATCTTCTGTTCGCATTGCGCCCAGCGTAGGTCCACATACGCCGCGGCCGTGTTTGCCGCAAGCGCGAGACGAAGCGCATCTACATCATGTTGACGGCCCTTCAATTGCGCCTGTGCCGCCAGCAGTTCAAGGTGCTCCCCGCCGAATACGTCGGGCGTCCAGCCAAGCGCCAGACCGGCGCCCGCCTGACGAACATAGCCCAGCGACGGCGGCGTATTCTGGCGCGCATCGGCGGCGGTAGCTGTCGCGTCGAGTTCCGGCAGGAGCGCCGCGCGACGCTGGGTCGTCACGGCCTGGGCCTGCTTGACCCGCTCAAGTGCGGCTCGAACATCCAGGTTCTGACTCAGCACCGAGCTCACCAGTTCATGCAGCACCGGGTCGCCGAACTGCTGCCACCAGGCGGCGGGGTCCGCGCTATCCTGCGGCGCATCGACACTCCAGTTCGCGGATGCTAACGACTGTACGCTCGACGGTAAGTCCGCATGGCTTGCGGGCTGCACGGCACACGCCGCGAGCGTCATGCTGGCCGCCAGCGCCAATAGAATCTTATGCATGGTCGACCTCAATGAGCCTCTGGAGGCGGTGGCGCGGCGCCGATAGGCCGCACGAAAATCACGCTGATTATGCCGATAGCGAAACACATCGCGAGTACGAAGAAGGTATCGGAGAAGGTCATCACCAGCGCTTCGCGAAACACCAGCGCGTGCAGATTGGCAAGACCCGCGTTGGTTGCGTTCAGCGCATCCCCTGCCACCGCCCCCCAGTGCGAGAACTGCCGCGACAGGAACGCTTCCGTCTCCGGATTGCCCGTCGTGACACTTTCACTGATGCGCAGATAGTGAAAATTCAACCGGTCGTTGAGCATGGTCGTGCTCACCGCAATGCCAATCGCGCCGCCAAGATTACGCATCAGGTTGAACAGGCCGCTTGCCGATTTCAGGCGCGATTGCGGCAGCGACCCGAGCGCCATCATCACAATCGGCGGCAACGCGAACTGCTGGCCGATACCGCGGAGCGCCTGCGGCAACAGCAGTTGCTGCCAGCCCCAGTCGTTTGTGAGCGGCACGTAGAAATAACAGCCGAGGCCAAAACACACGAGGCCAAAGAGCAGACACCAGCGCATGTCAACAAGGCGTGAGGTGAACGCATAGGCGGCAAGCCCAAGTAACTGGAACACGCCCACCGAGAGCAAGGCAATGCCGATCTGCAGAGAATCCAGTTCACGCACGCGGCTGAGGAACAGCGGCGTGAGAAACACCGGGACGAAAATGCCGATACCCGTCACGAACGACAGCAAGCAGCCGATTGCGAAGTTTCTGACCGCAAGCGCACGCAGATCGACAACGGGCTCTTTCGCAGTGAATGCGTGCACGAGGAACAGAAAACCGCAAATGGCGGAGATCCAGGTGCAGGTGATGATCACGTCGTCGCCGAACCAGTTCTTGCGCGGGCCCTCTTCGAGCACGTATTCGAGGCAGCCGAGAAAACCCGACATCAACGCAATGCCCAGGTAGTCGCCCTTCTTCAGCAACGACAGGTCGGGCTCGTCGATGTGCAGGAACTTCGGCACCAGGATCGCGATTACGAGCCCGGGCGCGAGATTCAGATAGAACAACCAGTGCCACGACCAGTGCGACGTGATCCATCCGCCAATCACGGGACCGATCGCAGGGGCAAGCGAAGCGATCGCGCCGATCGTGGTCGATGCAATCAGCCGCTGTTTACCGGGGAACAGCACGAACGCCGTGGTGAAGACGGTCGGGATCATTGTCGCGCCGAGCGCGCCTTGCAGGCCGCGGAAAATGATCATCGAATTGATGTCCCACGCGAAGCCGCACAGCATGCTCGCTATGGTGAAACCAACCGCCGACGCGACGAATAGCCATCGTGTGGATAACACTTTGGAGAGCCAGCCGGACATTGGGATCACGAGGATTTCCGGAATCAGGTACGAGGTCTGCACCCACGAGAGTTCATCCTGGCTCGCGGACAAACCGCCGCCGATTTCCTTCAGCGACGACGCCACGATCTGGATGTCCAGCGTCGCCATGAAGAAGCCCAGGCACATCAGCGCGAATGCAAAAGCACGCTGTTTCGTGGGCTGATTGGCGGGGTTCAGTGCAACGGCCGGGCTCATGTGCGGCTCGCGCTGTCGAGGTGCACGGTAACCGTTGCCGAGAGGCCGGCGCGCAGCTCGTTCTGCATGTCCTTCGGTACGTCGAGGCGAATCCGCACCGGCACGCGCTGCACGATCTTCGTGAAGTTTCCGGTCGCGTTCTCGGGCGGCAGTACGCTGAAAGTCGCACCGGTCGCGGGCGCCAGGCTTTCCACATGACCCTGGAAGGTCTCGCTGGAGGCATCAAGAGAGACATCAACGCGGTCGCCCACATGCATCTTCTTGAGCTGGTCTTCCTTGAAGTTCGCATCGATCCACAAGCCGTCGGCGGGGACAATAGTCAGCAGCGACGCCCCCGTATTCGCGAGCATGCCCACGCGCGCCGTACGGTTACCGACATACCCGTCCACGGGTGCCCGGATGGTGGTGTACTCCACGTTCAGTTCGGCCACGCGCCGTAACGCTTCGGCGGTCGCAACCCGCGCGCGGGCATCGTCTATCTGTGCGGCAAGCACGGCGAGCTGGCGTTGCGAGGCAAGCGCGGCGGCGTTGCTGTTATCGAGCGTGGCGCGGGCCTTCAGGTAATCCGCATCCGCACGTTCGACGACCTGGTTCGATACCGCTTCGTCCTTGACGAGTTGCCGGTAACGCACCTGATCGGATGCGCTGCGTGTGACTTCCGCCGCCGATGCCCGTACTTGCGCCTGGCTCTGGTTAATCACGGCGGCCTGCAGTTGCTGCCCCGCTTCGAGTTCGGCAACAGCGGCGCGTGCGCCCTGTACGTCGGCGTCGGCTTGCGCAAGCCTTGCGTCGTAGTCTCGCGAGTCCAGCCGGATCAGCACCTGGTTGGCCTTCACACGCTGGTTGTCGGAAACCAGCAGTTCAGCGACGAAACCGTTCACCTTCGGCGCCATCACGGTCACGTTGCCGCCTATGTATGCGTCGTCCGTGCTTTCAACGAAATGAAGCACCGTGAACCAATACGTCGCCGCAGCAGCGATCACGATCACCACAACGATGATCGCCAGCGGCATCCAGCCGAGTCGAAAAGGCCGCCGCGCGCCGCGCTCAGCCGTGGGCGCGGCGGTGGAGGCAAGCTGCGTGGAAGGAGTGGTCATCAGCGGTTCTCCTTCTGACGTTTCTTCTCGTCGGCGAGGATCTCAGGGAGCCTCTCCAGCAGCGACTCGTGCCAGGCGATCTCGGCCTCGAGCCGGGCGTCGCGGTGGCGCACGACGAGCTCCTCGGTCACGCTCAGGTTCTGCGCGATCTGCGCGATCTTGACGCGCGCGTGGGCGAGCTGCGTGCGCAGCTGCTGCAGGCGAAGCTCCAGCACGGCCGGGAACTCGTCGAGCCGGTCACGGTCCAGTCGCGACATCGCGAGGTCGAACGGATCGGAGCGGAACACGACCTCACCGAGCCCCTCCTCGCACAGTCGGGCGAGGGCGATGCGGCCCTCGGTGGTGATCCGCCAGATCTGGCGTTCGGGATAGCCGCCTTCCCGCTCGGTGCGCGACTCCTCGATGAGCCCCTCGTGCGCCATTCGCTTGAGCGCGCCGTAGAGGGCGCCGACGGAGATGTCGGTCCACAGGGTGACAAACTCCTTGTCCGCGAGCTGGCGGAGCTGGTGTCCGTGCATTTCCCCTTCGTTGACGAGCGCGCCGAGAATGTAGAGCCGGATGCTTGACATGTGACTATTCTCGCAGGATTTAACATGCGACTATTATCGCAAGAGTAGTCTCTCATGTCAACTGCGTAGGTGACGCCGGATGAATCAACTCTTGTCGGGCTGGTTTAATCAAAAAGGGTGCGATTTGGTCGAACGCATTCAGCATAATACGATTCCCACAGCGTGCGGGGGATGCCTTCCAGCATGCTTATCAACCGGTCTAACTTTACTCTAATGAGTACAGGAAGTGCTCTTTGGCTAATGAAACTTAATTTCATCCCCAAAGGCGGTTAGTTAATATTAAGAATTATTAATAATAAGGCGCTATCAATTCACACAATATAATGATAGCGACGATAATGAGTAAAATCCTCATCAATTGATTAAAACGATGAATATAGATTTTATTGGTGATCTTTCCGCCGATGACGACTCCCATCAATGAATAAGACTCCGGTGCGCCGCCACCGCCGATACCCAGCAGTACCGAAATAAGCAAAATCATGACGCCGTTGATATGAGCGGCGGGAAACATAATGGTCGTGATGGGCAATACTACCAGCATGCTTTTGGGATTGAGGGCTTGAATTAACAGGCCGTCGCGAAACGATAATATTTTTCCGACGTGTTTATTCCCGCTGTTATCCAGATTGGCTTGGCTGAGGAAAATTTTAACGCCAAGGTAAACAGTGCCGGCTCGACATACATCATCCGATAAAGAAACCCCTCCGGATTGCCCGCATGGCCGTCGTGAACTTCGTCGGGATGCAGCACTATGGTGCCTCCTGGCAGGTTGTTGCGCTGCGCACCGCGATAGTGAAAACTCTGCATCTCGCCAGACCGCCGGCGGGGGTGAAGTGAAAGATCCGAGTCCTACAGAAAGCGGATCTGCGCGGTAGCAAGTCGGTAAATTTTCTGTAAAACCGAGTTCTCCGCATAAAGAGCAACTCTTTCTCCGCCGATATCTTCATCACTTTCTTTCCTGAAATTCACGGTGAAAAAATGTCTTCATATTCAATACTCATTCCGGCGCTATTTACATTTTTAATTATGTCCGGTGGCGTAATGATTGGTTACCGGTATGGATACAGGTTGGTCAATGTGAACGCAACCAAAGCAGCGATAGCATTGGGCGTCACAAGCGTGCTGGTCTGGGCAGCGATTAGGCTTGACGTTAATATCATCCTCGCCGCTATTGCAGTATTTAGTCAGGTAACAGTGTTTTTTATTAACTGTGCTCTTGCATCTGCTGTTGTATGCAATCATCTAAAAAAAGGAAAATTTTGAATAACCTATAAAATAAAAACTGAATCCTGATCGACATACGACACAGTCGATGTCCGGACAAGGCCGGCCTTGTGCAAACCCTGAACGCCACGTATTTACTGCAGGTTATCACGCTAAAGATTGCAACCTGGTAGTGGGCATATTTCAACGCCTGACCACCAGTATGAATCCAAGTCGATAAAGGGAGGTGGAGGTAGTTGTGTACGCAAAATCCACTAAACGGATAAAAAATATCCGATTGAGTACCCTTTTTAGACATGATAAAATAAAAAGTAATAGCTTTGAGAAGAGGAGTTAAAACTATGAACTCACAAGGTTTTGACCCAAAGGATTTGGAAGAAATTTGTTCCAGAAAGCCACAAAAATACAAAATGAAAAAGGCTGACTACAAAGAACTTGGCCGAAATTTAGTATTGGGCGTGGTCGATGTCGCACTAGGCGCCGTTGCTGCTACTGCTATTGCAGCCGACGCGGTTAACAATGTCTCCAACAAATCTTCTTCCGAGAATGACAGTTGGGAGCAAGGTGATGGATGGGACTACGGGAATAGCGGTACTGGTTTTTACATCGGTGGTTATCGTATTAAATAAGGGTGTTTGGACACCCTTATTCTAAAACTTGTTAAGATTTCCCCTTAGTAGCAATAGTCTTAGCTGCGCCGGCTGCTGCTGCACCTCCCGATTCACCAGCCTTTTGGGGCATAGAGCTGCCTTTGCTTAACCCAGCACTGATAGTGTCTCCTATTTTTACCCCCACCCAGCTTAACATTCCTAGCCAAAATGCTGGAAAAATCAGATACATCATTCCCAGTACCAGATTCATGATCCAGCCATCATTGGTTGAGCTCACAAAGTCGGCGAAAGGAACGCTGCTTGAAAGCCCTTGATCCGCCATACCAGTATAAAGAATGGTAATGAGCCGATCATCGAGCCATCCTGCCAATTCCCACCAGAAATTAATAAAAATCAATGCAAACAATGAGAACGAGATAGTCACCACGGTTTTAGGCTCATAAGCGCTGAACATCATCAGTATTGGTATGACGGTAATGATCATCATCTCCAGCAACGCCTGTATCATCGGTAAGGCCTGCTTCATGGCGTCAAAACCCGGCATTGCTTCAACCTGCTTGAACCCAACACCCACCGCAGAAGCCAAACGAGTAATATTACCAGTAATGCCGGAAGTATTATCGTTACCGCTAACGGCATATGTATCTCCGCTACCTGAGAGGGATACATTGCGTGGGCTAACCAGCCAACGCAGAGCCATCTCTTGCCATTGATTCGCCGGGAAGTCGCGTTGCATTTCCGCTTTGGTGGAATCATCAAGGCTGGCCAGTACCCGAGTCTCCAGCCCGTTGGTGCTATCCGACCACCATTGTTTACACGTGGGATAACCTCCCCGGCCGACGTCGGGATAGCCATTATCGCGGGTACTGTCATAGGGCCACTGGCTGCGCGGCTCGGTCGAGGTATAGGTGTCGTAATAACCACTGGTATTGAGGAAATAACTGCTGCCGATCCAGCCCACGGCATTAATGGTAGCGTCACTCAACTGACTGTTGGTGTTTTTCAGCTTAAAGTAAGAACGTGCATAACATTCATTGGCAAAATCCTGCACTTCTTGCAACACGATGGGATCGCGAATTTTTGTATTCTGCACGTCAAAGCGCAGTTGACGAAGTTGCGTACCACAAGGTATCGATGCCACCATCGCCTGCGTGGTCCCTTTTGAGATGACATGCAACAGATACCACCAGACCGGCACCTCAGCCGTCTGACCATTAAAATCATTGACCAGTCCCTTATAACCGGAGTCTTGTGGTGCCGGCACACTGACACCGCATTGTTGCGCGCGCGAGCTATCGAACTTGATGGTCGTGATATCCACCGGTACCAGGGGAATACAGCAAAAAAGCATGACGCAGAAGGCGACATAGAGAGCATTCTCGATACGCGGCACCGCCAAAACGCCCTTATTGCCCTCATCAGCCCCCTCTTCCCGCACCTTCAGCCAGATCCCCATCGCCTTGAAAACCAGCGGCAGCGCGAACAGGCCCGTACTGGTCAGAATGTTCCATAGCGCGTTATTCAGCACCCAGCCGAACAACACCAGAAAGTATTCCAGAAAGCTATTGGCAGTCATGGTATCCCCTATGCCGCTACCGAATGCCAGATGACAATTTCAATGATCATAATGTAGATAGCTACTATCCGTTCCAGCTGGCGTAGCGATCCTGTTGACAAGATCACCAGTTTTGGCCGCACCATACCGAACCACAGCCAACCCAGACCGGCATAAATCATCAGGCGCCACACAAACAGCCAATAGCGACCGGCATATAACCAGTTACGCACCTGATGGCCGTCGGGGTCATATTCAAACAGCGCAGCAGCCAGTAGTAACATGACCGTGACCAGCACGAGAGCCGTCAGGACAACCGATATGAAATGACCGGCGCGGGCAAACCGGCGTTGGGTTTTAACGTGTTCTGCCATTATTGATCCCCTGATTTCTGGCTCATGCCACTGAAACCCTGATCCTGGTTGCCGGTGTGCTGCTGCAGCCGGCTGTCTTGGTTACGCACACCCTGGCGTTCAAGCGTGGTCAACAAACTGTTATTGCTGATGGCTTTGCGCAGCTCCATTTCATTGCGTAATGAAGCCAGTTCACGATCCAGTGCATCGACACGCCGGTCGCCTTCGGCCAACGCCTGAGGCTGGTCAGCGGCGTTCGGTTCAGATTCCCCGGTGGTGATCAAACGACGCATATCCAGCGCGGTTTCCACCGTGTCGGCCATGGCCAGTTCGCCGGCCAAACGCTGGACCAGTGCGGTATTGTCCGGATCGTCTTTGAGGGATTGAATGACGCCACGGGTGACGACGAGACTGCCCGTTTTCAGCTTGGCCAGATTGTCGGCTGTCGGGGCATCAGAGCCATTAACCAGCTTGACCAGTTCCTGCAGGTTATCTTTGGTGGTGTCTTCCAGCATGGGCGCAAAGCCGGTGCCGGCAACGGTACTGCTGGCGGAATTTTCGTCGCCGCCATCTTCACACTGGGTGGCATCACGGCAGGTACGTATCGAGCGATCGCCGAGGACTTTTACGACGGCCGCCGCCGCATCTTCCGAGGTGGGGTAGCGCTGGCAGACTGAACCGTTACAACTGGTCGAATCAACCGTGCTGTTGCTGGTCACCGACAGGTTATTCATCATGTTGTAACCGGCTTTAACCAGGTCATGGGTGGGCTTGATGGCTGTTTGTCCTTTACCGCCACTCTTCTGGCCGCCAATCCAGGTAGCCCCCGCTTCACCGGTGGCCTTCTGCAGCTTCTGGTCACTGCTGACTGCGTCGCCATCACTTGAGGCGACGACATCTTTGTACTCTTCGGTGACAGCCGCCTGGGTCCACTTGTTCCCCAGCGTGTAGTCGGCCATTTTGTTCGCCATGCTCTGACAATTGAGCTTGGCTTTGTCGAAACTCAATCCCGCCTGCAGGATGCCGTTGGTCAACATCTCATACAGTCCCGGATTAGAACGCTGGATAATCATCGCCGGCATGCTGGCCACCGCGCCGGTGGCGCCTTGAATTACCGTGCTCATCAGGTCCTTGAAGCCACTGGTCACACCATTGAGCTGATTACCGACGGTGGTCTTCAAATCGAAGTTGCCACACATCAGGTCGCTGCTCCAGCCTTCGTTGACGCCCAGCCGGGACATGTTGTTTCGTGTGGTTGAAGGGGAAACCACCGAGCCGCCACCAATTGAATAAAATAGTCCGTCACTGATGGCGCCGGTGGCCGACACGCCAGAAGAAGACGCCGTCACATCGGCTTCGGCTGAAGCGATAAAATGGGTCAGTAACGCCGCGAGTAGGATTTTCAAAAGGGTCTTTTTATGCAGTCTCATAAGATTCAGCCTCAAGAGAAATCAGTGCTATAAAGAAAAGTCTGCCCCATTCGCTTGCAGCAACTGTAAGGTTGCCAGAGCGTCCAGGCGTAATTATTGTCCTGCGCGATAGTCCCGCCGGTATCCGGGAAAACCGCACAGCTATCGGAGAGCTGCGGGGAAAGACGTTGCCATTTGTGATTCTGCGTGCCGGTATTTTCCAGTACCGGGCCAGGCGGGATATACCCCGGGGAGGGCTGGCCAACCAGCGGTTGATAAACATGCAGTTGACCATTACGCGTAATGACGTCAGCGACGCGTTGTACGACCAACGCAGCGGATTTATAACCGTCCTCCTGCGTCACAAAACCACTGCGGGGATAAATATTGCCCCACATATCGCCGCCAATCTGACTGCCCAGCTCACGTTCGCCAGGTATCAACGCTTCCGGATACAAAGACTCCGGCAAACCGCTGCGCCAGACCAGGGCATCCAGAGAACTGACCAAATAGGGAACAAAAGGTTGGGCCGCCGACGAGCATGAATAGCCGGCAATCTGCCCGCCCAGCAATGATGTGGCAGGATGACCATAGGCATCGGCATAGAGATAATGTAGGTTCTGTTTACGCAACCCAGGGGCTTTCATTTCCTGTTGACCACCGCCGGTACTCACGCCGGCAAGAGAACCGATAATGCCGCCTTCCGCACCGCTGGCCGTTTCGCTCGCTGCAGCCATTTCGGTCCACGGGTTATCGCCGGGATTGCTGTAGGCCGAAACAACGGCTTCGGGAATAAAATGAGTGACTTTGACCGACGTTTTAACGGTGCAACCGAACGGCGTACATAACAACCAATAACAAATACCGCTGATATGCCAGTCAATACAGGAAACGCTGGCGGCGCTGGCGATCAAACTGGCGGTATTGATACTGGCCATACTCAGACCGCTGCCGGTCAGTAGCGCAGTCAGCAGTAGCCGGCGTGCACGCAGAAAGGTCAGCGTCATTGATTTTCCTCCCTCCAGGCACTCAATTGCTGGGTGGCCACGTCAACATCGGTGGTGCCGTACACCACCCATTTATCGTCAAACACCACGGCGGGATATTTTTTCAAGCCTATCGACCAGGCTTTCATCACGCCCTGGTAAGCCCCTGCCAGTTGCTGCTGCCGGGCTTTGAAATCAGGAGAAGCGAGGATTTCGCGGGCCTGCTTTTCTGCCTGAGCGGCATCGGCTGGCAGTTGGCCGAACATTTCGCTTTGCATACGATCGGGCGCATCGAGATAAACTATAGGTATGTCGGGTGATGGTGTGGTTACGGAATGGGCATTGTCGGTGAAAATTACCGTACCAGCAAAAGCCCCTGCCGAAAGGCATAGCGCCGGCAGACAGCTGACGATTTTTAGCATTATGAGCGCTCCTTAAACGGATTACCCGCTTAAGGTGCGTTCGTAAGGACGGATCGTCATCAAACAATTAAATATGAAGTTTTGAAAATTTTATAATGAGCTCTTGATATCATCGACCGGCCTGGACATGATCAAATTCAAAACATGCGGGAGAAGCGATTCTCCACCTTAGTCAGCATACTGGCCGACTGGATGATAAGAAGCTACCGACATGAACTGCGAAATTTCACCAAATGACAGCCAATATGGCGCTCGTGTAACACTTTTGTTTTATCTACATAATGTTATATATCACACGAAAATGAGCTAAAAATTAACTTCATTGATAAATTACATTCAAATTTTTTATAGTTTCCTATAAAGTCGATAATAATGGATACATTTCACTCACAAGGTTGTGAACGCGCATTCAAAGAGCGGGCCAAACTTCTACGGATTAATCTGCAAAGAGCAAAATTAAACCTAAAAAATATAAAAGCGCAATTAGTGATTCACTAGGAAATTGAAGTAATGCAATTCATCAATCACGGCCCCGATATTCCTGATTCGCTTCTGCAGGCGCACGAGGAAGGTCGCGTGGTGTTTTTCTGTGGCGCGGGCATTTCCTACCCCGCTGGTCTGCCTGGCTTCAAGGGATTGGTTGAGCAGATCTACCGGCTGTGCGGCACGAAACTTTCAGATTCAGACATTGAGTGCGAAGCCTTCGAGCGCGGGCAGTTCGACGCCACACTCGACTTGCTGGAGCGGCGCTTGCCTGAGCAACGTCTAGCCGTTCGCCGCGCCCTTTTACAGGCTTTAAAACCCAAACTGCGACGCAAGGGTGCCACTGACATGCAAATAGCTTTGTTGCTACTGGCACGCAGTCGCGAGGGCTCACTTCGGTTGGTCACCACCAACTTTGACCGTATCTTTCACGTCGCGGCTAAACGCTCAGGCCAAACGTTCAAAACCTATGCTGCTCCGATGCTGCCGATTCCGAAAAACAGCCGCTGGAACGGGCTAGTCTATCTACACGGTTTATTACCCGAGAAGGTAGACGACATGGCCCTAAATCGTTTGGTGATCACCAGCGGTGATTTCGGATTGGCCTATCTGACCGAACGTTGGGCAGCCCGTTTTGTGAGCGAGTTGTTCCGTAACTACATAGTTTGCTTCGTCGGCTATAGCATCAACGATCCAGTTCTGCGCTACATGATGGACGCGCTGGCAGCCGACCGGATGCTGGGCGAAAGCACACCACAGGCTTGGGCGCTAGGCGATTGCGAACCGGGGCAGGAACATCGGAAGACTATCGAATGGAAAGCCAAAGGGGTCACGCCCGTCCTCTACAACGTACCCGCAGGAAGCCACAACCATTCAGCTTTGTACCAGACCTTGCACGCCTGGGCAGACACTTACCGTGACGGTGTGCTTGGCAAAGAAGCCATCGTCGTCAAACATGCCTTAGCTAGACCACAGGACAGCACTCAACAAGACAACTTCGTCGGCCGAGTACTGTGGGCCTTATCAGATAAATCAGGCATACCGGCTAAACGCTTTGCCGACTTCAATCCTGCCCCTTCACTGGATTGGCTGCTGGACTCCTTCGCGGATGAGCGTTTCGAACACGGCGATTTGGCCCGCTTTGGCGTACCGCCACGCGACGAAGTTGACTCCAAGCTGCGCTTCAGCTTGGTTCGCCGGCCTGTGCCCTATGATAGCGCAACGCCAATGCTGCTAGCCTCTGGAGGTCTTAACGGCAGTAATTGGGATGACGTGATGTTTCATCTGGCACGCTGGCTGGTCCGCCATCTGGATGACGCCAGACTGGTCCTATGGATTGCGGAACGCGGTGGTCAGTTGGATAACCATTGGTTAAAGCTGATCGAACAGCAACTGGATGTCTTTGCTTCACTAGTAAGTGAAGGTAAAACTTCAGAACTGGATGAAATCCGCTTGCAAGCCCCAATGTCTATTCCTGGACCCTGGATGCGCACCTTATGGCGCCTTCTGCTCAGCGGTCGGGTGAAATCATCATGGCACGTTTGTGATTTGTATACCTGGAAAGCTCGTCTTGATCGAGAGGGACTAACCACAACACTGCGCCTGGAGTTGCGCGAGTTGCTCGCACCCAAGGTAGTCCTGAAGAAGCCGTTTCACGGGATCGACGATGTCACGAACATGGGCGATCCCTCTCGATTCAAGCAAATTGTGCGCTGGGAGCTTGTACTGGCAGCTGATAATGTGCATGTGGCGCTGCGTTACTTAGCCGACGAAAAATTGTCATCTACCTTGCCGCACCTGCTAGAGGATTTACAACAATTATTGCGCGATGCGCTCGATCTGATGCGCGAATTGGGTGGGGCCGACGACCGTAACGACCCCTCGCACTATGATTTGCCTTCTATAACGCCGCACTGGCAAAACAGGGGGTTCCACGAATGGGTTAATCTGATTGAATTAGTGCGCGATGCGTGGATGACGGTTCGGATCAACGACAACGTACGCGCCATACGGAGCGCATTGACTTGGTTCGAGTTACCGTATCCTACTTTCAAACGGTTGGCCCTGTTTGCTGCCAGCCAAGATGATGGCATCACGCCCGAACAGTGGGTTAACTGGCTACTGACTGAACGCGCATGGTGGCTATGGTCCACGAATACGGAACGAGAAGTATTCAGGCTGTTCGTTCTTGCAGGGCGGCAATTGTCAGGCACCGCTCAGGCACGCCTGGAGACAGCTATTCTAGCTGGTCCCCCGCGCGATATGTATCCGGATGACCTGGAGCCGGATCAGTGGCAAGACTTGGTGCACCGTTCCGTTTGGCTGCATCTGGCCAAATTGGACGCATCAGGACTTACTTTGGGAACAACTGCAACAAATAGGTTGGTGGAACTATCCAATGCCTACCCGCTGTTGCAATTGGCAGCTAACGAGAGTGACGAATTCTCGGACTGGATGAGTGGCACAGGTGATCCAGGCTATGAGAGCAACCGTGATGTTGACATTGCACCCCGCAAACGCCAGGAACTAGTGCAATGGCTCACAAAGCCGCCGCCCGAACGGCGACCGTTCCACGAAGATACTTGGCGCGATATCTGCCGCACCCGGTTTTTTCACAGTCTGTATGCGCTATGCGACCTAGCACGGGATGACGTGTGGCCTGCCGACCGATGGCGCGAGGCACTGCAGACTTGGGCCCAAGAAGGTATGGCGCTGCGTTCTTGGCGATACGCCGCACCTCTACTAGAGACAATTCCCGATGCCGTGCTTCAGGAGATTGATCGCACGCTCGCTTGGTGGATAGCGGCAGCATCTAAGTCAATCAACTGCCATGAAGAAGTCTTCATGGACCTGTGCCGCCGCCTGCTGGCTTTGCCACCGCATACTGACGCCGTCACGACTCGCAATGGAAAACCTATTGACCAGCCTGTCAACAAAGCCATCAATCATCCAGTCGGTCTTGTCACGCAGGCCCTGATCAACCTGTGGCTTAAAGAAATTCCGAGCGATAACGCTCTGCTTCCGGCAGATATTAAGCCCATCTTCACCATGCTGTGCGACGTGCATGTGGATCAATTCCGCCATGCCCGCGTCCTGCTGAGCTCGCGACTGATTACAATTTTTCGCGTAGACCGCCTGTGGACTCAGGAGCATCTTTTACCGTTATTCAGTTGGAGCAATCCAGACGAAGCAAAGGCCGTGTGGCAGGGTTTTCTCTGGTCGCCACGCTTATATCAGCCGTTGTTGGCTGCCTTGAAGCCTCATTTTCTTGAATGTGCAGATCATTACGCCGATCTCGGCGAGTTTAGCCAGCAATTCGCTGCGTTACTGACTTATGCCGCATTGGAGCTGATCGAGGGTTACACCGTAGATGAATTACGGTCTGCGGTTAAAGTGCTGCCTATAGAAGGTCTAGAGAAATCCGCACAGACGTTCTCACAGGCTATGGAGGCGGCAGCCGATCAGCGTGAGGATTACTGGAAAAACCGCGCCTACCCTTTTTGGCAACAGATTTGGCCGAAATCATGCAAATTGGTTACCCCACGAATGGCCGAATTTTTGACCCAGCTCGCGATTGCCGCCAGAGGTGAGTTTCCGGCAGCCTTGACTGCGGTGCAAGGCTGGCTGATACCCATTAAATATCCGCAATACATTCTACAACTTCTGCACAAATCTGGTTTGTGCAGTCGATTTCCGACTGAGGCATTGCGACTTCTTGATGCGGTAATCAACGAACATTCATGGATATCAAGTGAATTAGATCAATGTTTGGGCGAGATCAGTCATAGTTCTCTAACACTGGCACAAGAAGCCAGTTACATTCGTCTGAACGAACACTTCCGGAAGCGGTGCGGCTGATAGTAATAAGCTTAGCGTCTCAAAACGATAAGCTCTGCAAGATCATTAACTGGATTCGCAAATGGGCGCGCTGCAAAATTGACTGTCCCGATTGCTAGGTAGCATTAACGTGCGTCTCTCGCTCATAATTCGTCTAACAAATTGAGCTGCGTTATATTTATTGAAGTTATCAGGTTAAGTAATAGCTAATCCAGATTAGAGAAAAAAATTTAGCTTTGGAGTTCGATTATTTCTCCTAACGCGCCTGCGGCTTGTTCAACTGGCGCCGTCTGCCCAAAGGATTTGAGCACACGTCGCCAGTTTTCGATTACTGCTCTTTATCCGTGATCCGTTCTATCGACTTCAGCAGCCACAGCATATCGGTAGCATCAGGCAGATTGATATACCAGCGGGCACCCCGGGCATATTCCTCATCATCCGGCCAGACGGTGTTGCCAGTAATCGTTATCAACAGGTCCAGCGTCTTATTCTCACGATCACTCAGATGCACTGACAGGTAGTTTTTGGTTCCCACCCGATGCGGCAGAATCGACAAAATGACCGGCTGCTGCAGACGCCGGCAGATTTCAGCACACAATCTCTTGACCTGGCGATGATCACTTTCTCCTATATAAGCGTTACCTTGCGGGGGCACATCAAAAACGACTGCCGGATCCACTTCGTTATCTTTGACCACTTTTGGTGGTGACATGGTCAGTCGCCTCATGCTGCCCTCGTTTCAGTCATAATGCCCCTTGCCTTATCCAATTTCCGCGCCACATAAAACGCCGCTTCCAGTTCACTGCAGTGGTGTTCATTCATTAGCTGCCGGCGTTCGGCTTTTTCTTCTTTTTCCGTCATGCCCAGCGCCAGATACAGACTGGGCGGCACTGCCCGGAACAAGGCCTCGACACGTTTGGCCAACACCACCCCTTCCGTATAGCATCGCGGGAGTTTGGTAGCCGACAGCAACATCGCCTTCTGCTCCACAGTCAATTTTTTGAAACGACTTATCTGCTCCACTTCATCCGGCGGCATGGTCAGACACAGCCACCATTCCGCCATGTTCAGCATCTTCTCCGAGGTATCGGGATAGTCAGCCAGGTTCTGGGTGGCCAGCCACAGCCAGGCGCCCAACTTACGCCACATCTTGACCACTTTGGTCATATACGGAGACAGCAGCGGGTTGGTGGTCACAATATGCGCCTCATCGATCACCATATTAATTTCCCGATCAAGATATTGGTCACGCTCCGCGATATTATTGACGGTATTGACCAGGGCAATGACCGCCACGGCCATCTGCGCCTCATAGCCTTCACGCGCCAGCGTACCCAGGTCAATCAACGTGACATCCGCCTCCGGCCACGGTGTGCCAGGGCGATTAAAAAGCTCACCTTCAAAGCCTTCGGTAAACATACGCAGCGCTTCCGACATCTCTTCTGCCCGGGCGCGCCGGCTGGCCGTTCTGCGTTCACGGCCATCCGCATCCTTGCCGTTGTCCCGGGCGATGTTTTCCAGCGCACGCATCAGGTCCTCCGGCAGCATCTGGCGACCGGCATCGAAAGAATTCTTGGCGGCCGCCAGAATGGCTTCACGCAACATACCGCGATCGGCACGGGTCATACGGGCCTCTTCAGCGGCTTCACCACCGGTGACCATCAGACGGGCGGCGATTTCCATTTCGCCCAGGATGTCGCGTTTTTCATCATCTTCATCGTCCGTCTCGCCGCTGTCAGCGTCGATGTCCGGCAACGCCGCCTCATCGATAACCAGTTCGTCGGGCGAGGCCTGCAATAACAGGTGAGCATCGGCAAACGGCGCCAAAGAGACCCCTTTGCCTGGCTTCACGCTGATTTTGTTCACGGTCAGGCCCAAAGATTCACAATAGTCAGCGAACAGACCGAATGAGTTGCCGGCTTCCAGCAAGAACAGCCGCGGCCGATGGACTGCCATCAGTTGCGATAGCACGCTGCAGAGCGTGGCGGATTTTCCCGAGCCGGTGGGTCCGAACAGCAACAGATGCGCATTCTGCGTGCGGTCGGCCTTGTTGAGCGGGTCGAAAGTCAACGGCGCGCCGCCGCGATTGAAGAAGGAAAAACCCGGGTTGCCGGTGCCGGTATCCCGGCCAAAGACCGGCAGCAGACAGGCAAAATGCTGCACAAATGTCAGGCGGCTGTACCAGTGGCTTTTGTCCGCGTCCGGGTTAAAACACATCGGCAATGCGCGAAGATAACCATTCAGCGGAGCCACATCATGCTCGGGGTTAATCGGCTGCAGCCCGGCATTCAACAGCTTGGCGCTGATATCGAGATAACGCTTATCCAGCGTATCCAGGTCCGGCGCCTTAATAAGAAAAGTCAGCGCGGCCCGGTAGAGTTTGTGACGCTCGCCCAGGTATTCGCGGGCTTTAAACGCATCTTCGCGGGCGCGGGTGGACTCAATATTTTCCCCCATCGCGTTCCGTCCGAGGCGATTAAACTGCTCTTCCAGCACATCCTGGGGTTGTACCACCAACGTCATGGCAATCATGGTGCCTTCCGGCATCAAATCCATCAGGGTATTGATATTCTCCCCACGCCTGACTTCACCGGTCAGATGGCCGGTTTGCGGCGCGCGGCGCAGCCGTTCGACCGGCACCGCCTTATGCGCCACATTATCGAACCACCAGACGCCGCGCTCAGCATCGCTACGCGGGCGCGTAAACCACAACGTCTCGCTGAAATCATTGAGGATCGGCAGCGTATCCGGCGCGCCATCATCATGCCGGGCAGTCTGATAAAGCACCGCCGGCGTCACCCATTCAGGTTTGGGGTTAAACCAGCGCAGCAACCAGCTATGGATCTGCTCGCCGTTCTGACGGTCACAACGAATGCCGGCGCCGGCCAGCGCAGACGTCAAGCGATCACAGACCTGGTTCAACATCACCGCCGGCGGCAGCGGGTCGCGGCCGTGCTTTTCCACATAACGATACACCACCATGCGGGTGCGGCGCTGCTGGCCGCGCCACGGGGCGCCCGTGACAATTTTGTCCTCAAACAGGCCTTGTTCCACTGAGATGCTTTTCATATGGCGTTCTGTTTCGGTCAGCCAGGCTTGGGTGAACGGCGTGCCTTGCGCCCAGGGCTTGACGTAACCGCGCAGCTTATCCATATAGGCAGTGACATCGGTTTCATCCTGGCAATAAAACTGCACCACCCATTGGTTGCTGTCGAGTTCCGGCAGGCTGTCCTGCAGGGTGTCTTCCACCACATCGCGGATTTCCTCCAGCCGTTCGGCCGGACGGCCTTCGGTACCGACTGGGATCACCTCATAGACCGCGCCGACGGACAGGCCGTCATCGAGCAACAGACAACGCTCAGCGTTGAGATATTCTCCCCAGGGCATGTAATCAATAATAGACGGCGCCGTGCGGTAAGTTTTCGCCTCATCGCTGTGGGTGAATTTTCCCTCACGACTGAACGGCTCATGCCCGGCCACGGCAAAAGGGCCGTCACCGGGCAGATGTTCTTCCGAAGAGGCGGTCTTGGGACGAAAGAGAGCAAACATTACAGGTCCTCCGTTCGCTCGCCCGGCAGGGCGTACTGAACCTGGCTGTAGAAGGGAAATACCGTGCTGTAGCCCGGCACCGGCGTGTTGCCGTCGGCAAGATGCGGGTAAACATACATCACCATATCCGGATTGGGCAATCGCGGGAAAATCTGCTGGATTTCATTTTCCTGCGTCCGGCTGTAGCTCTCCGCCACCGCCCCGGACGTAGCTTGTTCGCGAACGTTCAAGGGGCGTCTTAGCGTGGTCCGGCCTTCGTTTGTGGCATGCGTGGTTGATGCGTCGGCATTCCACAGTTCCAGCATGGTGCTGTCGCCGGGAGGCAGCATTTTATCTTTACTGGTGCTGCAGCCGCTTAATACCATCAGCGCAAGCGCCAACGCGCCCGGTTTAGTCCATCTCATTGACGTATGCTCCGTTTTTGTAGAGTTCATCTGCCGAGGAAAAATCCCAGAAACAACGCAGCAGAAACGTATCGGTATCAGGCAAAAGGTCCGCACCGGTCAGCGCTTGATACCGTGATTTCACCGCCGACAACCACAAACGACTGGCGACCGGTGTGGGCTCAAGCGTCAGCCGGGACAGCCAGAACAACGATCCCTTCTGCAATGGCGTCACCGGTTGTGGTCCCCGGCAACACCACCACATGGGCTGTAAGATGTTTGAATACAGGTTGGCACTCAATTCCTGCCAGACACGACCCTGCGCCGGTGGCTGGCGCCAGGCTGACTGCCAGGGCGTGATTTGCCGGGTGAGCAGCGCCAGGTACAACGCTCTGGCAGATAAGGAAACCGGTTTATCCATTGCGCCCCCTGGACTCAATCCATACCTGGGCCGGTCTGGCTCAGGCTGAAGTCATACCTCACCTTGCGGCCTTTTTCTTCGTAATCGATGGCCAACTGGCGAGTGATATGCACCGCCACCTTGGCGCCGGGCGGGACATAAATCGCATCAAAGGTCTGGCCGTAACGGGCTTTCACCCAATCAACCGTATCTTTCATCCCGCCCGAGACCGATTTACCGAGCACCGCCTGGCCGGCGTTGCCGGTCAGCGTCGAGGTCACGCCGCCATAGGCGTTGGTCTGACTGGTATTCTGGCTTTGCGCCAGCGCATCGCCGGCGGCGCTGGCGGCCGACATGGCAAACAAGGTGGGCAGATAGGTGGACGCATTGGATTTGCGCTCGCCGGACAGGCACGGAATGCCGTTCTCATCGGAGAGCCAGCCGATACTGCCGTTG
>Ga0224527_1000444_pt1 | contig 27690 bp, 28 predicted proteins | sample CBST0metaG_FD_179882 | JGI IMG/M metagenome (GOLD analysis project Ga0224527, IMG submission 179882) | Peat soil microbial communities from Stordalen Mire, Sweden - C.B.S.T0 | ecosystem: Environmental > Terrestrial > Soil > Wetlands > Peat | place: Sweden: Norrbotten County, Stordalen Mire... | reverse complement strand
GTACTAACTGCCAGAGAAATGTACCTTTCAAAGTAAGGCGAAGTCCACCGGCTCCCACCGAAGCCAAGGAAGATGTAACCCGCCGACATCACGATAATCGCTTCGAGCTTCGTGACCACGTAGTGAATCACGATGATGATGTAGGAGGCAAGCACGATGCAGGCGGCCAGAATCGTCGTGATGGCCCCGCCAGGCTCTGTCAGGAGACTTGTGGAGGAAACCTTGGTGAAGAGATCGGAGACAATCTGAAGCCCCTGGGTCATGATGTCCGATGGATTCTGCGCCACGGAAACACCCGCCGCGTTTGCGCCGAGCTGAGCGAAGCTGTTGACGATGGCGGGTATCCAGGTCTGGCCGTTGATGAGAACGGCGTAGAAGAAGGAGACGACCAGCAGCTTCTTAATCAGGCTCAGGAACAGGCCGTTGAAATCGTGCTCTCGGAGCAGTTGCGGCGCTCCCCAGGCGAAGTCCAACGTGGCCAGAACATAGAACAGGAAGGAGGATTCCTGCATGATCGTAGGTATCCATGCGTTCGCCGCCTGCTCAATCTGTTGAAATGTTCCACCCACATCGACAGGAGCCTGAGCATGGGCAATGGCGGCCGAGGCAAGCGCCACGGCCACCACAAAGAGACGACTTCGTCTGTGAGTCATACGTTACCTCAAAATGCCACACCATCGGACTTCAGTGTTGGCTTTGCGAAGAAGTTGGCGCTTGTATTGGCCGCGCACACCTTCCCCTCGTCCGTGGTTGCCCAGTCTGCCGGAGCACCTGCCTGTTTTTGCTTACAGAGTAGAGTGAGTTGCCTGCGGAGATCGTCGTGTTTGGCAAGAAATGCCGAAATGCTGCCGGGAGTGGCATGGTCAACATCGCCGCCCCCGGCATTTTGAAAGGCCGATACGATCGGACTCGGCCCAATGTGCCGGCAGCCTGCCACGATCATCAATCCGGCACTAACCACAAGAGCGCAAAACATCTTCATCGCATTCTCCTAAAATGAAACGCCGTCGCTCGTCACCTGAGTTTGGCCAAAGAACAAGTCGGCGTTTGCCTGCTTTGTTGATTCCGCCTGAACGAGCGCACCTTGATAGGACGCTTTGCTCTGCATATCCGCCATCATCAGTTGACGCAGTTTCATCAATTGTTCGGCCTGATTCTCCGCAATCTGGTTCCCGACTTCGATGGCCTGCATTCTGCCCACTGCCGATTGACTCTGGCCTTGCAATGTTTGCAGCAATGCTGCGTCGCTGTTGAATTGCGAGTTTTGAAGTCCGGCGGCGCTCAAAGCGCCCAGCGTGCTATCGAGGCTGGTTTGACTCCAGGTCTGATACGACTGCCCGTAATTGGTGGACGATGAATAGCCAGGGAAGCGAAGACGGAATGAGCCATCCAGATTGCTCATTGTGTAGGAGAGCGATCGGCCTGTCTGCACAATCCTATTGAGATTGGTAATATCCGACGCCACGGTCCCGAAGAGTTGATTGGTAATGGTGACGCCGTGCTTGGCCATGTCGGCAAGCTGGTTCAATTGGTTTTCAACCATCAGGACTTGTTTTTCGAGCTGACCGGCCAACTCCGCATAGTTAAGCAGTTGGGTGTATTCGGTTGCGAAGACACCCGGCACTCCTGCATATGCCGGGGCTGGGTTGACAGTTTCAGCCGCCATCAAGGCGACCAGGACGATTGCGGTTGCGCTCTTAGCGAGCCATTTCGACTGCATGGTTCATTCCTCCTTCGTAGTAGTCGATCCATCCTCGTTCAACTTTCCTTTCCTTCATCCACTCGGATATCCAGCCCTCGCCGAACTCCGTGGCCAGGGCTTCGATTCGCGCGCGATCCTTTTGGCCGGAGACTCCGAGAAACGCCAGCGCCACTGGCCCGAGACGGAAGGAGATCATGCGCCGTCCAAGCCGCTGCACGGTGTAGTAATCGCGCTTTGGCGTCGCAGTCTGAAGCAGCTCTATCTCACGGCTGTTGAGGCCGGCATACTCGTAGAACTGGCGCATTCCTTCGTTGCCAGCCTCAGAGTTCGGCAAGTAAATCTTCGTTGCCGTGCTTTGCAGAATCGCCGATGCAATCGGCGACTCCTTCACGTCTGCCATGCTCTGCGTCGCAAGCAGAACCGCCGCGTTCTTTTTGCGCAGAGTCTTGAGCCAGTCCTGAATCTTGTCGCGCCAAGCCGGATGCTTCAGGAACAGCCAGGCTTCGTCGATGGGAACCAGAGTCGGGCTGCCATCGAGCGCCCGCTCCATGCGCCGGAAAAGATAGAGCAGAACCGCCATGACTGTCGCCTCGCCGTAGGAGCCGCTTAGCAGCGTCTCCATCTCGCAGACAACGAATCGCGCCGTCGTCAGGCCGTCGTTGCGCGAGTCGAGCAATCCGCCCAACGCTCCGTCAATGACGTAAGGTTGCAAACCGGCCTTGAGCTTTTCATCCTGAAGGTTAGCTTCAAGTTCGGTGAGCGTTCGCCGTTCGCGCGGGGCGCTGGCGAGCTGTTGCAAAGCGCGGTGAATGGTGTTTCGTTCCCCCGGCCCGATGTCCACTTTCTGCATCCGCAGCACGGTCTCCACCCATTCCTGCCCCCAGCCAAACTCCGCTTCGTCGTCAATGTCCCGAAGCGGCTGAAAGGACAGCCCGCCTTCGCCGATGTCATAGAAGCGCCCGCCCGCGGCCTTGCACAGTCCGTACAGGGAATGCCCTTTATCGAATGCGAAGACCTGGGCATTGGGATAACGGAACCACTGGGCCACAAACAGCGCCAGGCTCACCGACTTGCCCGCGCCTGTCGGACCAATCAGCAGCGTGTGGCCCACGTCGTAGTCGTGCAGGTTCAGGCGATATGGAACGCCGCCCTGCGTAGCCGCATAGAGCAGCGGCGGCGAATTCGGCGGCATCTGCGAGGATGGATTCCTCTTTTCACCCGCCCACACCGCCGAGATCGGCATCAGGTCAACATAATTGCGCGTATGCGCGATGACGCGGCGCACTTGCGCCACGCCATTTCCCGGCAGAGTGCCGAAGAACGCATCGACGGCATTGATGTCCTCGACCCGGACACCGAATCCACGATTGATGAGTACCTTGCGGAACTCACCAATGATGTTCTCCAGGAACTTCCGGTCCTTGTGTTGCAGGACAATGGAAGAGGAGAGATAGCAGAAATGCACGTCACCTGATGTCGCTTCCGCCAGAGCGCCATCCGAGTCCGAGACCATCGTCATGGCGAATTGATTCAGTTGACCGCCGCCGCTGGACTTGAAGACCTGATCCTTCAGGCCGCGCTGCTGAAACTTCCACTTCTTCCCGATCTTGGCGATGATTCCTTGGGCCTCAGAGGGGTCCATCAGAATTGCACGTGTGTTCCAGCGGTATTCGCAGGGCACGGTGTCCAGCACCGAAAGAGCGCCGGGGTAGGTGGAACGCGGGAAGGCATCGACCGACAGCGTGCGAAGATGACGGTCCCCCATCATGGGTTCGATCCCGCCGCGAAGATCCTCCATCGCCAGCAGATCGTTCAAGAACACCGGAATCTCCGGCTGCATGACAGGGCCTTTCACGCCCGTCAGGCAGCGGCGGAGGTAGGCGAGCAACTCATCGTCCACGCGCTCGTACCCATCGCCCAGGTTCGTGACGACCGCCTTCAGCCGCGACATGGGAAATTGTGCCGCGAAGACATCCTCGAACTGGCGAATCTTCGTCTTGAAAAATCGCAACGCCTCCGCGCCGGCGTTGGCTCCTTCGCTATGGCCCGAGTCCGACCCCGACATCATGAAGCCCGCGAGCTTTTCGGACGCAACCAGCGGCGGCATATACGTCAGAGCTAGGAAGTATTCGTTCTCGAAATGGCTGCCCTCAAGGGCGAACTGCTCCCGCCGCTCCCGGTCAATCAGCGCGGTGACAGCGTCGGGGAAAGCGCCTTCCGGTGAATAGCCGCTTGAGAACGAGCGAAAGGAATCGACCTGAATCATCCAACCGCTTCCCAGCCGCAGAATCCGATTCAGTCGCCGCGCAATTGCCGCCATCTCCGCATGAGTGGCGGATTGAAGATCAGGCCCCCGGTATTGCCACGCCGCCAGCAGCGATCCATCCCGCTGCAAAATAATTCCGTCCTCGACCAGCCCGAACCACAAGAGCAGGTCCGCCAACCCTGTCGGCTGTTTCCGCGTCTCTCCAAACACAGCTACCTCCAGCCCCGCTTCGGCGTCTTGCCAAAAGCGGCAACCCCGCTTTTGGCAGGGTAGAAATCTTTGTATTGCAGGTGTCGGCTGTAGACCTTCCGCATCATCGGATCGGCTTTGCCGATCCTCGCAAGGACAATGACAATCGTCCAGAAGCCCACAATCGCCAGCAGAAACGAGACGAAGGTCATGACGCTCACAGCCATCATGGCCGCGCCCAGCCCGGCCATGATGACCATCTCCCGGTCGCCGCCGAGGAGTTGCTGCGGTCTGCTCAACGAAGTCCGCATAATGGTCTGTTCCGGTTCGTTCATTGCTGTCTCCGAGAACGGAAGGATCGAATAGACAGGGATGGTTGAGCTTGCTCCCATCCCCGTTTCAGGGATTCGGTGTTGTCACCCTCTTGCGACGAGCGCAAGAGCAGGTTGAGTGATTGCGTGGACCGGCAGCGACAGCGAAATCTCCGCAGCCTGCCCGATGAACGATGACATCACCTGTGCGGCGAAGACGACGCAGCAGACGGCAATGCCAACGTGCAGCAGCCGCTTCATCGTCTCGCCCATCTCGCCGCCGGCAAATGCCAGCGTCGCTCCAAGCGCTACGATTGCAACTACCGAAATGGCATAGGCGACCGGCCCGGTCAACGATGTAACCAGCGTCGTCAGGGGGCCTTCCCAGGGCAGGTTGGTTCCGGTCTCGGCTGCGAATGCACAGCACGAGCCCGCCGCCAGCGCGAAGCCGAGCATAAGGGACATCTGAGCCGTCCGCTGCCGCGCCAAAAGAAAACTACGCATTTGATCCATCGATTCCTCCGAGTGCCCTCCGGCACGGTTAAGCGAAAGGCAACTTCCTCTCGCGGCCTTCCACGGTTGGACTTCAGCTCTGCCGATGCCGCGCAGAGCTAGGGACTTTCAAACCTGCGTCATAAGGTAGCGGCCACCTTCATACCCGGTGACAACCGCCACCTCTTGAACCTTCCGGCCCGCAACGGGATCGTTGACTACCGAGATCACCAGATCGACGGCGCTCCCGATCATGCGCTGCTGCGGCGCATCTGTTGCTTCCCGGACCAATGCCTCCAGCCGGTCGAGCGCCTCCGTCGCGCTATTTGCGTGGAGGGTCGAGACGCCGCCCGGATGGCCTGTGTTCCAGCTCTTGAGCAACGGCAGTGCGGCAGCGCCGTCGCGGACTTCGCCGACCACGATCCGGTCAGGCTTCAGTCGCAGCGCCACTTTCAGGCACTTCAACTGATCGAACTCCGTAGTCGCCAACATGCTCAAGCTGTTTGCGGAGTCGAGTAGAAGTTCCTGTGTGTCTTCAATCACCAGCACGCGATCGCCGGGCGTCAGCGTACCAATCTCTTCGAGAATGGCGTTGGCAATCGTCGTTTTGCCCGCGCCCGTGCCGCCGACGATCAGGATGTTCTTGTGGGCAACGATGGCCTGTTGAATGACCTCAAGGTGATCGAGATTTGTGACCGAGTCGATGAAGTCTTCCTGCTGCGAACGCCGGTTCCGCGGATCATCCTTCGTCGTCAAGATGCCTTGCCGCTGAAGGTCTTTGAGGCTCCGCTTCTTGTCCGACTTCACACGGATGGCAAACGACGGCGACGGGACCACTGGCTCGATCAACCCGGCAAAGCGGTATTTCCAGATCGGAAGCTGCGTCTCCAGGACTGGCCGCATCTCTGTCACCGTTGTCTTTTGCATCGAGGCAATCGTCATCATTGCCCCGCGCGCCTGCCTGCTTGATAGCTCGCCAACCTGCTCGAATGGCGATCCGGTCCGCTTTACCCAGATGCGGGAATCCTCGTTGACAAGAATGTCTTCGAGGCCGCTCGACTTGTCGAGCAGTCCGACAATCACCGGCCCCAACTCATCGCGCAGCTTCTCTTTGAGCCGTTCCTGCTTCTCGTCTGTGTGCGAGTCCTGGTTCATCGACTCCTCAAGTCAAACTTCATCTCGAGCTTGCCTTCGCCTCACACTGCGATGTACATTCCAATAAAGATGAATGTAACACGATTCCGGGTCGTTTTGGCAAATCTGTTTGAAAGGAGGTCAGTCATGGACAGAACACGGAACGCCGTCGAGCGGATGCTGGCCGCTCTTGACGCGCCGGCCTACGACCTTGGAATCCTGAGCGAACGCGGAATGCTGCCCGGCCTCTCGAACCTCACTGCCGCGGACGTTCTCTCCCGGCTCCCGCTCCTCAAGGCCCACAACGCACGCGGCGCGCACATCTATATTCGGCCAACTGGAGAACACCGCTTCACCGTCCTCGACGACCTGAATTCTGATTCTGTTGCCCGGCTCGCCGGCGATGGCCTTGAACCGTGCGCTATGGTTGAAACCAGCCTCGGCAACTTCCAAGCTTGGCTGAAGCACGATGACGTGTATCCGACCCCGCTGTCCACCTTCATCGCCCAGGTACTCGGAAAGCGATATGGCGCGGACCCCAGCGCAGCCGATTGGCGGCGCTTTGGCCGTCTTCCCGGCTTCACCAACTGCAAGCCCAAATATCGCAAAAATAATGGTCTCTATCCATACGTTCTTCTACGGAGTGCGACCGGAGCGCAGTACCGACAAGCTGGCTATCTACGCCTCGAAATGACAAAACTCTACCAACTTGAGGTGCAGGAGCGGGAAGCGCGCGCCGAGCATTACAGCGCCAATTCTTTTGCACCTGCGGGAAAGCCATCTCACTCTTGGCTCTCCCTTGAGCGTTTCCGCAACGCTCCCAAGTTCCACTTGCGGCCCGCCGCCGCCGACCTCGCCTATTGCGTCGCCGCATTGTCGCTGCGGATGCCGGAAGATGCGATTGCAACGACCCTCGACAGCCAATATCTCTCCCGCGACCCCAACCCCTCCCGGAAGGCTGCCTACATCAAGCGCACGTTGGCGAAGGCGAGATCATGGGCGCAACGCTAGGTACATTCCAGTTGCCGATACCCGTCCTTGTCCTCCAGCTCTGCCCGCCGTTAGTGTCTCCGCTGGTCCAGCCCCTTCCCGCCGCGGCGAGACATCTGCAATCCCGACGGCTGAATGTGAGGAGTTTGAACACGCAGCTCCAATTCAGTTTGCCTTTCTGTTTGCGTTCAGCGTGCCGCGCTCAGAGCACCCACGCCCTGCGGACGCACGCTCTCCTTCCAGAGATTCTTGTCCTTCGGATGTGGACTCCTTTCCCCAGGCAAGCTGTGGTCCCCTTCCACAAATCTCTTCCACTCGCCTTGGGAGTGGGCCGCGACGGCACACCCTCCGGGCAAGCATGTACCGCACCCAGCGGACAAACTTCAAAAAAGGAGCTTCAAACCATGTTCAACAAAGTCATCCTCATCGGCCGTCTCGGAAAGAATGCAGAAGTCAAAACCGCGCAGAACAAGAAGGACTACGCCGTTCTCAACCTTGCCACCAGCGAGAGCTGGAAAAGCGACAAGGGAGAGTACGAAACCCGCACCGAATGGCACCGCGTCTACGCCTGGGGCAATCTCTCCAACTTCGCCAGGACGCTCCAGAAAGGGCAGCTCGTCAGCCTGGAGGGGAAGATCAAGTACCGGACGGTCGAGGAAGATGTCGAGGGCAAGCCGTTCAAGCACACCATCGCCGAGATCCACGCTTCCAGCATGAGGCGCCTCTCGAAAGTCGAAGCCGCCGACGATCCGACCGACGGCGCGGACGAGGAGTAGTCCTCGTCCATAATGCCCAGAGGCGAGCCACTCGCCTCTGGGCGTTTTTCTGCACAAATCATCAAACCGTCACCCAAACGCAATCAGGCTGTACCGGGCAGCTTGCGACATGGAATACACCGATTCGAGGCCCCATGCCGACTTTGGGTACTGATGTGGACGACGAGTGCATGGCGATATATGATCAACTGAGAGTACTTTTTGGCTGCTAGGCCTTTTTAGGAAGAACTCACAGCCTGGGCGAGGCTGCTCAAACCCGGCCGCTATCGGTTCAGAGTTGATGACCGGAGGTCTTGCAACAAGCAAACTGTTCGCTTTTTGTTTGCTTTTTTGTTCCATGTCAGTTACATTTCATCAGTGCAACCGAGGATGCGGGGAACAATAGGCGAGTTGTCCACAGACTGCCCCGGATGTGGTGCAAAAGGAGTCACTTGCCGAAAGGGTTTCCCTGCCCCAAAATAAAGATTGACGCGAATTGATCGCTACGGGGCGGCTTAGAGGCGACTGGATGGGATTTCCATGGGACGATTGGGTGCCTGGGGCCCTCAACAAACTCCAGATGGGGAAACTCCTGGAGGGAGGGTATGTAACCTACAGCGGTTCTGTGCCTAAGCTAGGCCACTCATCTTTGGACCTTTCGCTGGCTGATGACGCATTTGAGATGTTGGAAGGCAGTGTAAAACCATCACAGAGCCCATACGATTGGTTCATCATGAACAACGGGCTCGCCAAGAAACTTCCCCAACCGGCAGGCGGCGTCTATGAACTTAAGCGGCAAAGAACCTATGTTTTCAGGTTACAGGAAAAATTGGAAGTCGATCTGCGGAACGCGGGAGTGATCTATGGCCAAGCAACGGCAAAGAGTTCCGTCGGTCGAGTGGATGTTCTTGCCAGGCTAATCGTTGATGGAATGAAAACATACGAATCCTTTGATCCGATTGGGCTGAAGCGGGGATCAGGAGGCATGTTTCTCGAAATCACCCCGATAACCTTCAACGTAAAGGTCAAAGCGAATACTTCTCTCACTCAGCTTAGGTTTTTCTATGGAAATCCGGAAGACGCAATCATCAATTCGAAGGAGCTATTCAACACGATTTTTCGCGACTGCGAGCACCGAGACGAAAGTCTGACCGTGAATCTGTCTGAAGCTACGATTGGAGACCCCGGCGGGACCCCATGCTACGGGGTAGCATTTCGCTCGAAGGCACCAAACGACAAGGGAACCCCTGTTTCCCTCTGGAAGCAGACCGAAAGAACAGACCCATGTGCGTATTGGGACATCGAGGTAACGGATAAACTCCGACGGCTAATTATCAAGCCCGACATCTTCTACATCCTGAGATCAAAAGAGAAGCTCTATGTTCCGAAAGGGATTGCAATCTATTGCCGTGCCAGCGACGAAACGATGGGGGAAATGCGGATTCACTATGCGGGCTTCGTGCACCCCTACTTTGGCCTTTATAGAGAGGACAAAAAACAAGGGACACCTCTGATTTTCGAAGTGCGCGGCCATCAGGTTCCGGTCAGCCTCGCCGACGGGGAAAAGATGGCAAATCTTATTTTTTATCGGATGTCGGAGGATGCACCGCCTCTAAGTAAGGAGGAAGAGGAAGATGAGGCAAAGGGCTACGGAAGCCAGGACCTGAAGCTCTCAAATTTCTTTGGAGATTGGCCGACACATTTGAGGAGAGGAAGTGATGGCGATGTTAAAGCAGAAGAGGTATGAACAGCCCAACTCGTTATTTCCCCTCGCGGCGAGTTTTCGGATCGTAAAGCTAGATGAAACGGATGCTCGGCGCGATTCGGACGAGCTTCGGACTCTCGTGAGCCTTGTAGGTGCGAGCGAAGAAATGTACCCGAGTATTCGCCGGTGGCTACAGGAAAAGGTTATTCCTGGTCTCAGGTCATCCGAGCGGATCGCTTGGGTCGCGTATGAGGGAGAAGACCCGATTGCAGCAGCCGTCTTGAAGTTGGGACAGGACTCAAAATTCTGCCATCTGAAAATTAAAAGTCAATTTCAAGACTTGGATCTCGGACAGCTTTTCTTTACCCAGATGACCCTTGAGGCGAGGCACATCGCCAAAGACATTCACTTCACCCTTCCTGAAAGCCTTTGGGAATCAAGTACTGGGTTCTTCCAATCTTTCGGATTCGCACAGGCGGCCAAGTCGTACAAGCAATATCGCAACGGGGAAACTGAGCTGGCTTGCACGGCACCACTCCGGGATGTGCTCCATTCGGCCTTGGGCCGGCTTCCCGGTCTCGTAAGAAAATTCAACGTAAGCGGATACGCGCTTGGCGGCGATCTCTTGGTCAGCATGAAGCCCAAATTTGCTGCGCGTATCCTTTCGGGATCCAAGATCGTCGAAGTCCGGAAAAAGTTCTCCGAGAAGTGGGTAGGTTGTAAAGCAGTGCTCTACTCCTCTAGCCCTCAACAGGCGCTCGTTGGGGAGGCTACCGTACGCTCAGTCTCCTCGGGGGCACCAGAGGAGATTTGGGAAGAGTTCAAGACAGGACTCGGGTGTACCTCTAATGAGTTTTCGGCGTACGTCGGCCCAGCACAGGTGGTCAGCGCAATTGAGCTCGACGACGTCTTTCCCTACAACGCGCCTGTCCCCCTGTCACAGATTTCGCATCTACTCGGGCTCGAGGAGGATCTACGACCGCCTCAATCCTACTGCGATCTCAGACTCGACGGGAGCCAAAGTGCGTGGGCAAATGCTGCCGCAGTCGCGAGCGTGCTGCACGGTCGCATTCCAAACGCGAGGTCTGTCTCCCTATAAAACGAGATTCTTCTAAACCATCACTAACAGACACTGGCGCTCATTGACGATGCTTTTTAGGGCAAGTCTGTTACCCGGTCGGATTATAGTAATGGAAAATGCCGTAATGCCCTGCCATTTTTTCGCGCCGAATGCATCTGGCAGATTGATGACACTTGCCGACTTGCTCGGACCGATCTGAGTCGGTGAGTGCCCCGGAGATTTAGTTCGTGCTAAGGCTGGGATTTGCTCCGTATCTGTGTATCTGTGGTCGAGGATCGTGCTATTCCAGATCTCCGAATCCAAACCCGGTACCTGCCCGCTATAGTGTTATGCCTCCCCTCTTCCCACTCCGCCCCGTCCGGCTTATCCTCCATCCTGAGCGCACCGGCGTGTGCGCGCAACCCAACAATCATCGGGAAGGATGCCTACATGTACCTCCGGGAAGCCATAGCTAAGATCGAACGGGCCAATGTACACATCGGAGATGTCGAGCGGCGCGTCAACACTCTTGAACAGACCGATACTGCTATTGTTGAGATTCACCCGGAGCACGGAACCGAGCGACTCACCCATATTCTTGACGAATCTGGTTTCGACCAGATAGCTCTCGTCACTGGAGACGCCGTCCACAATCTGAATTGCGCCCTCGATTACACTTGGCTCCAAACGATTCAAAAGCTCGCTCCCGCCAATGTCAGCGATAGGGCCAAATTCCCGGTCCACAAAACCATCGAAGAACTTAAGGGCGCACTGAGAAAGGGAAACGTAGACACTACCTGCCCGCACCTCTTCACATTCATCGTTGACAAGATACAGCCGTGCGACGGAGGGAATCCCGCCATCTGGCCCATTCACTGCTTCGCAAACCGAGACAAACACCGGCTCCTTATCCCCGTTCTGGCAGAGGGCCATATTAACGGAATTGAGGTGCAGGATAAAACGGGCGAACGGTGGCCAGGATCCGGCTTCAGCGTACCCCAAAGACCGCCTTATTGCATCGACTTCGCAGATGGACTGCACGTCACAAAGAAGGGCAGGCTTACCGCGATCATAATTGTAGAGGATGGGAAGTTTGGATGCCGCATGGACATACCGCAAACACTCGTTATGTACTCTGGTGTGATCGCTGGCGTGGTGGAGGCTTTCGAGAGCTTCCTGGACTCGGAGGGATGTTGAAGATTGGGCGGCAGGTGGCCCGCTCATCAGTCCCGAAGAGTCACCATGAGTCATAAGAAGCAAAATCCCTTTGTTTCGCGATCAGTCCCGGAAAACGCCGTGAGTGTCGGGTCACACCTGCGTATTGGCCGAAATCTGGTCGAGGAGCGACCAAAGAATCTGACCTTGCTTCAGGCTCAGACTACCAGTTCCGCCCCAGCCAGAACCCACCTGCTAACAGGAGCGCCGCGGCAACCAGCCCGCCGCCAATGCAGGCCCAGATCAGTCGGCTCCAGGCACCGCCGAGCTTTGCCCGGAAGCCCGCCGTCACCGACGCTAGTGCATTTTGCGCGTCGCGGATGGACTGCTCCAATGTTTTTCTTACCCAATCGTCCATGCGCTCCTGGGAGAGTGTGAGCGCCTGCGTCAGGGTGTTTTCAATGATCGTTCCGATGACGGCGGCGAACTGCTGCCGCGTCTCCTCCGTGTAGCACTTGAGAATGGCCTCCCCGGCTATGGAATCATGGAGACTGGCCTGGACATCCTCCAGAAGTTGCCGGGTTGTCACACCAGCATCTTCGATGGTCCCCTTCATTTGGGTTGCCGCGAAGTCGGCGATCTCCCGCATCACGCCGCGAAGCCTAGCTTGCTCCGCAGCGGCATCGTTCAGTCCCCGCGCCACATTTTCGAGCGCGTGGCACTCCACCACGCTCAGCTTGTAGCGGAGCCATTCGGGATCTTCCGGGTCCATCTTTGAGAACTGCTGGACGAGATCGAAGAGAACCCGTTCTCTCGCCTCCCCCTCGGGGAAGGCGAGAAACACGAGGTCACGAATCCAGGCGGATTTGTCATTTGCGGCCAAAGGGGCAGTACTCATGGGAGGAGTACCTTTCTCGCTTCCGTAAACTGACTGAAAGCGCGGAAGCGGTACGTTCTTGCCCGCAAGGTCATGTCCGGCGCTCTTAATTCCGGCACGTTGGTTTTGCGTTCGCCCACGTCGCCGAGAGTGACATTCATCGTCCGCATCATGCGCTGGAGATCGGGCCGCCGCGCATCCATCCGAATTTCGACAGGCGCGAATGCCTCCCGAAAGGCCGCCACATCCACCGCCAGCTTCGGATTCTCCCAGGACGACGCGACATTGTCCTGAGAATAGTTGTGGACAATGAGGTAATCCACGGTGTTCTGCAACTCGGCACCCCACTCGATTACCGACCGAGCGGATGCGATATCGGCATCGACGACGCCGACGGCCGTCCACCTGAGATCGAGGCCGGATTCCTGCATCACCCGGTAGAAGTCTCGAAACCAGGGAATCATCCGATGGCCTTGTGCCGCGCCCAGATCAGCGAGAATCACGTCGGCGCTCGACTCCAGGGAGATACCCAGCAGCTTGTCGTAGGTCCAGCTCTCCAGCGCCGGAAGTTTGTGCGCGCTGGCAAAGAGCGCCTTGAAACTCCCCTCTGCCTTATTGTCCGGGTCCATATCGAACAGTTCGGCGGTGTAGGGAGTGCTGGCGTACCACTCAGCCAGGGTTGCTATGACTGTCGTCTTTCCCACGCCGCCCTTGCCGGCAATTGGGAAAACGACCCGCTTCGGTTTCATTTCCAAGTCTGTGTTCAATTTTCGGGCTTCATTCAGTTCTCGCTCCGCCCCACAAAGGCGCTCGGTGTGAATACCTTCGTCGGTTTCAACCGCAACTCCCGCTGGCGATTCAGCTCCGCTTCGCGATCCAGTTTCGCCATTGCCTCTTCTCTCTGTATCTGCCATGCCGGTTTCTCCTTGTCCTCTGTGCTTTCAGTGCTCTGTCCGCTTTCGCGAACCTTTGGTTGATAAACTTCTTTCCCCTCCGCAGGAGGCGGGAGGTCCTTGGCTTTTCTTGCGATATGCGACTGTGTCCCTTCAATGGCCCGGTTTGCCGCTTTGCAGAATTGCTGGTATCCGCCGGGATAACCTTCTTCCCGTAGCGTTCCCCAGATGACGCGCCAGGTCAGGCCGCTGCCCTTTGCGGCTTGCAACTCGGAACGAACCGCTTTGAGGAGCCTTGCCTTGAGTTGGAAAACTCCCCTGCGAAGCGCCAATGCTTCGACCAACGCAGTCAGTTCAGGTGGGCGATTATTAGCAATGCACATTGCACTAGAAGAATGCCAGAGGCCCTCGAAGATTGCAAGCGAACAAAGACGATTCCGCAAGAATAAGGGCGAACAAACACAACAAAAGACGAATAACCACGAATAAAGACGATTCATAGTCTGGGTATGCGTCAATCGTCGATAATCGTGTTTGTTCGTCCTTAATCGTGCTTTATTGCAGCCGCAGGCTGCGCTTTTCGGAGGTCGAAGACCGCCGGGAGGTAGGCTGTTTTGCAGCCGTCTTCATTGGATAATGTAGTAGTGGAACATAAAGCGCAGCGGCAGTTTGAAGGTTTGCTCCACACATCTCTATTTATTGCAAAGGCTTATTGCGCGGCACATAGGGTACTCGAAAAGACCATTGTGCCGCACATTGCAAATGCGATGTACATTGCGGTATAGTGCCCGTATGCGAAAACGGAAGCGCCCTGAATCTGTTCGCTACTCAGTCCGGCTCAGCCAGCTCCAGTCAGAGCGCCTTGCTGCTCTGCGGGAGCAGATTCACGCCAGGAGCGACAACGAGGTTTTCGACTACCTCGTCACGGTCGGCACTAACCAGCGCGACGACCTGGAGCAGCTTGTCTACTCGCTCTTCGGGAATCTGGCGGACAGTCTCGCTCGGAAGTTCAGGAGCCTGGAGACGGTCAGCCAGCTTCATCTCGCCTTGACCGACACGTTCATCAAGTACGCGCTCACGGCTCTCCCCGAAGTGCCCTCTTCGCTTATGGTGGGAGCCAGGGCGCGCGCAACCAAGATTTATGAGCAAGTGAATATCACCGCAGCCCGCGAGTTCCAGCGCCGGAGGGAATCGGACGCCTACTCCCCAGTGGAGCTTGGCATTGAGGAAGAACCCCCAACTCTCTCGTGAGGCGGAGCGAGGTGAGTTCTATGCCCCGTGGATCACCGCAGCATCGCGAGGTCAACGAAAAGGACGAGCGTTCGAGCAGGCTTCGACCCGGCCGGGTTCGCCAGGCCAATACACCACCGCCGCGTGTTACAGGTACAGCAAAGAACCTGCTTCGACTCGTCCGGCTTGTCAGCCGGTCGTCCCCCGGCGGCGCTAAGGCCACGTCTGCATTCAGCCGGTTGCCCGCCTCTCAAAAATCGTCGGCTTTCCAGCGCCGCTGCATTGTGAATGTCCGCTATGCCTCTGCCCGGACGCCGGGGGGATGGAAAGCGCATGGAACCTACATCGAGCGAGAGAGCGCCAAAGGCGACCGTCTGCCGCCCGAGAGGGAAGCGAGCACGGAAATCGGCAACCAGGTTCCCGATCCCGACCGCCTTGGATTGGCGCAGGAACACCCGCTTGGTCGGTTGGCAGAGAGCTGGCAGAAGGCCGGGGATAAGCGCATCTTCAAGATCATCCTGTCTCCGGAAGATTCAAACGTGGATTTTCAGAGAACCGCAGCCGACATGGTTGCCCGAATCGAGCAGCACACCGGAACGCCGGTCGAATGGGGCGGCGTGGTCCACCGCAACACCGACCATCCTCACGTCCACATCATCGTGCGGGGCCGGCTGGCATCCGGAGAGCCGCTGAAACTTCCACCAGACCTGATTCGACGGGGGCTGCGCGAGGCAGTCCAAAGCTCACTGACACGGCAGCTCGGCCCGCGAGCCATTGAGGACATCGAGCACCAGAAACAGGTCGAGCTAACCGCAAACCGGGTCACGCCCTTCGACCGTAGGCTGGCCGGTCGAGCGATTCCATACGACGCTGACTCCGCATACAAGGATGCCGGAGCCGCAGCAAGCGCGGCGGAGGTGGCCCGGCTCCGCCATCTCAAAGAGCTTGGCCTCTCAAAGCCGTATACAGGAGACCGATGGCTCGTCCGGTCTGATTTCGTCACGCAGCTTCAACAGATGAAGGACATTCAGGACCGCGCGCGAACGCTTTTTCGCAGCGGCGTGGCGATCAGCGATCCCCACGCGCCGATGGAGTATTCCTCATTCTCAAGGAAGCTGATTGGGCGGGTACTGCTCAACAGCGAAGACGAGCGGACCGGCACTCTGCAAACCATCTTCGAGACCACCGAAGGCAAGATCGAGATGATCCGCCACGACGCCACGCTCCGAGCGGCATGGGCGCGGGGAGACCTCGAACCCGGAAATGTCGTGACAATCGACAGCCTGAGAAGCGATCCAGACAAGCTTTACGCTTCCACGGCAGGCAAGGACAAGGACATTCTTCGCGATGGAAAGGCGCTGGATTCGATTTTGCGCCGGATGCGCGCCATGAATCTCTCGGTCGGCGAGTCCGACAAAGGATGGATGGGGGAGTTCAACAAAATGCTCCGTTCGAGGATGATGGATCGGACACGCGACCGGGGGTACTGATTTTGCAAACATTTATAGTGAAATGTACACTCCATAACCAGGAGGCTTTCCATGAAGAACGGCAAAATCGCTCCTCCAGGTTACGTGCTCCCCAACCGCCCGCGCTGGCAGGGCGGCTGGAATATCCGATCAATCGTCGGGGCGGCAGTTGCGTTCACGGCGACCGCAAGTGCCGCAACCGAGTGGCTTACGATTCAACTCAACAATCCCGTCGAGATGGGCAATCCGATTCTTTGGGTGCGCGGAACGGCTGTCTTTCAGCCCTTTGCTGCCCTCGCGCTCTGGAAACACTATGCTGGTAGTCGCCTCATCAACTCAGGCGTCCGCAAAGACATCTGGATTGCATTTGCCGCAACCATCGTGGGCGGCCTCTTCCTGGCATATATCGCCTACTGGTTTCTCTCTCTCATCCGCGACCGCAAGAGCACAGACAGCCTAATGAACCTGCATGGCTCCGCGACCTGGGCAACGCGCGAAGACATAGAGAAGATCGGCTTGCTTGACGCGACGGATGGAGTGTATGTCGGCGGATGGCGCGACCCCAACACTCAGGAAATTCACTACCTCTTGCACTCCGGCGCGGAACCCGTTCTGCTTTTCGCTCCCAGCCGAAGCGGCAAGGGCGTCTCCGCCATCATTCCGACGCTTTGCCAATGGCGACAGAGCGTCTTTGTCTATGACCTCAAGGGTGAGAATTGGGACCACTCCGCCGGCTTCCGCCACGCCATCGGGCAGCGTGTCTTGAAGTTCGCCCCAACCCTGCCGCATGAGAGTTGCTGCTACAACCCGCTATCCGAGATTCGCTGGGAGACCGATTACGAGATTGCCGATGCTCAGACGATTGCGAACGCCGTCATTCGCCGCGGCGACGATGACAACCTCTACAAGCACTTCGAGGATGCAGCCGTAGATCTTGTTTCGGCGGGCATCATCCATCTTGGCTATGTCTTTCGCAATCTCGATTCGCCGCGAGAGCCGACACTTCCCGACATACTTGCTCACTACTCCCAGCCGGGCATGGACTTCACCGACGTGCTGGTCGAGATGCAGAAGACCGTCCACATGCCAGGAGGCAAATCCGCGCCCCGCCTTCAATGGTCCGATGTGAATGGTAAGCCTACCTTCACCCACCCCTATGTGAGCAAGGCCGTTCAGCGCCAGCTCAACCGCGCGGACCGCGAGGCATCGAGCATTCAATCGAGCATTGTCACCCCGATGATGCTGTACGACGACCCGATCGTGCAAAAGACCGTCTCGCGTTCTGACTTCCGCGTTCGCGATCTCGTTTACGGCGAAGCGCCGATGAGCCTCTACTTCAAGGTTCCGCAGCCGGACCGCGACCGGCTGCGTCCGCTTGTCCGGCTCATGCTTCAGCTCATCTTTAATCGCCTCATGGAACAGCTCGATCCGGACCGCCACCATCTCCTGCTCATGCTTGACGAGTTTCCTGAGTTGAGGAAGATTCCCAACCTCTCCGCCGCGATGAGCCTCATGGCCGGCTACAAAATCAAACCCTACCTCATTGCGCAGACGCTCACGCAGATCATCGAAGAGTACGGGCCGAACGAATCCATCACCGACAACTGCTACATCAAGGCCGCCTTCCAGACGGACAATCTCCAGACCTGCAAGAACCTCTCCGAGTTGAGCGGCAACATGACCGTCGAGAAGGAGACCGTCAACTACAGCGGCCAGCGCACCGACTTCTACCTCAAGCACATCTTCCGTAGCGTGGAGCAGGTGCAACGGCCTCTCATCACCGTCGATGAAATACGCCGCATCAAGCCGCCAACCAAGGCCACGAATGACCCAAGCAGCAAGATCACCACTCCCGGCGACATGCTCATCTTCATCAATGGGGTTGCGCCCATCTACGGCGTCCAGAGTCTTTATTTTTTGAATGACACCCTATTGGCCCGCACCAAGCTGAAGCCGCCCGACTTCCCAACCGCGGCCAAGCGCAGCCCCATTAAGCCCCCCGCAGCTTCGCCGCCCACTCTCGATATCGCGGCCATTGCCCATGCCGCAGTCGCAGACCAGGCAATTGAGGAGAGAATCCGTGGAAATTCTTAACCAAATCATTCTTGCCGGAAACCTCACCGACCAACCCTCGGTCTCCGATGCCGGGGGCCGTCAGTTCGTGCGGGCGCGGCTGGCGCAGAACTGGTTCTACGACACGCAGGGAAGAACCGTCGAGCACCGTCAATTCCTTCCACTCACCTTCTTTGGTGAAAGCGCCATCGTCGCCAAGACCTTCCAGAAGGGCGACAACATTCACGTGACCGGCCAACTCATCCGCCGCGAGCCGCGACCGCGCATCGATGGTGAAACCGCCGCCCGCGAGGTTGGAACCATCTTCGAGATTCATGTCATTCGCGCATTCCGCATCGCCGCCAGTTCGAAATCAGAAACGGCGGCCATCCACCAGAACGAGATTCGCCGCACCAATGACGCAAAGCAGGTTCCAGCATTCCTTCAGGAGAGTATTCATGATTGGCCTGTCTAGCCCACGGCTCCGCTCCGCCGTCCGCGCATTTTCACGACTGAGTTGTGTCTTTGTGCCCATCGCCGTTGCCGCTGTTGGCACGATGGTCGCGTGGGTCAGCTTTGGCCTTGTGTTCAACTACACCCACTCCGTACCGTTCGGAATCTACCGGGAGATTGCCGATCTGGCAGGCATCCCTCGCAACCCTGCGCCCTATGTGTTTTTCTGCCCCGATGTTCGCTGGCCGTCCATGAAAGGCCAACCGAACTATCGAGATCCCATGCGCACCTGCCCGGACGGGTTTTCACCACTTATCAAGCCCGTGGTTGCATGGCCTGGTGACACGGTAGAGACTTCCGCCACCGGCATTGTCGTCAACGGTCAACCGCTGCCAAACACCGCAACCATAAGCCGCGATTCGACCGGGCGACAGCTTCATCCGTTCCCGGCAGGAACGTACCGCGTGCCGAAGGATGAACTATGGGTCGTCAGTTCCTTCAGTCCCCGGAGCTTCGATTCCCGGTACTTCGGCCCGATCCCCTTGCGATCCGTCCACAGTTGGATTCGCCCCTTGCTCGTAGAGCATTCGTACCACCCAACCGCCAACCCGAATTAACAGCGTAATCCAGAGGGCAAAAGCGATGAATATTGCAGAGACCGAGACCGTTGCGCCGAACAAAGTGGGATGGAGAATGCCGAGCATCCCTCTTCCCGCTCAGGCTAGAACCGCGATCCTCTTCGCCTGCTCCGCCGCAATCGGCGGCGCAGGCTGGAGCGGCAACACCGTCCTGAATTACTTCGCCTTGCTTTTCCCGTACGTCTACCTTCAGTCACGGCGGCGCCTGGACTCGCTCTGTGCCGTTTTCTACTACGCAGCCGCCACCTGGAGCGTCATCCCCGGCACTCAGGGTTTCTTCCGAACGGGCCACAACTTCATCTTGCCACTCGCCATCTGGGCTGCTTTGGTGGCGCTCTGCTCGGCACCCTGGATTTGCCTCTACAGCCGCCGCTACCTGCCGCTCTCCACAGTCGCGGCTCTCGCGGCTCTTGCATTGCCCCCGCTGAGTCTTGTGACCGTCGCTCATCCGCTGATCGCGGCGGGACACTGGTTTCCCGGAACCCGCGGGTTTGGCCTGGGGTTGGGCATCCTATTGATAGCGACGCACAGGCGATTCGGCAGCGTCATGACGCTTGCCATTCTCATCGCGGCATCCATCGCAACCCACGCTCGATTTCATCGCCCGGTTCCCGACCCGCGTATCCTCGCCGTCAATACTCACTTCGGCGGGCAGTCGCCTCATGACGATATTGACTCCCGCCTGGAATTCGAGGAGCGGACGATCCAGCAAATTGCGCTGGCCCATCCCGACACGTTGCTCGTCTTCCCGGAGTCGATCATTCCAAGCTGGAATAGGATGCACGAGGCTCGCTGGGCCTCCGTCTTCGCGCAACTTGAAACACAGCGCACCGGCCTACTGATCGGCACCACGATACCTATTCCGAACACGGAAGCCAATCGCAATGTTCTCCTCTCACGTGGCTACACCGAACGGCTCTCCTACGTACAGCGAGTGCCCGTGCCACTTGGCATGTGGCACGTCGGAGACCAGCGCCGCGGCTTTCCGTTGATGCTTCGTTTTCCATCAACCATCCGTGTTTGGAATCGCCGCGCCGGGGTACTGGTCTGCTACGAACAACTCGCATTCTGGCCGGCCATCGAAACACTCGCGCACAACCCCGACATGCTCCTTGCTCCCTCCAATGTCTATTGGACGGCCAACACGCTGATTCCAACGATTCAGCACGTGACCGTGCAAGACTGGGCCGACCTCTGGGCCATCCCACTCTACGAGGCAACCAACCAATGAGAATTCTGACAGCAGTATGCCTGCTCTGCTTTGCTGCAAATCTCTCTGCTCAACGAGTGGACGTTGCCGCTCTCCAATCGCGCTGCCGGCCGGACGTGCCGCTATCGACTCTCAGCGCGATCATCCGCGTTGAGTCCGGCGGCAACCCGAATGCCATGCAGATCGACTTTCCCAGGGCAATCCTGAAACAGTGGCATCTACCGGAGGGTACATTGCGGCTCAAACGCCAGCCTGCCACCCAACGGGAGGCGCTGGAGTGGCTCGATTACTTCGAGCGCCGCGGCATCTTTGTTGACGTGGGCCTCATGCAGGTCAGCACGGCGGAAGCCAAGCGCCGCGGGATTTCCGTCGAATCGTTATTTGACCCATGCTCCAATCTTCGTGCTGGCTGGCAGATTCTCGACAGCGCCTACCAGCTTGAAATCCAGACCTACGGACCCGGCCAGATGGCGCTCCAGCACGCTATCTCTCGCTACAACACCGGTGATACCCAGCGCGGCATTGATAACGGCTACCTGGCGCGGGTCATGGCGGCACTCCGCCAATCGCCCGCAACAACTTCCCCGACAAGAGGAGAAAACCGAAGATGATTGACGCAACCGACTTCACAATACCTGGCACCGGTGTGTTCAAGAACAAGCTCGGCATTACCAAGCCTGCCGATCTTTCGAGAGCGGCGGCGGATTGTACCGCTCTTCGCCTCGCTGAGCTTCAGGCAACGCCTGTACGCGGCGGCTTTGACGCCACACACCTTCAGGCAATACACCACCATATTTTTCAAGACATCTATGATTGGGCCGGAGAGTTGCGGACAATCGACGCCGGCAAGGTGCCCGCGCCTCATATAGAAAAATCCCTCAACAGCGTCTTGGATCGATTAGGCCGCGAAAATCACCTGAAGGGTTTGAGCGCCGAAGAGTGGACACACAGCGCTTCTGCCTACCTCTACGATCTCGGAGCGATACAGCCGTTCCTCGCAGGGAACGAAATCGCTCTCCATGAATTTGCCGTGGAGCTGGCACGGAAGAACAACCTGAGTCTGCAATGGGATGCGACTCCCGACATCCCTTCCGACTCGATTGCGCTCTTCAGCCAAGCTGAGCAGTCAGCAAACCTGCGACGCCTCATCATGCTGGCGATGGACACCGACCCCATCGCACAGCATTCCGGCCGTGAGCACGCTGTGGAGCAGGGTATGGAACGGATGCTGCCGGGCCGCGTCGGTTGATCTGTTTGACAGGGCAGCATACAAAAAACCCGCTACCTGCCTTTGATTCCTTTGAGAAATTCGCTCAGCGACAAATCAAAGGCGGCTGCCAGAGCCGCCAGATGGCGCAGCCCTACTTCGCGCGCTCCCCGCTCCAGGTCGGAGATATGGACTTCGTGGATTTCGGCTTGCTCGGCCAAGTCGATCTGCCTCCAGCCGCGCTTCTTGCGAAGCTCGCGGATGCGTTCTCCGAGCTGGATGCAGACATCAGGGGGCATTCCTCCAGCATTTACTTAGCGGATAGACTATATTTAGTGGATACGCTCTCTTGATGTGCTTTTCTGACACAGGTGCGGAGCAGTTCGTTGGGGACGAGTCGGGTTCGTCCCGCTGTTTATAATCTAGCGAATTGCCTGAGAATTTGTACTTTCAGGCATCTGGTATGTTCTTCTGAGACCATTCGAGGCGGGGAAATCGCATGATCGACTGCAAAGAACTCATCGGCAAGGTGGTTCGCCAGGCTAGGCTCTACGAGAATGGCGATCGCGGTCCAGAAGTGAATTTCGAGTTCACTGACGGCAGCAATTTCAATGTCTGCTTGCGCAACACCGTCGAAGCAAAGCTGACGCTGGATGAAGGCGGTCAGCCGAGTGTTCTCCGAGACTACTCCTCTTCTGCCCATATCGACTGACCGGAGTCGCATTCGATCCTTAGGCAAAGTTGCGTCGTGATCGTGTTGAGAACGGCAGCGATGGAATCGTTCGCCTAGCCTACTCGCCCAAGGCGAATGTCTCAGCTTGATGAAACAAACGGAATACGGTTCCACGCGTCACCTCTCGTCAACATGGAAGACGCATCATGGCAATAATGATATAAGTAGTTCGTTCCACGCAGGGTCGCAATGGGTACGTTTGAAGGTTTTCGATCTGCGCGTTCCAGACTGTGTATAGCGGCAATTGAAAGCGGCCCATCTTCCGATCGGGGTGCGGTTGTTGTGTCGCACACAAATTGCCAAGAGAATCAGTGCACTATCCCTGTCATACTCTGCAATCGGCTTCCTGACACGAGGCGTTCGCCCGCGTTTGAAGGGGAGACCATTGTTAAGAAATGACGAAAAGCGCGAGCGTCTTTGTTAGATAAAGGTCGTTACGCGAACGGTGAGTAAACACAAGACCTGCACTAAGACCTACTGTTGCCGCTCCTCTGTTTGTCTAAACTCGGTGCTGGCTTAGCTCCACAAGCTCTAAAAGGCGCGCTCAGCCTGCGTGATGGAAGGGTCATTTATGCTGGCTTCCCGCTGTTGCATAAGGCCTGATAGTGCAAACTCCCATAGCTCATTTCCGTACGACCGGTAAGAATCAATTGCTTGAGGACGCTCGGAACTACGTGGCGTTAATCTTGGGTAGCTGATGGGTTTCGCTCGTGCGCTTTCACAAGGAGGAGCATGTTTTTTTCATGATCGCCGGAGTTTCCTGCTCGGACTACCAGAGCTCGGGTCCCTCCTTCGAGAATGAACCGCCGGTAGGACCAGCATCGTCCAGCAGAGCTAACCGTGTCGCTGCAAGGGCTCCATCCTGCACTGTCTCGACTCCTGTGTTGTTGTTCAGGTCTGTCTTCGTGAATCCAGGATTGGCTGAATTTACCTTGATGGAGGTGCCTTGCAACTCATACGCGAGATGAACGGTAAGCATGTTGAGGGCAGCTTTAGATCCGTTATAACCAATCAGTTTGGTATTGTAACTAGGAGACGAAGGATCACTGTTCAAAGCCAGGGAGCCAAGGCCGCTCGACACATTGACGATCCGTCCGGAAGTTGAATGACGCAGCAGTGGCAACATCGCCTGAACGCCCCGAAGTGCTCCAAAGAAGTTGGTTTCAAAGACCCTTTGCACCACCTCTATGTCGACGGCACTAGCTAATCCGTCTCCGCTTACATTGATGCCTGCATTGTTTATCAGTATGTCGAGCCGACCGTAGTGGCTCTTAATCTGTTGTGCCGCCGCTCTAACGGTCTCGTGCTTCGTTACATCAACCTCTATGGGGTAGACATCAGTCAGACCGGCCAGTTCTAGTTGATGCACGGCCTGCTTGCCACGCTCGGCGTCCCGCGCACCCAACAGCACAATGCATCCGGCTCCCGCTAGATTTCGCGACAATTCAAAGCCGATGCCTTTGTTGCCTCCGGTCACGAGAGCGATCCTCTTTGCAGTCTTCAATTGACTCATTGGTTCTCCTGTAGCGACTCTTCAGCACTTTACCGTTGTGCGACCGCTGCGATCGCCGACTCGTACTCCGCGAGGTGGTCTTCGATACGGACCTTGCCAAGGTTTACCGCGAGGCTCCCTCCTGCCCGTACCACGTCCACGTCGTCAATGCCCATGAAGCTGAGCGCCTTGCGCAGCACCGGCGTCACCATGTCATCTGCCTTGCTCGGGCCGCCTGCATCGTAGCTGTCCCGCGACACCACAATCAGCCTGGCTTTCTTGTTTGCCAGCATGCCTGGCCAGCCTGGCGCGAGACGGAAGGTGTAGCCGGGCCGCACCACGTAATCGATCCACGACTTCAGAACCGCAGGGACGGTGAAGTTGTACATCGGCGTGCTGATCAAGAACACATCGGCAACTTGCAGCTCTGCGATCAACTCGGCCGAGAGCGCAAGCGCCTTCTGCATCTCGGGGGTGCGCTCCACGGCAGGTGGAGCATACACACCCGCGATCCAGTCGTTGTCCATATAGGGAATGCGCGATGCGTTCAGGTCGCGATAGATCACGGTGCCACCTGGGTTGTGCGCTTGCCAGTGTTCGACGAAACGCTTTCCAAGGGCGCGAGAGATCGACCGGTCTCCGCGAGGGCTTACATCCAGAGCAAGCAGGGTTGGCATAGCGTATTCCTTTCGGTTGAGTTTGAAGTTGGGTAAGGCTTAGAGCAGCGTGAGACCGCCGTCGATGACCAGTTCTGTTCCCGTGGTGAAGCGAGAATCATCCGAGGCGAAGTAGAGCGCAGCGGCAGCAACTTCATCGGCTTTTCCGGGCCGCTTCAGCGGCACACTCGCGATCAACTCTCCGAAGCCCGCCATCTGTTCCGGCGTCAAACCCATCTTCCCGACGATGGGTGTATTGATCGGCCCGGGAGTGATGGTATTCACCCGGATCTTCCGGGGGGGCGAGCTCCACCGCAAGCGTGATGCCCAGCGTCCGCAGTGCTGCCTTGCTCGCACTGTATGCGCTCAGGCCTGGAACGGCCCGCAGGGCAGAGGTCGAAGAGGTCAGAATGACCGAAGCACCATCCGAGAGCACCGGGATGGCATGTTTGAGCAGAAAGTAAGGTCCACGCACGTTGGTCGCAAACAGCTCATCGAACACCCGCTCTTCTGTGTCCGCGGCGGCCGCGACCCGGGCGATGCCTGCGTTCACAAAGAGAACGTCGATCTTCCCATGCTTCTGGGCGACGGACTGAACAAGCTTTTCGGTAGCTTGCGTGTCGCCTGCGTTCGAGTGGACGACCTCGATGCACGGCATGGCCTGCCTGGCCGCCTTCACGCTGTTTTCGCTTGCCCCCGTGACGATCACAGTCGCGCCTACCTCTTGGAAGAGCTTTGCAGTCGCGGCACCGATGCCGCTGGTTCCGCCAGTGATGAGTGCGATCTTTCCCTTGAGCCGATCCATCTTGTTCTCCTCGGTTCTGCTATCTTGAAGCATTACGTACGTGAGAGTACGATATTGCAAGGCAGAATGCAAGGAGTTTCGTACTTTATGGTAACTAATACCGTTAAGCGCGCCCCGGGGCGTCCACAGGCCTTTGTGCCCGAAGAGGCACTCGACCGTGCGGTGGAGATGTTCTGGGAACATGGATATGAAGGGGTCGACGTCGAGCGGATCGCGCGCGCCGTGCACGTCACCAAACCGGCGCTCTACCGGGCCTTCGGAGACAAATCCACCCTGCTGCTCAAGGCGGTCGAGCGCTACGCGATGACGTATGGAGCTCCCATGATCGCGGCGTTTCAGGCCGAGCCGGACATCCACAAGGCAGTGACCGCCTTTTGCGAAGCGACCGTCAACACCGCCACGACCGAGCCTCGCAGCGGCTGCATGATGGCCGCTGCTGTCCTGGGACAGTCGGACCGGGTGAGGGAGATTCGTTCCTATGCCGCGCAGGGCCTCACCGCGAGCGCTGATATTTTGGCGCAAAGGCTCGATCAGGAAATGGAGGCGGGGCATCTGACGCGCACACTCTCGGCCAGGGTGCGAGGCCGTGCGCTCATTGACCTGATGCAGGGTTTGCTGCTTCGCGCCAAAGCTGGCGTTTCCCGCGATGAACTTCTGGAAGACGCCCGGAGTTATGTGCCCCTTGTTCTTGGTAAGTGACGAGAAGCGCCTCTCACGCCACTTGATCGGCAAAGGAGCTTCTGAGCTGCCGTATCGACGAGGTCGCGCAAGCTTTAGCGTACCCTCTACGTTTAGACGACCAACTGTCCTTTCAAAACTGCGCTTAGCCGACGTTCCGCAGCAGCGTATCCGAAGAGATCAGGAGCAAGCCAGCCTACCCCAGTGAGGATGCCAGCTAGATGGAACCGCGCAGGTGAATGTGGATCACCCATTCGATCGCCACCAAGAGCAGTGTAAGGATGGCAAGAGCGACTTGGATCCATTCAGCCCGTCTTGTGTTTGCAGGCACTGGACCCACCCGCCATTGAGATGAAGGTCGGGCGCGCAACGACTTTACGCGCCATATCGCATAGAGGTTGATCATAGACCCGGCAATCGCGACGATCTCCATGGGGATACGGACCGCCCCGCCATGGATGGAGGCGAGCAAACGCAGACCGGTCGTCGCAGCGGCCAAAGAGCCGATTCCAATGAGAAGTCGAAGACCACTGAGCGCCATGAAGGCTGCGCACGCGCTCTGGAGCACAATAAAAAACAGGCTGGTGAGTCCAATGACCCAAGAAGGGCTCTTCACATCAATCCGTGGGCGAGTGTCGACTGGCGCGTTCTTTTCGAACAAGGTAGTTCTCCATCAGCGGTGCTAACTCTTTTTGACCAGATTTGGGCTCGTTTCTCAAGCCAAACAAGCCCACGCGATCTTCATGAGGAATATCAAAATGCTATGGCGCAGATTCAAATGATTGCGCCCGCATGTCCTGATGCTGTACGGTTTAGGAAAGCGTCGGGTAGCTCGTGTAGCCGGCAGCGCCTCCGCCGTAGAAAGTCGTCCGGTCCGGTTCATTCAGAGCGGCTCCGAATTGCAGCCGTCTTGGTAGGCCTGGGTTGGCTAGAAGGGCGCGGCCGTATGCAACAGCGTCGGCACGCCCGGTCCGCAATGCTTCCTTTCCCCTGAGCCCGTCATATTCTTTCGCGAGCACCAGCCAGAAGCTTGGCCAACCGGTCCCGGAATCGAACTCATGGATTACTCTCCTATCGGGGATTTGACGTATTCCAACACGCGGCGTTCAAGCTAAACCTAAAGACATAGGCTTGCGCGCCGGGAGTTAGGATTCGGTACGACATGGTCGGTCGGAAACCTGGTTTTGCTGTCTCACCAACTGATGTAGCCTGCTCTCTGTAACGACACCATAGCCAACCACAATCGTCGAAGCGGATTGAGTAGGACGGTTCAGGTCAAGAAATTGCCTCACTGTGAACATGAGTTCGGCGAGATTTGATGGACAATCTCAATTTGCCGTGCAGCTAGCGCGCTACGGACTGTACGATCGCCTCCAAAGCGGCCACGACCTCTTCGGACTCCACCCGTCCTGTCATATAGTCCACGTCGACATGAGCGAAGCGAACGATCCCACTCCCATCGATAACGAACGTGGCCGGGACAGGAAGTTCGTAAGTGTCCTCCCCATTGCGGAGAGCAAGATCATTCTTGAACACAC
>Ga0224527_1000442_pt1 | contig 27723 bp, 23 predicted proteins | sample CBST0metaG_FD_179882 | JGI IMG/M metagenome (GOLD analysis project Ga0224527, IMG submission 179882) | Peat soil microbial communities from Stordalen Mire, Sweden - C.B.S.T0 | ecosystem: Environmental > Terrestrial > Soil > Wetlands > Peat | place: Sweden: Norrbotten County, Stordalen Mire... | reverse complement strand
TTCTTCCAGTCAGAGTACTTCACGGTCATGGTTGAAGGGCCGGACTGTCCGACCTCGGTGTACTGCTCCTGCAGCAGCTCACCACCAGGACCAATCGACCAGCGAGTGGTTGCGCCGTCTGCGTTTACATCCACGACGGTGGCATCCACGTCCCCCAGCTTCTCCTTGCCGGAAGCGTTGAGTGTGTACTTGGCGTCGCCCGCGTGTTGCAGCACGTTAAGGAAGTCACGCTTCAATCCCGCGAGTTCTGAGGCGTGTACAGAGGGAGGTAGCTCACGTGCCTGTTGCCCCATCACGACGAAGGCGCTTGTGGGCGTGACCACCTGGAGCATCTCACCCTGCGGCATTTTCATTTTTTGAACCTGCCGGTCTGGATAGACAATGCTTAAGTCGATCTGCATCTCTGCACCTTGCGCCTCCATGACGAGACTCTGGTGCAGGCTCTTCACGGCATTCACTTTGGCTGCTCCGCCGATGAACTCCGTTAGTTTGTCCGCTGCGGCTTTGCCTTCAGTATTGCTGGACGCAGGCTTTGGTGCCGGGGCCAAAGCAGAACCTGCGGGAGCATTCGGTTCTGCGGATGGGATCGTGATGTCAATGGGCGTGACCGGACCGAGGGCGGAGAGCTGCTTTGCAAATTCAGAGGCATTGCCAACGACCAACACCTTCAGGTCTTCTCGGTGCAGATACTTGTTGGCCATGCTGAGAACGGCGGCAGAGGTGACTTTCTCGACGCCCGCGCGATACTGATCGAGGAAATCACGTGGATAGCCGAAGAACTCGTAGGTCTCCTGTTCGCGTAGGACCTTGCCGGGAGTGTCAAAGTTAAAGATGAACGAGTTCAAGATGGCGTCTTTGGCGCGCTTCAGTTCGGCATCACTGGGAGCTTCCTTCTTCATCAAATCCAACTGTTCCCACAGGCCATTGATGGCTTCGATGGTGGTCTCGGTCTTGGTTCCGATCTGCAGGGTAGTTAGTCCAGGATGATCCCATGTGCTGCCCACATGTCCGCTTACTGAGTATGCGAGTCCGGCCTTAGTGCGCAGATTGCTGAAGAGCCGCGACGAAAAGCCTCCTCCGAATATCTCGTTCATTACCTGTACCGCGAAGTAGTCAGGATTGCGGCGCTCGATGCCGAGGGAGATCATGCGAATCTCGCTCTGGTTCACGTCGTTTTTGTCTACGAGATAGATGCCTGGTTTTTCCGGGGCAATCGTGATCTTGGGCTCGGTTACCTTTTCGCCCTTGGCCCAGTCTCCAAAAGCCTTGCGGAGTGTGGCTTCCATCTCCTTTGTATCGAAGTCGCCCACGATGCCGAGGAAGATGTTGTTTGGAGTTGTGTGTTGTTTGTGCCAATTCAGCAGGTCTTCGCGCGTGACGGCTGCGACGGTGGCATATTCAGGAACCCGCGAGTAGGCGCTTTGCTTACCATAGCCGAGAATGTCTTCCTGTATGGAGGCGATGTCGTCGGTTTCATCGTTACGTCGGGAGATGCTGCTGTTCATCTGCTTCTTGGCGAGTGCGAGCTTTTCTTCGCGGAACGCTGGATGGCGAAGCAGATCGGTAAACGCACCCAAAACATCTGCAAAGTCGCCCTTCAGGCAACTGAAACTGATTGTGGTATCGGCTTCGCCACCGGAAGTTTCCACTTTTGCCGCACGTGCCTCGAGGTAGTCATCGAGTTGATCCCCTGTGCGTTTTTCCGTGCCGCCAGTGCGCCACGTTGCGCCATACAAATCCGTCAACCCGGTCTTCTGCGCTGCCTCGGAATCTGAACCGCCACGAATCATGGCCGAGCCAGAGATCAGAGGAAGTTCGTGATTCTCGGTGAGGAAGACGATCATGCCATTGCTAAACACAATGCGCTTTGGCTGCTGTGGCTTGAAGGGAGGAAGCATAGGTATCGCAATCTGCTTCCAGTTCGAGGCCACGCCACTGGTTGTGGCTGGAGCCGGCTTGGGTGCGGTCTCCTGCTTTGTGGCGTCGTTCTTTGTTGCCTCTTGGGCGTGCATGGAACCCAGCAAGAGCGCGACGCTCATGGCAGCCATCAGAAATTTCGTTTTCATCGCTGTGCTCCCTTCGTCGCGGCCTGGTTCTCCAATACTCCGACGGTGCGGTTTGACTCCACGAATATCTCGTTGGCTACGCGCTTGACGTCATCGTTGGTTACGGCATCAATCTTCTGAATGCGCCGGAAGAGCTCTCGCCAGTCTCCGTACTTGAGCTGGTTCTCAGCCAGGTTGATGGCGAGTCCCTGATTGTTGGCTAGGCTGCGAAGCAGAGTTGCTTTGGAGCGCGTCTTCACCATCTTCAGTTCGTCGTCGGTCACGCCATCGTGCTTCAACTTATCGATGGCTTCATGAATAGCGCCGGCCATTTCGGTCGCGGTATGTCCCTGTGAGGGCACAGCGTAGAAGGCGTAGAGGTCGCGATACTTTTCTCCGGGAAAGCCGCTGAAGCCTTCTGCGACGACCGCGACTTTCCTATCCCGCACGAGCGAGCGGTAGAGCCGGGAGGTTCGGCCTTCACTCATTACGCTGCTGATTACGGAATACACTTCATTGTCCTTGTCGCGATAGTTGGGCTTTTGGTAGCCCTCGATGTAGAAGGGTTGCGAAGGATCGCGCAACACGACAGTGCGCTCGGAGGTCTGCTTTGTCTGCGCGGTGATGTACTCTTCGGGCTTTGGGCCGGAGGGTATTCGTCCGAAGTACTTCTCCGCAATGGCGAAGGTCTGGTCGGCGTCAAGATCGCCTGCGAGGGCTACGACCATGTTGCTGGGAACGTAGTAAGTCTTGAAGAAGTTTGCCGCGTCAGTGGCCGAAAAGTGGCGAAGATCGCTGGCGTATCCAATACCCGGACGATGATACGGGCTGCCGTCGAAAGCTAGAGAGAGAAACTGCTCCACCAGTCTCCCGGTAGGTGAGGAGTCGGTGCGCATGCGCCGCTCTTCCATCACAACGTCGCGCTCCTTGTAGAACTCGCGCATGACGGGATGGAGGAATCTTTCGGATTCGAGAAAGGCCCAGAGCTCCAGACGGTTGGCGGGCAGAGAATAGAAGTACTGTGTGCTATCCAAGCTGGTGGAAGCATTGAGTCCCACACCGCCGTTGCGCTCGATGATCTCACCGAACTCATTCTTTACAACGTACTGGTCGGCGACCTCGCGGGCCTTCTCCCATGCAGCCTTCAACTCGGCAACTTTTTTCTCATCGCGATCCACGACACGGTTATTTTCGCGATCATAATCGGCATAGGTCGCCTCCACGTTCTTCAGGGCTTCGACTTCGGCTGCGATATCGGTGGTGCCGATGTTGGTCGTGCCCTTGAAGGCCATGTGCTCCATCATGTGCGCTAGTCCCGTTTTTCCCTGGGGATCCTGCGCGTCACCAGCATCCACAACCGTAAAGAAAGAGAAGACGGGAGCTTGCGGGCGCTTTAACAACAAGACGGTAAGACCATTTGGGAGCGTCTTCACATTTACGCGTTTTTCAAACGAAGCTAAGTCCTGCGCTGCCGCTGGCTGCAAGAAGCAGAACAGCAGGAGCAGAGGAAGGTAGGCTTTGAGCCGTGTCATCATGCCTCCGCGGAAGCTCTCGCCTCCGAACTCACGAGTTTACCTTTTGCGGTTGGACCTGTCGAACGCGGTTCAGCTCACGCCTAAATGTCGAAAAGACGATATGGCGTTTGCATTCCGTGCGTTTGCAGGATGGATAAGGCGACGTTGTGTACGGGGATTCCAGCTGTGGTCCTGCCATCCGGCGAGCCGTGGTGGGCGTGCCCGTGCAGAACCAGGTTGGCTCCGTGGCGATCCACCACCTCGGCGAGGCGCGAATTTCCGAGATAGGGATAAATTTCAGGCGGTTCGCCCTTTACTGTCTCAGCGATGGGGGCGTAGTGCAGCACGACTACTCTGCGCTCGGTGCGCAGTTGAGACATGGCGCGCTCCAGTTTTGTCGCCTCGTCGATGGAAAACTGCACAAAGCTCTTTACTTCGGGTTCGCCAAAGGATGTCAGGATGCCGCGCCCGAAGCCTCCGAGAAAGCCTTTAGTTCCTGCAAAGCCGACGCCATCGCGCTCATAGCCACTGCCGTCCAGAACCTTAATACCTTCGGCAATCATCATCTTGGAAAGCTCTTCTTGCTGACCGCTCTCGAAATCGTGATTACCCAGGACAGCGACGATCAGAATGCGCAGTTTGGACAGCATGGTGAGCAGGGAATCCATCTCCTCGGGACGCCCGTAGTTGGTCATGTCACCGGCAATCACGAGTACGTCTGCATCGTCGCGAACACGATTCATCTGCTCGCGTATCTTGTCATAGGTCTGCGGACTGTAATGAAGGTCTGCGACTGCGGCAATTCTCATTTGCGAGTCTCTCGTGCAGACGGTGGAGTTGCGCGGTGGCTACGCAACACGGTCCCGCTCATTTCTTGCCTTCTGATTCAGATTCGTCATGCCCCACTCTTCCACGTCAATGGCGAACATATTTTCATCGATGAGGCTGCCGCGGAAGGTCGCGCCGGTGTCAGGATGATCGAGTTCGTTCTGCAGGCGCGAGGTCAGGGCACGCCATAGCGTTCGGGGGACAAACTGTGAATGTGCGGGATACACGTACTGGTAGAGTACGAGAGCCCAGAGAAGGACCATCCAGTGCTCACCCACCAAGTCCAGAATGCGCGTCCAATCCAGTCTTCCGCGAGTGCCGTAGATGACGTGGACGATGTCTGCGCCGTCGAATCGTTCGCGGCGAGTGACGAAAAGCTTGGAGGCTATGAGTTCTTCGGCAGCTAGCACCTTGGCGGGAATTCCCAGTATTGCGGAATCTGCCGCGCGATCAATCCAACCCGGGGTCACGGTGATGACGGCGTTGCTCATGCCAGTGATAAGGTCCACGAAGTATTTCCCTCTGTGAGCCTTGCATAGCCAGACCGGATCGCAGACCTCAGTGACCATACCTTCCGATTGCAGCGTCTCAAGAGCGCGGGGAATTTCTTGATGGGGAAGGAAGAGATCGAGGTCCTTGGTGTCGCGCCAGATTCCGGTGTGCTGATGTAGGGCGAATGCGCCACTTACCGCGAACGGAATTCGGCGAGCGTTGAAGATGCTGAGCACCTCAATAAACATGCTTCGCTGTTCCGGTTCAAACTCGGGAGGAGCGGAACTGCTTACCGGCAATGCTTTCTCATCGGCCTCTGGCATGGTCACTAGGATGAGAAGGTGGCGGGAAGTGTTGTGACCTAGTGAGGAAGGCAGCAGTTCAATAGAGCGAAGGCTGACCTGCGGGACGCGTCTTCCAGCGTCGGTGCACCCAGAGCCACTGGTCGGGGTGCTCCCGGATGGCGCGCTCGATGGCGGCGGTGTAGTTCTGGGTGTTTGCAACGGCGTCGGCATCGGCGTCTCCGGTGGAGACTGTTGGAATGGCTGGCTCAAAGCGGATGCGGTACTTGCCCTGCGCCTCGTCCCAGATTGTGAAGGCGGGAACGACGGCTGCCCCGGTATGCATGGCTACCCGGGCGATGCCGACAGCGGTGCAGGCAGGCACGCCGAAAAAATCCACGAAGACACCCTGCGGTGGCGTCATGTTCGTGTCCATGAGCGCGCCGACGGTTTCGCCGCGCCTCATGGCTGCGATCAGGCCGCGTGCGTAGTCATCCTTGTCGTGAGTTTTGTTTCCGTGCAACTCGCGCAGTTGCTTCACCCACCGATTGAGCAGGGGATTGTCCAGATCGCGAACCACGATGTTCAGCCCGTGCCCGTGAAGGGAATGAACAAAGGATCCGATCTCCCAGCCGCCCAGGTGCGCTGTCATGAAGAGCACCCCCTTGCCGCGATCACGGGCGGCGAGGTAGTTTTCCAAACCGTCATAGATCGCGATACTGTCGACATTCTCAAGTGTGTAATCGGGGAACTTGGGAACTTCGGCGAGTAGCCGTCCCAGCGAGACGTAAACGCGTTTCAGAACTTGCTGACGCTCATCGAGAGTCTTTTCCGGATACGCCATGGCTAGATTGCGAAGCCCGACTCGTCGAAGCCGTGGATGTAGCCAGTAGAACAGCGTTCCTATGGAGCAACCGAAGGCGCGCGCCAGCGGACGCGGCAGCCGTCGCAGCGTCTGGGCAATCAGCCAGACAGGAAAGTACTCCAACCAATAGCGCATGGGTAACGTGACCGTATCAAATCGTGAATTGGAAGGTCAAACTGTTGGACGAAAGCTGGGGAAAGGGGATTACAAGGGAACGCCCACCCAGTTCCCATGGGCGGGCGTTTGGGCTGTGGTCATTACTTGCCAGCGTACTTCGTCAGCGTGTCGTGCCAGATCTCTGCGTCTTTTGGTGAGGTGATGTTCCCCCGCAGAATGGTTCTGAAGGGAACCAAGCGACCGTAGAAATCGCGAGTATCTTCCTTGTGCTGGTTGATTACTGCTCCGTTCAGCGAGATTCCGGCAAAGACTCCACGCGCGCGTGAATAGGTCAGTACCTGCGCACGCATCTTCCAATCAGTTGATGCGTCAGCGTGGCGGCCTACGGGGCCAGCGGCAACGCTGGCATCTGCGCCCAGTTTGAACTTGCTTTCGAGCAGGTTGTTCATGCCCTCGTCGTTCATGATGAGCATGATGATGTCAGCGGCCTGTCCGCCGATTTGGAACCCGAAGCTGCCACCCTTCAGAGAAAAGAATGCTGGGGCGCTCCATCCCTTTTCCGTGCGGCAACTGGCCACACCCTTGCCATAGGATCCGCCCACACCGAATGCAGCCTTTAGCATGCTGGGAATCACCGCGATGCACTTGGCGTTGTTGATGATCTCATCCGGTACGCCGCTATCCGGAGCAGACATGATTTCCTTGATCACGGTAGCGCCAGTGTTCAAGCGCTCAACGTCATTTTCACGATCACCTGCGAAGGCTGCGGTGGTTGCGAGGAGCACCACAAGCGAAATCAGAATCTTGTTCATGTTATTCCTTCCGTTCTTGTTCAAGGCTGCACACGGGAATGATAACTCCGGGGGAGGCCCAGGAGCGCAAAGTGTCTTTAGATTAACAATATCTCAATTTGCCGACTGATTGGCGGGGGCAAGAAAGCCGCACGCCTCACAAAACAGAACTGTGAGTATGCGGCCTCTGAATTTGAATGATTTCGTCTACCTGTTCGCGACCAATGAATGGGTGATGGCGTGGACCGAAAGTGCAATACGGTTCTGCACTCCCACCTTGCGCATGAGTTTGGCGACGTGCGCCTTCACCGTTCTTTCTTCGATGCCGAGCGCTGCCCCTATCTCCTTGTTGGAACGCCCCGCGACCAGAAGCTCCAACACTTCCTTTTCGCGATCGGTGAAGGTCACGCGACCGGCGGGGAAGATTCTTCCAGGCGATGAGGTCACACGTTCGATAAAGGTGGAGAGCACGCGGCGCGGAGCCCATACAGAGCCCTGGTTGACAATGCGAATCGCCATAGCGAATTCGTTGGGGCTTGCAGCCTCATCCACGTAACCCTTGGCACCCGCGGCCAATGCTTTTAGAATCATCTCGTCATCGGCACCCGCACCTGTCACCAGGATGCGCAGATCCGGACGCTGGGCCTTGAGTCCTGCCATGACGTCGAAGAGATTCTGATTGCCGCGGCTGCCCAGCAGAATCAGGTCGGCCTGGTTCGTCGCAATGTCACTGGCGGAGGCGGAGAAAAGCTCCATATCAGGTTCGCTATCAAACAACGCGCGGAACCCTATGAAGCGGAGCGGATCGCTTTCAACGACCGCGATCTTTACCTTCTGTGAAAGCGCAGCGCGACTTAACTCAGGCACTTCCGGAACTCTCTTCTTTGCCGCGGAAGAGACCGGCGTGGGCGATTTCGATCCCATAGCATTCACCATGCCGTAAGCATACTCAATTTTCTGCCAAAAAAACCAGAAAAGTCGAAAGCAGACAGTGTCCGCAGGGTCAGGGCCAGTCGCGCAAGGTGGGGTAGACTGACGACCAATCTCCCAGGGTGAATGCGAATATTCGCTTCCGGGGAGGTACTTCCGCGTGGTTCAGTACGGTGACTAAGGAGATTCTCCTCACATCCTAAGGCCTCCTGTGCATTCCAGCCCTGATCATTGTGAGGCACACTCTGTGCATACCTGAACGACAGATCTTTGAACCTCTGCTCTCACTGAGCGGAATTCTCTGGGGGAATACAGCACAGGGGAGAGTAGAGGTTCAGGAACACGGGCCGCGACTTTGGACAAAACTGTCCGTCGCGGCCTGTACTTCCAACTGTCAGGGTTCGGGGCTCTGGTAGGACAGCAGGGGTCATGACGCGCAGCCACGTACTCGCCGGATTTTTACTATTCACGCTCATACCCACGGCGCTTGCTGCCGGAGACCACGACCGTTCGCAGCCTCTTGTTTCGCGCCAAATCGAAAATCTTACCTTGCAATATCTGTCTGCCAAAGGTTCCGAGCAGCGTAGAGAGATCGTCCAAAAGCTGAAGGAACTAGGCGGAAAGAACTCCGGCCTCGCCGCTCACGGAGCCGATGAATCAGCAGCGCTGAATACCGCAATGTCCGCCATGCTGCCAGAAGCGGCGACTGAGAACGAAGCTGCAGAGCTGCTGGAGATTGCAGCAGCTCACCCCGCGAATCTGTCCGCACGAGCAGAAACTCTGCCTAAGGATGCAGAGTTTCTCGTCAATGCACGCCACGAGGCACATGCGGCGCGCCACCCGAAGGGCGATGTGGAGTCGCTCGCCGACATTCGGGTCGATCATCTGCAGAAAGACAGCATGGGTCGCGACGGCCTAACCACCGCACATGTGCAGCAGCTTTGGCGGATCAACACGGCGCAGGGCGCACGCAGTTTCTCTCCACATACGCTGATGTATGCAGCAATGAGCGAGCGGCTCTATATCGCTCGTGCCCATGTGCTCCGGCATGACGGCAGCGAGGTGGAGGCGACGGTCTCTGCCGATGAGCCAGTTCTCGAACGCAGTACGTCCATGTACTTTGACTCGCGCACGCGCGATTTGCATTTTGCTTCGCTTGCTCCCGGCGACCTGGTGGAGGTTGAGTATTACCTGCTACCTGCCTCAAGTGTGAATCCCTGGGCTGGCTACTACGCGCGGCTTGATCTTTTCCGTGATTCATTGCCAACGCGTTTGCGCCGCCGGGTTGTGATTGCTCCCACAGAACTTAAGCTCTATGCCGTTGAGCACGGTTTGGCTCCGGCCAATGTGCAAAAGCACGGGGCGGAGACTACACGCATCTGGCAGGCCCACGACATCAGCGCACAACCGTTTGAGGCACTCTCTCCCGGAGCGAGCGCCACTGGACCTTATCTACACGTTTCCACCATAGGTTCGATGGATGAGTTTGGCCGCTGGTACAGTTCGCTGCTGGAGCCCGGACTAACGATGGAACCGGAGTTGCGCGCCATCGCCGATCAGATTCTCGCGCGCAATCTTGACACGCCGCAGAAGGTGCAGGCGGTCTATGAAAGCGTGCAGCGAAATACCCGCTATATTGCGTTCGAGTTTGGGGTGCATAGCTATCAGCCCTATCCGCTGGCAACCATAGAAAGGCGCGGTTTTGGCGACTGTAAAGACAAGGCCGCAATGCTTGTCACATTGCTGAGAGCGGTAGGAGTGCCTGCGGAATTTGCCATGGTTCGCACTCGCTCAGCAGGCGAGGTCGAAGCAGATGCCTATTCGGTGCAACTCTTCAACCATGCTGTGGCATATGTTCCAGAACTGAACCTGTATCTCGACGGCACGGCCGAGTACGCTGCGCTGGGCGAGCTTCCGCCCGACGATCAGGGTGCGGTAGCCGTTACGGTTGACGCGGCCGGTCATGCTACGCGGCGCGTGGTGCCGTACTCCTTACCGGAGTCCAATCGCGTGACTCGCGAAGTGCGCGCCCGGCTTGCACCCGATGGTCAAGTGGAGTTTGCTTCACAGACAAAATTCGCCGGATACTTCGCAGCCGAGCAGCGCCGCAACAGCCAGAATACGGACCTTGCGGGCAGCTACCGCGCCGCGCTGGCGCAGTTCTATCCTTCGGTAAAGATCGCACATGCCGTTGCCGAGGGAACCGCGCGTGCGTCGCGTGAAGTGGATTTGAAAATTGAAGGTTCGATTGATGCCGCTCATGGTGAGCGCGAAGTGACGCTGCGTAGCTCACTCAATACTGCTGGACTCACCAAGAAGTATGCGTCCGATCGGGTGCGACGGAATCCGTTGCTTGTGCCTGTCACTCCTAGCGAACATGAAGTCTTTGACTATGATCTGCCGGAGGGGTCTAGCGCCACCCTACCCGTGGACACTCATCTGGAGACTGCATTCGGAAAGCTGGAGATCAGCTACCGCCGGAACGGTAACAAGCTACAGGTGGAGACCTATACGCAACTGAATCCGCTGACCGTTGCGCCGTCTGACTATGCGGCATTCCGCGCATTCTGCCAGACGGCCGATGAAGCTCTGCGGCGCGAAGTAAGGATCGCACTGCCATGAGAATCGTCCGCCACATCATGCTGGCACTGCTGTTCACGGCAAGCGCGAGACTACTGGCACAGCAGTCCGGCAACAGCGGCCTGAGTGATGTAGATTTGCTTGAGAAGTCACGCGATGCAGGCCTGCTGACCGACTGGCATCTTGATGGACGCTTTGGCAGCGGCGCGAGGTTCTGGCACAGGTACGCACCAGAGAAGGCCGCCGCAAGGCAGGGCGCCAGACATGTGAATCGGCATTATGAGTTGGTCTTCCCTGAAGGCTTCTTCTCCCTGGCGAGTAAGCAGGCTGCCGAGCACGGTATTTTCTACGCCTTCTCCAGCACCTACCTGGCGAGCGGCGGCCAATGGAATGTGTATCTCGAAAGCTCGGCTGATGCTGTAGTATTCGTCGATGGGAGGCGTGCCGTGTCCAGCGGCCCGGGCTCCGAAGGCACAATGCGTGTCACGCTGCACTTGGAGAGCGGCTACCACTCGGTGATGGTGAAGTTCACGGCGCATGCTGCGCCCTTCAGCGTGGCCATCCTGCCGCCGAACTCGGGCTCACGTCGCAAAAACAATACGCCATACCTGCAAGCCTCTCCGGCATCGGAAGATATGCAGGCGAAGTTGATCGGGACGAGCGCGGGCCAACTCTAAAAGTTGTCTGAACCTTGAACTAAGACCTATAACTCACATATCGGTGCAAAGAAAAAACCCGCCATAACCGGAAGGTCAGGACGGGTTACGAGAACATTTGGCGCTGGTCCACATACTCGTGGCGGAATTGTTTGTAGCTGGCAACGGAGCGGCGCTCGGCATCTTCGGCGAATTTTTCGCTTAGACGGCTGAGGGTGGCAAAGATCTGAGTAGCCCGGTTGACGTACTCGGGGGCGCTCTCCCACACGGCTTCGAAGCGTTCAGGGTATTCGCTCGCCAGCAGGGCAAGACCACCGGCGACCGATGCGATGCCAAGATTGCGGCGTCCTGACAGGGCGAGCACCGCGCCAGCTCCAACAGCGGTGCAGACCAACGCTTTCTTCCAATTCTGCATGAATCCCTCCGCCGGCGAATTCCCGGCAAATACTCTGCAACTTAGACTGCTCATCGCCTATTCCTGTTGCATGACGGCAGTTGCTCATCGAGGACATTCTAACTCACGCGCTCTTGCGTGACCTTGGCATGCTGCTGGCCGCACTCGCGGCCTTGCGTGCCGATGTAGCTGCCTTGCGTTTGCGAGCGCGAGCCTGGAGTTCAGCGAGCTGCGGCAGTTGCTGGTGCAAGGTCAGCACCGGAGCAAAGAGATCGCCGTTCCGGTCGACGCGCTCCAAGACCTGTGGGGCAGTAAATTGAAGAGTCGCATGGTCGCGGGATTCCAGACAACGTGTAACCTCCGCCCAACTGACTGGCGTGGAGACAGTGGGTTGAGGGCGTGCTCGCAGCGAGTACACGCTGACGGTTGTCTTGTGCGCGTCGTTCTGACTCCAGTCCACTAGTACCTTGCCTTCGCGAAGAGATTTCTTCATATCGCTCACAACCAAGTCAGGATGCTTGCGCTCAAGGCTGCTCGCTAGTTCGTGAGCGAAGGGCTTGGTTTCCGCGTAGCTTTCTCCCGAGTTCAGCGGAACGTAAACTTGCAGCCCCTTGGAGCCGGAGGTCTTGGCGAAGCTGCGCAGCCCGAGGCGACTGAAAGTCTCGCGTACCCAGAGTGCAACCTGGCAGCACTCCACGATGGTCGCGGGCTCGCCGGGATCAAGGTCAAAGACAATGTAGGACGGATGCGCCATGGCGGAGGCGGAGGAGAGCGAAGTGTGCAGTTCGAGGGAAGCCAGATTGGCAGCCCACACCAGTGAAGGCAGTTTCTGCACCACGCAATAGTTCATCCAGCGATGGTTTCCCTCGCTCCAGATAGGGGCGGTCTCCACCCAATCCGGACGATGCCGTGGACAGTTCTTCTCGTAGAAAAACATTCCTGCTACGCCGTTGGGGTATCGCTTGAGGGTAAGCGGTCTCCCTGCCAAGTGAGGCACCAGCACCGGCGCCACCCGGACGTAGTAGTCAATCACCCGTCCCTTTGTGAAGCCAGCCTCTGGGTAGAGGACTTTATCCAAATTGCTGAGGGACAGGCGGCGCCCCTCAATCTCGACGATGGTCTCGCGGCGCGGCATGCGAGGTTAGATGCAGGCTCACAAGCAATCGGCATGTGACTAAGTACTCGAAACGAATTCTCAGGAGTGGTACAACGGACTCATGAGACTGATTGATCTGGCCGAACGAATTGGTGCGTCCTGCGAGTGCAGTGGCAGGGATGCAAACGAGTTGGAAGTAAGTGGGGTCGCGAGCTTTGGCTCGGCCTCTACGCTAGACGTGGTGTTCGTAGAGCATGCTCGTTTTCTTGAATTGGCACTCGGCTGCGGTGCAGCCGCGGTCATCGTACCGGCTGATGTCGAGATCCTCGACACGAACGGGAAGGCACTGTTGCGCTCGCGCAATCCTCGACTGGCCTTTGCGCTGGCGGCAGGCGAACTCCGTCGTCAGCAGGCTTGCGGCGGGCGCGTGGACGCATCGGCCGTGGTCGATCCCACAGCCAGATTGCACCCCACAGCATGTGTGGATGAACTCTGCGTAGTTGGGGCGGGGGCCAGCATTGGCGCTCGCAGCCGCCTGGGACCGGGATGCATGATTGGTCCGGGTGCTGTGATTGGCGAGGATTGTGAGTTGGTTGCGCGCGTCTGCGTGTCTACCGGCACCACGCTGGGGAACCGCGTGATTGTGCAGCCGGGTGCCGTGCTTGGCGGCGACGGCTTCGGCTTTGTTCCCGACCCTGCGACGGGGCGATACCACAAGTTTCCACAGATTGGCCGCCTGGAGATTGGCAATGACGTTGAGGTCGGCGCGAACACGACCATTGACCGTGGCGCCCTGGATGCCACGGTGATCAGCGATGGCGTGAAACTGGATAACCTTGTGCAGATAGGACACAACGTTCACATTGGACGCAACGTGGTAGTTGCCTCGCAGACTGGAATCAGTGGCAGCTCGGTGCTGGAAGACGGCGTAATCGTAGGAGGACAGGTGGGCATTGCGGATCATGTCCGCATCGAGTCCGGCGCAATCCTTGGAGCGCAGTGCGGTGTACCGAGTAAGAAGGTGATCCGCGGAAGGAATGTCGTCTTCTGGGGTACTCCTGCACGGCCCATTGCGGAGTATCTGAGGGAGCTTGCAACGTTGGCGAGGCTGACCCGGAATAAGAAGTAGGAGCTTGGCCCGCAGCCGAGCTGGACGTACATCTCAGTCGGACAACTCCACCCGGGAACGTGGCCTCTGAATGGACAGAGAGGAGTGGTGCGTGACTCTCGACGACAGGTTGGCGTCTACGGAGGCAGTTCCGCTGCGGATGGCGGTGCTTTGCGTAGACTGCGAATGTGTGACCCGGGGTTTGTCCGACCAATGCATGGTGTGTGGCAGCCACTCGCTGCTCAGTCTTGAAAGGCTGTTGGGCGGCTCGCAGGTGGCACACCGGCCCCGTCAGGTGCAAAGTGTCGTGCTGGTGGACGTGAACATAGACATCACTCTGCGTGAGGTTGAACCGCGTGTTCTGAATGCCGCCATGGAAGCGATGAGCAACTTGCTGGTGCCTTCCGTGGTGTCCGGACGGGCGCGAATTCATCTTACGGTGGAACCAGCTACAGCCCATTCGAACGCAGAGATCGCTCAGGCTGCTTAAAGTTCAGCTCTGCTGTCCAAGAATAAAAGAAGCTCATGAGCGCCTCAAGACGGGCGAGTCATGAGCTTTCTACGCTAACGCTTTTTATTCACAGGTTATGTCAGTGGTACTACTGCCTCGGGCTGTGCATCGGCCCCGTGAAGGTTTCCGCCTTCGATGGCGATGCGCGCGATGCTGACATTCATGAGCGCGGCGGAAAGGCTATGTACAAACATGTCGATGACGCCAACCAGAGAACCCGCTTCACCCTCGTTCATTCCAAGCGCGGCAAGATCGGCGGCGCTGAACTGGATTGGCCCGGGCACTCCCTTTGTCTGTTGGATCGCGTCGTCACGAAGGGCGCTCTCAGAGCTGTGGAATAGCTCTGAAACGGTAAGCGGCTTTATTGCGTCCCAATAACTCTTGAGGAAATCAGGCCAGCGCGCAAAGGCACGATATACGGTGTGAACCACGTCTGCCCCGGTTGTCTCGCGGATGTCGGCGAAGATGGCCTTCACCGCTGGGCTGGCACTGTCCTCTTCCACCATAACGATTCGGCGCTGGTGCTTGTGTGCCGTAGCCGGTATGAGTGGCACGCTCTCGCCGCCAGCGGTGCCTGCAAAAGCCTGAGAGAGGGTGGCGGACAGCAGCAGACTCATGGGGACTGAATGGCAGAAGAAGTTGATGCAGTCCCGCAGTTCCTCACAGGCGCCAGAACTGAACTGCTGGCGGCTGACCTCGGTCTTGAGATCGGGAATTTCGAAATGTGCGCGGACACGTGCGTAGGCATCGGCGCGCAGACTCTGTGCGCAGGAGAAGAACGCTTCAGTCCCGACAATGGGGCGCATCACAGTCCAGTAGCGGTCCAGGAAGCGCGGTTGTGTGCCGAGGTACTGAAAAAAACTACTGACGTGAGGCACTCCGAAGACCTGCTGCACATCGCGATAGACTTCCAGCACGTGGCCGGTTGCCTGTGAAAATGGGAGTAATTGAACTGCGTGACCCTTTTTCCAGCCCATATATACCTATGATGATAATGCTGAAGTACAGAGATTCACAAATCCAAATCATAGATAAGCATTGTGAGAACACGGAATATCTCGGTTGGCCTGAAATGATGAGACGTGTCATCATTAGCCCCCATGCACGACTTCCAGGTATTGTTCGATCATGGCGAGCGTTCCGAGTTGCTGGACCCGGCGATGGCGATGTATGGCAAGTTGGGCTTTCCGGCTCCTCCAGAGGAACGGCCCTGGATTTACTCCAACTTTGTGCAGACTCTGGATGGAATCCTATCGCTCGGTGGCGATGAGGCCGGTGGTGCGGATATCTCCGAGTTGCCCGAGGACCGCTGGCTGATGGATCTGCTGCGAGCCCACGCCGATGCGGTGATACTGGGGATGGGGACATTGCGCGAGGAGCGGAGAATGAGACGCCCGCGTCCGCGTGGCCCGGTATTCCGGATCATGGATCCAGGAATGCAGCAGTTGAGGGCAAAGCTGCGTCCTAGGCGCGAGCGCAACGTTCTGGTGTCAGCCAAGGCGGAGTTCCAGATGAGTGACTATGCTGTCTTCGATGGCGAGTATGTGGACGTGACCGTGCTGACTTCCCATGAGGGCGCAAAGCGTCTGATCGCGCAGCCGGTAAGTCCGGCGGTGGATATCGTGGCTGTAGATGAATTGATTGGCGGCGGGCTGAATCTGGCAGACGCGGTAGCCATTCTGCATGAGCGGTATGGTATTCGGTACCTCCTATGCGAGGGCGGCCCGATGCTGTATTCGGCGATGCTGGTGGCGGGTTTGATCGATGAAATGTTCGTAACGGTTTCGCCGATCGAGGTAGGGCAGTGGAGTCTGCAGGGTCCGAGGCCGACGCTGCTTCCTGATGTCGGTTTTAGTAAGCAAGATGCAGCCCGCTGGAAGTGGTTGAGCTGCAGGAAGGTGGGCGACCACCAGTTTCACAGATTCCGTCGCGACTTTTAACACGACACCCGACGCGACCGCGGTGGCATTTGTTAGACTCTGACTGTGAAAGGCATCCACCGGAGTGCATGGCTGTTGTCGGTTGTTTCAGGGCTGTTGCAGGTTCTGATTTTTCCCAGACCTAATCTGTACTGGCTTTGCTGGGTTGCACTGGCTCCGCTGATGTATGCGCTGTTGCGTGCTCGCGAGGCGGATGCGACGGAGCTTCTCACAGACGAGACCTACTCGTTCCTGGTTCCCGCGAGGGCTTGGCAGGGCTTTCTGCTGGGATGGGCCTGCGGTACAATCTTCTACTTTGGAACGTGCTACTGGGTTTATATCGTGATGCACAGCTATGGCGGGCTTCCTCCGTCCGTTTCGTTCCTGCTGCTGATTCTCTTCTCCCTTTATATTGGACTGCATCACGGGATGTTTGGTGCGTTGGTGGCTGTGGCCGGGCGCTCGCGCGTAGGTTTCAGCCGGAAGGCACTGGTGCTTGCGCCGTTCTTGTGGGTGGCGGTGGAACTGCTGCGGTCGTACGTGGTGAGCTTTCCCTGGGCGCTGCTCGGAACGGCACAGGTGGACAATCTGCCACTGGCACGGTTGGCAAGCGTGACCGGCGTGTACGGAGTCTCGTTTGAGATTGCGCTGGTGAACACTGTGTTCGCGGCGTCCATGCTGGTGCATCGCAGGCGGCGCTGGCCGTTACTGGCGGCTGCGGTGATGGCGGCCATGGCTCTGCAAGTCACCGTGCTGGTGAAGGCGGAGCCAAGCGAGGTGGGGGCGCGTGCCACGCTTGTGCAGCAAAACGTCCCGATTGTGCGGCAGTGGACTTATGAGAGCTACAAGAAGTTGGTAGATGAGCTGACTGCAATCAGCCGTGCTCCACAGGCGGGCAGAGATGCGAGTGTCGCACCCCTGATTGTGTGGCCGGAATCTCCAGCGCCGTTTGAGACCGATGACCGCGTCTTTGCTGATTCTACTGCGGCACTGGCGCGGGCACAGCGTTCTTGGCTGCTCGCAGGAGCCGTGGCAGTCCAACCGGCGAAGCCCGGCGAGGCAGAACAGATTTACAACTCCGCTCTGCTGCTGGCACCAACGGGAGCGGTAGCGCAGCGCTATGACAAGGTTCACCTGGTGCCTTGGGGCGAGTACGTTCCATTTGCGTGGGCGTTTGGCTTTGCCAAGTCGCTGACGCATGAGGTGGGAGCCTTTGTTCAGGGGAGTGCGAATCGCATGCCGCTCGATGTTGGTGGGCACAGGTATGGAGTGTTCATCTGCTATGAGTCGGTGTTTCCGCATGAAGTGCGCCAGTTTGCGGCACATGGTGCGGAGGTTTTTGTAAACATATCGAATGACGGGTGGTTTGGCGATTCGGGAGCGCCCTGGCAGCACCTGAATATGGCAAGGATGCGTGCGGTAGAGAATCATCGCTGGGTGTTGCGGGGGACGAACACGGGCGTGACGGCGGCGATTGATCCGCTGGGGCGAGTGGTAGCCGTGGCGCCGCGAAAACAGCGAATCGCCTTGGACGCACCATACGGGTTGATCAGCGAGACGACCTTCTATACGCGGCACGGGGACTGGTTTCCGATTCTGTGTGCCATAATCTCAATCACAGGATTGCTCTGGCGCGACCGTGAAGGCGTGCACATGACGCAACCGATTCCTGTGTAGGAGAGACACAAGAGATGATTGATCAGCAGCTTGAGCAAGAGTTCTCGGCGTTACAAGGCAAGGTTCGAGAGCTACAGGAGTATCTTTGACTCGCCTAAACTGAAGGTCGAGTTAGAGAAGGTGGAAGAGCTGGCCGCAGCCCCGAATTTCTGGAACGATTCCGAAAACTCACAGAAGACCATGCGCGAACGCAAGCGGCTGGAGGACGCGTTGGCGACCGACAGCGAGTTGACGCGGCGAGTGGAGGACATCTCCGCCTACTTTGATCTGGCCAACGAAGGCGAGCAGGTGGATGAGGATGTTACGCGCGAACTCAGCGGCCTGCGCGAGTTGGTGGAGAAGCTTGAGACGGAAACCCTGTTAAGCGGCGAATTGGACCGCAGCAACGCCATCATGACGATTCATCCTGGGGCGGGAGGCACGGAGTCACAGGACTGGGCAGAGATGCTGCTGCGGATGTTTCTGCGCTGGTGCGAACGCAAGAAATTCGGGACGGTCATCAACGACCTTCAGCCGGGAGACGAGGCGGGAATCAAGTCGGTGACCTTCAGCGTTACGGGCGAGTTCGCCTATGGAATGCTGACCAGTGAAATCGGCGTCCATCGGCTGGTGCGCATCTCGCCGTTCGATCAGCAGGCCCGACGGCACACTTCGTTTGCCAGTGTCTATGTTTCTCCGGAGATTGACGACAGCATTGAAGTAATCATCAAGCCGGAAGACATAAGAATTGACACATATCGCTCGGGTGGCAAGGGTGGGCAGCATGTGAATACGACGGATTCAGCGGTGCGGATCACGCACTTCCCAACGGGACTCGTAGTGGCCTGCCAGAATGAACGCTCGCAGCACAGCAATAAGGAACGCGCCTTTAAGATGCTGCGGTCCAGAATTTACGAATGGGAGCTGGAAAAGAAGCGGGCAGCGAGTAAGAAGGTGGAAGACTCTAAGCTGGATATCGACTTTGGCTCGCAGATTCGCTCGTACGTGTTGCAGCCTTATCGGATGGCGAAGGACCACCGCACTAAGATGGAAGTGGGCGACGTGGATCGCGTGCTCGATGGCGATATCGATCCGTTTATCCGTGCCTACCTGCAGATGCGGAGGGCAGAGCAAAGGTAAGAAGGAGACAAAAATGTTAGAGCGATGCAATTCAAACCGGTACGCGAAGTGCACGCGTCCGCTCGGCACGCGGTTTGATGAGGCACTGGTGCTGGCTTCGACACTGCATCGCGACCAATTGCGAAAGGCGAGTGGGGTGCCCTACGTAGCCCACCTTCTGGCGGTTGCCTCCCTGGTGCTGGAAGAAGGTGGCAGCGAGGATATGGCGATCGCGGCACTTCTGCATGACGCTGCCGAGGATCAGGGCGGGGAAGCGACTCTGGCAGGCATACAGTCTGCATTCGGAACGGATGTAGCCCGGTGGGTGCGTCAATCCAGTGATACCTTTGAGCGTCCCAAACCAAGTTGGGAGGAGCGCAAGCGTGAGCACTTGGCGGCGATTCCGATGGCCGACCGCGAGTCACAACTCATCATGCTCGCCGACAAGGTTCACAATGCCCGCTCGATCCTCGCAGATTATGAACGCATAGGCCCCGAGATTTGGGAACGCTTCAGCGTACCGCGCGATCGTACTGTCTGGTACTACGAGACCTTGCTGGAGGTTTTTGACCGCGAGCTCTCACCGATTCTCTATTGCGTGCTGAAGGACTGTGTGAAACGAATCAGGGAGTTGGACTGAAATGGCGCGCATGGTCGATCTGATCCGCGAGGGAAATGCGCCAGAATCGATTCTGCGTCGAGCGGCGCGGGGCGGTCTTTCTCTTCCGGACAATGAAGCGATTGAAATCCTCGTGTCGCTGAGCCTTCATCGCGAACTGGGCGAGGAGGCCGCGCAGACGCTCGACCACTGGGAAGAAACATCGCTGGCCGGAGTGGCGGCGAATCCAGAGACTCCGTTGGAAGTACTGCGTCATTTATTGCAGCATCATGCTCAGCGGCCAGCGCTGTTGGCGGCGCTGTGTGAAAATTCAACGCTGCCGTTGACAGAGTTGGAAGCGTTAGCGAGCCGCTCCGGAGCGGATGTGCTACAGGCAATGACGCGGAGCTCACGAGTGCGCAACTCGAGCTGGTTGCTTGATCTAATCGCGGCGAATCCTGCGTCAGTGCCGATGAGAACGCAGTTGGCCGAAGGGATTGCTCAAGCACAGAGCCGCGAGGCGGAGCAGGTCGCCTCGGAGTTTCTGGCTCGCAATGCCGAGGCCGTGGCAAAGGAAGACGGGCTACCTTTTGAGCTTGTGGCAGGGCCGGAAGACGAAGATGATCCGCTGGGCAGCCTGATGAAGCAGGATCAAGTGGGTGGGGCAACCGCTGAAACTCCAGAAGACTGGGCAAAGCTTTCATTGCTGCAGAGGATTGGACGCCTTCGGGTAGGCGAGCGCATCAAACTGGCCGTTCGTGGAAATCGAGAGGAACGAATGGTTTTGATTCGAGACCGCTCGAAACTGGTCTCACTGGCCGTGCTGGAATCGCCGAAAGTGAACGAAGTGGAGATGGAAAGCTTCGCGGCGATGAAGAACATTCAAGAATCCGTGCTGCGAGCGATGGCTGCGAAGAGAAACTACATCAAGAATTATGGAGTGTTGCGGACGCTGGTGAACAATCCCAAGACTCCGATTGATGTGGCACTACCGTTGTTGCAACACTTGCAGGTAAAGGATCAGCGATCGCTCGCCGTGAACAAGAACGTGAACGAGACAGTTCGCAAGATGGCGCTGAGGATGTGGCGCTTCAAGACGGAACGTAACAAAGACTGAGACCAGTGGGAACGGTGGATGGTGAAAGATCAAGTATTGGGGTTGCTGAAGACAGCTAAGACGATTGCGGTGATCGGGATTTCCGACGACAGCAGCAGAGCGAGCTATGGGGTGTCGCAGTACATGCAAGGCCAGGGCTACCGGATTGTGCCGATCAATCCCAAGGTGCAGACGGTGCTGGGCGAGAAGGCCTATGCATCTTTGAGCGAAGCCGCGAAGCACGAGAAGATCGACATTGTTGACGTTTTCCGGCGTCCCGATGCCGTTCCGGCCATTGTGGATGAAGTGCTGGAGCTGGGTATTCCGGCGCTGTGGTTGCAGGAGACGGTGATTCACGAAGAGGCTGCGGAGAAGGCCCGAAAAGCAGGCGTGCTGGTCGTGATGGACAAATGCATTCTGAAAGAGCACAGGAAGTATGGGCTATGAGGTAGCTTCGGGATGGTTTTCCACATAGCCAGAACAGTGACTTGTGGGTTGGGCTGGAAATCGCGCGAATGTCGAGTCCGGCAGAGTAACCCTCCCGTCTTGTGCTACATCGAAGATATCAACGGGTGGGACGCTAAGTGTCATCTGACTCGACAATAAGAGCGAGGTACACCATGTACCGCAAAACAACTTCCGGGTGCGAGACTGCACGTTCGCCGGTGCGGACCATGGCGGATACAGGCGCTTCCCGCAGGTTGCGTATCGGCGTGCTCTGTTTTCTTCTGCTGGCTGTTGCCTTAAGTCTGCAAGCGCAGGCGGCACAGCCGGATTCGTCCGCGAGTCCGTCCGCTTCGACCTCTCAGACCTCCACAAATGAAGGTTCCGCTACGCCTCCCGGCAACGGAAGACCAGTTCCTACCCAGGGAAGGGATGACGGGAAGCAGTCGCCGACCCCCACGGATGGGCAGGCAAGCGGTTCGCCGGTTTTACCGCCTGCGATGGCGAACAAGAGCAAAGTCCCCATTCAACCCGATTACAACGAAGTGCATGTGCAGCCGATGGTGAAGTCGGAGGACAAGGTGAAGTTCAATCCGAACTCGCCCGCAGCGGCGGAGGCGGAGATAGACCCCACTCTGAAGACGCACACCAGACCGATCCGCGTAGATGTGGATCTCGTCCTGGTTCCAGTAACAGTCACAGACCAGATGAGCCGTCTGGTGACAGGACTGGAGAAAGACAACTTCGTGCTGCTCGACAATGGTGAGAAGCAGCCGATTCAGCATTTCTCCAGCGAAGATGCTCCAATTTCACTCGGCGTAATTTTCGATATCAGCGGCTCGATGTCCAACAAGATTGAAAAAGCGCGCGAGGCTGTCATCGAATTCTTCAAGACGGCGAATCCTGAGGATGAGTTTTTTCTCATCGCCTTTAATGACAAGCCCACGCTGATCTCCGATTTCACTAGCAGCGTGGAGGACGTGCAGAATCATCTGGTGTACGCGGTTCCCAAGGGACGTACCGCGCTGCTGGATGCTATTTATCTTGGGATGACGAAGATGCGGCAGGCCAAGCAGCAGCGGAAGGCCCTGCTGATCATCTCCGACGGCGGGGATAATCGCAGCCGATACACCGAGAACGAGATCAAGTCTATGGTGAAAGAAGCCGATGTTCAGATTTATGCCATCGGAATCTTCGACTCCAGCCCGCGTAGCGATGAAGAAAGGTATGGTCCGCAACTGTTGGCTGAAGTAACCGATGTCACAGGTGGGAGGACGTTTACGGTTGATAATCCGAGCCAGCTCACGGACACAGCGACAAAAATAGGAGTAGAGCTGCGCAACCAATACGTGCTCGGGTACCGTCCTACCAAACCAGCACGCGATGGCAAATGGCGGAAAGTCCGGGTAAAGTTGAATACTCCCAAGGGACTGCCGCAGCTCTCTGTGTATGCGAAGACGGGGTACTATGCTCCCAGTGAGTAAACGAATTCAGAAGACGATTTGGTTGACTCTGTTCTGCCTGTTGATTGCGGGCTTTAGCGGCATGGCTATGGCGCAGAGTCAAAACCCACAGAGCCAGAGTCCGGGTAGTGGCACCGCGCAGCAGAACGGCGCTGACGATGTTCTGCTCCCGCCAGAGGGTTTGACTCCGGAGAGGCAGGCCCCGCGCCCAAGCCCCGTGGCTACTCCTCAACAGCCCTCCAACGGTGAAACAACTCCAGTGAACCAACCTGGCAATACAGTAAGCGTTCCGGCACAAGGGACTGAGGGCGAAAAGAACGGCAACGGTACATTCGTGTTCAGGACGGAGGTTCAGGAGGTCACGCTGCATGCGACGGTGGTGGATGAGCGTCTGCGGTTGGTAACGACGCTGGACCGGAGGTCTTTCCAAGTCTATGAGGATGGCCATCCGCAGCGCATCACGTCATTCCGGCGCGAAGACATTCCGGTGGCACTTGGGATCGTAATAGATAACTCGGGTTCGATGCGCGATAAGCGTCCCAGCGTGAATGCAGCAGCACTGAACCTGGTGCGCTCCAGTAATCCGCAGGATCAGGTTTGCATTGTGAACTTCAATAACGAGTACTACCTGGATCAGGACTACACCGGGAATGTCAGCCTGTTGCGCGATGCATTGGAGCGCATAGAGGCTCGTGGGGGAACCGCGCTGTACGACGCAGTTGTGGCAACCAGCGAGCACCTGATGAAGAGCGCCAAGTTGCAGAAAAAGATCATCCTGGTGGTGACCGACGGAGAAGACACGGCGAGCCGCGACAGCCTTGAGCAGGCTGTCCGTGCGATTGCCGTGGACGGCGGACCCACGGTTTATACCATCGGGTTACTGGGGAAAGAGCGTGAGAAGAAGGCCCGGCGCGCGCTTCGCGTCATTGCGGAGCAGACGGGCGGTGTGGCTTTCTTTCCTGCTGACGTGAATGAGGTAGAGGCCATTTCACAACAGATTGCCCGCGACATCCGCAACCAGTACACGATCGGCTACAAACCTTCTACTCCGAAGACTGAAGGCGGATACAGGCAAGTGAAGGTTGATGCGATGGCCAGTGGCTACAAGAAACTGCAGGTGAGAACGCGTAGCGGGTATTACGCCACAGGCGCAGAGAAAGCCGCGGCAAACAAAGCGCGCAACTAGCGGTGAAACGAATCGCAATTTGAGAATGGCTCGGGCTGCGGCTTCGAGCCATTTTTCTTTGGGCCAAGCAGGGTTGACCGACAGTGCCGGAACCCGTAGCCTGAATGGTTACTGACTCAATCAACCCATTTGTTAGGACTGCTTCCAATGGAAAGTTCGATGCGTGTGGTGAACAGTGTTCTGGAATTGATCGGCTCTACGCCGATGGTCCGGCTGAAGAAGATTGTGCCGGAGGGGGCAGCCGAGATATGGGCGAAGCTGGAGGCATTCAATCCCGGGTTCAGCATCAAGGACCGTGCCGCCTTGGGGATGATCGAAGAAGCCGAACGCGACGGAAGTTTGAAGCCGGGGGACACCATCGTTGAAGCCACGGCTGGCAACACCGGCGTGGGACTGGCCTTGGTGGGGGTGCAGAAGGGATATCGTGTTGTATTCTTTGTCCCGGAAAAGTTTTCCAAAGAAAAAGTGATGCTGATGGAGTGCTTCGGCGCGAAAGTGTACCGAACTCCCACGGATGAGGGGATGGAGGGTGCCATTCAGCGTGCGAAGCAACTGGTGGAGGCAAACCTTCACTTTTGGTTTGCGGCGCAGTTCGCCAATCAGGGAAACCCAAGGATTCATCACGACACCACGGGCCGGGAGATCTGGGAGCAGACCGGAGGAAAGATCGATGGCTTCGTCTGTGGCGCGGGAACAGGCGGAACCTTTACGGGGGTCGCGCGCTATCTGAAAGAGCAGAATCCGAACGTGCAGGCCGTGCTGAGCGATACGCAGAACTCGATATACAGCGGCCAAGTGCCCGGCTCACATGACGTGGAGGGAATTGGTGCAAGCTTCATCCCCGATGTGTTCGATCCAAAAGTGTGCGACGGGACGGTCATCATCTCCGACGTGGACGCTTTTGCTATGGTGAAGCGCCTTGCGATGGAAGAGGGAATTCTCGGCGGTTCGAGTGCGGGAGCCAATGTGTGCGGCGCAATTGAGATTGCGAAGCGGCTGGGCAAAGGTAAGCTTGTGGTAACACTGATTCCAGACTCTGCCGAGCGCTATCTCTCAAAGGACATTTTCAACTACCAGGGCGCAAGAGAACCGAAGCCGCAGGAAGTTTCAGATTAGGGGCGAAGATGACGTCGAAGTGCAAGGGATTTTCAACGCGAGCGATCCACGAAGGACAGGAGCCGGAAACGCTGACCGGAGCAGTGGGCGTGCCCATTTATTTGACGTCCACTTATCAGCAGGATGAGTTGGGAAAGCCGCGACTGGGGTATGAGTATGCGCGTGTGTCGAACCCCACGCGCGACCGGCTGGAGACGAACCTGGCATCGCTCGAGGGCGGGATAGCGGCACCCGTCTTCGCCAGCGGTATGGCGGCGGTTACAGCATTCTGCCAGATGATGAAATCGGGTGACCACGTTGTAGCCGGAGACAATCTGTATGGCGGGAGTTTGCGCTTCTTCAATCAGGTGATGACGAAGTTCGGCCTTACATTTACATATGTCGATACAAAAGAGCCCGGAAATGTAGCAGCGGCCATGCGGGAGAATACGCGTTACGTATACCTTGAAACTCCGACGAACCCTCTGATGGCGTTAACCGATATTGCCGCCGTGAGCAAGATAGCGCATGAGAAGGGCGCCGAGGTGATTGTGGACAACACGTTCATGTCACCGTATTTCCAACGTCCGCTGGAGTTGGGCGCAGACATGGTGCTGCACTCGACGACGAAGTTTCTGAACGGACATAGCGATGGACTCGGCGGAGTGATCGTCTGCTCGACGAAGGAGCAGGCTGAGGCTCTGGCCTTTGTGCAGAAAGCTTCCGGCGGAATCATGTCTCCCTTTGAGAGCTGGCTGATTCTGCGCGGCGTTAAGACACTGGCGGTGCGAATGAGGCAGCACGATGTGAATGGCCGCGCGGTGGCCGAGTACCTAAGCAAGCATCCGAAGGTGGAAAAGGTGCTTTACCCGGGCCTACCGGATCATCCGCAACACGAGTTGGCGAAGCGGCAGATGAAGGGATTCGGATCGATGATCACGATTGAGACCGGTTCGCTGGAACACGCAAAGAGGATGCTGAAGGAGGTGAAGGTGTGCACGCTGGCTGAGTCGCTCGGTGGCGTAGAGTCGCTGATTTCTCATCCTGCTTCGATGACGCACGCCGCAGTGGGAGCGGAGGGTCGCGCTAAGATCGGGCTGACGGACGGAATGGTGCGCATCTCGGTGGGCATTGAAGACGTGGAAGATATTCTGTCTGATTTGGAGCAGGCTTTGGCAAAGATGTGAGCTGCTATGAGATGTGATCGAAGATAATTCAGCCCCCGGCCTTTTTAACGGATCGGGGGGCTTTGTTATGGGCGCGTCGAGCGCTCCAGCAGGAACATGTATGAGCGATAGACCTCTCCGGTCGAGCGGGTCATGCCGATCTCGCAGGTGCGGCTACTGGAGTAGCAACCGTCATGCTTATGCGCCTTGATCTCGGCAGCTTCGCCGGTCGTGGCGGAGGCCGTGAGTTCGGGATACATGAATCCACGATCTCCGGCGAAGGCGCAGCAGCCAACACTGGGAGGAACGAAAACCTCGCCGCTGCACTTGCGCGCAATGGCCTCCAGCTTTGGTGTAAGTCCCATCTTCACGGCGGAGCAAACCGGATGAAGGGCAACGGACTTCTCCGGATGATTCATCTTCAGTTTAGGCAGAAGCTGGTCGTGCACGAACTCGATGCTGTCAATGATGGTCATGCGATCGAAGCGCTGCTGGTTCTCTGCGGTCAGGTATTCGCGCGCGTGCTGCAATCCGTAGGTGCAGGGACTGGTATCCACCATAACGGACAGTTTGCCTTCGCTGGACCAGCGCCAGAGATTCTCAACGGTGCGGTTAAGCATGGCATCGCGTGACTTGTCAAACCCTTTGGACGAGTACGGAGTGCCACAGCAGCTACCTGCAACATCCTCGGGAATCCACACGTGAACCCCTGCACGCGCAGCTAGAGCGACGGTCGCCTGCATGAGAGAGAGCTCGCTCGATTCGTCGGGTAGGTGTCCCATGGTGCGCGAAATGCATGCGGGGAAATAGACGGCCTGCGCGGTGTAGCGGTTCGTTTCAGGAATGCCGCCGCGTGTGGCATGGGGCATCTCGGCGGTCCAGATGGGCATGTTGGGGCCGATCACTTTGCGCATAGCTCTGGTGACGGCCTGCATGGTCTTCAGCCCAAGAATACGCTGAGCAAAATGTGCAAGACGAAGACCGAAGCGGACGAGGGTTTCCACGAGGGAGAAGTTATCCACCGTGAACTTTGCCACGAATCTCGCGAAATCCGTATTGCGTAGGGCGCGGAAGCGCTTGACGAGTTTGCCGGTATCAATGCTCACGGGGCAGGTAGTGGCGCAAAGGCCATCGACGGCACAGGTATCGAGCGCTGCGTAGTCGAAATCACGCTCCAATTGGGCCAGCAGTTCGCTGCCGCCGAGTTGTTGTTGGCGCGCCATCTCGCGACGGATCACGATGCGTTGTCGCGGAGTTGTGGTCAGGTCGCGGCTGGGGCAGCGTGGCTCACAGTATCCGCACTCGATGCACTTGTCGATCTCTGGCTCCACGGTGGGTAGTTGCTTCAGGTCGTGGAGATGAGCACGAGGATCGGAGTTGATGATGACTCCGGGGTTGAGCAGGCCCGAGGGATCGGCAAGCAACTTGAGCTGGCGCATGATCTCGTAGGCTTCAGCGCCCCATTCGGTCTGGACGAACGGAGCCATATTGCGTCCAGTGCCGTGCTCAGCCTTGAGCGCACCGTCGAAGCGGTTGACGACGAGCTCGACTACATCGTCAATGAAGTGGGAGTACTGATCGATGGCGCGCTGATCGTTAAACGACTGCGTGATGACGAAGTGCAGGTTGCCGTCTTTGGCATGGCCGAAGATGATGGCATTGTCATATTCATGGCGGCGGAAGAGACCGTTCAACTCCTGCGCGGCGGGAGCGAGGTGCTCGATGGGGAATGCGACGTCTTCGATGATGACCGTGGTGCCGCTCTTGCGGACG
>Ga0224527_1000437_pt1 | contig 27934 bp, 28 predicted proteins | sample CBST0metaG_FD_179882 | JGI IMG/M metagenome (GOLD analysis project Ga0224527, IMG submission 179882) | Peat soil microbial communities from Stordalen Mire, Sweden - C.B.S.T0 | ecosystem: Environmental > Terrestrial > Soil > Wetlands > Peat | place: Sweden: Norrbotten County, Stordalen Mire... | reverse complement strand
CCAGTCCTGCGCTCAAAACCAAGTCCTGCATAAACAGAAACCGGCTCTCCATAAGAAAGAACGGTGCTCCGACACCGGAACACCGTTCTTTAACTTTATTCAAAGCCAGCGTTTCGTAACAGCCTGTTCGGCGGGGCTTTTCTATTGGTTAGGAAATTCACCCACTCAAACAACAGCCCGCAAACGCGGGCTGTTGTCATTGGCGCGCCTGGCAGCACGCCTTGAAAGGATTACCACTTGACACTGCAAAAGTACCACTATCCCAGCGCTGCATCAATATCAAACCCGCCGCGCAACCCCTTGGCCCAGGTGAAGGCAAAACGCCTCACGAAGCGTCAGGCTATTGAGGACTTCTTCTCGACCCGCCTTGGACAGAAGTTTTCTAGCCTCAATCTCCACGCGCAGTTTGGCTCGTCTTTCAGAAGCCGGGTCAGTGACATTAACCGTGACCTGCTGTCCACCATAAGGATATTGAACTCCGTTGCCGTGCAGCCGGATGGGTCTGAAGCGTCGGTCTACTGGGCAGAGGTGCGGTAATGAGCGCATCTGTCGTTACACCCGATCGCTTTGAATTGGCGCAGATCTCCGCAAAGCTGCGCAAACTTGCGCCGGCGCTCAGTGAATACCGCTGCCTTGTCCAGGCTCAATTCGTCCACGCCGCGAGCAGGGGGAACCTTGACGAAGTGAATGAATTTGGGCAAGAGTTAGCCGCTTATGACCGCTGGCGCGCATTCGACCTTGGTCGGGATTCTCAACCACGCACAGAGCGCATGGAGGAAATCCGATGAAGGAACGGGCCCCAGCATTTCAGTTTTATCCGCGCCAATTTGCGGGCGACGATGCTGTCATGGCGATGGATTTAGATGCTATCGGGGCACACATTTTGCTGATGTGCGCCGCTGCAGCCTCGCCAGAACAATACCGAATACGTTGCCGGATGGATGCCGGAAGTATGCCGGAAGAGTACCGAACCGATACCGCCGAGCGTGCCATTCGCACGCGCCTACGAAATCCATCGGACGAGGACTGGCAGAGGATCAAAACTCAGCTGCTCAGCGGAGCATGGAAGGTAAGTGACGACGGGCAGTGGTGGGAACAGGATGGGCTCCTCCGTTCTTTCACAAAACAAAGGGCTTTTAGCGAGCAGCAGAGCGAGCGAGCGCGTCAACGCTGGTTGAAGGAGCATCCCGAGGCGATGCCGAACGAATCCCGCATGGATGCCGAACCGTTGCCGGAAGGTATGCCGGAAGTATGCTCTTCATCTGCATCTTCATCTGCAAAGAACAATACCAGGGCGAACTCAACGCCTTCCACTTTCGATGGTGAGGAACTTGTCAGGAAGATCCAAAACGCGCACCCACGTTTTGAGCAGGGACAAGCGAATGCCGTCGCTATCTTCGACGCGATACAAGGAATTACGCGCGAGAAGGGAATGAGTGATCAGGTGGCCGCGGAGTACTTGTACGAAAGGACCAAGTTGTATCGCGACTGCACGGCAAACTGGCCGGACAAACGTATGGTGACCGGCTCGACAAGATGGTTCAGAGAAGGTCAATTCAAGCAGGATGAGTCACTCTGGCGGGCGCAGAACGAAGGGTCCGCAACGACTTCGAAGCGAGATGCAGCTTTTTACGACGAACATAGCCCCGCGAAGAAACGCAAGGCGCGACTAGAGGAGAACGAGAATGAGTAGCGCGATTGATTGGAGTGTCGACTCTGAGCGTTCAGTCCTTGGCGGGATACTTTGGAATCCGGACTTAGTCACCGAGGCCGCTGCCATGCTCTCTCCAGAGGACTTCAGCATAGATGCGCATCGGAGAATATTTCGCTGCATGCTGACGGCGTCCGAGGCGGGCAAGGAGCCCGACGAAAGTATCGTCATCAGCGAGTTGCAAAAGTCCGGTGAGCTGGAAAGGATTGGGGGTGGCGCAGACTACGTGTTCGAGTTGCGGCAGAACTCGATTCGACGATCCAGCGTCCATCATCATTGCGAGGCCGTAAAGGAAGCGGCGAAGAAGCGCAGCCTTGGCCATTTGTGCAAGGCAGTTGCGGCGCGGACCGTTGACGCGCAAACGAGTCTTGAGGACTGCATGGAAGGTCTTAACGATTCCATGTTATCCCTAACTGCCGAAACATTTGGCGCACAGGTGCAAACCCCAAAGCAGCTCACAGTTTCATTGCTTGACGAGATCCTCGTTTCCAAGAATGGTGAGGGAGCACTCGGGCTGCCTACCGGATTGCAAGAACTGGACGATGCAACAACGGGTATTCGGGAAGGTGAGTTCTGGGTGATTGGTGCCCTGCCAGGTCGGGGTAAAACCTCGCTCGCCCTTCAAACTGCGGCGACCAACGCGCGAAACGGGGTACCAGTCGGAATCTTTTCTTTGGAGATGACCGCAAAACAGTGCCTCAAGAGACTTTGGGCGAATGAAGCCAGTAACGCCGTTGGAAGCCGCCTCACAGCCTCAAAGCTTCGTGATCCAAAGTGGCTCAGTGGAGAGGCTTGGGCTGCACTGCATGCATGCGCCGAGCGCGTGGCAGACTGGCCAATATATATCGACGACTCCTCGAGCCTGAAGGTTTCGGAGCTGACTGCGCGGGCTCGACTGATGATCAAACGACACGGCGTGAAATTGATCCTTGTCGACTATCTTCGCTTGGTAGACGCGCCACAGAAGGAACTCCGGGAACGTGTTGGCTATGTCGCTGACTCGCTACGCAGGCTAGCCAAAGAGACCAAGGTCCCGGTTGTCGCACTTTCACAACTTCGGCGCCCACAGGACATTAACTCTCGACCAACGATGCTGGACCTCAAGGAGTCTGGGGACTGCGAATCTGCCAGCCATGTCGTGGCCCTGCTTTATACCCCGATGGACAATGGCCGCCCCACCGGTGAAGACGAGGTGATCATTGGAAAGAACAGGGAGGGCGAGATGGGTCCCATCGCAGTTACCTATGACCGAGACCATCTGATCTTTGTGCCCAGGGAGGTACGGTGATGATGTTCCAAAAACCTACCTCAAGCGGCTGGCGTAAGTTGTTGATTTCAGGGTCTGGCAAAACGGTCAGCGGGGTGTTCCAAAACCAGATGTTTCCGGAACCGGCGGCGAGTGCCCAACGGCATATGAGCAGCGGTCCAGATTGCCCCGAGGAGAGCCATGAACACAGGAGCTGATATGGGTTGCGAGCCCGCTATTACCGCAGTGCAGGCATGCAAGATTCTGGGGCTGAAGAGAGCAGCCACGGTCCTGAAATGGGCTCGTGAGGGGAAAATACCGAGCATCCGGGAAGGCGAGGGCAAGGGCGCATATGTCAGATTCCGCGCGTCCGCACTTGATGCCTGGATGCGGGGGAAGCTAAACTCCTCCGCACTGCCTCTCGCGTCGTCTCCGGAGGTGGAACATTGAGACGAACGCGGTACCAGTTCGGATCCGTGCAGCGCAAGCCGCGCAAGCTCGGGCCGGATGTCTGGGTCTATCGTTACGTCGGTTCGGCGGGCAATAAACTGTCCGTCGAGATCGGCGACATAGACCGATACAAAACGAAGGCGCAGGCGCTCAAAGCTTCAGAGCACCTTCGCATGACTGCTAACCCTGACAAAGCCATTCAGCGGGGCGTCACGTTCGGAGCCCTGTTGGACCGTTACGAGACCGAAGAAATGCCGAGCCGGTTTTCAACGCGGAAGAGCTACAAGTCGAACATCAAAACACATATTCGCCCGAAGTGGGCGGAATATCCAATCGAAGAGATCAAACCCTTTGCTGTGGAGAGTTGGCTGAAGGACTTGAAACTCGAACCCAAGACGCTCGGCAACATCAAAACCATCCTGTCCGCGGTTATGGGCTGCGCAATGCGATGGGAGATGCTGGCTATGGGCGTAAATCCCATGTCACTTGTGCGAATCAAGGGAGTCTCGAAGCGGAGCCGTAAGCCGATAATTTTGACCATCGAGCAGGTCTTTGCAGTGGTCGATGAGATCAAAGAGATCCCATTCATGATTCTAGACGCGGAGATGATTCGCACGATGATCTGGACTTCAGTTTGCCTCGGGCTCTCAGCTTCGGAGCTATCGGGCCTAAAGTGGTGCGATGTTGATTTCAAAGGAGAGGTCATCTGGATCCGACGAGGCGTAGTCTCTGGCCGAGTCGGAGAGGTGAAGACCATTTACCGCGAGGCACCATTGCCACTGGCACCCGAGTTTTCGGAGATTCTGGCTAAGTGGAGGCTGAAGAGTCCCTTCCGGAGCGAGGACGATTGGCTATTCCCCAACCCGACTACGGGCGGGGCGAAACCGATCAATGCATGGAACCTTCAGACTCGGTACATAAAACCAGCCGGGTTGCGGGCGGGGGTCGGTTGTATCGGCTGGCATAGTTTCCGCCACACCTACCGAGCGCTGCTGGATGCGACAGGCGCGCCCATCGGAGTGCAACAGAAACTAATGCGACATGCGAACATCACAACCACAATGAATGTGTACGGTGACGCGTACATGAAACAAAAACGCGAAGCAAATGACACTGTCGTCAGAGAGATACTTTCGGGAAGGGTCCAGTAGTCGGACCCCAACGGACCCTTTAATTTAGTTAACTTGTTGACTTTAAAGGGCTTTCTGGCGGAGAGAGTGGGATTCGAACCCACGTTAGAGTTTCCCCTAAACACGCTTTCCAAGCGTGCGCCTTCAGCCACTCGGCCATCTCTCCGCTTTATAGGCGGGATCCGCTCACGCGAACTTTTTAATTGTAACGTACGCAACAGCTTTCGTCTCCCACAAGAACTCAGCACCTGTGGATTACTCAATGCCCAGAGTTTTGCACTCGGCGATCATTGCCACTCACGAATGTCTGAAGCTAACTGGCCGAACTCGTGGCTGACATGGCCACTTCCGGTTGCGAATAGTTATCCAGCAGATGATGATGCATACAAAAAAGTGCGAGTTCCAATCGGTCGGAGACGCCAAGTTTGTCGTAGATTTTTCGAAGATAGTTCTTTACCACCTGTTCCGTGGTGCCGACTTCTTGCGCAATTTCTTTATTACGCAACCCCTGCGTAACCCCTGCGATAATCTGGACTTCTCTCGTGCTCAGTTTCACTTGGTCGCGCGGTGTCGCCAATTCGGAAGCCTTAGCTCGATAGGCTTGTATCACCCAATTCACGGCCCTGTTATCCAGCCAAGTCTCGCCATCATGAACTTTTCGTATGCATTTGATAAGCAGGTCCGGAGCAATCGAGCGGGTCACGACACCTCGCACTCCTCGGCGCAGCAGTTCGACCGTCTCTTCCTCGGTCACTTCTAGCATCACTAAAATAATCTTCAGTGACGGAGCCACAGCCAGCATACTGCTCACCGTGTCGTACGGCGACTCGCTCAAGCCCCGCTCAAAGAGAATCACATCGGCCTTCTCGCGCTCAACGGAGGCCAGCGCTTCTGGCGCCGTCTCCACCTGTGCCACGACGCAGATATCGTTTTCGATTGCAAAAATTTTCCGCACGCCGACGCGAAAAATCGGCTCGCTGTCAGCCACAATCACGCGGATCGCGTCTGCAGAGTTACCATCCACTTCTGACTGCAGTGCTGGACTGGCCCCGTTTTTGGCCATCAGGCTCCCGCTCTCTCCAGAGTTCTGGTTCCGCCTAGCTTATCTGGAGATCCGATATTCGTCAATGATTGCGCCGACTGCGATTCGGTCGCCAGCAGGAGCGCTGCGAACAACCCGTCCCACACATTCCATGCGCACATCTTTTTCTGCGCCGACCGCCTGCGCCGGCATGCAAATCGAAAACTGAATCGTTGAGCCTACCGGATAGTCGACTCCGCAATGGATCAAAACGCCCCCAGCGGAAATATCATGTGTCTCAGCAGCCGCATCATCTTCAGCTAAGGCAACAGGCAGATGGAGAGGAAATCGGACGGCACCGCGCAACTCGGTAGGGATATCAGTCTTCACGTACGCAGAATAGACCTTTGCTTACACATTGAATAATTACGAAAGTGACCTCGTTACCGACACTAACGACTTACGCCGACGTCTTCCTCTTGCAACCGTGCGGCTTAAAACCGCGTCACTTCGGTGAACTGAAATCCTTCTACGCGCATTGCCGGAGCGATCATGTCGAACGCTTCCTCTCCACAAGCGCGCACTGGTTCCCCAATATCCAAAACGTTTCGCAGCATCTCGATCACGCTTTGGTTGAAGCGGAAATTCCGAATCCCACTCCCCACGCGACCGTCTTCCACCAGAAACGTTCCATCCCGCGTCATTCCAGTCAGCATCTTTTCGTAAGCATCCACTTCTCGGATATACCAAAGCCTCGTAACTAACAATCCGCGCTCGGTGCTTGCAATCATTTCCTCAACAGTTTTCGCCTCGCCGTCCGAAACCTTGAATACGATGTTAGTCGCCGTTTCGCCACCCTCATTCGGCAAACTGAACCCGTGCCCGGTTGCGTGCGCATTCGCCAACTTCTCCGCTAACTCAGATTTCCGAATACGTGCTGCCGTCCCCCGAGACATGGCCACATCTCGCACAATCCCGTTCTCCACCAGCGTCAATCCCTGCCTCCCGACGCCTTCGCCATCAAACGCCGCACCCGTCTGCTCGACATGGCTCACCTCGTCAACAATGGAAACATTCTCTCCAAACAGTTTCGTCCCCATCCGTCCATTCAGACACGAGCGCTGTTCCAGCAAAGCCAGCCCACTAAAATCCGCTGCCAGAAATCCAATCAGGTCGACCACCGCCGAAGGTTCCAGTATGACCGTGTATCTCCCAGGAGCCAGTTCCACAGGCGAAGCCGAACGTAGCGCTTTTTCCGCGGCAATTTCCGCCAACTTGCGCGCATCCAACCGCTTCGCACTCGTGTAGTTCTGCTTCTGCCAGCCCGAGCTGTCCACCGCCTGCATGGTGATCGACGCTTCTGCCACCGTCTGCCTGTACCATCTTTCCACCCCATGCGAATTAAACAGTGCCTCGAAACTCTCTTCGCTCGCATAGGTCCCAGCCGAATTCAGTCCACTGCGTTCGGCGATCCCGACCATAGCGGCCACTTGATCCCCTCGTTCGCCTGCCCCCATCGCCGCCGTCTCGTCGCAGTAGCGATCGAGTTCCGCAGCACTTCCCTGCTCCTTGGATGTCAGCATCGGCAACAGTCCTGGCTCCTCTTCCTGTACCCGAGCCAGTTCTTCTGCCTGCCCCACAACCCTGCGCAAACTATCCTCGTCAAGACGATTCGTCGTAGCCCGAGCCGTGCGTCCGCCAAGTTGCACGCGCACCGAAACCTCGCATCCTTCTTCGCTCACGTTTTGCGTAATCGCATTATTAGCAAACCGCGTCAGCGACGACCGACCGCCCTGCACCGTAACCTCAACATCCGAAGCCTGCGCCGCCCGTCGAACTCGCGCGAAGATCTCAGCGCACCGTTGTTTATCCATCCCAACATTCACATTCATCGATCTTCCTCAAGCCACGCAGTCTTTCGATACGCCGACGTATTCCGACCAACTAGCTTCCGTAGGCCCCACCGACCTTCACTTGCCTGAACCTCGCCGGCGACGCTCCATGTCCGGTCCCCATACCCTGCTCCGGTTGTCCCTTGCCGCAGTTCGGAGTCCCCCACAGAGTCCAGTACCTCCTGTCGCAAATCGCATCCATCGAGTTCCAAAACTCCGTAGTAATCCCCGAATACGATGGATTCCGCAGCATCTGCCCCAGCTTTCCGCCCTTAATCTCCCACGCCGCTTCGCAGCCAAACTGGAAGTTGAAGCGCTTATCATCGATAGACCACGAGCGATTCGTTTCCATATAAATTCCGTCGTCCGTCGAGCCAATCAGTTCGTCGAAACTCAGCGGCTTCTCTCCCGGCAAAATGCTGATATTGCTCATCCGCACAATCGGCACTCTTGCCCAGCCTTCAGCTCTCATGTGTCCGCCCGAGCGACCGCGTCCAATCATCGCCGCCGTATCCCGCGAGGACAAATATCCCTCAAACATTCCCTTCGTGATGATAGGAACACACTGAGCCGCAACGCCTTCATCGTCATACGCAAACGTTCCCAACCCTGGCCCGTGCGCCGGAGTGGCGTCGGCCACTACATTCACCAGATCGCTCCCGTACCGCAGCGTGTGCAACTTATCAAGCGTAAGAAACGAAGTCCCCGCGAAGTTCGCCTCATACCCCAGCACCCGGTCCAACTCAATCGGATGTCCAATCGACTCGTGAATCTGCAACCCTAGCTGAGAGGAATCCAGCACAACATCCCGACGTCCTTCCGGACACTGCGGAGCCTTCAGCAACGCAACGCACTCTTTCGCCACGCGCTCTGCATTCTCCAGCAGGTGCAACTCCTCAACCAACTCATATCCTTTATTTTGGTACTGTCCACCAAACGAGTTTGGATACGAGCGCGTCTGAATCGAGTCCCCCTCAAAGGCATGCGCCGCAAATCCCGCACCGGTCGTCGTTCGCGTCTGATGAATATCCGCGCCGTCCGTGCTGAAAAACCACTGCTCATAGCGCCGGAAAGTCATATTCGTCTCCGCCAGCGTCACGCCGTCTACTGCCGAGAGCGTAGCGTCAATCTTGCGCAGCAACTCGAAGCAGTCCTCCATTGACACCCCAAAAGGATCGATCTCGCAAGGCGAACTCCAGTCCGCCACCGCTGCCGGTTCAGCCACCAACCGCACTGGCACGCGTTGAACCTTCGCCGAAGCCTTAGCAATTTCCACAGCAAGTGCCGCGCAATCCTCAGCGCCCGCGCGACTGAGTTCCTGGGTAGCGGCAAATCCCCATCCACCATCGGCCAGCACGCGCACGCCAATTCCCAGAGACTCTACATCAGAGGCCACCGAAACGCGACCGTTCCTTGTTCCCAGCGAGCGCCCGCGATCCAGAACAATCCGTGCTTCAGCATGGCTTGCACCCCGTGCCACTGCCATCCCCAAAGCCCAATCCGCAATCGGTTTCATGTGAACTCCTGCCGCAATCTACCGGCCCGTCAAATTCTATATCGTCCCCAGACTTTTGCCGCCCCAGGATGTTTTCTTTCACCTATTGGCCCTGCCCTCAAACGTGCCCATCCTCGCAAGGAGTCATTCCGAGACTTGGCGAGGAATCCCCGTCATGCTCACGCCTTCCGTGCCGCCCACAGGCAACTCAGCCGAGAATCGATTTGCCCTTACAAGGTACATGATCCCCAGAGAATTGCCAGGTTAGGACCAACGCAAACTGAATACCGCACAAGTTTTATGGGGTGGCTTTACTCCGCTTTTTGCAGAACTGGAGGGTAATTCAATCAAGCAGATTGCAACGAAAGACAATGAGTCCAGAGCTGGGAGCCCCGAACCCGCTGCTTTTGAATCAAATCCAGTTGCAGCCCTTCTTTAAGGGCTGCAACTGAACGACATTCATTCAGACCTACTGACCACCAAAGCTGTATCCAACCCACACCATTCCCTGCGTCACCAAGTCTCGACCATACTGCTGGTCGAGATTGGTTACATAGTGAATGTCGAACTGCGGACGGATGAAGAAGTGATCTTTGAAGTAGATAGGTGCGGAAACGCCAGCATGCAACTGGAAGTGGTTCGCACTCGAAATGTACTCCGACGAGTTCGTATTCCCCAAGTTACTGGAGGCGTTGACACTGTCGTAGAACTTCAAATTGGCTCCGCCGAACCCGCCTTCGACCTGCAACGCCGCGCGCTTGGTCTGGATCGGCTTTGCAACACCGTTGAAGTCATAGAACGTCATTCTGGACTGAATCTTCTCGCCTGCAGAAACGGCGTTAAAGTTCACATAGTCCTGCTTCGCAGGTTGGAACACAACATCCGCGCCAACGCCAAAGCGTCTCGTCAGCATGTAGTCTCCGCTAAAACCCATCACCACGCCCGAAAGATGTGACGCATTCGTGCTGCACAATGAATCGGTGCTAGTCGTGCAGGATGTTAGATAGTCGTAGTCGAGCCCTGTTCCAATGGACTTGTCGTGTATTGTACCCAGTCCAAAGCTGAGATCGGTTGATCCCTTTTGGGCGTTCGCCAAGGGCAGTACCACGCATAGTGAGCAAAACAGCATAAGGCACATCAACGTGCGCTTCACTTTGTAATGAACCTCCACTCCTGATTTTTCAGTATTCCGCACTTGGCTCATTCCTATTCCCTTTCTACAAACAAAGGTCAAAGTTCACCTCTTGCTACTGATTCTAAGATGGTACTAACCCACGAAAGCGAAGATACTCTCTCTCTTTTTGAAAAAAAAAGATTGTGAAGTACTGTGGCCTTTTGAAGCTTTGAAACGCGCAAATGAACTAAAATCACCCCGTGGGGACTCCAGAAGATCATCTTTCCTGGGCGCATCCCGTCGTGCGCGAATGGTTTGTTACGCGCTTCGGCACGCCCACTGAGCCGCAAATATCCGGCTGGCCCCATATCCTCGCCCAACGTAACACTCTGATTTCGGCGCCAACGGGAAGCGGTAAAACACTCGCAGCCTTCCTCGCCTGCATCGACTCGCTCGTCCGCCAATCCCTCGACGGCAGTCTCCGCGAATGCACCCAGGTCCTCTATATCTCTCCACTCAAGGCCCTCGGCAATGATGTGCAGAAGAACCTCGACCTCCCTCTGCTTGAAATTCAGCGACTAGCTGCCGAGCGTGGCTACCTCATGCCTGCCATCCGTACCATGGTGCGCACTGGAGACACTCCTCCACGCGATCGCGCCCGCATGCTTAAGACTCCTCCCCACATCCTAGTCACCACGCCGGAGTCGCTATACATTCTGCTCACCGCCGCCCGTAGCCGCGAAAATCTCCGTGACGTACGCACCGTCATCGTCGATGAAATCCACGCCCTTGCCAACAACAAGCGCGGAGCCCACCTCGCACTCTCGCTCGAACGCCTTGACGCCATCACCCACGTCCACCCCAACCGCATCGGACTCTCGGCCACCCAACGTCCCCTATCCCTCGTAGCCGAGTTCCTTTCCGGCGCAAACACCTGCACCCCCGTTCACGAGGAAGCGGAAATATCGACAAGTGTCGATATTTCCCCAGTCACCATAGTCATCCCGTCCGCTCGCCCTCTCGACCTTGCCATCGAACTCCCTTCCACCGAACTCGGCCCCATTGCCTCCAACGAAATGTGGGATGAAATCTACGAGCGCCTAGAACAGCTTGCCCTCGAACATCGCTCCACACTCGTCTTCGTCAACACCCGCCGACTCGTCGAGCGCATATCCCACCGGCTCTCCGAGCGCATGGGCGAGGAGCACGTCGCGGCCCACCACGGTTCCCTCTCGCGCCACTTGCGTCTGGAATCCGAGCGCCGCCTCAAACAAGGCGAGTGCCGCATCCTCATCGCAACCGCGTCTCTCGAACTCGGCATCGATATCGGCAACGTAGACCTCGTCTGCCAAATCGGCTCACCCCGCGCAATCAGCGTGGCATTGCAACGCGTAGGCCGTGCCGGACACTGGCGCGGAGCCATCCCCAAGGGACGCTTCTTCGCCACCACACGCGACGAACTCGTTGAGTGTGCCGCCATCATCCGAGCCATCCGCCAGGGAGACCTCGACCACCTCATTCTCCCCGAAGCGCCTCTCGACATTCTCGCCCAGCAAATCGTAGCCGCCTGTGCCGCCGACGAGTGGGATGAAGACGAACTCTTTACGCTCGTCCGCCGCGCCCGCAACTATCGAGACCTACCCCGCGACAGCTACGACAAAATCCTCGTCATGCTCAGTGAAGGCATCAGCGCCAAGCGAGGACGCTTCGGAGCCTACCTCTACCGCGATCAAGTGAACCATCGCCTGCGAGCCCGCCGAGGAGCGCGCCTCGCAGCCATCACCTCCGGCGGAGCCATCCCCGAAACCGCGCTCTTCAACGTCGTCTCCATCCCCGAAGAAACAGTAATCGGCACGCTGGACGAAGACTTCGCCATCGAATCGAACGCCGGAGACATCATGCTCCTCGGCAATACCAGTTGGCGCATCCATCGCGTCGAAGCAAGAACCGGACGCGTCCTCGTAGAAGATGCTCACGGCCAACCTCCGACGATTCCCTTCTGGCGAGGCGAAGCTCCCGCCCGAACCTTCGAACTCTCAGCCCAAATCGCCACCCTCCGCCAGCTCATCAGTGAGGAATCTGCGCCCCACTCGGATGCCTTAAAAACGGTGGCTAACCCAGAACCGGGTGGCCCATATTCGCCATCTTCTGGCGAATGTGGGGACTCGACCACTCCCCCCTCACCAGCCTTTAAATCTCTTGACCATCCGCATCCGACTTCAACTCACCCCGCGAAAGCAGCGGCCGACATCGCCCCAGCCTCATTTCTAGATCCCGAATCGCACCGCCAGCTAACCGCCTACATCACCGAAGGCCGCACCGTCCTAGGCGGAGTCCCCACCCAACACACCATCATCGCCGAGCGCTTCTTCGACGAAGGCGGCGGCATGCAACTCGTCATCCATGCTCCCTTCGGAGCACGCATCAACCGCGCCTGGGGCCTAGCCCTGCGCAAACGCTTCTGCCGAAGCTTCAACTTCGAACTGCAAGCCTCCGCCACCGACGACGGAATCAACATCGCGCTCGCCGAACAACATAGCTTCCCCCTCGCCGACGTCTTCCACTTCCTCCAGCCAGAAACCGTCGAAGACATCCTGCAACAAGCAGTCCTAACCGGATCTCCCATCTTTGCCACCCGCTTCCGCTGGGACGCAAACCGTTCCCTCGCTCTCCTCCGCTTTCAAAACGGCAAAAAGGTCCCACCACAAATCCAGCGCATGCGCAGCGATGACCTCCTCGCCGCCGTCTTCCCCGACGTAGCCGCCTGCTTCGAAAACATCGAGGGTGACATCAAAATCCCCGACCACCCTCTAGTCGAAGAAGTCATGAAAGACGTAATGCACGAAGCCATGGACATCGACGGACTCCGCCGCGTGCTCGAGGGCATACGCGACGGCAGCATCAAGACAATCGCCATCGACACCCCCGTCCCCTCGCAGTTCGCCCACGAAATCCTGAACGCAAACCCCTTCGCTTTCCTAGACGATGCACCACTTGAAGAACGCCGCGCCCGCAACGTGCAACTCCGACGCACCCTCCCCGCCTCCGTCCTCGAAGAAGCAGGCAAACTGGACCTGTCAGCCATAGCTCAAGTCGTCGAAGAGTCGCGCCCCGACCTCCGCGACGCCGACGACCTCCACGATCTCCTCCAAACCCTGATCCTCTACCCCACCCCCATCAAACGGCCCGCTACTAAGAAACACGCCAATGAGGACAACACTGCAGGAGATCACTGGGTTGAACAGCTCGCTGCAAAAGAACCGGGTGGCCCATATTCGCCTGCCGTTGGCGAATGTGGGATCGAAGATAACGATGGACGAGTAGCCTCTAAGAACGCCGGAGCAACCAATAACGCCCAAGTCTCCCACTGCAGCCTCGGCCGAATCGAACCTCAGATCCAACCCACCGAAATCTCCCGCCTCATAAACTGGATGCACCACCTTGTCGAAACCCGACGAGCCGTCTACGCCTTTACCGGAAACCGAGAATTCTGGGTCGCCTCCGAAAAAACAAAATCTTTTACATCGATATATGTCGATGTAAGCTTCTCCCCCGAACCTCCCGACCTCCCTCTAGCCGACTCAGCAACCGAAGCAATCCTCGACCGTTCCCTGCTCGGATGGATGCAACAAACTGGCCCAGTAACCACGCAAGAACTAAGCTCCCTGCTATCTGTTAACGCTGAAGCCACTCATCCCGAACTTTCCTCAACCATTAACCAAAAGATACCCGCGCCCTCCCCAACAGTTAACGCCAAACCTAATCCTCTTCGCCCATCCATCGCCGCAATCGACGCCGCGCTCCTGCGCCTCGAATCAACCGGAGCAATCCTCCGAGGCCACTTCCGTACCACCTCCGGCCCCCTTGAGTGGTGCGACCGACGCCTCCTTGCGCGCATCCACCGCCTCACCGTCGCAACCCTCCGCAAGCAGATTGAGCCAGTAACGGCGGCCCGATTCATGCATTGGCTCCTCCGCTGGCAGCACGTCGCCCCCGGCACAACCCTCCGCGGCGAGCACGGATTGCTTGAAGTTCTCCGCCAATTACAAGGCTTCGAAATCCCCGCCAGCGCCTGGGAGCGACACATCCTCGCCCACCGCCTCTCCGACTACAATCCCGCCACCCTCGACCGCCTCTGCCTCATGGGCATCGCCGCCTGGGGACGGCTCTCGCCGCATCCCGCCACTCTCGAAGAAGCAACCGGGCGCATTCGCCGCATCGTCCCAACCTCCGTCGCACCCATCACATTCTTCCTGCGCGAAAATTGCGCATGGATGCAACCGCGCACGCACGATACCGCTCCCGAGTCCTTTTTATGCGCCTCCGCGCAACGTGTACTCGAAACTCTCCACCGACGCGGCGCATCGTTCTTCGCTGACCTGCAACGCATCACCGCCCTTGAACGCACAGAAGTCGAACGCGCTTTATGGGAACTGGTCGCCGCCGGACTCGTCACCGCAGACGCCTTCGATAACCTGCGCGGCCTCATCTCCAAAACCGGCCCCACGCCTGTTTCGTCACGCACCAAACGTCCCCACCACACTGCCGGACGCTGGTCCCTGCTCTCCAATATCGAATCCGACCGGAGCGATGCGATGAACGCCACAGCCAATAAATCCGCGCCTCAAACGACTCTCTCCCCCGAACGCGCAGAGGCAACCTGCTGGATGCTGCTCCATCGCTACGGAATCGTCTTCCGCGAACTTCTCACCCGCGAATCCAATCTCCCCAAGTGGCGCGAACTCCAGCTAGCATTCCGTCGCCTCGAAAATCGCGGCGAAATTCGCGGTGGCCGCTTCGTCTCCGGCTTCGTAGGAGAACAGTTTGCGTTGCCGCTGGCCGTCGAGAGCCTGCGCCAAACCCGCAATCTACCTGCGTCCGCGAGCCTTGTCACCATCTCTGCCGCCGACCCACTAAACCTTGTCGGCATCCTTGTCCCCGGCGAACGCATTCCCGCCATCGCCTCACGCAACGTCACTTTTCGCGACGGCGTCTATGTCCCCGATACGCCAAAACCTCCCGTCCTCATCGTCCCAGAGAATCATTCTGCCAATGATCCCTCCGAACGCGGAGCTGCGGTATAGCTCACCCGATGCGCATTCGAAATCAATTCCTCCGTGCAAAGAAGGTGCCCCATGCCTGATGATGAACTCCTTGAAGGAATCGACTACACCATTGACGAACGCGGGCTCTTAGTCTTCACAGCGGAGTATCTTTCACGGCGTGGATATTGTTGCGGCAGCGGCTGCCGAAATTGTCCCTATCGAGGAAAACCGCTTTCGGAGCAGCAAACACGCGGGGAATACAACGAGTTGACTTAACACCCCTCACTACGCAACAATGAACAAGTCGCAAGTGATTGCGACCCCAACCAGAGTGGGCCTGTGGCGCAGCTGGGAGCGCGCTTCCATGGCATGGAAGAGGTCATCGGTTCGATCCCGATCAGGTCCACCAATTCATTCAACAACTTACGGCGTCTGCCGAAAATTCTCAAAGGTCCCAAAAGGTCCAATAAGAGAATGCCGTCACTTTTCACCGACTTCCTCCCTTAACATTCCCACCACCCTCGACTGCGCCTGACGCTTGGCCGGAGTGACCGCCTGGGCGTATACCTCGAGCGTCATCTTAATCGTGGCGTGCCGGAGAAGCTCCTGCACCACCTTGATGTCCTCGCCGTTGCCCTTGAGCAGGGTGGAGAAGGTCCGCCGGAAGGTGTGCCATCCGACGTGCTTCAGGATCTTCGCCCGCTTGACGGCGGGACGGATCTGCCGCTTCAGGAGTGAATCGGGGCTGTAGGGCTGCTTTCCTCGCATGCGCGTGCTGGCGAAGACCCAGTCCTCCGGCTGGTTATAAGGAGTCGCCCGTCTCCATGTCAGTAGCTCCTCCGCGATCCAGGGATCGAGAGGAACCGGCTTGCGCGAGATCTCCGTCTTGCAGCGGCCCACCACCTGACGGTAGATGGACCGGGTGACGGCAAGCTCCAACTGCTCGAAATCGACGTCGAGCCACTTGAGAGCCATCAGTTCGCTGCGGCGAAGCCCGGTGACGGAATCAAGCAAAACCATCACGCGCTCCCGATGCGACAACTGATCGAAGAGCTGACGGAGTTCTCCAGCCTCGAGGATGTCCGGGGTCTGCATCCGCTTCGCGCTCTGCCGCACCATCGTGATCGGGTTGCTGCCCAGAGGCATCAACTCGTGACGGATGGCGTGATTGAAGAGAACGCTCATAACGGATCGAATCTTCGCTTTGCTCCCGCGCGACAGCTTGTCCTTACTCTTGCCGGTACGCTTTAGCTTACGAAGCCACTTCTCCACCTGCGTGGTTCGCACTTTACGCATCTCGACGTCGCCCCACTTCGGAAGAATGTAAGTATCGAGTATGTCGGTATAGGTCGTCCGAGTAGCATAGGAGCGACCTTCCTCCTCTTCCTCGTCCTTTTCGATCGGACCGAGTTCGTGCTGCTTAAAGTGAGCAATGAGAGCACCCACCGTAATCGGCTGATTTGCCGTTTCCGGCTGCTCTTCGTTAATGGTGATGCGTAAAGCTTCCACGGCCTTCATGGCGCTGGTCTCGGTCGGATACTCTTTCACCGATCCCAGAGTCTTCGTCCGGCGTACTCGCTTTCCGCTGGAGTCCATATCCCACCAGCGAAACGCCCAGCAATCCGGGCCGTGCTTCCGCTTCACGCGGCTTAACATCCCTTGTTGATACCGTGTCCGTCGAAACATTAGTTCCTCCCGTTTCGCGTGGCACGGACCGCTGGGTGTAATGGTGCCATATTCTCATCGCCGGAGTCCGTCTTTTCCTGCATCATTTCGCGGACGCAGGATTCGAGGACAGAGGCCCGGAACCTCCACAACTTGCCGAATTTCAGCCCCGGTATCTCCCCGCGCCGTGCCCTCCGTTTCACCGTCTCCGGATGCACCTGCATCAACTCCGCCACTTGCTGGCTGTCCAGCAAGGGTTCGAACTCCTCTTTCCCATTCTTCAGATCAGTCATGTCGTCTCGCATTTCCACTCTCCAACCGGCACAAGCCTCATAAACGCGAACTCAATCCGTGAGCCAGATTGCGGAAAGTCGCGTCCGGTTGCGCCGATAGACCGACGATAGGGCGAAATTCGAGGGCGGATTATTACCTTTTTCCACGCATTATTCCATCCAGAGCAATAATCCAGAGACACACTTCGTCGCGTTTCAGCCACAATCGCGCCGACCATAGATTGCTTCGATACTCCCGATGCGCGATGATGCCAGATAATGAGCAGCGCACCCATCAACCCGCCAGGTGGCACACATATCCCTCCGTTCTGGCGCGATGAGGATGACTGGATCGCACTCATAGAGTTCCTGCCGCAGCATGATGGAGAAGATCGCGCTCGAGCAACGGAAGCGATTGGGTACATGCTGGCGTATGCCCAGATGACCGATACACGCATGCTCGCGCTTGTCGGCGATCCCGCAGCTGACGCTTATCAATTGCTGTTCTCCTTCAATTCGCCGAACAACAAAGAGGACTTCCTCCGCCTGCTAATGTCCAACGAGGAAACCCGCTGCGAAGACTTCGAGATCATGATTCCGCCCCAAGAAGAGATCGACGTTGCGCAACCCATATCGAAGGTTCTGCCGATGGACGTTTTTCAGCGAGTCACGCTCATTGCGGCTGCTTTGATAGGCGGGCAGGCCGGATTGGTTCAGTAGCTCGCTGCAGATTCGCATCACTCGTCGATGATGCCTTGTCTCGAAGCGACCCTCGCTCCTCTGCCGTGATTGCCAAGCAACAGAACTCCTGGTTCCAGCGCTCTGTGCATCGCCCGGACACTGCGTCGGGCCTTAACCGCCGCCCGGCGGACTGCGCGTGTTCTGCTTCGCACTACGTGCGCCCTGCGGGTTTCGGCTTTCAGAAAATCTTTGTGCAACGAACGCAAAAAGATTTCCCGAACCTTCCGACAATGCACACGCTTGCCTTGGGAGGCGGGCCCCTCGCATCGCTTCGCGTGGTGTGTCCCGGTCGCCTTCAGAGACTTGGGAACAAAGGAGATTCAGAGATGGCAACCACCTCAGTAGCAATCGCACAGCAGAGCAGCTTCACCAACCAGATTCTTCACGGCGACTGCATTCAAGTGATGCGTCAGATGCCTGCGAACAGTGTCGATTTCATCCTCACCGATCCACCGTATCTGGTGAACTACCGCGACCGCGATGGTCGCACGATTCAGAACGATGCCGATGACACCTGGCTCAAACCCGCGATGGCAGAAGCGTATCGCGTACTCAAGCAAAACCGCGTAGCGATTATGTTCTACGGATGGACGAAGGTCGATGCGTTCTTCGAAGCATGGCGCAGCGCGGGTTTTCAGCCTGTCGGACACATTGTGTTTCGCAAGAGCTACAGCTCGAAGAGCAGGTTCCTCCGCTATCAGCATGAGCAGGCATTCCTGCTAGCAAAGGGCAGGCCGCCCCTACCAAAACAGCCGCTCGGCGACGTGATGGAGATGCCCTACAGCGGCAACAAGCTCCATCCCACGCAGAAACCGATAGCAGCACTGGCGCCATTAATCCGCAGCTTCACTCTTCAAAGCGAGACTGTCCTCGATCCGTTCGCGGGAAGCGGGAGTACATGCGCAGCCTCATTGCTGACGGGTCGCAGCTATATCGGCGTGGAGATGGACGACGCTTACTTCGAGCAGGCCAGCAGCCGCTTGCAGAGAGTTCACCAGAGGATCGCTCAAAAGCGATCTTCTGGTCCGGGCATTCCCACGCAAGTGTGATGTTATCCGCGTACGTGCCACGCCTCAAGGCGAGCTTGCGCTCTGAGTCGTGATGAGTGCGGCCTTGACCCGCAACGCGCCCGCGATTCTTTGCTGGTCATGGTGGGAATGCCATGCTCTGCGCCTTCGCGGCGCAAGTTCAAACAACCTCTATGGACGATCCCGCCTGTATGTTCCAGGCGCTCCGGATTATTGCTCTGGATGGAATAATCCGTCCGAAAAGGTAATAATCGCCCCCTCCTTTTTCGCCTACCTTCGCTCCAGACATTGCAACGGGGAGTGCCCTTCACCCACCGCAATTGAAAGGAGCACATGGACACACGTATTCATTCCAAGCGCCTGCGCCATCGCCTTACAGCGGTGCGCGCGCACTGGCGGAGGTGGCTCACACCTTCGCTGATCTTCCTGACGGCACTGCCCTTGTACGCACAATCGACAGGCAGCGATCCGTGGGACAACGCAGTCAACGTCCTCAAAACCGCCTTTACCGGCACGATTGCGACCGGGCTCTCCTTGGTTGCCATTGTTGTCGGCGGACTGATGTTCGCTTACGGCGAGGGTCAGTCGAAGAAAACCCTTGCCGGCATCGTCTTCGGAGTCGGCATGGCCATCGGCGCCGTGAACTTCATGGCATGGCTCTTTCCGAGCTAGGAAGGGAGGTGATCCTTTGTCTCTGTCAGCGGAACGTCGTGCCAACAAAGTCTTCAAGGCCATGAACCGGCCGCTGACTGTCCTGGGAGCAGAGCGGCGATTGTTCTTCGTCGCTCTGATCTCGGGAGGAGCGATCTTCTCCCTGCTTCATTCCTTGCTCGGCGGAATCGGGCTGTTCATCGTGGGCGTCATTGTCGCCCGCATTGCAACAAAGCACGACGTTGAGATCCTGCGCGTGCTCTTCAACTCCAGTAAGTTTCGCCGCCGCTACGACCCCATGAAAGCAGATGAAACAGAGATAGGCATCGCGAGGCGCCATGCACAAGATTGAGCACATCACGAAGGATTGGAAGGAAGCAGGCTCATTCGCCGCGCAGATCAACCTGTACGGCTTCTGGGACGAGCACAGCTTCCTGACCAAATCGGGCGACCTTGGTTCGGTGCTCAAGATCGGCGGCATCGATTGCGAGAGCCTCGATCATGCCGGTCTCGACTATGCGGTGAAGCGGCTCGAAGCCGCCTTACGTTCGGTCGATGACAAATGCCGCCTGTATCAAATTCTGTTCAAACGCAATCGGCCTCTCATTCCTCACGCCGAGTACGATAACCCGCTTGTTCGCGCCGCCGTCGAGCAGCGCAGCGCGTTTCTACAATCGAAGGCCGATCGGCTCTATTGCATAGAGATCTTCTGGATTGTCATGGTGGACGGCAGCTACCAGAAGTCCGGCCTGCTCCATGCTCTGTCGCAACTCCCGAAGAACCCGCGCGCGTCGCTGCGCGACCTGAACGCTCTGTTCTCAAGCAATAAGGAGCGGACACTGCTCTACGAACAGATCGAACGCGACCGGCTTCGACTTCAGCAGAAGGTGAACAGTTTGAGTGGACAGCTAAGCGACCTCATGCAGGTCGGGCTGCCAGGGGCGGAGGAGACGTTTCGTATATTGCGCCGTCTCGTGAATCTCCGCCCCACCAAGATAGATGACGCTCCGCTTTGCGATGCGCGTCATCTCGATTGGCAGGTGTGCGACTCGGAGCTCGAAGCTCATCGCGGCTACCTGCGCTTGGACGACGATTATCTGCGTGTACTCACACTCAAGGAGCTGCCGAGCGAGACGCGGCCCCTGCTGTTGCAGGGACTCTTCGATGTGCCGGCCAACTTCCATGTTGTGACGGAGTGGCACCCGGTCACCAATGAGAAGGCGAGGAAGGAGATTGCATCCCGCCGACGGCACTATCACAACTCGAAGACCAGCTTTGTATCGAACCTTCAGGACCGCCAGAACACCGGCAACCAGGACAACCTTGTCGACGACTCGAAAGCCGCAGCCGTGGCGGAGCTCGGCAATGCACTCACTGCGATGGGCATGGAGGGCAAGAGCTTCGGCGAACTCACTCTATCGGTGGTCGTCTATGATGCCGATCCTGTAAAGGTTGAACATTCGGTTGCCGAGTTTCAGAAGCTGTTCACCCAGCATGACGGCCTGCTCTATGAAGAACGCTACAACCTCCTGAATGCGTTCTTCGCCACTGTTCCAGGCAACAAGCAATTCAACCTGCGCAAGCAGTGGGCACTCAACTCGAACTATGCCGACCTGTCCTTTCTATTCAACGCGGATACAGGAGCGACACGGAACCCGCATCTCGAACGCGAGTACCTCGCAGTCCTTGAATCGATCCACGGAACGCCCTACTACCTCAACCTCCACAGCGGTGACGTTGCGCACACGCTGCTGCTCGGCGCCACCGGCTCAGGCAAAAGTTTCACGCTCTCGACGATTCTCCAGTCGGCGCAGAAGTATGAGCCGCTAACCTTCATCTTCGACCTGGGCGGGAGCTATGAAGCGCTCACTCGGGTCTTCAGCGGGACGTATCTCAACGTCGGTCTGAAGAATCCCGGATTCACCATCAACCCGTTCTCGCTTGCACCCACGCACGAAAACCAGAACTTCCTCTATCTGTTCCTGCGCGTGCTCATTGAGGCCGGTGGCCGGTATGAGCTGACGACAGAGGATGAGAAGGCGCTCTTCGCCGCGATTGAGCACGTGTACAAGCTGCCCGCCGAGATACGGACGCTGACGAACTTCGTATCGATCTTAGGTCCGCTTGGAGAAAGACTCCATCGGTGGACCCAGGCTGGCCAGTTCGGCTACCTCTTCGACAATGTCGAAGACACCCTGACGTTCTCGCGCTTCCAGACCTTCAACTTCGATGGGTGGGACAAGTATCCGGATGTGCTGGAGCCGGTGCTGTTCTACGTTCTTCAGCGCGCGTCCACCGAGATCGAGAAACGCGAGAACACGGCCACCTTCAAGATCTTCGTCATCGACGAGGGCTGGATCTTCCTTAAGAACCAGACCATCCGCGATTGGATTACCAGAGCCGAGAAGACGTGGCGCAAGAAGAACGCCGCTATGGTCCTGGCCACGCAGTCGGTGGTGGAGTTGGCGGCCTCCGACATGCTGCACATCGTCAACGAGTCCTGCCCCACCAAGATCTTCCTCGCGAATCCGAACATCGACCGCAGGATGTATGCCGAGATCTTCCAGTTGAACGACACGCAGTTGGAACTGCTGGAGTCGCTCGTGCCCAAGCGCGAGTTGCTAGTGATTCAGCCGCGCGGCACTAAGAAGCTTGTTCTCGAAGTCGATGCGTTGACGTACTGGATCGCTACGAACAACGCCCGCGACAACTTGCGCAAACAGGATTACTTCGCCCGCTTCGGGCCGGAGGAAGGTCTGCTCCGGCTTGCCCATGACTATCCCAATCCACTCAACCACTAAAGGAGAACTATGTCTCGCTCACCCATGATCCCTATCCTTCTCGGCCTTGCCGCGACCGTCGCGCATGGCCAGCAATCTGCCCGCATCGTGAAGTACCACGCCAACGACATCGTGAGCGTGCGCGCGAAGATGCGCTACACCACACTCATCGAATTGCCGTCGACCGAAAAGATCATGCAGGTCGCCACCGGCGACAAGGACTACTGGATCATCGACACGGTCGGCAACTACTGCTTCTTGCATCCGGCCAAGGAGGGTATTCACTCCAATCTAAACCTCATTACCGACCACGGCAGCGTGTACTCCTTCACGCTTGACGATGCCGAGTCCACTGAACCCGACCTTAAGGTCGTCATCCAGCCGTCCGACCCGTCCTCGCTGGCCACCGCGAACGGCGAGCGCCGGTTCGTGCCTGCCGCCGAAGTCGACGCTGCCCGCACCGCCGCGCAGCTTGCTCAGGCACGCGCCGCAACCGCCGTTGAAGCCTTCCGCGCAGACTACCCCACCCAGGCGTTGAAGTTCGACTACAGCTACCACAATGAGTCCCCCTTCGATGTATCTGCCATCTACCACGATGACAAGTTCACCTACATCAAGTCGGCGGCTACCGAGAAGTTCTCGGTCTATGAGCTGAAGGACGGCAAGCCGGACCTCATCACCTTCCAGCTCAAGGACGGCACCTACATCCTGCCTACGGTAGTCGACAAAGGCTACCTCGAGATCGGCAAGCACAAGCTCGACTTCGAGCGGAAAGCGAAGTAGGTGCGCCGATGGAAGACAATCTCCAGACCAACAACAACCAGACTCCTGAGCCAGATACTCCGACAAAGTCTCCTGCTCTCCGCGACAAACGCAAGATACCAGAAGGCGTCGTGCCGAAGCAGGCGCAGGGCTATGTCGTCGCCGGACTCGCTGTACTCATCCTCATGGCCGTGATGTTCTCGAAGAACCATCCGCGGCCCACAGCGAAGGAGGCTACAACCACACCGGGCGCTGTGGCCACCGATGCGAACCAGCGCAAGATTCGGGAACTGGAACAGGACCTGAGCGCTGACCAACGCCAGAGTCAGCAACAGGCCGCGGCCCAGAAGTTCGGCGCTGCCGCATCGTCCATGAATCCCTCGCAGTCAAGCGCACCGGCTCCTGCTTCGCAGTTGTCTCCGCCTGCTGCAGCTCAGTCCGCGGAGCCACAACGCGATCCCATTGCGGATGCGGAGAAGGCGATGGCCTTCAAGGCCCGCTTTGCCTCGAACCTTGTCTCGCCCAGCGATGGCACTGTGCGGCCACCGGTTGCGGGTGATGCCGCCTCCGGCAGCGATGCGGCTCGCTCTGCGAGCTTGCCGCAGGCTCCTGCTGCGCAGGCCGCGCTCGCCACAGCGCCCTCCGTTGGAGACAAGAAGCGTCCACCGGAGGTCAACGTCAACTCAGCTCACGGTCAACCGTTCGTTGTCTTTGAAGGCTCGACCATCGACACGGTGCTGGTAAACCGTCTCGATGGGGAGTTCGCCGGACCGGTGAAGGTCATGGTGACGAACCCCGTCTACAGCCAGGACCGACAGCACATGCTCATCGCCGAGGGAACGTTCATCCTCGGCGACGTGCAGAAGGTCGGCGGACTCGGCCAGAAGCGCCTCGCCGTCACCTTCCATCGGTTGCTGATGCCAGATGGCTACTCAGTCGATCTCGACCAGTTCCATGGTCTCGATCAGGCCGGGGCCACTGGGATCAAGGACAAGGTCAACAACCACTATGTCGAGATCTTCGGCGCGTCGATTGCGCTTGGCGTGATCGCTGGTGCTGCAGAAGCCACCAACGCGAATCAGGGCTACAACGAGTCCGGCTCGGAAGCCTACAAAGCCGGAATATCTTCGAGCCTGTCGCAGTCAGGCTCGAACGTTCTCGATCGATTCATTAACATCCCGCCCACCATCACCATCCGCGAGGGGCACCGGATCAAGGTCTACATCACGCAGGACATGCTTCTGCCTGGTTACGAAAACCACGACATGCCGGAGGTGTTCTGATGCGCCCCGCGCTTCTCTCACTCTTCGGCTGCCTGCTCGTGCTTGGCTGCGCCTCGCCCTCACAGCCCAGCAAGCCTTCGCCCTGCGGCGTTCGGATGCATTCCTCCACTCCCTGTTCGCAGGGATGCGGATGTAGGCGACACAACCATCCGCGGCGTCCGACTCCGCTACCTCAACCAGTCTTTCCGCCCAACGCCACGGTGTAGTCCCTTCGCAAAACAAAGGAGCCTTCCATGAAGTCCAGCGTATTCGCTTTTGTCTCTGTCCTTTCCTCCCTATGCGCGCCGATGGCGCATGCACAGTTCGGCTCAGGCATCGTCTATGACCCAACGCAGTCGGCGCATGCCATCCAGCAGATCGAGCAGGGATCACAGCTCTACACGACCGCTGTTGCCACCCGCAACCAGATCGTCACCATGTACAACCTCGCCCACCAGATGGCGCAGATGCCGCAGAACCTTGAGGCGCGGTATAAGGCCGACTGGTCGCAGTGGACTAGCCTTCAGTCGACGCCCAACACCTACGGCAATACTTCCGCTCTCCTGAACGCGCTCAACTACGGCGCTCTTGTGAATGCGCAGCAGGGATACAACAGCGCCTACGTCCAGTACCAAAGCTATCCCGCTGGCGCTTACTCGTCGCTCGATGCGCGTACCCAGGCCACGGTCGCCAACCAGTATGCGACATCGGAGATGGCTCAGACCACGACGACAAATACTCTCGCCACGCTCGGAACCATCCGATCCGATTCTCAGACGTTCGCACAGAAGCTCTCCAACCTCGAATCCGACACGTTCTCGACAGATCCTTCGCAGCAGACCGAAAACGCTCTGCTCGGCAAAATCAACTCCGCTACGCTACTCCAAATCCACTCTCAGCAGGACACCAACCAGTTGCTCGCCGCTTCCGTGCAGCAGCAGTTGATGGCGCAGAAGCAGCATATCGACACCCAGAACCGCGCCATCAACAATGCCATCTACTTCCAGCAAAACTTCCCCAACGTCATGCAGCAGACCACCGGCGGCATGAGCCAGGCCATTCAGGCCATCTCTCTCAGCCCCAGCGGGAGGTAACCCATGGGACAGAACTATCTCACCTTCCTATCTCAGGCGATCAACGATTTGTTGAGCGCCCACAGCGCCGCGTTGCAGGCCACCGGAATCGATATCTTCCGTGGCCTCGCGACCATCCTGCTCGTCTGGTTCGGCGTGAAGGCCGCCCTGTCCGCTTCGCAGGGGCACGGCGGCTTCCACTTCGCCAAGTTTGCCGACCTCATCCTGACCATCGCGCTCGGCCTAGGGATGCTCACGTACTATTCGACGCCGATCCCCGGCACCAGCTACAGCTTCTCCGACCTCATCACCAAGGAAGCGATCCAGATTTCGGCGCAGATCCAGACGGACAACGCCCAGGCCATCGTCGATTCCGTCACCTCGGCCGAGCAGCAGCTCGGCACGCCGCCCGGACTTTTCAGCCCGCAGGAGGACCTGACGTGGCTCATTGCCCAGATTGCGCTGTCGATCATGCAGGCGTTCGTCTTTGCCGTGATTGCTTATGGCTACGTTGCTACGGCCGTGTGTGTTCTCGTAGGTCCGGTCTTCATCCCGTGGTTCATCGTGCCCAAGATGGACTGGCTCTTCTGGGGTTGGCTGAAGGCCTTCATCGGATTCAGCTTCTATCAGGTCGTTGCTTCGGCCTTCATCTTCGTCTTCTCGAAGGTTGTCATCGGCATGTTCCAGGTCATCGGCACGCTGAGCCTCGCGAACATTGTGACACTGCTACCCGCGCTGCTCACGCTCGCCTTCGTTTGCGTCTACGGACTTCACAAAATACCCGAACTCACCGCATCGATCCTCGGCGGCCGTGCCGGCACATGGGTCGATTTGAACAAGGACTGATCCCTATGGCAAAGACTACTTATTCCACCACCGAAGCAGGGCACAGGTTTCTTGAGTTGTACGCCGAGCCCGTCGTCACCAACAGCTATCTCAAGGTTGCACTGCTCGTGCTTTCCCTTGTCACGCTCGGCAGCCTGACGCTCTTGTATCGAGCGCAGACTGCGGCTGCACGGCTGAAGCCGCTCGTCATCTCGATCACGGACATCGGACGTGGGCAGGTTGTGAACTATGCCGACTTCTCCAAGGTCCCGGTCGAGCGCGTCAGCAAGTATTACCTGGCACGCTGGGCGCACCTCTACTACGGACGCAATCACGCTACGTTGCAGCGCGATTTCTCCGAGTCGCTCAACTTCTTTTCGAACGAGTTGCAGTCCGCCACGCTGGCCCGCGTAAACAAAGCCAAGACGCTTGAAACTTTTCTCCTCGACCCCAGCGCTCCCAACGTAGACATCGAGATTAAGGCCGTCGTGCTGGACGATACGCGACAAGCTCCGTATCGAGCTCATATCGAGTTCGAAAAGGTCATGTATTCTCCCGGCGATCAGCAGGAGCAAAGCCGCGAACGCTGGACCGCGAACGTCATCTACAGCTTCCGCGATGAAGTGCCGAACGCCATGCTCCTCACCAATCCGCTCGGCGTCGTCATCAGTTACGTCCACGAAGACCAGGCGTTTGGGAGCTGATGATGCGACCTAGAAAACCCATTCTGCTCTACTGCGCTGACCCGGAGATGTTGTCCTCGATCGCATTCGCGCTGCGCCTCGGTCCCTACCGCGTCACCGCGGTAGACAATGGCATCGAAGCATCGCTGCTCGCGCATGACCGTTGCGCACCCTTCCGCGCTGCAGTCCTCGTCCATGCCCGGCAAGGCGATCTGGCCGGACGTCTGATCTACCGCATTCTCGAATGCGCTTCCCCTGTTCCGCTGCTGCTGGTCGACCGCGCAGGTGACCTTGCACCCGTCCGCTACGCGGACATTGTGCTCTACGGTCGCAACACCACGATGGCCCACATTCTCGACGCGCTACGGTTGCTTTGCCATCGCGATCGCGGAGCGCGTTCCCTCGCTGGTCACGGGAGCGCTGCTTGAGCAACCTAGTCTCCATCGGCGGGTTGCGATGAGATACCTCTCCGTCTGCTCGGGCATCGAGGCCGTGTCGGTTGCGTGGCAACCTCTTGGCTGGCAACCTGCCATGTTCGCCGAGATCGACCCGTTCTGCTGCTGGCTCTTACGCTCGCGCTATCGCGCATCGCGCCCTGTGTTCATGCCCAGCCCGCATGACGCGCCAGACAGGAAAGATGCCAAACGCCGCGCGGCAGCCATTCGCAACATCGTTGCTCTGCCTGCCGACGGCGCGGTGATCAATGCGGGCGACTTCACAAAGATAGGAAAAGACGATGTGGGAGCAATCGACCTTCTGGCCGGAGGAACACCTTGCCAGTCTTTCTCCATTGCCGGTCAACGAGCGGGACTGGATGACCCGCGTGGCAACCTCACCATCGAATTTGCTCGACTTGCTGATCGCCTCCGGCCCACTTGGCTGGTGTGGGAGAACGTTCCCGGTGTCCTGTCCATCGATGGAGGACGGACGTTTGGAACCTTCCTCGGAATGCTGGTCCAGTGCGGGTATGGGATCGCCTACCGGGTTCTTGACGCTCAACATTTCGGAGTACCCCAGAGACGGCGCCGCGTCTTCGTTGTCGGACATTCTGGAGGATGGCGAGGTCCCGCAGCGATACTACTTGAGTT
>Ga0224527_1000433_pt1 | contig 28092 bp, 24 predicted proteins | sample CBST0metaG_FD_179882 | JGI IMG/M metagenome (GOLD analysis project Ga0224527, IMG submission 179882) | Peat soil microbial communities from Stordalen Mire, Sweden - C.B.S.T0 | ecosystem: Environmental > Terrestrial > Soil > Wetlands > Peat | place: Sweden: Norrbotten County, Stordalen Mire... | reverse complement strand
CCCCTGCACCTGCGCAACGCCCCCACCCGCCTGATGAAAGAGCTGGACTATGGCAAGGGTTACCGCTACGCCCACGACGAAGAAGGCAAAGTGGCCGACATGGACTGCCTTCCCGACTCCCTCAAGGGCCGCAGCTACTACCAGCCCACCCAGGAAGGTCGCGAGCGCCTCCTCGCCCAGCGCATGGAAGAAATTCGCCGCATCAAAGCCGGCAAGCACGGCAGGGTATAGACACCGCACAGATATCTTAACTTACATAACTTGCTTGTCATCCTGAGCGGAAGCGAAGGATCTGCAGTTGCTTCTTTATTTCACCATTACAATCCATATGTACTCCATCCGTACGCGAGAAGGAAGGTGCAGGGACGATCCACCCGATCACAATTTACCCGGTCTAGCCTGAAGTTGGAGTATTAGAATCGGGTGATGGCACCCGTAACTGCAAATGCCGCGATCTCTTTTAGGGAATTTCTCGAACGCGTGCCTCCAGGAACTTTCTCGGTCGTAAGCGATCTGGGTGGCGAAAAAGTCTATCAACCGGCCGGAAATTATTTGGCTCCATTGGCCATGCCCGAGATCACCCTGCACTGTGGCACTGAAGACACCTGCGGGGGAAACCGCCTCTTCAAGACAAACGCCTCTTTGATGTTCGGAAAGAATGCGCAAAAACTTGTTTTCGTGACATACGTATGCAAGAACTGTTCCAAGGTCGAGAAAACTTTTGCTCTTTGGATCATGGTCGGGGAAGATCTGAAGTCCGGTTGTGCAATGAAATACGGTGAACATCCCTCCTTTGGCCCACCAACTCCCGCTCGAGTCATTTCCCTTATCGGACCGCAGAAAGACCTCTTTCTGAAGGGCAGACGCGCAGAGAATCAAGGAATGGGCATCGCTGCCTTCGCCTATTATCGTCGGGTCATAGAAGACCAGAAGAACCGCATCTTCGACGAAATCATAAAGGTTTGCAATCGTCTATCAGCCGGCCAGGGGATTATCGATGAACTGGTGAAAGCGAAAGACGAGACGCAGTTCAGCAAAGCGGTAGATACTGTGAAGCTTGCCATACCTCAAGCATTGTTTATTAACGGGCACAATCCACTTACGCTCCTACATTCCGCGTTGAGCGAAGGGCTTCATGCACAGACAGATGAAGAGTGTCTGGAAATTGCTACAAGCATCCGTATCGTGATGGCCGATCTTGCTGAGCGGATGGGGCAGGCACTCAAGGACGAAGCAGAGTTGAGCACTGCGGTTTCACGGTTACTTCATAAAAAGGCTGAAGCAGCTAAGCCAGCGGTCGCCGCGACAGTGTCGAACACGCCTCACGCAATTGGCAAGTAGTCTGCGAAAATCCGCGCGATCAGGCTACCCAATCTTCAAGAAGCCGTGGTAATCTCTCCTCGCGCGGGCCCTGAAGACCGCCCGCGGATTCCCCCCGATCAAATCCCCCGGAGGTCCACCATGAGCTTTACCCCAACCTTCACCCCGCACATTGTGGTCAGCAACGCCGCCGCCGCCATCGACTTTTACAAGGCAGCCTTTGGAGCGGTGGAGACCAGCCGCCACGTAGCGCCCAACAGCAACAAAATCATGCACGCCAGCCTGAACATCAACGGCGGCGTCCTGATGATGAACGACGACTTTTCCGATTCCGCGGGCGGCACGCGCCAGACGCCCGAGGCGCTGGGAGGCTGTCCGGTCACCTTCCATCTGGACGTCCCGGACGCCGACGCCGCCTGGGCCAAAGCTGTCTCCGCTGGCGCCATCGTGAAAATGCCCCTGGCCAACCAGTTCTGGGGCGCGCGGTACGGAATGTTGACCGACCCCTTCGGCTTCAACTGGTCCATCGCCCAGACCATCGCCACGCCCACTCCGGCCGAAATCGAGGAAGGCGCTAAGGCGGCCTTTGCGCATTGAAGCGCACCAACCTGGCGGGGCGGGAGCGTCTTCGCGCCTGGCTCCGCCTGATCTCAATCCGAATACTTCACCGACATAGCTTCAAAAAAAAAGAGATGAATTGCTGTTCCCTTGCGCAGAATAATGCTCAGTGAGAGGATGATGTTCTCAGGGGAAGAATTCTTTGGCGGTCGACGCCGGGCAAAAAGCCGGCTGAAATCGTCCGTACCCCACCCCCCCTATCGTTTTTCGACTCTTTTTCAGGCTAGCACTCTAACCAAGTTGCAATTAATCAATAACTTACAAAAACGTTCTGTTAATTAAAAAGTAAACAGAACTGGCCACTTTTGGCCTCTTTTTAGTCGCTTTTGTGCCTTTTTTGAGTGATAATGCCACAAGTCAGCGCCAAAAAATCCCGTACTTGACAACCGGAGGCGCTTTCGAACGGGAACCATTTAGCCTCGGGGTCTAGCTATCCTGGTTCTGCTCTAGTGCTTTTGCGCCGCAGGCAACTTCTCCAACGCATCCGTGACAACTCCAGGCGTCAGCACTTCCGGAAGGAGCCGTGGGCTCTTTTCGCCCGGAACATAGAGCGCATAGGCAGGAACGCCGCTCCGTCCCAGCGCGGTCAGCGCCTGGGTAATGGCCTCGTCGTGGCGCGTCCAGTCGGCCTTCATCAGAACCACATTCCGGGCCTGGAAAGCCTGTTCCACCGCGGGCTGCCCCAGCGCCACCCGCTCGTTCACCTGGCAGCTCAGGCACCACTTCGCGGTGAAGTCCACAAACACCGGCTGTCCGGCCGCCAGCGAACGGCTCACCGCCGCCTCCGACCAAGGCTGCCAGAGCCCAGTCGCCTCTGCGGGAGCCTGTGTCTCCGAGGCAACAGCCAGTTTCCCCGGAGCCAGAACCGAGAGGGCCACAACGCCCAGCAGGATCAGCCCCGCAACCGTAGTAGCCCATCGTTTCGCCGGCCACCGACCCAGAAACCATCCGGCAATCGCCAGCAGCAAAAGGCCGCTCAGCAGCGAAACCAGCAGGCCCGCCCCGTACGCGTTCGCCAGCACCCACGCCAGCCAGATCACGGTGGCAAAAATCGGCGCCGACACCGCCTGCCGCAGCACTTCCATCCACACACCCGGCCGGGGCAGAATGCGCGTCCACGCCGGTTGCAGGGTCAGCGCCACGTAGGGCGCGGCCAACCCCAGCGCCAGCGCCGTAAACACGGCAAAGGTCACCGCCGCCGACTGCGCCAATGCATAGCCGATCGCCGCGCCCATGAACGGCGCCGTGCACGGCGTCGCCACCACCACCGCCAGCACTCCGGTAAAGAAGCTGCCTGTATAGCCCTGTTTCGCCGCTAGCGAACCGCCCGCGCTGGTCAGTGTCAACCCAATCTCGAACTGCCCCGCCAGCGAAAGCCCCAGGAAGAACAGCAGCCCCGCCATCAGCGAAAGAAACACCGGCGACTGGAACTGGAATCCCCAGCCCAGCGTCGCTCCGGCTGCCCTCAACCCCAGCAGCAATGCCACCAGCGCCCAGAACGAAACCAGAATTCCCGCGGCGTAAACCAGTCCATGCGCGCGCAGCTTGTGGCGCTCCTCGTTGCCGGAGTTCACCAGCGCCAGCCCCTTCAAGAACAGCACCGGAAAGACGCAGGGCATCAGGTTCAGGATCAGCCCGCCCAAAAACGCCAGTCCGGAGATGCGCAGCACCTCCACCCCGGAGGCCCGATCCGCCTGGCCGCCTGCGCTTTGCCCTGCCGCCGCGGAACTTGCCGGAGCAGCAGCCTCGTTCTGCCCGGCCGAAGCCTTAGCCCCGGCATTGCCGGCAGCAGAATCAACCGGTGTCTGCGCCCCTGAAGCTGGCTTCCCGGCGTCATTTTCGGCCGTCGTGCCGGTTGCCGCCACCAACCCCGGCAGCGCCACAATCTCGAACGCTCTTCCCCCGGAAAGCTCCAGTACTCCCCGCAACTGCTTCGGGCTCTCCTTCAGACTCGCGTCCTTCTTCAGATCGAGCGTCAGCCCCTTGGCTGTGGCTGTGAGCTTCTGCGGCGAAGGATTGTCCAGAATGTCCTGATCCGCAGGAAAAAACGTCCCTTCAGGCTCTTTCCGGCCTGTTTCGACCGTCAGCCGGAGCCCATCTTTCGCGGGCTGAAAGCCCATCTTGAAGCTCGCAGGCGGAAGTTTGGGAATCCGTGCAACAAATTTGCTAAAAAGCGCGGAATCAGCGCCGGACGCTCCCGCCTTGCCTGCCTGGTCCAGAACCGCCCGGCTCACCTCGAGCTCGGCCTTACCGGGAATGCACCTCTCGCTGCAAACCAGCCAATCCACCTTGGCGTCCAGCACGGCCGACCCGGTCTTCGCCGTTTGCGCCACATTCAGCGTCAGCGGAAACAGCACCTCGTCCTCGTAGCCAAAATCCATCAACGGCCCCAGCGGAAGCCGCTTGGGCGCGGGAAACTGCAATCCTCCGGCCGTTACGCCCTCAGGCAGCGTCCAGCGAATGTGCGGCGGCAGCCCGGCATCGCCCGGATTCTTCCAGTAAACGTGCCACCCCGGCTCCAGCTTGAAGTAGAGTCCCGCCTCGGCCTGCGCACCCCGGCCCAGCGCCTGGGGAAGAACCAGCAGCTCCACCCGCACGTGCGGCGCATCGGCCGCGCTCGAAACAGCCCGTGCCGGCAGACTGGCGGCAAGCAGCAACGGTACAACGAAAATCAATCGGAAAAGACGCATGGCGGGGAAACTCTGACTCCTCAACAGTTGGACTCAGTCTACCGGACAAGGGACTCAAACCATCCCAGCCTCATTGCGCGGCCTGCAAATCCGCCCACGCCGCATGTTGCCGGTAAATGCAGTCGTTCTGGACGCACTTCACCCCGGCGGCCCGCGCTCGCGCTACAGCCTCGTCGTGCATCACCCCGTCCTGCAGCCAAAGATACGGAATGCCGAGACGAATCACATCGTCCACAATCGCCGGCACGTGCTCCGAGGCGCGGAAGACATCCACCAGGTCGATGCCGGCTCCGGTTTCGGCGCGCGCCGCCGCTTGCGCAGCATCGAGGTCGGCGTAGCACTTCATTCCCTGCACCTCGCTGAGCGCGGGGTTGACTGGCAGCACGCGGTAGCCATGGCTGGCCAGGTAGTCGCCAATCCTGTAGCTGGCGCGCGACGGCTTGTCGCTCATGCCCACCACGGCAATCGTCTTCACCGTGCGCAGCATCTCGTCGATCACTTGAGATTCGGCCATTCTTCTTCTCCGGCAAGCGTCCATCGCATGGTTCGCGCCCCTAAACGAACGCGGCCCCACCAATTGGGTGGGGCCGCGTTGCTCTAAAAAACCGCCTTTACTTGATCTTGATGAAGATCGTGGCGAAGGTGAACAGGGTGAGGGACTCGATAAACGCCAGGCCCAGAATCAGCAGAAGCTGAATGCTGGCCGTCGCGCCTGGGTTGCGGGCAACCGACTCGGTGGCCGAAGCAACCGCTTTGCCCTGGCCAAGGCCGCAAAGACCGGCCGCCAGTGCGATACCCAGGCCGATGCCGATGGGCGCCAGGTCGACGACGGCAGAGCCGCCCTCAGCAAACGCCGGAACAGCAAAGCAAAGGACCGCCAGAACCATAAGAACCGATTGAAGCTTGCGCATATTTCTCTCCAGCTTCCCTTGGATTGGCTGCCAGTGGGTGGTTGAGGCTCACCGTGCTGGCCCCCTCACGCTTGCAGCCTTCCGTTGGTCCGAGGCGGAAGCTCTCCCCGGCGGAATCTCTTTCCCTCGCTCAAGACCTGAAGCAAGGGCTCGACAACAAAAAACTCTAGTGCTCGTGCACCACGGCCTGGCCCAGGTAAATGGCGGCCAGCAGCGCAAACACCATGGCCTGAATCACCGAAACCGCCAGGTGAAGACCCAGGAAAGCCGACGGCAAAATGATCGGGATTAGCGAGAAGAAGACCAGCGTCACCAGATCGCCCGCGAACATGTTGGCCCAGAGACGGATGGTGAGCGACATCATGCGCGCGCAGTGGGAGATGATCTCAATGGGGAAAAGCAGCCACGAAATCCACCAGATCGGTCCGGCAAATTCCTTGAGGTACCCGAACGGCCCATGCACGCGAATGCCGTGGAAGTTGTAGTAGATGAAGACTGTAACCGCCAGGCCCAGCGGCACCACCGGCGACATGGTGGGCGCCTCGATCCCCGGAATCAGTCCCAACAGGTTGCACGTCAGCACAAACAGGAAAATGCAGGTCACAAACGCCTGAAAGCGCTCATACCCGTGCCCTATAATCGACTCCGCCTGCCCGCCGACCAGTTCGTGGAGCATTTCGGCGACCTGTTGCGACGTTCCCGGCCGTTCCACCGAAAGGCTCACCCGCACCAGTGCGAAAAAGGCGATGAAACACAGCACTACGGCCAGCTCCAGCGCAAAAGTGTTGTCGATGGGGGCAGCCGGATGGGCGGGATGCACGCCGACCACCTGTAGAAGCGCATCTACGGGGCCGGCAAAAAGGCTGTTCAGCAACTTGGTAAAGGCCAGCGATTCCTGCATGAGGGCAAATATCTTTCTGTTTCCAGGCGATGTTCACTGTCGCTGCTTGGCTACTCGCGCAACAGCCGGAGCGCTTCCCACGTCAGTGTCACGACCGCAAGACTCAGGCCGCAAACCAGAGCAATACCCGATCCCCGGAAACACTTCAGGCTACCATAAATGGCCGCCCCGAAAAAGCACAGCCGCAGCAGGAAGAACGTGATCACCAGAAAGGCGCTCTGGGAACTCTTTTGCTTCCGTATACGGTCGTTGATCAGCTTGACCAGCCGCTGCCATTCCATGATGCTGGCAGCCGAGATCAGCGTGCCCGTCATCAGCATCGCCCCATTGCGCCAGCCGCTGGCAATGGTCAGTATGACTGAGGCCAGCAGCCCCAGCAGAACGGTATAGCGGATAGCCCGTTTGAGTAGTGATTGGAGGTCTTCGTCGGTCAGGTTGGCAAGAGAAGGTGTCGCTTCGGTCATGGTTTCTTTTCAGTGTCTTCAGATTCATCTTCGGGCTCGGTCTCGACGGTCTTTGTGGTCACCACCAGCCGAACCACATACACCAGCCCGGAGACACCGCCAAAGATGATGCCCGCCGTGGGCATCCACGCCTGGTGCAGCACGCTGCCCAGCCAGAAGCCCAGCAGCCAGCCGATAAATGCCGCGCAAGGCAGCAGTATGGCAATCTGCATCATCTTTTCCGCTTCCACCAGCGTCTTCATCCCGCTGGGATACACCTTGTTCGGCTTGGCTTTCGGATTGGGGCGGATAAAGGGCATCGGAGTCTCCTCCCCAGCATACAGCCGAAACCGGCAAGCGGGTATACTTCCCTTTGGGCTCTCGCCCATTCAGTGGAAGGAAAACACCGTGTTTGATTCGGAATTTGAGCGCAATCTTTTTGACTTGCGCAAGACAAAGCTCGAAGAAATCGTGAAACTCGGCCAGCCGGCTTATCCCAACCAGTTCCCCACCACGCACACGGTTCCCCAGGTGCGCGCCAAGTGGGGCGAAACGACAGCCGAGGCTCTTGAGGCTCCCCGCGTGACCGTGGCAGTCGCCGGCCGCATCATGGCCATTCGCGCCCAGGGCAAGGCCGGCTTTGCCACCCTGCAGCAGGATGGCCAGCGCCTCCAGATCTACGCCCGCCTCGACGCCGTCGGCGAACAGGGCTTCGCGCTCTACAAGCTGCTCGACATGGGCGACCACATCGGCGTCACCGGCTACCTTTTCCGCACCCGCACCGGCGAGTTGACCATCCACGTCGAGCGCATCACCTTCCTCTCCAAGGCCATGCTCGCCCTTCCGGAGAAGTTTCACGGCCTGGCCGACGTCGAACTGCGCTATCGCCAGCGCTACGTGGATCTCTTCACCAACCTCGACAGCCGCGAAGTCTTCGTCAAGCGCGCCAAGGCGCTGAAGGCGCTGCGTCGCTTCTTCGACGAGCGCGGTTATCTCGAAGTCGAAACGCCCATGATGCAGCAGATCGCCGGCGGAGCGGCCGCGCGCCCCTTCAAGACCCACCACAACGCCCTCGATCAGGACCTCTTCCTGCGCATCGCTCCGGAACTCTATCTGAAGCGGCTGGTGGTCGGCGGCCTCGACCGCGTCTACGAGATCAACCGCAACTTCCGCAACGAGGGCGTCAGCACCCAGCACAATCCCGAGTTCACCATGCTCGAGTTCTATCAGGCCTACGCCAACTATCAAGACCTGATGCAGATCACCGAGGAGATGATCGAGTTTGTGGCCCGCGAAGTGAACGGCACTACTATCACCCACTTCAACGGCGTGGAGATCGACCTCGCCAAGTGGACCCGCTTCTCCATGCGCGAAGCCATCGTCGAGTACTGGCCGCAGGAAGCAGGAGCCAAGCCGGCCATGACCGCCTTCGAGTCCGTGGATGTGCTCAAGGCCCGGCTGGAAGCGGCAATGAGTTCGCTGGAAGCCGCGCTGAAATCGGATGAGTTGAGCGCAAAATCGGAAGACGGCTCTCTGCCGCAACGCGCTGCCGAGTTGAAAACCATGCTCGGCGCCATCACTGCCGTCACCTTCGACCTCAGGAAGGGCGCGCCGCTCGGCAAGCTGGTCTACAACCTCTTCGAGGCGGTAGTCGAACCGTTCCTGATCCAGCCCACCATCATCTACGACTACCCGACCATCGTTTCGCCACTCTCGAAGCAAAAGCCCGATGATCCCGATCACGTCGAGCGCTTCGAGTTCTTCTGCGGCGGCTTCGAACTGGGCAACGCCTTCAGCGAGCTGAACGACCCGGTCGAGCAGCACAAGCGCTTTGAGCAGCAGCTCCTGGAGCGCGACCGCGGCGACGACGAAGCCCACCAGATGGACGAGGACTACGTGCGCGCCCTGGCCTACGGCCTGCCTCCCACCGGCGGCGAAGGCATGGGCATCGACCGCCTCATCATGCTGCTCACCGGCTCCCGCTCCATTCGCGACGTCATCCTTTTCCCGCTGATGAGAAACAGGGAACAGGGATCGGCGGTCAGCGGTCAGGCAGTCGAAACCAGCGATCCGACAACAGAAAAGTAAAAAGTGCGGAAGATCGACCCCACACCGGAGCGGCAGAGTGCGTCATTTTGCCGCTCGATTTGGGGCGTTTTTGGCCAAAAACGGCCCGAAAATGGCTAAAAAGGGGCCAAAATCGGGGGCTTCCGGTTACTTGTCAGTTAACTGCGTGTTTTTGTATAGTATTCATTCTTTTAGTCTTACGTGATTTTTGTCGTCGAAAAAGTGATAATATCACATAGGGGGGTGGGGTAAACGACGGTTTTGGCTGGTTTTTTGCTCAAAATCGACCCCCTTTCCGGAGCAAGGACGGGCGACGTATGCACGGGCAATCGCATAAAGGTGGTTCAGAAATGACTCAGCGCGGCCCTACGGGACGCAAAAAACATGGTCGGAATGCTGTCCCAGGGTTGCGCTGCGCTCCACCCTGGGCTATTTTCTCTTCTTCCCTCCGGGAAGATCGCGGCTGATGCGCTGCTTTCCTGCGGGAAGACAGCGATCCGGCCAGGAGGCATTTCTTCCCGCTAAAGACATCATGCGCTCATGGGGCTTAATTCTACGCAAGGGAAATGGCGATCCATCTGTTTCGGTTTCCGGAGCGAGGACGGGTGAGATTCGCTCTCTGGGAGACGGGCAGAGGGAAGGGATCGGCAGGCACGACGCCGTCCCGATGGGCGCGGAGAACGCGCCGCCCAATTCAGTGGGAAAGCCCTAGTCAATCGGTTTACACTCGATTGCGCGGCGCTTTTCCGCGAGTTTGCAGCGCCCGGGAGTTTCCTATGCAAAGGCTTTCATCCGCTCTTGCCGTTCTGGCCGGAATCGCACTCACTGCGGCCTGCGCCGCGGCGCAGAATTCCAGCCAGCGGCTCGAAATCGACCGCAAGGGCGAGACCATCGTCCTGGAGCCGTATGCGTCCAACATCCTGCGCGTGACGCTGAGCTTGAAACACGAGCCTGCGGTGGCCGCGCCGGGCTACGGATTTGTGGCAGCGCCCGAGGCCAGCGGATGGAGCGCGACGGAGACCGGGAAGGCGCAGGTCTACAGCTCGATCCGGTTGGTGGCTACGGTCGACAAGGATCTGCCTTCCACAGAGCCGCCGGTGCAGACCCAGGTGGACATCGGCAAGTACTTCAACGGCTCGGTTCCGGGCGCGCACATTACGCTGCGCACGCCGGAGGGCAAGACGCTGCTGGAGATGACCGGCTGGTCGCAGGCTGTACCCAACGCCAAGGACGGCACAGCCGACGTCGCGCGTGACCGGCGGCCTGGGGATGCGGAGTTTTACACCGTGGGTGCGACCTTCGCCGCGCCGGACGACGAGCACTACTACGGGCTGGGGCAGAATCACGAGGGATTTCTGGACCATCGCGGCCACGCGGTGCGCTGCTGGAACGACTATCTGGCCACCGCGGCGCCGAGTACGTGCGTGCCGTTTCTGGTGACCAACAAGGGCTACGGCCTGGTGTGGGACAACCCGTCGAAGACCACCATCGAGCCGGGCTTCAACGAGCAAACGCGGTGGACGTCGCAGGTGGGCGACCGGGTTTCGTTTTTTGTGATCGCCGGGGAGACGGCGGACGAGATTTATGCGGGCTACCGGCTGCTGACCGGGCCCACGCCGATGCTGCCCAAGGCGGCCTACGGCTACATCCAGTGCAAACAGCGCTATGCGAGCCAGAAGGAAGTGCTGGACGTGGCCCAGGGCTACCGCGACCGCCATCTGCCGGCCGACGTGATGGTGGTGGACTGGTTTTATTACACAAAAATGGGCCAGATGGACCTGGACCCCAAGTTCTGGCCCGATCCGGCGGCGATGAACAAGAAGCTGCACGAGATGGGCTTCGAGACCATGATCAGCGTGTGGCCGCGGTTTGTGCCCGAGGACCGCTACTATGCCGAACTGAAGCAGAAGGGCTGGCTGATCGCGAAGGCCGATGGCACGCCCATTGACGGGCTGCCCTACGACCGCGCGGGGTCGGACATCGACACGACCAACCCCGAGGCGGCCGAGTGGTACTGGAAGACCATCCACCAGAACATTCTGAGCCTGGGCTTTGACTCGCTGTGGGCCGACGAGACCGAGCCCGACCTGCCGCCGAACGGGGCGTACTTCCATGTGGGGCCGGGAACGCAGTTTTTCAATGTGTATCCGTTCTTCCACACCAAGGCTTTGTATGACGGCTTCCGCAAGGACGAGCCGGGGAAGCGGGCGCTGATTCTGTCGCGCGACGCCTACCTGGGAGCGCAGAGGAACGGGGCGATTTTCTGGTCTTCGGACATTTATCCGACCTGGGACACGCTGAAGCGGCAGGTTCCCACGGGGCTGGATTTCGCGGCTTCGGGAATCACCTACTGGTCGAACGACACGGGCGGCTGGCAGTACCTGCCCAGCGAACACCACCCTGCACACACGCCGTTGCTGGACCCGTCGGACGCGCGGGCGAACGTGGGCGGCTACGACGATTACCCGGAGCTTTACACGCGCTGGTTTCAGTACGCGAGCTTCCTGCCCATCTTCCGCGCGCATGGCAGCCGCCCGGCCAACGAGGTGTGGAGCTACGGCAAGCAGGCGGAGCCGATTCTGGAGAAGTATCTGCGGCTGCGCTACCAGTTGATGCCGTATATCTACTCGCTGGGCTACAAGACCTGGCTGACGGGAGCGCCTTTTATGCGCGCTCTGCCGCTGGATTTTCCCAATGACCCGAAGGTGGCCGACCTGGGCGACGAGTACATGTTCGGACCGGCGTTCCTGGTGGCGCCGGTGACGGAACAGGGAGCGACCAGCCGGCAGGTGTATTTGCCGGCGGGGAGCGACTGGTACAACTTCTGGACGAACGAGCGGATCAAGGGCGGGCAGACGGTGACGGCTGCCGCGCCGATCGACACGCTTCCGCTGTTTGTGCGGGCCGGGTCGATTGTTCCCCTGGGCGCGGAGGTCGAGAGCACGCACCAGCAGCAGGCGATTGCCAAGGTGCGGGTCTATCCGGGAGCGGACGCGAGCTTTACGCTTTTTACGGACGACGGCAAGACCTACGCCTACGAGAAGGGCGCGGGCCGGGTCACCAGGCTGCACTGGGACGAGGCCGGACAGAAGTTGAGTCGCGAGGGAGAGCCGGCGTGGAATGGGCCGGACAGCGCGGTGGTGGAAATCGCCGGACATTGAGCGCTGGCGGATTGATACCCCTCCGGGCTTCTGGTGCGTCTAAGGGCTATCCACGGTAACAAGGTGTGAAAGCGGGCGGGCGGGCCGTGGGATGCTCTCGACCCGGTCCCCTGATTTACAATCACGGGGTACGCAGGAAAGAACTGAATGAGGCTTTTTCGGATGAATGTAGGCCAGGCGCGCGTGCGGTTGGTTTGGGCGGGCGCGGCAATTGCTGTCGCTGCCTTGGTTGCCGGTTGCGGCAGCGAATACCGGCCGGTGATCACACCTATCAACCCCAGCGGACCCGCCTCGCAGCCGCAGTCGTATGCGGCGGTGGTATCGGCTCCTTCCCCGACAACCCCCGGCATTGCCACAATCATCGACTATGCGGGCGACACGGTGTTGGCCACGGCTCCCCTCGGCCCTGGTCCGTTGACCTTTTCCATGGACCAACTGGGGGCAACCGGCTACACCATCAATAGCGACGGTACCCTGACCAACTTCCCGGTTTCAAGCTCCCTGCAGGCCAAGTACGTGAACTACACCACGCTGGCGACCACGGCGCAGCCGGTGAATCTGTTTACGCCAGTGTCCACTTTGTGGGCTGCCGACCTGGATGGCAATGCGGCAGATGTATTTACCGGAAGCCCGCAGACGTTTCTGCGTTCGATTCCTGTGGCGCCCTTGCCGATCTCCATTATGGGCCCGGGCTCGGGTGGTCAGCGCTACTTCTCCATCAGCCAGAACTTTGCCGATTCCACCGGCGTGGCGTGCAATACCGCGCCCCACTCGGTGACCCAGAACGGCGAAGCGGACACGCTCGAGGTGGCCAGCTACACGGTTTCAGGACGCATTCCAGTGGGCGTCTGCCCGGTTTATTCGGTGATCAGCGGCGACACGAGACGATTCTTCGTGCTTAACCGCGGCAGCGATACGATCACGGTGATCAATAGCGCGAACGACACGCTGAACGCCTGCACGCCGTTCCAGAACCAGAACGGCCGGACGGTGACCTGCCATCCGACATTGCCGCTCTCGACCAGCGCCATGACGGCAACGGGGATTACTCCGCCCAATTGCAATCTGGCTGCCGACCCCACTTGCGGCGGTATGACGCAAACCGCGGGACCGGTTCAAGCCGAGTTCAATGCAGTCACGAGCCAGTTGGTTGTGACCAATTATGACGGCGGCACGGTGAGCATTATCGACGTGAGCCTGGACCAGTACGGCAACGACAGCTCGACCTTCGGGACCACCTACACGGTACCGGTGGGGCAGACAGCGGGCGTGGCGCCCTACCCGGCCAGCGTGACCGTGCTCAACGACGGCAGCCGCGCCTATACCGCCAATCAGGCGGATGGGACCGTGGCGATCGTGAATCTGTCGAGCCACACGGTTGAGAAATGGCTGAATGTGGTGGGCCATCCACGCACCGTAGTTTCCACGCAGAATTCCCTCTATGGCAAGGTCTATGTCGGCTCGCCGGACAGTGAATTCGTGACCATCCTGCGCACCGATCAGGACATTGTGGACACCACGGTACTGGTGGAGGGCCATGTGGTGGATGTGCGCGTGAACACCCAGACCGGCACCCAGGGGAACACCAACAATGTGAGCCGCAGGCCCGGTTACGGCCAGCCCTGCAATCTGCCCGGCATGGAGAGTTCATCTTTGACTCTTGCAGCTTGCAGGCAGCAACCGTAGCGCTTTTTCCTTCGCTTGCGAAAGAAGCAATCGGGCGGTCCTTCCTCTTACGGGGAAGGGCCGCCTTTTTCTTTTGTGCAAGTGCAATGAAACTTGAGTGATTTGCGGCACAGACCCGCACCGGCCTCGCCGCCAAGCATGGTCCGGGTGCCGTCCTGAAGCGATTGATCCGGCTTGCAGAGCCGTTGAGCCGCGTTTGGGCGGGAATCCATTGCGGGGTTGATGCCGATGACCGAGAGCCGAAAGGGCTTGTTTTTGTCGCGCCGCCAGTTTGTGGCCGCGGGCGCAGCGGGCGGAGCGGCCCTTGCCATCGGCTGCTCCGTGACCAGGCGGGGGAACCGGGAATTTCTGAGCGAGGTCGAGGCGCGCACGCTGGGGGCGATCTGCGACCAGATCGTGCCGGCGGATGGGTTCGCTAGCGCCACGCAAGCCGGGGTACTGGACTACATTGACCGGCAACTGGTGCGGCATTACCGGCGCCATCAGGACGCCTACCGGGAGGGGCTGAAGGATGCCGATGCGCGGAGCCGGAGCCGCTTCGGACGGGCGTTGGCCGAGGCTACTGCCGAGCAGCAGCTTGAAATCGTCAGTGACCTCGAAGGCAAGAGTCACGAGTTTTTCGAGCTGGTGCGCGAGCACACCATGGAGGGCTACTACGGCACGCCGAGGCACGGGGGCAATCGCGACGCGGTGAGCTGGCGGATGCTGGGGCTGAACGAGCCTCCGCTGCTGGGACGTGCGCAATACGACCTGCGAAAGGGGCCGCAATCATGAAGCGTGTGAACGCGGTCATTGTGGGAGCGGGCGCGGCGGGCGGCATCGTCGCCAAGGAACTGGCTACGGCGGGGCTGAGTGTGGTTTTGCTGGAGCGCGGGCAGTGGTACACGGCCAACGACTGCCGCAAGGACGACCTGCGCAACCAGCGGACGACTTTGCTGGGCAATGCATTCGGGCCGGAGGATGAGGGCAATCCGCGGGTCTGGGTGGACCAAAAGGGCGAGGTGCATACCGCGCTGGCCAGCGAAGGAGCTTACCAGAACGACGCCGCCTGTGTGGGCGGTGGAACCCTGAGCTACGGCGCGCAGGCATGGCGCTACCTGCCCCAGGACTTTCGCATGCGCTCGACCTACGGAGCGCCGCAGGGAAGTTCGCTGGAGGACTGGCCCATCGGCTACGACGACCTGGAGCCGTTTTACGAGAAGGCGGAGTACGAGATCGGGGTCAGCGGGGACTATTCCGGGACTCCCTTTCACGGACCGCGGAAGCGCGACCTGCCGATGCCGCCGCTGCCTCCGGGCAAAGAGTTCGAGATTTTGTGGCCGGCGGCCAAGCGGCTGGGGCTCAATCCATTCCACATTCCCATGGCGCGCAACAGCGTGCCTTACAACGGCCGTGGCCCGTGCATGCGCTGCCGCTGGTGCTGCGGCTTCGCGTGCGAAGTGGACGCCAAGAACGGCTCGCAGAACACGGTGATTCCGATTGCGCTGAATACCGGCAACTGCGAGTTGCGCACCGGGTGCATGGTGAAGGAGATTCTGACCGACGAGCGCGGCCGGGCGCGGGGCGTGGCGTACTTTGACGAGCGCGGCCACCTGCAGGAGCAGCTTGCGGACATTGTTGTGGTTTCAGGGTGCGCCACCGAGAGCGCGCGGCTGCTGCTGAACTCGAAGAGCAAGCTGTTTCCCGAGGGTCTGGGCAATCGCAACGACCAGGTGGGACGCAATCTGCAAGGGCATCACTACACGGGCGCGGTGGGCTACTTCGACTTTGAAACCTACGACGACATTGGGCCGGGCGCGACCATCGCCATCAGCGACTACAACCACGGGACTCCCGGATTGAAAGGCGGCGGCATGCTGGCCAACGAATTCATCCGCCTGCCGATTCACATGGTGGACCGGCTGCCGGAGAAGACGCCGCGCTGGGGCCTGGGACACAAGCAGGCGATGCGGGAGTGGCACAAGCGGACCATCGTCATCATGGGGCCGACGCAGCAGATTCCCATGGCGTCGGGGCGGGTGACGCTGGACCCGGTGGTGCGCGACAAGTGGGGATTGCCGGTGGTGCGCATCTCCGGCAACGTGCATCCGCACACCTTCGAGATTGGCGAGGTGCAGGCGCATCGCGCCGAGGCGTGGCTTAAAGAGGCCGGGGCGGTGAGCACGTCGCCGATGGCGTGGAAGCCTGAACTGGTTTCTGCGGGGCAGCATCAGGCCGGCACCTGCCGCATGGGCGATGACCCCAAGGGCTCGGTGGTGAACAAGTTCTGCCAGGTGCACGATGTGGACAATGTCTTCGTGATCGATTCGAGCGTGCATGTGACCAACGGAGGCTTCAATCCGGCGCTGACCATCATGGCGGTTGCCTACTACGCCTCGAACGCATTGGTGCGCAACTGGAAGGGCACGGGATTCCGGTCATGATGAGATTTTTGAAGATTGCGGCAATGACGATTTTGCTAGCGGCTCTGCTGGCGGTAGGCGGCAGCTACGGAGCTACTTACTACTACACGACGCAGCACGGGCAGGGATGCGCGAGTTGCCACGAGATGGGGGCGGTGGTCAGCGCGGTGCATGGCTCGGCGCACCGCAATGTGGGTTGCCTGGAGTGTCACGAAGCGGGGATGGCGACCAAGCTGCGGCACATCCGGGTGCATCTCTTCGGCACGTTGCCGGAGACGATCCAACTGCGCGACGTGGACGTGGTGGCGATGACCACCGACTGCCAGAAGTGCCACCAGAAGGAATACGCCGGCTGGCACGCGGGGCCGCACAGCGCGACCTACAGCCAGATCTTTACCAATCCGACGCAGAACACGAAGCAGCACCTGATGGAAGACTGCCTGCGCTGCCACGGGATGCACTTCAACGGCTCGATCCGGGATCTGGTCCAGCCCATGAACACGAAGGGGCCGTGGCGCCTGGTCCGCAAGGGTATTGGCGACCAGCCGGCGATTCCTTGCCAAGCCTGCCACCAGGTTCACGCGGCGGGCGCGCCGGAAAGCCGGCCGGCCACACGCGTTTCTGTCGCCGGCGCGGCGGTGGACAATTCACTGGCCTTTTTCGACCGCCGGGAGAGGCTGCACTTTGCCGCGGCGTCGCTGGGCATTCCGCAACTGAACGATGGCGCACGCGCGCTGAAGGTGAGCCAGGACCCGCGCCAGGCGGTCTGCTACCAGTGTCATGCGCCGCGCAACCCGGAGGCGGGCACGGCGGCGGCAAAGAACGGCTGGGGACGTCAGGTGGGTTCGGGCGACGACCGCACGCCGATGGGGGTGCATGAAGGGCTGAGCTGCATCTCCTGCCACCAGGGGCACAACCAGAATGCGCGGGCGTCGTGCAAGAGCTGCCATCCGCAGATGTCGCATTGCGGAATCGACGTGGAGAAGATGGACACGAGCTTCGCCAACGCTGGGAGTGCGCACAACATCCATTGGGTCAAGTGCACGGATTGCCACCAGTACGGGATACCGAAGAGCAAAGCAGCTGCGGTTCCCAAGGCAGTGACGGGCGGGAACGGATGAGTGGCTGTGCGGAGCGGACGAATCTTGGGCGAGAACTCAATTTTTTTAGGCAAGAGCGGAACCTGGGACCGATCTGCCCTTTCCTTGCACACATGGGCGGGGTTGAGTACAAGGTAACTGCCGAGTTGGCGGTGACACGCCCGCGATGCACGTTGAGGTCAGCGCTGGCGTATTCCGTCCTGTAGGAATGACAGCAACTCAGGGAAGCTGCCGTCTGACGAACTCGATATAAAAATTCTATGCAAATTCGCTAGCAGCCACATTCAGAACCATTTGTGCGAAAGACCTTTCACTGAGGTAACGTGACCAGCAATCACCATTCCTGACCAAATTTCCAATTGACGCATACCGGTTTGCGGTGCATACTCGTTTGCGAAAGAAAAAGATCTTCTGGATTAGAACGGAGAAGGAGGGCGCATGGATGCGATTCGTGGGTTGCTGCAGCGGCCAATTGATTACTACAACGTCGATGGCATGGGAGAACTGGTCGAAGGCCTGTTACTGACAGGAATGGTAGGGTTTATGTGGCTTCAGTTCCATGTCATGGAGTCACGGGGCGCTCTTGCCGGATTCGTCGGATTCATTGTGCTGGCCTGCATTTGGAGGCTGCTGATGCGAGCCGTTCGCGACGGGAGCAAAGCCATCAAGGCACGCGTGACCTATCCCCAGACTGGGTTTGTCCAATATCGTGCGGTAAAAAAGAGTCGTTGGCCTTCGTACGTCATGATCGCCTTGGTCTGCTCAATCACTTCCTACGGAGGATTCGCGGCGATGGGCAGGCATCTGAACCTTGCTCGAGTGGGCGTGCTCGCCGGTCTGGCCCTTGCCATCGAATACCTACCGAGGGCAAGGTCCGCTGGCTGGAAATGGGCGGTCTGGGCATTTTTAGTCGCGGGGGCAATCGGGGTCGGCATACTTCCGGGTGCTTTTGTGGATGCGGCTGGACAGAACGCCGTAGTGAACAGGCTTCTCCCCGCCAGACTGGTCGGCGCATTTTTGTTGGTTATGCTCTTCGACGGAGTGATCCTTCTGCTTTCGGGCGCGATCAGTTTTGTCCTTTTCGTTGCGCGGACCAGCGCCCTGAAACCGGAGGCGCAATGAAGCCGGAACTGAATGCCATCGCGGAGATCGACCGGATGATTCATGAGCCCGGACGGTTGATGATCGTTGCGCTGCTGTTTGCCGTGGAGAAGGCGGATTTTGTTTATCTGCAGTACGAAACAGGATTGAACAAGGGCAATCTTTCGAGTCATATTGCCAAGCTGGAAGCCGCCGGCTACCTCGCGGTGGAGAAGACGTATCGGGGCAAAGTGCCGCAGACGCTTTTGAGCCTGACCGGCGCGGGACGCGAGGCCTTTATGGAGTACTGGCGCACGCTGAAGGAGTTTTGCGCCAGCACCTCGCCGGAATCCGGTGTTCATGAGGGCAGAGTGGGCCTTTCAACCTTCCGTGACACGCCGTGCGTGGGCCGGGCCTGAAAACCACAAGTTGAGGGTCTTGATCCTACGGAGTCTCTGACGAAGAGAGAAACCAAAGTGCCGGCATTAATAACGGCAGGAATTAGACACAAAGTGATCGCAGAAAGCATGGGGTGGCCGAGGATTACGGTAAGAACTCACGTATCCGCAATCCAGCCGGCATTGTTGCTGTTAATCAGCAACTCCGGTCGTGCGGTCGGCGAGTGTTGAGGAAATCGCAATCGCATCGAAAAAACGCGGCCAACGCGTTCGTCGTCAGCGTCGCGGGAGTGTCATCGCCCACCCGGACAGCATCGCTCCATTTGCAAGTTCTGTCCAGATAGGCGGGTGGCTCAAGGCTGGATTCTTAGAACTGGGAATGCAGAGAGTCTGAATAGGCGGTTTATCCGGGACATTTGAAATTTGGGAACGGTCCGGTTTGGGTTCGCGGTCTCCCTGGTCCACAAACGCGAGGGACCAGGGGCACCCCCCTTCAGTGGCGCGATTCACTTACTTGGGACCTGGGTCACGCACCATCTGAAAGAATGGAGTGGGGGAACTGGTGGTTTCTGAAGCAAAAATGCGCGTGGATCTTCTGTTGGTGGAGCGGGGGCTGGTTCCCAGCCGGGAACGGGCGCGCGCGCTGATTCTGGCGGGCCGAGTGCTGGTCAAAGAGCAAAAAGTGGACAAGGCGGGAACGACTGTTGCCGCGGACGCCCCCGTTCGCCTGCTGGGCGAGGAACAGCCCTACGTGAGCCGCGGCGGATTCAAGCTGGAGGGTGCGCTGAAGCAGTGGCCGATCGCGGTGGAAGGCCGCTTCTGCCTGGATGTGGGCGCGTCGACCGGCGGATTCACCGATTGCCTTCTGCAACACGGAGCGGCGCACGTGACGGCGGTCGATACCGGCTTTGGGCAGATTGCCATGAAGCTGCGCACCGACCCGCGCGTGAGCCTGGTGGAGCGCACCAACGCGCGTTTGCTGGAGCCGGGGTCCCTGGCGAAAGAGGGTGGCCCGGAGCTTACGCTGCTGGTGATGGACGTTTCGTTCATCTCGGCGACGCTGCTGCTGGGGCCGGTTTTTGCCGCCGCGCCGGGAGTTCGGGAGGCCGTGATTCTGGTCAAGCCGCAGTTCGAGGCCGGGCGCGGGCACGTGGGCAAGGGAGGCATCGTCCGGGACCCGGAGGCGCACCAACTGGCCATCGACAAAGTGGCGGATTGCGTGCGGTCGCTGGGCTGGGAGGTGGTGGAGACGGTTCCGTCGCCCATTACAGGGATGGAAGGGAACCGGGAATTTCTGCTGTATGGGCGGCGCGGCGCCTCAGAGCAAGAGGCTGCTCCGAACCCCATCCGTTACACTGAGAGCCGATGAATCACGTTGCGATTGTCTGCAAGCCGCACAAGGAAGAGCTGGCCCAGGTTTTGCCCAAGCTGATCGATTGGCTGCGTGGGCACGGGTATGAGCCGGTGGTGGACCGTGAGGGTGGGCAGTACACGAATGCTGCTCCTGTGGTGGCGCGCGCGGAGATGCCCGGTATGGAGCCGGGTCTGGTGGTGGTTCTGGGCGGCGACGGAACGCTGCTGGGAGTGGCGCGGCTTTTTGCCTCGAACGGTGCGCCGATCCTGAGCGTGAACCTGGGGCACCTGGGATTTTTGACCGAGGTTCGGCTAGCCGATCTCTATTCGACGCTGGAGGGCTGGTGCGCGGGCTGCCACGAGCTGGATGTGCGCGCGATGCTGCACGCGGAAGTCTGGCGTGAGGGCGAAATGCTCTCCGGTTACGAAGCGCTGAACGAGGTGGTGGTTTCAAAGGCCGACATTGCGCGCATGGGCGAATTTGCCGTGGAGCTGGAAGGAAAGAGCGTGGCCAGCTTCCGCGCCGATGGGGTGATTGTTTCCACGCCGACCGGCTCGACGGCCTATACTCTGGCCGCCAATGGACCGATTTTGACGCCCAATGTAGATGCGCTGGTGGTGACGCCCATCTGCCCGCACCTGCTGACGCTCAGGCCCATCGTGGTGCCCGGCAGCGCCTCATTGACGGTGCGGGTGGAGGGCATAGCCAGCCAGGCTCTGCTGACCGTGGACGGGCAAAGAGCGTTGGCGCTTGAGGTGGGCGACGAGATTCGCTGCCGGCGCTCGGCGAACACGGTGAAGCTGATCCGGCTGAGCGAGGGCGGCTTCTTCGAGGCGCTGCGCAGCAAGCTGAGCTGGGGTGAGCGGTAAGGCTGTTCTCGTAGTATCGAGACTGCTTGGATTTGTGGGTTCCCAGGTGCCCAAAAGCGAGGCACCGGGGGCACCCATCTTCTGTGGTTGTACTCGCTTCTCCCGCACTTGAGCCGCCCGCCGGCAGAGACCTACTTGCTGAGTTCGCCGAGGAGCACGTTGGCCTTGGCGGCCAGGGTGTGGGCGCCATCCGCATCGCCGGAGACGAGCGCCGCGCGGGCCTGCTTGAGATACTCCCTGATCTGCCCGGCAGTTTTCATCTCCTGGTCGTTCAATTTGCGGCCGATGGAGTTCAGGCCGTGCTCGATGGCGGAGATGGAGTTGGCCGTCTCGCGCTTCAGATTGGATGGCTCTCCCGAGGAAAGCTGGCCGATGGCGCTGACGCCGGGCGTTCCATTGGAAGCGACCTGAGAATTGGAGGCCGGCTGGGTGCTCTGGGTAGGCGGCTTCTTGTGCCGGACGGGAGGCTTGGGCTTGGGCAGCGGCTGCGCTGCGGCCTGCTCACCCTGTGCGGGGGTCTGGTTGGGAACGGAAATCACTGTGGGGGGCAGGTCGGTAGGCGCCGGAGACGGCTTGGCCGGAGGCGTGTCCTCGATGGGAGGTGCGAGGGGCTGGACCTTGGCTTGCTGGGTTCTGTGAAAGCAGCCGGCAAGCAACAGCGGCACGAGCCACACGACAATCCTGGCAGGAAACTTCATCCCGCAAGCCCTTTCTCAACTTGAATCTCCGCCGGTGGAGGATACCGGCGTCCCCAGTCCGTGGCGACCAGCGGAATCCGTAACTGGAATTCCGAGCCGCGGCCTGGATTCGATTGTACTTCCACACTTCCGTGGTGCAGTTGAAGAATTCGGTAGGTCATGGCCAGTCCGATGCCGCTGCCTCCGGTTTTGGTGGTGAAGTAAAGATCGAAGATTTTGCCGCGGAGTTCTTCGGGAATGCCGGGGCCTTCATCGGCGATGCGGAGGAGGGCGGTTTTGCGGCTCTCCTCGAGGATCACTTGCAAGCGGCCGCCCTCGGGCATGGCCTGCGCGCCGTTCTGGATCACGTTGAGCACGGCCTGTTTCAACAGGTCGGCATCGACATTGGCGACGAGGGGTTTTTCCGGCAAGCGGCTGATGAGGGTCACGTTGCGGGTGGAGAGCTCTTCGGCGGCCAGGGCCAGCACGTCGCCAATGACGGGGCGCAGGTCCTGCTCGCGGAGTTGCAGCTCCACGGGGCGGGAAAAGTCCACCAGGGTCTGCACCACACGGTCCAGGCGATGAATCTCGGCGTCGATGATTTCCAGGTGGCGTTGCGCCCCGGTGCTGTTGTCGCCCAGCTTGGTTTTGAGCAATTCCAGGTGCACGACGATGGCGTTGATGGGGTTTTTGACCTCGTGGCCTACGCCGGAGGTAAGCCGGCCGATGGCCGCCATGCGGCGCGAGAGTTCCAGCTCCGACTCGATCTCCTCGACCGACTCCAGGTCGTGGAGGGTGACCAGCGCGCCCAGTTCCTGACTGGTGCGGTCGTCGTGGATGAAGTCGACCGAGGCCTGGATGCGCCTGCCGCTTTCAGTGAGAACGTCCTCCTGCACCAGGGTGATGCCGGCATCGAAGGCCTCGCGCAGGGTGTGGCCGAGCACGGTGGAGCGGTCAAATATCTCGCGGGCGTGGCGGCCCAGGATGGCGTCGCGGTCAATGGAGAGAAAGCGCCGGGCGGCTTCAGAGACCAGCACGGCGCGGCCGTCTCCGGTGAAGAGCAGGATGCCGTCCTGGAGGTTGCCGAGGATCTGGTCCAGATTCTCTTTCAGCGCGGAGAAGACCTCTTCCACGTTTCTCATGCGCTGGCCGATCTTCTCAATTTTGTTGGAGACGCGGGCCGCGGTGTCCTGGCGGGGAGTTTTATCCGTATCCTCGGCCGCCTCGGAGGCAGCCGTCCAGCGGTCGAGCTGGCGGCTGATCTCTTCGAGCGGTTGGAGGGCGAGGTTGCCGAGCAGGAAGGCCACCAGCAGCGCCGTTCCCAGAGCAAATCCCATCAGGGTGAGGGCCTCGGCCAGCCAGGGCGCATAGACGGCGCGCAGCAGGGTGGTGCGGACGCCCACGTGGACGGAGGCGAAGAGCTCGCCATTGCGTTCCAGGGGCACCACCACCTCAAAGACGCGGGGCGGGCCGAAGACCTGCTTCATCAACTGGATGGGATTGGCGTCGAGGAGCTGGCGGTAGTTGGGGCGGACGGGAAGCGGCTTGTCCTCGTTGTCGGGATTGGTGCTGAGCAGGGTGACGGACTGGCTGTCGCCGATGTTGATGTCGTAGACGGTGAGGGAGTAGCGGTTGACGGAGTCGATCACGGTCTGCAGGGCGGTGTTGCCGCGCACGGCCTGGGCAGCCAGGGCGCGCAGCTCGGCGGGGTTGTTGGGATCGACTTTCTGATCCTGGAGCCCTGTTTCCAAGGCTTTCTGCAAGGCGAGACGGACCTGGTTGGCGACCATGCGGTTGGTGTCGTAGGACTGCTGCACGGCGGCATGGAGCAACTGGCTCACGTAGACCAGCGAGAGCAGCCCGGCGATGAGAAAGACCAGGGCGGTGATGGCCAGAACGAGTTTGGTCTTCAGGCGCATGGGGGAAGGGGAGTCAATTTCCGTTGGTCTGACTGTACTCCTTGAGCTTATTGTGCAGGGTCTTGAGGCTGATGCCCAGGATTTCAGCAGCGCGGGTCTTGTTCTGGCCGGCGGACTCGAGGGTGCGCAGAATCAGCAGGCGCTCGGCTTCGTCCACCGTGGCGCCCACGCGCACTGGCACGATGTCGGCGGCGAAGGCTTGTGCCGCCTGAAGCTTGCCGAAGCCGGCGGGCAGGTGGCCGACATCGAGCGGCGCGCCATCGGGGCAAAGGATCACGGCGCGCTCGATGGTGTTGCGCAGTTCGCGGCCATTGCCGGGCCAGTCGTAGGCCATCAAGCGGTCGAGCATGGAAGAGGCCACGCCAGAGACCCGGCGTCCATGCTTCTGGTTCATCTGGGCGAGCATGGCATCGGCCATGGCCGGCAGGTCTTCAAGATGCTCGCGGAGGGGCGGCATGTGGACGTTGAAGACGTTGAGGCGGTAGTAGAGGTCGGCGCGCAGATCGCCCTGGGCGACGGCCTCGCCGGGGTTGCGGTTGGTGGCGGCGAGGACGCGCACGTCCACCTCCTGCTCGGTGCGCGCGCCCAAGCGGCGGAACGAGCGCTCTTCGAGGACGCGGAGCAGCTTGGCCTGGGTTCCGGAGGGCATTTCGCCAATCTCGTCGAGGAGAAGAGTGCCCCCGGATGCCAGTTCGAAGCAGCCCGCGCGCCGCTCGAGCGCGCCGGTGAAGGCGCCTTTCTCGTGGCCGAAGATTTCGCTTTCGATCAGCGTTTCAGGAATGGCCGCGCAGTTGACGGCGACGAAGGGGCGGGGCTTGCGCGGGCTCAGCTCATGCAGGGTGCGCGCCACCAGTTCCTTGCCGGTGCCGCTTTCGCCGGTGATGAGGACGGAGACGTTGGAGGGGGCAATCTGTTCGATGAGGGTGAAGACTTCGCGCATGGCCTTGGAACTGCCCACCATCGAGCCCAGAACGCCGGTCTCGCGCAGACGGCGGCGGGCGACCTCCAACTGGATTTCGGTTTCGCGCTGGCGGGTGGCGTTGGCCAGGATGGTTTTGAGGCGGGTGGCGTCGACGGGCTTTTGCAGAAAGTCGTAGGCCCCCAGCTTCATGGCGTCGACGGCAAGCTGGATGGAGCCCATGGCGGTGAGGACGATGACGGCGAGGTTGGAGTCGTGGCCGGAGCCCTGCTCGGCCAGTTTGGCCAGCAGGCCGAGGCCGTCGAGGCGGGGCATTTTCAGGTCGGTGACCAGAATGGCGGGGTTCCAGGCCAGAGCTTTTTCAAAGCCCTCGATGCCGTCGCGCGCCGTTTCAGTGAGGTAGCCCCAGCCGGAGATCAACTCGGCCAGCCCCATCAGGGCGTGGGGCTCGTCTTCGACAATGAGGACCTTTACCGCATTGGACATGATGGCCTTTACTGCGGCGCATCGGCGTCGCACGTATGTGCTGGCGCGCCGGAAGTTCAAACCGGCGCACCAACTTACTCTTTTACCATGCGGGGAGGCCAAAGTCAGTGCGGTTCAGGCTATGCATTCCTGGTTCCCCTCATTGTGCAGGAGCCAGGGAGACGACGTGCGGGTCGGCGTAAAGCTTGCGCAAGGCGTCGCTTCCGGGCGTTCCGGAGGTACGTTCGGCGGTGGCTTTGCGGATCGCTTCCATCGGCCCGGCCAGCCGCGGATCGTCGCGACCGAGCACCTGCGGGGTGTTGTAGACGGACTTGATCAGCTCAACAGAATTGGACTTGGCGACCAACTCGCTCCAGGCCATGAAGTAGGTCCAGCGGGGCTGCTTGGCCAAAGTTTCCGGGCTGGGCAGGCCGCCCACCTCGGCCAGAGCGATGGGCTTGCCGGCGGCCACGGCGATCATGCTGTCGTAGTACTCCTGCTTGAACTCGCCGTAAATGTCCATGGAGACCACGTCGGCGTAGTTCGCGCCGGGATAATACTCGGCGACCGGCGGCCAGCCGGGGTTGGGGGCGTTCACATTCCAGACCCACACCAGGTTGTCCAGATGATGGACGTTGACGAAGCGGTCGTAGAGCTGGCGATAGAGGGCTGCGGAGCCGTCCTTGCCGGGGCGGCCGGTCCACCAGAACCAGTTGCCGTTGATCTCGTGATAGGGCCGGTAGAGCACCGGGATATGGGCGTCGCGCAACTGGAGCAGATAGCCGGCGACCACGTCCACCTGGGCGCACCAGCGGTTGTAGAGAGGGGTTCCGGGGGTGAGCAACTGTTGCCACTCGTAATCGGTTAGATGGCCCTGCACACTGTCGTGAAAGGTGACCGGCTCGTCGTCGGTGGGGCGGACCTCATGCCAGGTCAGCGCGATGACCGCGCCGTTTTTGTACTGGCGCTTGACTTCCTCGATCATCGCCGGACGGGAGAGCACGGAGTCCTTGTCCTCGCCGGCGGAGAAGCCAAAATCCTCACCGTAAAGGCCGGGGTACTTGCCCGACAGGTCGTAGGCCAGATCGGTCCAGCGGGAACCGTCATTGGGATAGTTATGCTGGCCGGCGACGACGGCCTTGCCGGAGATGGAATTCAGATAGGCGAGCAGGGCGCGCGCCTCCGGCGTGGCGTGGGGGTTGACCGGCTCGGAAGGCGTTTGCGCCCAGCCCAGGCTCGCAAAAATGATGGCTGCAAAAAGAGTCCAAAAACGATTTATCCGCATGGAAAAGGGCCTTTCCTTTCGCGGAGCGAATTATAGCGGATGGCGGGAGCAGGGGGATGTGGCGGGGATTCGAGCGGGGGGTAGGTTCCGGATTGGAGGTGATCCGGAAGTTGCTTTGCGCGTCGATGGGATGAGAGTATGGCAGCCATGAAGCCTATCCCGTTTGAAGTACTCCTCATCATTTATGTCTTCGCAGTGCTGATCGGTTACGGGAAGGGGCGCTACTGGCTTAGGGGCGCTGGCTGGAGCATTAAAGAGAAGCGGCTCGCACTAGGTCTTATTCTTGGGGTTTTCCTCGGTGTTACCGCTCTCAATGCCTTCTACAACCACCGTTTTGGATTTCCGCAGTTCTAGTCCGTAGCGTGTCTCGGTTGTCCAAGTACGTTCTTGCCAAATGAGGCTCGGATATTCTGCAACTCCCGTATCGTCGCCAATTGAGAAGTGACCCATCCGGGAGCAACTTCCCGGTTCGGGGTTGTCCACGAAAATGCCTCACCTCAGTGTTGTCATCCTGACGCCCAGCGGAAGGATCTGCAGTTGCTCTTGTTCGGCACAGCCTGCCCAGGTGCGTAGGTGTACTATGCCGCCATGCACGAAGGCAGCTATTTCACGTACATCATGGCGAGCCGCAGCCGCACATTGTACGTCGGTGTGACCGGGAACTTGCAGAAGCGAGTCTTCGAACACAAATGGAAGGAGCACGACGGCTTCACAGCGCGTTACAACTGCGATCGGCTGGTGTGGTTTGAGAGCCATGAGGATGTGCAAAGGGCGATTGCGCGGGAAAAGGAACTGAAAGGATGGAGGCGTGCGAAGAAGATTGCACTGATCGAGGCCGTCAACGCAGCATGGGTCGATCTGAGCCGGGACTGGTACGAGTACGAGCCTGCGGATTACCGGAGAGCATTGGATCGAATGGACACATGAAAAGCAACTGCAGATCCTTCCGCTGCGCGTCAGGATGACAATGCTTTGTGGCGATGACAGCGGTTTGGTGGCGAGTGGCCCAGGCCTGGATTTTCAGACCTGGCCACCCATCCGAAGACTGAGCTGCCCCTTGTAAACAAATGGGCCTCAGGAGTCTATTCCGCCTTTTCCGTCAGCTCGGTCCAGCGGGCGTAGAGGGCGTCGTTTTCGTGTTGCGCCAGGTCGAGTTCGGCGAGCGCTTCCTGGAGGGCCTGGGCGTTGGTTGCGATCTCAGGCTCCTCGACGCGGTCGCGGGCTTTGGCGAGACGGGCATCGGAGACCTCGACGAGTTGCTCGATGGCCGCGAATTCGCGGGCTTCCAGGTAGGAGAGCTTCTTCTTGCTGCCTGAACCGGAGGCAGACTCATTCCCCGAGCGCTGCCCGGAACTGGAGCCATCGGCCTTGCGCCCGGATTTGTTTTGAGTGAGGCTGTCCTGCTCGGCGATCCAGTCTTCCCACTGCGCGTAGTCGGCGAAGCGGCCGGTGTGGCCCTGGCCATCGAGACCCAACACGGTGGAGGCGACGCGATTGAGCAGATAGCGGTCGTGGGTGACCAGAACCAGCGCGCCGGGGAAGTCGAGGAGGTTTTCTTCCAGGATTTCGAGGGTGGGAATGTCGAGGTCGTTGGTCGGCTCGTCGAGCAGGAGGACGTCGGCCGGTTCCAGCATCAGCTTGGCGATGAGGACGCGGGCGCGCTCGCCGCCGCTGAGGTTGCGGACGGGCTGATTGAGCTGCTCGGAGGTGAAGAGGAAGCGCGCGGCCCAACTGGCGACGTGGACGACACGGCCCTGGTGAATGACGGAGTCGCCCTCCGGGGCCAGGGCGCGGCGCAGGGTCAGGCTCTCGTCCAGTTCGCGCATC
>Ga0224527_1000427_pt1 | contig 28322 bp, 21 predicted proteins | sample CBST0metaG_FD_179882 | JGI IMG/M metagenome (GOLD analysis project Ga0224527, IMG submission 179882) | Peat soil microbial communities from Stordalen Mire, Sweden - C.B.S.T0 | ecosystem: Environmental > Terrestrial > Soil > Wetlands > Peat | place: Sweden: Norrbotten County, Stordalen Mire... | reverse complement strand
GGAATAGACATTGGAGCCATCTTTGGGCGTCGGGGTGTGGAAGAGATTCTCGCGGACCCAGAACTCGGCCCAGCGCTTTTCGATTTCAGCGGGATCGTAAGCCTTCGACAGTTCGTGCGGCATAAGACAGAAGTTTCCTTAAACGTAGAAACTTCAAGTTTATCAGAGCGAAATCAGGGCTGGAGCTTTGTTGACTTTGCAGGCGGCTGAAGTACAAAAGTCATTTGCCCTACCCCCCTATATTTCCGTCTAAAAATTTGAAAACAAGAGAGTTGTAAATCCTTTTTTGTCTTCCAACTTCCAGAATATCAAAACCAGGGGGCAATCCCCTCACTTGGGTGAAGACTGTATGGTGCTTATATTCAGCAGTTTGGAGAGAATTTGAAAGTTTTTGGGGTTGACAGCGTTAGGATTGGGGGCGAAACGGAGTGATTTGGGGTCGTTTTAGTGGGCTTTTTGAGGGGGAAATCTGCCACTTTGGAGCTCAAGGAGTAACTCCGTGGATATAGTTTAGGGACTGAATGTTTGAGATTTAGCAATCTTTGAGCTGACGCACATTTTGTAGTCGACTGAGCTGTAAACCCCAGAGTTGGAGCAACTCTCGGCCACCAGATCCGCGCCACGCGCCGTGCAAATTGCCTACCGATCCCGGTAAGGGGCGTCGGATGGTTTGACTTCAACCCTCATATTTAACTTGCGAAAGAAACAATCAACCGCTTTGAGAGTCAAGGTCATATCCGTCGATGGCCCTATTATGACGGAGTCTATAAAGTCTGATCTAACCGATCGGGTTAGAAAAGGCTGCAATGGATCGTGAAAAGAGGGTTTCAAAACGACCGGCATCTCCAGACGTGCCGAATGTTTCTGAGGAATAGAGACTACAACGTATGGAACTAGTGTCGAACTTGTGGCCCTAAAGCTCACAAAACGACATTCGGAGTATGTACTCTCAACGAGGAGTCGATACTCGTCTTCGTTGCTAAACGCCCCATGTTTTTTAAAGAAGGCAGTGCGCTGAATGATCAATTGAAAGTAGAGTGCAGCTTTGGATTTATCGTGGGGTGCCAGTTGTTTTGCCAGAAGTACTGCCTGCTTAATTTCGCTATCAAGTTCGTCTGTGCTAAAGCGATCAATGTACTTAACGGCCCCGAAATCCGTTTTCGGGGGAACTGGGTCAGCGGCCATCTTTAGTTGTTTAGCAAGGGGAACGAGGCCTGCACGTTTGAGACAGTCGATCTTGAAACCGATAGCGACTCCATTGCCGTTGGGACAATAAGCTCGCCATTGCGACAGGGAGTCTCGACGTCTGGAGAAGGATGCCACAAAAGGACGTGATTCAAACTCCTGACGAAAGTGTGATTCGCCCGTTTTCAGGAGCTCGTCGAATATGGATTCATCAAATATATTTTCATCCAGGTGTTTGTAGTCCAGACAAAAACCTGCTATCCGCTCGCGGGTCAGGTCTATAAAGTGGTTCCCCTCTGAAACGTCATTTAGGTAGTTGACACTGGTGGCCCAGAAACAAGCCCCGGTTGCTATCTTCGTCATGGCATCTATCGTAGTGTAGTGATACACAACTTCCGGTTCTGGAATCTCAACCATTGGGAGAGTTTCTCCTTATAAGCGATGAAAGCTCATAGGCTTCAACATGCTTTTTTCTAACTGCTCAATCCATGTGTACATTCGGTTTCTTCTATCAACGAATTTCTCGTGTGCCAGCTCAGCGTGCTCAACCGCGCCCAGTTTTTACGCATGCAAATGCAAATTCCGGTCGCCACTCCGAGTGCGCCCATCAGCCCATAAAATCCGGCGATTGCCAGCAGAAATCCATTTCCAAGCCCTGGAGTTGGGACCGGTTTTGCAAGAAATGCGTACGACATTCCTGCGCTCATCAGTAGGGCCAGTACGCCGCCGATGCACTCCAGCACGCCAGAGAGATAGATCGATAAAGGGGTTTTCATAGAAGGACGAAGTATAGAGGAAGAGCAGCATTCCGCAATACGTTACTTGCGTTCATTCGTCGCCACTCCCGATCGGGTCAACGTAAACGTCGATGGGACTGGCTTAACTCAACTTACTAATCCGAGCGGGCTCTATTGGATGGCACCAGGATGCTTTTCACGCGTCATCTTTAGAACAGATTAGATCCGCTCCAAAGGCCTTCCAGCGTGTGGTGCTGGAAGGCAATTTACGTCTGCCCTGAGCTGCAACTCTGCCCCTCTTGCGTCGAAATCGCAGACGCGCTGAGACGCCGATGGTCGACCAGCAGCTTGAATCAGGAACTCGGAGCAACTCCGGGACCTACTACTTCGACCAATATTACCTACTCCCATAACTAATAAGGATCGCCAATATCGGAAGATTTCTCGATCCTAGGCAACTTGGGATAGCAGCATAGCCTCCCACTCCGGCAGTCTGACTAGCTACATTTGCACGTTGTAGGAGGAGGAATATGTCGGTGCCCAGAACATCTCCAAAAGAACCCAAGTCATGTCGAAAATTTCAGCGCCCCCTTTTGACGCTCGTTGCGTTGGCCGGGTTTTTGGTGCTCGCTAATTTTGAAGCGGTAGCGCAACTGACCACCGCAGATATTACCGGCACGGTGCACGATAGCACCGGAGCCGTGGTGCCAAATGCAAACGTTACACTGCAACACTTGGAGACACATCAGAACCTGAATTCAAAGTCGAACTCTGTAGGAAGTTTCGTATTTACGTTACTCCCACCTGGTCACTACAGCGTTAAGGTTGAGGCACAGGGATTCAAGAGCGTTACTATTCCTAACCTTGCTGTCGAGGCTGGTGATCGTGCACGTGCTGATACCACGCTTCCGTTAGGTCAGTCATCGGAAACCGTCGAGGTGACGGCGCAGACTCCTTTACTGCAGGCAGATAATGCGACCGTTAGCTCGACGATTACGGATCGCTCGGTTCAAGACTTGCCTTTGAATGGGCGCAACTTCGTACAACTTGTGCAACTGGTTCCGGGAGCTAATGAAGGTCCTGGAAATGGACTGACGAGTGGCGGACGTCCGGATGATCGCCGACCTACGAATGGGTTTTCGGTGAATGGGTTTGACGACATCTTGAATAACGAAGTGATCGACGGCATCGACAACAATGAACGCGTTATCGGCACCATTGGAGTGAAGCCTTCGGTTGATGCGATTCAGGAAGTTACGGTCGAGACAAATAACTACGCGCCGGAAATTGGACGCACGGCTGGCGGTGTGGTGAACGTCATTACGAAGTCGGGAACCAATAAGTTTCACGGTACCGCGTACGAGTTTTTCCGTAATGACATCTTCGACGCGAGGAATGCATTTGCTACGACGGGTGCAAAACCTGAGTTAAGGCAGAACCAGTTTGGTGGCAGCATCGGCGGTCCGATTATCAAGGACAGGACGTTCTTCTTCGGAGACTACGAAGGGTTCCGTCTTGTGTCGGGTACAACGCAGACGAGCACGGTTCCGACGATTGCTCAGTATGACGACATCCACAGCCTCAACGGAGGAACACCGCAAGCACTGGTTGCGCAAGGCAACGGGACGGCTGCATACGCGGTTGATCCGGTTGCACTGAATTACTTGATGCTGTTTCCAGCACCGAATACGAATGGGTCCGGTTTTAACTACAGCGTGAATCCGAGTAAGACGCAATTCAGCCACACGGTAGATGCTCGCATTGATCATAAGTTCAACGCGAGTAACAACCTCTATGGCCGATACACTTATAACAACGTTGCGACTAACACTCCGGCTCAGTTACCGAATGTGGTAAACGGGATCGTTGCTGGAGGCGGTAAGTACAACTTTTCGGGTCCGGCGGCGGATAAGGCAAATCAGTTTGCGTTTAACTACACGCATATTTTCTCGGCGAACACACTTGTTCAGTTGAGAGCTGCCTATACGCGAATTAACAACGCGTCTTTCCCTCTGGACTATGGAACCGATGCCGATACGAAGTTCGGGTTCGGTCCGAATATGAACTTCAGCACGCTGACTTCAGGGTTGACACCGATCTCCATTACTGGATTCCCAGATCTTGGCGATGGCGCGTATGTACCGCTGCAGGATATTGACAGCACGTTCCAATATGACGGCACCGTGTCATACCATCACGGCAACCACGATATGAAGTTTGGAGCGGGATTGATCCGACGGCAGGCGCGCAACATTCAGAGTGCGTTCCCATTTGGTCAGTACAACTTTGGACTGAGCACGGACGCGAACAGCACGCAGATTCTCGCGTCGACTCTGGTGGGCGCGTTCACGTCGCCGGGACCGGCGAGGAACGTGAACTTGTATGTTCCGGACTATCGCACTTGGGAGCCGAGCTTCTTTGTGCAGGATACGTGGAAGGTGACTCATGGGCTGACTCTTGTGTATGGCTTGCGGTATGACGTTTTCACTCCGTTCACGGAAGCACACAATCACATTTCAAACTTCGACTACAACGCGGCGGTGGCGGGCGCTTCGCCTGCGGCTGCATTACAGGTTGCGAACGTAAATGGTGTTTCGTCGACGGCAGGTATTAAGACCGACTACTCGAACGTTGCTCCGCGCGTTGGCTTCTCGGCGGTGATCGCTCCAGGGACGGTGTTACGCGGCGGATTTGGGTTGAGCTTCTTCCCGGGCAACTACACGTCCAACGCCGATCTTAAGAACGCTCCGTTTACGTCGGTGTATGCGCCGGGTTGCGAGGCGCATGTTGCGTACCTTATACAGACGGGCCTGGGCCAGCCGACGAATCAACCCGACTGCGCCGTGACCGCCGGTTCACAAGCCTATGCAACGTTTGCGGCAGGCTTGCCTTTGCCTGCTCCGCAGACGATTAATAGCAGCTCGTTGTCGTTCGTGGCTGAGGATCCGAAATTCCGTGCGGGAATAGCTGAACAGTTCAATCTGTTGATTGAAAAAGCGTTTGGGCCGAACGTGCTGACGATCGGATATGTTGGGGTTCTAGGGCGTCACCTTCCGGAGACGATCAACGATATTAATGAACCTGCGTTGAATGCTCTGAACGTGCGCCCGTTGGCTGGAGTGCTGCCAGGTCTGAATGGAGTGGGTTGGCTCGTCAGTGGGGGAGTTTCCAGCTACAACGGGCTGCAGACCTCCTTCCAGCGCAGGTACAACAAGGGCCTGACGTTGAACTTCAACTACACCTACGCTCACGCACTCAGCGACATTACAGGGTTGAGCGAAGAAGGGCAGGAAGGATGGGGTAACGCGGACCCATTCAATATCCGCAAGTACGAGTATGGAAACGCAGACAATGATATTCGTCATCGTCTTGCTGGAACCGTCACGTATGAGCTGCCTTTTGGACGCAATTTAAAAGGTAGTAGGGGGATGCTGTTGGGTGGATGGCAGACGAACATGCTTATGGCTTGGCAGAGCGGCAAACCATTCACGGTCGTCAATAGCGGAAGCGGTCCGGATGCCTCGGGCACGGGAGCGATTAGCAATCGGGCTCACGGCTCGGCCATCAATGGAGGTGTGGATCGTCCGAACATGATACCCATACCATCGGGTCCGATACCGGCTGGCACCTACGTTGCGTTCGGGCATGCGTTCCAGCCACAGGCACTGGGTACAGTGGGTTCCGAGTCAAGAAACGCACTGTATGGACCGGACTTCCGCCATGTGGACTTGTCGTTCTTTAAGGACTTTCCTGTGAGGGAGACTCTTAAGGTGCAGTTCAGGACCGAGATATTCAATATCTCGAACACGCCAAATTACTTCGTCAATAACAACGTGAACAGCAGCCCTCCGACGCTGGTTGGAAACTCTTCTTTCGGAAAGGTGCAAGCGGTCGATCCGAATTACAGTCCGAGAGAGTTCCAGTTTGTGCTCAAGGTTCTGTTCTAGACGAGTAAGTATCAAGAAAAAGCTCAGCCAGGTCAATGCGGCTAGCTGAGCTTTTTTATTTTCCTGGTTAAGTTAGACTACTTTGCTTTCTGCTCCGCGATCCATTTGTTGGTGCGGGCGTCGAGCATATCCAGTGGGAGCGTTCCGCCGTTCAGCATCTCGTCGTGGAAGCTGCGGATGTCGAACTTTAGTCCTAGCTCTTTCTTGGCACGCTCGCGGAGTTCGCGGAACTTGAGCTGTCCTAGTTTGTAGCTGAGTGCTTGTGCGGGCCAGGCAATGTAGCGGTCGGTTTCGGATTGAACTGTGGGCTCGTCGACAGCGCCGGATTTACGCATGAAGTCTACGACTTGATCGCGCGACCAGCCTTTGGAGTGGATGCCGGTATCGACGACGAGTCGGACGGCGCGGAAAAGTTCTGAGGAAAGTCGTCCATAGTCGGAGACTGGGTCCTGGTAGAAGCCAACTTCTTTGCCGAGTGCCTCGGCGTAAAGTCCCCATCCTTCGATGTAAGCGTTAAAGCCGAGCCCATGCAGGCGGAACTTTGGCATGCCTTGCAGTTGCTGCTGGATCGATAGCTGGAGGTGATGTCCGGGGACGCCTTCATGGTAGGCAATGGCCTCGTCATCGATGAGTGAGCGGTCTGCAAACTTAGAGGTGGCGACGACGACTCGGCCAGGACGTTTGCCGTCAGGCGTGCCGGTAACGTAGTGCGTTGCGGCGGCAGACTGGAAGGCGGGGATGGCTTCAACGGTTACAGGTGACTTCGGGAGCAGATTGAATAACTCGGGAAGTTTGGGCTGCATCTGCCCGATGTAATGGCGGAAGTCTTCGAGGATTTGATCGGAAGATGTGGGGATGTATTTGGGGTTGGTTTTCAGGGACGCACGGAAGGCGGCGAGGTCGGCGAAACCCTCTTTCTTCGCGATGAGAGTCATCTCGGCCTGAATGCGTTCGATTTCGCGAAGGCCGAGCTGGTGGATCTCGTCGGGGTCCATATGGGTTGTGGTGCGTCCGTAGATGTCATTGCGGTAACGCTTCTCGCCATCAGGCAGAGAAGTGATGGCGAGGGTAGTGCGCCCGGCGGGAGCGTACTGGGTGCGGAGAAACGCTGCGAAAGTTTTGTATGCGGGGAGGACGTCGGTGTTGATGGCGTCGGCGATTTGCTTGGTGAGGCGGGCCTGATCTTCAGGCGAGATGTCGGCTGGGTACTTCTTGGTCGGCAAGAGAAACGGGTCGGCTTCGACGATGCCGTCGCACTGGACGGGCAACTTCTCCATGAGGAAGCGGACGGGCATGAGCTTGTCCTTCATTCCGGCGCGAAGGACTTCGGTGGTTTGGTTGAGGACTCGCGGGATTTGGTGAAGGCGGGCGATGTAGTCCTCATAGTGCTTGACGGAATCGAAGGGGACGGAGAGCGGCATGTCGGCGAGCCCGGTGTGGATTCCATTCTGCTGATTGATGGGCATCTCGTACTCTTTGAGATCGTAGTCGGAAATGCGCTGCTCGAGGACTCGGACTAATAAGTCATGCGAGAGCTGGTCTTGGTCGGAGAAGCCAGTGGTTGGAATCGCTTTGAGGCGAGCGAGGAAAGTTTTGTCGGTTTTGTGGCGCTCGGCGATGGCGGCGAGTGAGTACTCGGCTAGTTTGTCGTTGTAGCGGTAGTCCCCGAAGGCGGTGGCTCGCTCTGGGAAATTGCGGAGATCGGACTCGTACTGCTCCTCGAAGATCGCGTTTTGGGCGGCGAGGCGGTCGATGGCGGGTTTAGCCTTCTGGGCAAAGGCAGAACAGGCAAGGACAACTAGAAGCATCAAGCTGGAGTGGAAGCGCATAGTGTTTGAAAGGCTAACAGAAGGAGAGGGTTTGGTGCGCGTAGAAATAATCTACTGGCCTTCATCGTGAGGGGACGGTGGTACTTCGGTCTGCACTTCAAAGATGGCCATCCGCATTCGGTTGTCCAGTGCCCGGAGGGAGACCGTCATTGAGCCTGTTGTGTGATGACGCGCTAACAGGAATTCTGGTAGCCACTCGTAATTCGTTGTCGGACGCTGCACGACCATTAAGAAGTGAGGGTTTTCGCGAATGAAATCGTTTACGTTCTCAGTGCGGATGGTGAGACGTTTGGAAAACTGGACCAGGTTCGTTTGGTCCGTCATTGCGCCTTCGTACTTTTCGGCCTCCTCCAAATTTGTCAGTCCCCATGTGCGATGAGCCACCTGCGGTGATGCGTAGAAGTCGATAAGGTGATAGGTGTAATTGTCGACGGCAACGGGAAGCGACGTGGCACTCAGTTCCTGGACCCATGACTGGGCTTGGACCCGGGCCGCCAGGTTTTGATGTACTCGAGCGGGGTGAAGAAAGACTGCAACTCCGTCTACGAAGTAGCCGCCATTTTCATTGCATAAGAACAGCAAGGCCATCATGGCGAGAAACACGATGCCTTCTATGTGTCTCCTTCGGCACAGTTCCGCAACTCCGGCGAGCAGGCAGAGAATCAATCCAGCGCAGCATACGATGACGTACTTGTATTGGAAGGCCCCGACACGCAGGGCCAGTACCCATGCATAGACCGGTAGCAGGATCAGAGAGGTTGCGAGTATCCACTCTGCTCGCTGAAGGCCGCTGGATGAATCGCTGTCGTGCAGTGCTCCCTTTCTTGCTTGAAAGACGCCGAACCACACGATGAAGATCGCAAAGACCAGGAGGAGAGGCCAACTCTCCAGAAGGCACTGTTCGTAGGCCTCGCCAGCTATGCTCAGACTCGGCTTGGACCAGAAATGTTTTGCGTAGTAGTGGTGCGCGATCAGCTCTCCGGGTGCTACGGGTAGCCATCCCAACGGAGATAGCAGCACTGCTAGCCAGACCGGACGATCCACTTTTCTGTGTTCGCGATCTAGGACCAATTGCGCCAGTGAAAACGGCACTACCAGCAGTAATGCATAGAAGTGTGCATTCATTGCGAGCGCCAGAGCACACCATAGTCCAGCTACAGTCCAGGGTCTTCCATGTCCCTCTACTGCAGATTGCCAGAGCCACACGGCCAAGCCCGTGCAACCCAGAATGATGGCATAGGCTCGCGTCTGGATTAGTAGTTCGGTGACCCTTGGCATTTCCAGCGGTAACATGAGAGCCACGAGAGCGAACTCCGCTGAGTAGCGTCGCCGAAGGAAGGCATACATTCCTATGCCGAAGAATTGCGAGATAAGCAGGAATGGTAGTCGCGAAAGTAGCTCGGGACATGTTGTGCTGTTGTGTGCCAGATGAGCGATGAATGCTGACAAAGGGCCCGTGGTGTCGAGACCGTCTGCGAAGAAGCTCCAAATCGAATGAAGCGTTGGAAGCGCCGCGATACGGTGTGTTACATACTCGTCGTACGTAAGCAACGTGTCAGCCGACTTTCCGATCAAGGCGACTGCGACGATAGTCGAAAGCAGAACCGCGAGTCTTCCAGAATGTTTATTGAGCCATGCAGAACCCCGCGTACCCCATGACATGATGGCTATGGATTCCATGAACCTTCCTTGAAAGCGACAGACTGGATGGACCCGCACTCATGCGGAACGCGAGAACTTCAGACCTGATCATAAAATGAGCGCAAAGCTCTTGGTACAAGAGGCGGAATTCTAAATGATGAACTCTGCTTGAGTGCACGAAGATGTGTAGCCAAGATAAGAGCCACGCGCCAAAGCACGAGTCATTTGACCGTGCTCGATGGTGCTGGCGACGTCAGATAGCGGCGAGCAATTCGTTCGGCGGGAATCGAGATATAGCGGGCGACCAGCCATCCGAGCATGCACGAGAAAATCACAGCCGGTATGTACCAGAGGATTTCCCACCAAGGGCCTTTGCCGCTTCTCTTGTAGATAGAAACGACGGTCAATACCACGAACATGTGTGAGAGGTAGATTTCGTAGCTTAGGCGTCCACAGGCGCGCAACCAGCTTGTTCCGGGGATAGTCCACGGCTTGTCGTTGATGGATTGCCAATGAAAGGCCAGCAGGAGGCACGCGATAGAGAAAGTCAGCACGAGCATTGTGCCATTGCCGAGATGGTTCCAGAGGTTGTCTTCGAAGAAGAGGACGGCGATGATTCCGGAGGTTCCGACGGCGGCGAGAGAAAGCAATGCGCGTGGATTGCGGAGGCGGAAACGCTCGACGATCATGGCTGCGAGGACGCCGGTGGCAATGGCCGCCATGCCGGGGAGGTATGCCTTCTCCTGCCAAACTTCGTTTCCGACGATGGCCGCTCGCGAGATGGGGAGCGACAGAGCGAGCAGGCCCAAGGATGGTGCGAGAATCCAGTTCTTGCGCAGCGAGAGGCAGAGCAGGGGGAATGCTAGGTAGAAGACCTCTTCGATGGAGAGAGACCAGAGAACATCCCAATTGGCGGGGAGGTATCCGGTGTAGCCTTCGTACCAATTCAGGTGCAGGCCCAAGGCTGCGAAGACCGCCCGTGGGAGCGACTGGTTGGGGCGGTGGATTGCGTAATCCTTTGCCCCGGTGAAGTGCAGCAAGGCAAGGATAGTGACGAGGATCAGCAGGCAGGGGAGAATGCGGGCTGCGCGGCGAGTGTAGAACTCACGGGCATGGATAGCGGCAAGGCTTCCCCAGCGGGTGAGAGCGTTTGAGGTAATTAGGAAGCCGGAGATTACAAAGAATATGAAGACCGCCTCGTATCCGTTGTAGATCAGGGCGTCGAGGATGCGTTTCGGTACGACCGGGGCAAGGACACCGTGTTTGAGAGGAATGCGCAATCCGATGTGGAGCATAACGACGAGAAAAATGGAAAGGCCGCGTAGAAGGTCGATTCCGGGATTGCGGGAGAGTGCTTGCGGCGGTACGTTCAGGTGCGTCGCTTGGAGGACGGCAGGTTCGAGTTTTAACATCCCTTGAATTCCTCAAAGAGCTTCATAGATGGAGGGCCTTCAACCTATTGTTTTCCTTTCCATGAAGGCTCTTTGGTCCCCATGTAAGAGAAATTGATTTTTACCTTCAGTTCCTTGCCCTTGAATGCCTTTGGAAGGGGCTGCACCGGACTTGAAAACAAAACGCTCTCTAGTGCCAATTGGTCTAAGTCGTCCTGACCTGAAGAACTGGATATCCGCGCGTCCTCGATGCCACCCTTACGAGTGATCGTGACAAGGACGGTAGTGTTCCCGTTTCTATGACTGAAGTTCTCTTCGGAGTCGCTGATCAAATGATACCAATTGTTCATGACCGCTCGGTGGACCACCCTGTCTACATAAGTGGGAATCTCCAGATTGCCGAGGTCGTTGATCGCTCTTGCAGTCGTGCGACCGTTTAGACGTGGGTTATTGTAGGCACTCTCCTTAATGGCGTCATCAATGCTGCTAGCAGCGGATTTCTGGAACTGATCGAACCTGCTGCTTTCGTTGTAAACGTCCTCGCGAGTCTTCTTGCCATTAATGAAAAAGCCTTCATAACGGTCGCCGTTGGCCGCCGTCCACACACCTTTTCTAGTTAGTTTTCCGCGAACGAAATCGCCCTCGTACTGGTCGCCGTTCGGCCACCTGGCGGTACCCTTACCGTATAGTTTGCCGTTAGCAAAATCCCCCTCCAAGCGACAGCCGTCCGGCGTCGTAAAGACGCCTTTCCCGGTGCGCCTGCCGCCGACATACTCACCTTCATAATGATTGCCGTTCTTCCACGTGAAGACTCCCTTGCCACTCCGCTTGTTTTCAACGAAATCACCTTCGTAGCGGTTGCCGTTTGAATAGACGATGACGCCTTTACCGGTTCGCTTGCCATCGACGTAATCAGCGGTGGACGTTTCACCGGGTTTGCCGTCCCTGAACCATTGGGCGGTGCCGTTTCCTGTTGCCAATCCGTTTGGGCAGGTGCCGGACCAGCGAACCGTTTCGCTTGACTTGGGATGGTCGTTCCAGAGTTTGCAGCCAGAGATCTGGTCTGTAGTCCATTCTCCGGCGGAGGAGTTTGTGACTTCGTTATCGGAGGCGTCTGTCGAGGAGGATGGAATGGCTCCGGTCTGCGCGGGTGCGGTCGTCGTCAGCAGGGTCCCGAGAAACAAGGCGACAAGAGCCACATCTCGTTTTGACATGCAGTTCTCCCGTTGAAAAAACAAAGCCCCGCGATTTGTCGCTTTGCGCGGTCAATATTCAGCTTACCTGCATGTTGGTATTTGTAACAGGAGCAGATTTCGTTGCGCAGAACTGAATGAGAGCAACTTCAAAAGTTCGCAGGAGTGGAGGGCGCTGGTTCCCACATCCACGCCGAAAAATCGTCGGCGCGGATGTGGGGTACCCGAGGTTTTTGATTAGGCGAGCTTCTTTAGCAGCAGTTCGTTTAAGACTGCAGGATTGGCTTTGCCTTTGGAGGCTTTCATGACTTGGCCAACGAAGAATCCGATCATCGTTGTTTTGCCTGCGCGGTACTGCTCCACTTGTTGGGGGCTCGCGGCTAGGACTTCGTCGATCATCTTCTCGATTTTGGAGGTGTCGGTGATTTGCTGCGGCTTTTCTTTTTCGTAGATCACGGGGAAATCTACGTTCTGCTCGAAGGCGTGGTCGTAGAGTTCTTTCAGGATTTTGGAACTGATGGTTCCGTCTTCGAGAAGGTCGGAGGAGATGCGCGCTCCAGCCATGGTTACAGGGGAGTCTTCGAGTTCGAGTCCGGCGGCTTTGAGGCGGCCCTGGAGTTCGCTGATTACGAGGTTGGCGAGGCGCTTGGGAGACTTCGCTATTTTGGCTTCGGTTTCGAAGGCTGCGGCGCGGGACTGGGTTGCGGTCAGGGTGGCGGCGTCTCCTTCGGAGAGTCCGTATTCGGCGATGAGACGCTGGCGCTTGGCTTCGGGGAGTTCGGGGAGCGTTGTGCGGATGGCGTCTTGTTTCGCTTGGTCCACGATCAGGGGGAGCAGGTCTGGCTCGGGGAAATAGCGGTAGTCGTGAGCTTTTTCCTTGAAGCGCATGGTGTAGGTGCGTCCCTCGCCGGGGTTGTAGAGGCGAGTCTCCTGCTGGATGGTGCCGCCGTCTTCGAGGACTTCGGTTTGGCGTTCGATTTCGTATTCGAGCGCCTGTTTGACGAAGCGAAAAGAGTTTACGTTTTTGACTTCGACTTTGGTGCCGAGAGCTTGCTGTCCGCGTGGACGGATGGAGATGTTGGCATCGCAACGGAGCGATCCCTCTTCCATGTTGCAGTCGCTGACGCCGGTGTAGAGGATGATTTCCTTGAGGCGCGTGAGGTACTCGTAAGCCTCTTCGGGAGTGCTGATTTCGGGCTCGGAGACGATTTCGGCGAGTGGAGTGCCTGTGCGGTTGAGGTCCACGTAGGTTTTCGAGTCGGAGTCAGGGAAGCCTTCGTGCATGGACTTTCCGGCGTCCTCTTCCATGTGAAGGCGCGTGATGCCGATGCGCTTCTTGCCGCCTTCGGCGGTGGTGACCTCGATGTAGCCGTGTTCGGAGAGAGGCTTGTCGAACTGGCTGATCTGGTAGCCCTTGGGAAGGTCGGGGTAGAAGTAATTCTTGCGGGCGAAGATGGAAGTTTCGCGGACCTGCAGATTCAGGGCCTGCGAGGCTTTGACGGCGTATTCGACGGCCTGCTCGTTGAGAACGGGGAGCGCGCCGGGCATTCCGAGGCAGACGGGGCAGACGTTGGTGTTGGGCTCAGATCCGAAGATGTTGGGGCAGGCGCAGAAGATTTTGGTCTTCGTTAGCAACTGCACGTGTACTTCAAGACCGATAACAGTCTCGTACTTCGACAGAACGTCCACTGAGGTTTTCGCCGCGATCGCCATATGACTTTTCATTATAAAGGCAGGCGGAAAAGTTTCAGAGTGGCGGATGTTTCAAGGGACGGAAAAGTCGCAATTAAAGCGAACCACGGGTTCAGATCTTATTTAGCGCGTGAATTCAGCAGTTCCAAACCAGAATTCCTTTTGGTTTGAGTTTCCTTACCCCTATGATTATGGCCAGCGTCGCCCTTAAATATGGTTCCGAGGTAGCTCGACAATTATGCGTAATTGGATCGCCACATTTGCAAGACTCTTCTATGGTAGCTTCTTTGTTTTGTCTTCATTGTATTGCTTACTAGGATTCGTGCCGTATACATACATTTTCTTAATAAAGGCCCCTCCGTATGTCTGGTTGTCTTGGTTTGCCCAAACCCATCCTTGGCTTTATTGGGTAGCCGTGCTTTGCTGGTTTGCCACGTCACGGAAACAAACAGGCTTGTTCGAATATGCATTGCCGGGAATCATCCTCCTAGCGCTGGGAGTCTATGTCGGAATGGCCGCTCCGTTGGCCAGGCTTCAAAACGACGGAACCTCGTACATACTCGCTCTGGTGATGCTCTTGCCGCTAGTCATTACCAGCACTGCAAGCATTTTCAGGGACGACGCGATTAAGAACACGGACCCACGGCGTGCTTTTTTTGATTATCCCAATGTAGTCATGGTCGCGCTTCTTGCTGCGCTCGTTTCATCCGCAAGTATGCTGGTTCAGCAGTATATGGAGGGGCGGCCATACCACTTTTCCTCGAGAGAAGCAGAGCTCTTGATCTGGGCAAGCGGCGCGAGTTTATGGTTGGCGATCTTAACCGCCTCTGTTCTGAATTCTGCACAACTTCTGGTACACAGATTAGCTCCAGGTCGGTGGGTGTCGAGGTCCTGGTTAGGAGGATTGTGCGGTTTGGTTATCCTGCGAACCGCATTTGTAAACTTCGTGCGCAACACGCTCAGCTTTCAAGGGTGGCGAGCTGAAATCTACTCAATCATTCTGGCACTTGCTGTCACGACGTTCGCTTGGTCTGTTTTCCTGCCCCTGTTAGGAAGGAGACAGGACAGCGAAGGTAAACGCGGAGGGAAATTCGCGCTTATCGGCGTCACCACGGCTCTGATCCCGGTCGGCATCTTGTTGCCGGGTGTGATTGGGGACGGCGACTGGAACGGCATTGTTCGGTATGCGTTTACGCTGCTGCTCTGGACTATGCTTTGTGTTGCCTTGTTTCTATGGCGGCCCGAAGTGAGCCGTTATTCTCTTACCGTCATCGTCGCATTCGTCCTTGTGAGCGGATGCGCATATGAGGGTATGGCGTTCTCGGCAAGCATTTGGGCTCGGGCGCTGGGGGCAACCGACGAAGATGTGAATCGGTCGCTGGACGCCCATGCCCAGCAGAACGTTTCATTCGACCTCGTTTACTCGGTTTTGCAACATCGACAAGTTAAGCCATGTGACGATTTTTGCCAAAGCTTACGGCAGTTCACAAATATTAGAAATGCGAATATTTCACGAGACATTCCTATGGTCGAGACGATGGTGCCGGCAAGAGGAGTGAAGCCTAACATCTTTATTTTTGTAATTGATGCTTTGCAATTGAATTATCTGGGAGCCTACAACCCGCGAGCCAACTTTACTCCGAGACTCGACGCATTTGCCCGAGATAGCGTGGTTTGGAAAAGCGCCTTTACTCAGTATGCAGGTACTTCGCTGTCAGAGCCCACGATATGGGCAGGGGCATTGCTGCTGCATGCTCACTACATGACGCCATTTTCACGGGAGAACAATCTCGAAAAACTAGCGAAAATGGATGGCTATCAGATGGTAGTCAGCTACGACGCAGTATTGAAACAAGTGCTTTCGCCGTCGGACGGAGCTATCAAGCTAGATACAGACAAGGAGCGGTGGAATAATTTCGAAATCTCCTCAACCTTGGATCAGCTCAAGAGCGTTCTTGATCGCCGCACGGGCACAGATGCACCAGTTCTGTTTTACGCCCAACCGATGAATGTGCATGGAGCAGCCGATAATCCGCTTCCAAAATGGTCAAGAGAAACATGGAAGTGCAGCAACGAATTCAGGGCTCTGACTTCATTTCAACTGAATCAAGTTGATACTTCTCTGGGATCGTTCTTCGACTATCTGAAGGATAGAGGTCTCTACGATGAGAGCATTATCGTTATCACCGCGGACCATGGGGATGGGCCGCGGGGGCATTCAACATACCTCGATCCTGCTGTTATGCGTGTACCTCTACTTGTCCATCTCCCGAAGTCCATGCACTCTGAGTATGTTTATGACGAAGGGCATGTTGCAACTCCCACCGACATTACCCCTACTCTGTACTATCTACTTGGACATCGTCCGCTGAATGTCCATCCTTTGCTCGGAAGACCGCTATTTGCGCAGACCCAATCGGAATTGCAGGGCAGACAATACTCTGAGTTATTTCTTGCTTCTGACTCTCGCGCGGGCTACGGAGTGCTCAAGGATGGGCGATACATGTACACGACATACGATTCCCCCGCACAAAGCTCGCTGTATGACTTGCAATCCGATCCGGATGGTCATTACGATTTGCTAACCGAGAGTGAAAAGAAACATTTCGATGAGACGATACTTTCGTATCTGAGACTCATCTCCGTCTCTTACGGAAACACTCCAACAGGAGGGCGAAATGCCATGGACGATAACTGGGAGTCGCGTATAAATGGGACGTCAGGGCGGCTGCAACATTAGCGATTGGCTGCGAATCTTTTGTCTACTTCCAGTTTATAAACTCCTGCAAAAAGCTAGGATGGCGGCAGTGTTGCGGTGACTCGCTGGGCAAGCAGGGTGTAGGTGGCTCCGTTTAGGAAGAGGAGGCCGCGCACTTGGACGTAGGGGAGGGAGCCGGCTGGTGCTCCGGGGAGGGTGGCGGTGAGGACTCCTCCGGTGACTACGCTGGCGGGGACGATGACGGTGATTGTCGGTGCGGTGGTACTGGCAGTGGCGGTCATGACGTAGGTGGCGAAGACACTGTTGGTGGCGGGGGTCAGGGTGAAGGTTGTGACTCCGTTTGCGGCGGTGGTTACGTTGCTGACGGAGCCCGCTTCATCTTGCTTGCGGAGGGTAAGTTGTTGGGCATCCATGGCGGCGACGGTGGTCATGCTGCCGGGGATTGCTCCGATATCGTTTCCGGTGGTCAGGAGGGGAATGTCGGAAGAAGCTTCGACGTACTGGGCGGGAAAGAATGTGGTCGTGGTGAAGTTTGGGGTGAATCCGATGTTGGTTTGATCCATGCCTTCCCAATCGATGGTGAAGGTGGCGGCGTCAAAGTTTACGTTGATTCCTTGGCCGATGAATGTGGGGGAGACTCCGGCTCCGGAACCCTCTTGCATATCGAGAGTGAGCTGGTAGGGAGAGTGCAGACCGCGATAGGAGTTTACGGTTCCGGCAAAGGCGAAGGCTTCATTGGATGTGTTGATGGCTTCGATGCGGGCGCAGGTGATGGATGAATCTCGCTGGGCGTCCATGTTGACGCGGACTAGGGAGCCTTGGGGTAAGGCGGCGGGGGATGAGAGATTCACCAGAGTGGTTGCGGGGGTGATGTTGCAACTCATGGAGGTCTGGGCAACGTCGGTATTGATGGTGAGCATGGACGCGGTGGACTTGCTGACGGTGGCGAGGATGGTTTCTAGGAGTCCGATGCCGATGGTGGGCGAGGTGGCGGCGATGGGGAGCGCGGTGGCGGTAAATGTCGGAGTGAGAGTCATGACTCCGGTGGCGGGGTCGAGGACGACGGATTGCTCAAGGTTGAAGTCGAGCCGGATTTCCAAGGGCGTGGTGTCGACGGTGAGCAGGTCGGAGAAGTCAATTTCTGCGGTTCCGGTGAAGGTGGGGAACTCTGCGGTGACGGTGGCTCCGAGGCTGTTGATGTAGGTGATGAGCGGATCGGTGACGGTGACGATGATGTTCTTGTAGGAATCGGGCGAGATGCTGGTTGCGGTGAGGTAGTGCGAGGATCCGGCTAGGTGTGTGACCTCTAGCGTGGAAGCGGAGGAATAGAGAGTGGACACGCTTCCGTTGCGAGGGGTTATTTGGACCTGGGAGATGTTGGCGTAGAAGCTGACGAGTCCGTTGCTGGTGGTGTCATCGGTGAGGGTCAGGAAGATGGGCGTGGTGGTGGTGGAACCCGATCCGGTGCCAGGCTGCTCGGCGGATGTGCCGGAAGTGCTCTTGACGCCACAGCCGGTCCATCCAGTGACGCCTATGAGCAAGGCCACGGCATATAGAACAGGCAAGGGCAGGGATTTGAAGAACACGAACTCCTCCGAGACAAAATCTAATTTCTAAGGCAGAGCATGCACTGTGAAGCAGAAGCCCGAGGGATGAGTTCTCGAAGATAACTTCGAAAGCAGATACAAAAAAGAAGTAGATACAAAAGGCTCAGAGGTGGAGGGTTCTGGTGGCCCACATTCGCCCAAGAGCGGGGCGGATGTGAGCCACCCGGGGATTTTTATGCCGAGGATTTTTGTCCCGAGGTTTTCATCAAGGATTTTGATCCTGAGTTATCTGAGGTCTTTTCTGGAGCGGCCTCTAAACAGCAAAACCAACTGTACCGCTAATTTGCCGACCAAAGTGCGCGAAGGCAGAGCAGTTTGCTAATCAAATATGTGAGAGTGGGAATCGTTTCTTAACGAGTTCCTAAAGGGACCTCGAAGTACATGAGTTCGTGGCCGTGGGCGTCGTTGACTCCGGTGACGAAGAGGCGTGCGCCTTGGGTGGGGTTGTCGAGGTCTCCGGTATCGAAGAAGAGGAAGCCTTGCTGCCCGGCGTGGGGTTCGACGGCGTGGGCGGCAAAGGATGCATGGTCGAGCTCGTCGCGGTCTTTTTGCGAGAGTCCGCCGTGAGCTTTATTCTTGCCGGGAAAAGGGATGGGGAGTTTGTCCTCGGTACGAGTTCCAGGGGCACGGATGGCGGTGAATACACGTTGCAGGTCGTCGAGCGAGTAAGGGTCGGCTTTGGCGCGGTCTCGGGTGACAAGTTGGAAGCGAGCGTGGCTTAGGACGACCGATTCGTCTCCGTCGTTGGTGAAGACGATGAGGATGGGGAGGACGGAGTGGGCGCGCATGTTGGGATGGAAGAGCGCGAGCTTTTCAGGCGTGTCGTAGGGCTCGGCTCCGAGGGTTATCTTCTCCTGCGGGTGAGGGTCGCGGGCAGCCATGGTGGTGGCGGGGACGAGTTTGGGCATGACGAAGTCCCGGGCAAAGGCGGCGAGGACGAGTACGGAGAGGATGGCGGCCAGATAGCCAATTCGCTTCATGCGGGAAATTATAGGCGGGAAAGAGGCTGGATGAGGGGCAGAAAATCGGTATCCGGGTGAAAACACAGCGTCGATATGCGGGGGAGTGTTTTAGCGGGACTACTCTGTCTGGGCAATCTACAATTGCTGGCGTGTACTTTCTTTACAGCACGACCCTAGCTTTATTGATGATCCTCTCACTTCCCTGGTGGCTGATACAGATGTTGCGCATGGGGAAATATCGCGCAGGACTGAGCGAACGGCTGGGAATGGTTCCGGCAAGGATTCGGCGGACGGCGGACGAAAAGCTTCCGGTGGCGTGGATTCATGCGGTGAGTGTGGGCGAGGTGCTGGCGATTGCTCCGCTTGTGCAGGAGATGCGCGGGCAGGGGTTTCGCGTAGTGGTGTCGACGACGACGCACACGGGGCAAAAACTGGCTCGGGGAAAGTTTGACGCGGGGGATGTGTTTTACTTTCCGCTCGACTTCGCGTTCTGTATTGGACCGTATATGCGCTTGCTGCGTCCGAAGCTGGTGATTTTGGCAGAGACGGAATTTTGGCCGAACTTTTTGAGGCTGGCGGGAAAGAGCGGAGCGCGGGTTGCCGTGGTGAATGCGCGGATTAGCGATCGCTCGTTTCCGAGGTATTTGCGGTTTCGCGGGCTGCTGAAGAAAGTTCTAGAGCCGGTTGTGCTGTTTCTGGCTCAGAGCGAGGGCGATGCCGAACGGCTGCGGGCGGTGGGTGCGGCGGCGGATCGGGTCGAGGTCTCGGGGAACTTGAAGTTTGATGTGGCTCCTCCGGTGGAATCGGCGACGGTGACTCAGCTCGGCGAACAGTTGAGGGTAGGTGGCGCTCCGATATTGATTGCGGGTAGCACGGTCGAGGACGAAGAAGAGTACGTCTTGCAGGCGTTTCGGATGGTGCTGGGGGAGTATTCGGCGGCGTCGCTGGTGTTGGCTCCGAGGCACAAGGAACGGTTTGAATCGGTGGCGCAACTGCTGCGCGAGAAACGCTTCCGGTTTGTGAGGCGCTCGCAGGCGGATGCGGCGGAACAAGACCTGCGGGGGACGGTGTTGCTGCTGGACACCCTGGGAGAGTTGGCGGCCATCTATCGATACGCGAATATCGCCTTTGTGGGCGGGTCGCTGGTTCAGCGAGGTGGGCACAACATTCTGGAACCAGCGTTTTTTGCGCGCGCGATTTTGACGGGGCCCTATACGGAAAACTTCCGCGACATTCTCGCTTGTTTTGAAAGTGCAAAAGCTGTGGTTCGCTGCGATACGAAGAATCTGGGGATTACGTTTTTGTTGTTGCTGCGGGAAGGTGAAGAGCGAGAGGCACTGGGTCGGCGGGCGCTGCAGGTTTTGGAATCGCAGCGCGGGGCCACAGGACGTTCGGTAGCGCGCATTCTTGAGTTGGTGGGGGGGCATGCATGATTGCCGATCCGCTGACGTGGCTCTTTTCGCAGATTGTAAGGGTGCGCAACGCCAGGTATGACGCGGAGAGAACGCCGATTTTTCGGCTGAAGCTTCCGGTGGTGAGCGTTGGAAATATCAGCGTGGGGGGCAGCGGGAAGACTCCGTTTGTGCAGACGCTGGGGCGATGGCTGACCGCGCAGGGGATTGCGTACGACATCATTTCGCGGGGGTATGGGCGCCAGTCGCGTGGAGTGCTGCAGGTGGATGCGGCGGGAACGGCGGCGATGTATGGAGACGAGCCGTTGCTGCTGGCGCGGACGCTGAAGGTTCCGGTGTTTGTCGGGGAGGACCGATATGCGGCGGGAGTGATGGCGGAGGCGGTCGGGGCTCGCGAGGGGCGTCCGGTGCGGCTGCATATTTTGGATGATGGCTTTCAGCATCGGCGGCTTCATCGGGATTTTGACATTGTGTTGCTGGCGCATGGGGATTTGCGCGGAGCGCTGCTGCCGTTTGGGAGGTTGCGCGAGCCGCTGTCGGCGCTGTGCAGGGCGTCTGCCGTGGCGGCTCCGGAGGATTTGGCGGCGCTGCTTTCGGAGCCGAATATTTGGCATCTTCGTAGGCGGTTAGTGTTGCCGGAACCGGCTCCTACGCGTCCAGTGGCGTTTTGCGGACTGGCTAGGCCGAAGCAGTTTTGGCAATCGCTTTCTGATATTGGGATTTATCCGGTGGGGACTTATTCGTTTGGAGATCATCATCGGTATAACGCGCTGGATGTTGCTCTGCTGCAAAGGCTGGCGAAGCAGCATGAGGCTAATGGATTTTTGACCACGGAAAAGGATTTGGTGAAACTCGATGCGGCGCAGTTGACGCCGATTGTGGCTCCGTCGCTGAAGGTTGAAGTGGAGAATATGAATGCGCGGTTTACTTCGATGCTGGAGGCCGCGGGGATTCGGTAGTCCAGCACATCGATCAGGGCGGCTCCACAAAGGTGCACCCACTTGTAGGCGAGGAACTAAGTCAAAGGCGGATGCTGTTGAAGGTGGAGGGTACCATTTTCTGGGTTATCGCCGAAAAAAGCCCCGGCGCGAAGCTTGGGCACCCCGGCCTTGCCTCAACGGTGCGTTTCCGTTCAGACTGGGAGTAGCCACTCCACGAGCAGCTAAGTAGCTGTATCATGCTTCTACAAATGGAACTGGAACACTTCAAACCTTGGCTGGATAAGACGGTCGTTCTGGACTTCGACACCGGAGGGCGGACGACTGCTCGCATCCTCCGTGTTGATACGTCTGCTGTTCAGAGTGCGGTCACCTTGGAGATTCTCGAGTCGAACCGAGCGTACCCCGATCAGGATCGTCGCGCCTACGACATTTCCTATGGTTTGGTTCTCTCTGTACATCCGGCACTCGATGCAGTTCAGGCTCGCCCAGTCCGCCTGTTGCCGGATGAGTGTCGGGAGAGTGTCCTTACCCCCGAAAACTCTTTTTTCGCGGGGATATTGAGGTTTATGGGCGTCGTGATGGCTTTCTGTATTTTTCTGGTGTCGGCTGATTATCCGGGCGGCCTACAGATCGCATCGTTGCTTGGCTACACTGCTGCTGTTTACGTGCTGACGTTCGGCAGGCTTAGTTATCAGCAACGCTATTTGCTGCATTGCCCAATCGTCCGGCTACAACGCCGCAGGCTTCTCCGTCGCCATTTTGGGTACTCGGTCGCACTACTTGCGATTGTGACGGCGGCACTATCGCTGCGTCCGCGTCTATCGTCTTCCTGGCTCACTGAAAGTGGCAGAGGCGCATCGCCATTCATTCTTGCCCTATTGATTATCTGCGGTGTTCTCGCACTTGTTCAAGGTGTAAGCAATCGTTCGCTCTTGGACCGGGCACATCTTGCTTTCTCGATGGAGGACGCGGGAAGTATCTCGTAAGGTTGAAGGCGACGCCACCTGTATGACCACAGCGGCCAAGATAAGCAACGATCAATCGCGTAGGTACTCAGTATCCCATTCTGGGCTACCTGCCCAAAAAGTAGGATCTTGCTCAAAAAGTCGAGGTTTCGCCGAGATTATTAGGCAAAGCCGGGGCACCCCGCAGTACGAAAAGTCCCGGGCGTACGAAAGACCCGCATCTGCTAACTACGGCAGATACGGGGCACCAGCCTACTTTCTATCTCCTACCATCTGTCTCTTACCTCCTGCTTACCTCCTGTCTTCTGTAAAGAATTGAATATCAAGTGTGTACAATGATTCGTCACTATGCTGCTTGTTCTCGATATCGGTAACACGGAGACTGAGCTGGGCCTCTTTCCTTTGCGGGAAGATGGGACGGTCGCGCCTGAGTTGACGGCGCAATGGCGGATTTCGACCTCGCAGAAGCAGACTGCGGATGAATATGGGGTGCTGATTCGGCAGTTGTTTGCCATGCGCGGGCTGGAGATGAATGCGGTCCGCGGGATCATCGTGGCCTCGGTGGTGCCTCCGCTGGACTCGCTGATTAGGCAGGTTTGCGATCGCTACTTTGGCATCAAGGCGCTGTTTATCGAGCCGGGGATCAAGACGGGGATGCCGGTGCACTACGACAATCCTGCTGAGGTGGGGGCGGACCGAATTGTGAATGCCGTCGCTGCGTATGAAAAGTGCAAGCAGAGTTGCGTGGTTGTGGACTTTGGGACGGCTACGACGTTTGACGCGGTTTCGACGCGCGGCGAGTATATGGGCGGGGTGATCGCTCCGGGAATTGGGATTTCGGCGGAGGCGTTGTTTTTGAGGACGGCGCGGCTGCCGAGGGTGGATGTGAGGCGTCCGCCACATGTGATTGGGAGTAATACCGTGCATTCGCTGCAGTCCGGGTTGTTTCATGGGTATGTGGGGCTGGTGGATGGGATTTTGGAAAGCTTGCTGGGAGAGCTTGGAGCGGCACGGGTGATTGCTACGGGCGGGATGGCTCCGCTGATTGCAGGGGGATCGCGGTTTCTGTCCGAAGTGGACGACACGCTTACGCTGACGGGGCTGCGGATTATCTGGGAACGGAATCTGCATAGTCGCAGGAAGTAGAATGGGGCTTTAGGGGGCGGTGTGTGGGGGCGGGCTGGTTGAGGTGCCTTTCAGACCGCACGGGAGATTTGGGCAGCACGGGGATTCCTCGCCGAGGCTCGGAACGACTGCTCAAAAACAAGAGCCAAGGCGAGGGCCGAGCCGAGCGAGAGCAAAACGCAACGGCTAGCCGGTTTCTGAGTGGGTGTATCCTGCCGTCCCAACATCCCATATCTGCTAACTACGGCAGATATGGGGCACCCTCGGGATACAGCTTCTGCGGAAGCGGTCGAGTAGTTAAGGGCTACGGCATTATTCGTGGAACAGTTTACTTATTTTTCTGAGATTGAAGATCACTTCCAACGTCGTCGCGGAAGCATTCTCATTTGCTCGCCATTGGACTGGGCGCTGATGGAGATGTGGAAGGAAGCGGGGATTCCGCTGGAAGCCGTGTTGCGGGGGATTGATTACGCATTTGATAAATATGATCGTCGGGCGAAAAAGACTCGCAAAGTGAATTCGCTGGCCTATTGTCAGCAGGAAGTTTTGGCGGCTGTCGAGGATCTGAAGGAAGCAGCGATTGGTTCAACACGCGATCCGGGGGCGACGAGCATTCCAAATGCCGAGATCGTGCGGTACTTTGAGAGGAATGCGCAGCAGTTGAGCGGGTGCAAGCATCCGGCGGCGGCCATGGTGGCGCTGGTGGCGGAACAGGCCGCGACGCTGCGAGAGTTGGGCACGGGGCTTGGTGCGAGTGAGGTCCCGGCAGACTTGGAAGAGCTTGAGCGACGGATGACGATCATGGAAGAGAGGCTGTTTGCGGCTCTCTGGTCGAATGCCAGCGACGACGAGTTGATGGAGGCGCGGGCACAGGCGGAACGCGAGCTGGCGCCCTATCGGGGGAAGATGTCGGGGGCTCAGATTGATCAATTGCTTCGGCAATATGGGAACAAACAATTGCTGGAAAGGCATAATTTGCCTCGGCTGAGCTTGTTTTATCTGTAGGGCTGGAGGTTGGTGTCACATTCAGGATTCTGCTCATGCGGCTCGGGCTGTTTCTGAAAAAACTCAGTTTTGGTGGTAAGTGTTCCCCACATTCGCCAAAAGCAGGCGGATGTGGGCCACCAGTGGTTCGGATGTGTTCTCGCACCCTCTGGCTTAGTGGGTTATCCTCATAGAGTGCAGTTCACTATAGAAAAACTCATCTACGGCGGAGACGGGCTTGCCCGGATTCCCGCCACCGGCGACGAACGACGTGGGAAAACCGTTTTCGTTCCCTATGTACTTCCCGGCGAAGTTGTGGAAGCCACGGTTGTTGAAGAGCGCAAAGGGTACACGCGGGCTTCGCTGGTAGAGGTGCTTACGCCATCGACGGCGCGCGTTAAGCCTCCTTGTCCGCACTTCGGAGTTTGCGGGGGGTGCCACTATCAGCACTCCGATTACACGGCGCAACTGGAAGACAAGCGGCAGATTTTGCAGGAGACGATTCTGCGCGGCTCGAAGCTGGCGCTGCCGTTTATCGAAGTTCATTCCGGCGAGCCGTATGGTTTCCGGAATCGGACGCGCATGAAGATCGTGGTAGAGCCGGAATATGCGCTGGGATATTACAGGCATGGATCGCATGATCTGGAGCCGGTGCGGAATTGCCCGATCAGCTCTCCGCTGATTAACAAGGCAATTGCGATGATGTGGGAGATGGGGGCGGAGGCGGCTGTTTATCCGTCGCTACGCGAGGTTCAGTTTTTCACGAATCACGAAGATACCCAGATGCTGGTGGAGCTGTTTATCCATCATGCGACGACTCCGGTGTTGCTGCAGAATTTTGCTAAGGCCATACGGGAGCGGATGCCGGAGATTGTGGGCGTCGCGGTGTTTGCCAGTGGAGCTACGGATGGCGACCTGGAGGACGGAAATATCGAGGCCTCACGGCGTTTGAGTCGGGCAGGTGTTCCGTACATTGAAGGTTCTCCGAGTCTGATTTACAACGTGGGGAAGTTCGGCTATCGCGTTTCTGCGGGATCATTTTTTCAGACGAATCGCTTCATGGCTTCGAAGCTGGTGGAACTGGTTACGAGAAATCGCAGTGGTCGCGCGGCGCTCGATCTGTTTGCGGGAGTGGGACTGTTTACGCTTCCGATGTCGCGCAACTTTGAACGCATTACCTCGATTGAAATCGCGCAGAACTCGTTTGATGATTTGGCGGCGAACGCTGCTGTTCCTCACATTCAGGCAGTGCACAGCACGACCGAGGACTATTTGAATGCGGCGAAGGGACGCTGGGATTTCGCGATTGTCGATCCGCCTCGCGCGGGGCTTGGCGAGCGCGTGACGAAGGCTTTGACGAAGCTGTCGATTCCGCGCATTGCGTATGTTTCCTGCGACCCGGCAACGCTGTCGCGCGATTTGGTGACACTGCTTGAAGCCGGATACAAGGTTGAGGAAGCCCATCTTGTGGACCTGTTCCCTCAGACGTACCACATGGAAACCGTTCTCCACCTCGCGCGCTAAGCGCCCCGTAGAGGAACAATTCAATAAGGAGTTGAGAAAGAATGTACGGACTAATTTTGATTCGCTACCGGTTACCGATGGATGAAGTGGCAAAGGTTACAGATGAACATCGCTCGTATTTGCGTGACCTGAAGGCGGACGGAACACTGATCGCTTCGGGCCCGATGGACCCGCGCTCGGGCGGCGCCCTGCTGGTTCGCGTTCCGAATGACAACGTGCAGCAGAACCTGACCGATCTGCGCGATGAAGATCCGTTCTACAAAAAAGGCGTGGCGAACTACGAACTGATTCCCTGGAATGTCATTATCGGGAATGAAGACCTGGACAAGCTGTAGGCTCAGGCATCTCTAACTGAAATTGAATTGGGCTTCCTACCTTTGCGCCGCGCTCGCGGTGCGAAGGCAGGAACGTCAGTTGTGGTGACGCTCTCTGTATGGCTGACGCGCCCACGAACTCGGAAAGCGCACCCGGACGGCGTCCGCCTGCCGCTCCTCTATTTGCGGCCACGCTTCTATTTTCGGGCGGCATTCTACTCCAGACCTATATTTACAAACCGGCTACTCTCTATTTCATTTGCATGGTGGGATGGGCCCTGTGCTCAGTGCTTTCGCTGCGGTTTGTGCGGAGCAGGCGGCGCGTATTGTTGGCCTATGTGAGCGCGGTGCTGGCGTTTCTTCCGGCGGGTGCGCTGTGTACGGCGGCTTACGGTTCGCGCACCTCGCCAGAGATGACGCTGCTGAAATATTCCGGCGGCGATGAGGTCACACTCACGGGGTATGTGGTGCGCGGAGGGTCTCTGCGGATGGGACGCGATGTGCACGAGTCGCTGGACTTCGCGGTGGAGCAGGCGCAGTTCGACGGAGAGGCGCAGGAGAATGTGACGGGCGCTGCGCGGTTGAACCTTTATGTCCCGGGCTCGCGTGCGGCGTGGGGCGGTGAAGAGGATGAAGAGGAAGAAGCCGCACAGTTGCCGGTGTTCGACTATGGGCAGCGATTAAGGATTCGAGCGAAGCTTCGTCCTCCGAGCAATTACCGGAATCCGGGAAACATGGATTACGTGAGCTGGCTGCACGGGCAGGGTGTAGCCGCACTGGGATCGGCTAAATCGACGAATATCGATGTTTTGCCGGGGTTGGGTGGGAGCCGGTTTGCTCGTGCGAGGAGCCGGGCAAGACGGAGCGTTCTGGATCATATGGAACGGTTGTGGGCGGCTCCGTATGCGGGGCTGTTTCAGGCCATGGTGCTGGGCGAGCGTGGATTAGTGGGGCGGGACCAGCGGCTGGAATTTCAACGCAGCGGAACGTTTCATCTGCTGGTTGTGAGCGGGATGAATGTCGCGGTGTTTGCGGTTTTTCTGCTGTGGCTGATGCGTTGGCTGCGGTTGCCGGTGGAGTACGGTATCGTTGCGGCGATTGTTTGCACGTGCAGTTATGCGTGGTTGACCGAGCTGGGTGCGCCGATTCTGCGCTCGGTGCTGATGATTGTTGCGTACCAGATCGCGGCGCTGATGAATCGCAACCGCGCTCCGCTGAATACGGTTTCGCTGGCGGCGCTGGTGTTGTTGGTTTGGAATCCGAACTCACTGTTCGACCCTAGTTTTCAGCTCACGTTTATCGCGGTGCTTACGATTGCGGGGATCGGTGTGCCGCTGATGGCGAGAACGACGACGCCGATTCGCGAAGCTCTCGACGACGTGGGCGATGCGAGGCGCGATCTGAGTTTGAGGCCGAAGCAGGCGCAGTTTCGGTTGGACATTCGGGCGGTGTCGGCTAGCTTGGGGCAGTTGATTGGGCAGCGTGTTGCGCGATGGATGGTTCCGAAGTCGATTTATGCAGTGGTGGCGATTGCGGAGCTTGGGATGCTCTCGGCGCTGATGCAGGCGGCAATTACGCTGCCGGGAGTCTGGTACTTTCATCGGGTGAATGCTCACGCACTGTTGGCCAACATGATTGTGCTTCCGCTGACGAGCGTTCTGATGCCGACATCGATTTTGGCCGTCACCTTTTCGTATTTGTCGAACTGGATGGCTATGCCGTTTGCAATAGGGGCACGGTGGTCGCTGCAGGGGATTCTGCTGACGGTGTATTGGTCCGGTGGGGCGCAGCTTCAGGATTTAAGAGTGGCGAGGCCTGCGCTGGAGGCTATTGCAGCCATTGCGACGGCCTATGCGCTGGCGCTGGTGATGGCGCGACGGCATTGGGTGCTGGCAACGGCTTCGCTGGCGCTGCTGGGCGGGGCGGCGTGGATGGTAATTACGCATCCGCGTCCGTTTGCGCATCGCGCACACGAGTTGGAAATCACGGCGATTGATATCGGGCAGGGAGATTCGTTTCTGCTGGTCACGCCGAATGGACACACGCTGTTGCTGGATTCGGGCGGGCTGCTTGGGATGAGCCACAGCGATCTCGATATTGGTGAGGATGTGGTTTCGCCGTACTTGTGGGAGCGGGGCTTGGGGCATTTGGACG
>Ga0224527_1000424_pt1 | contig 28487 bp, 24 predicted proteins | sample CBST0metaG_FD_179882 | JGI IMG/M metagenome (GOLD analysis project Ga0224527, IMG submission 179882) | Peat soil microbial communities from Stordalen Mire, Sweden - C.B.S.T0 | ecosystem: Environmental > Terrestrial > Soil > Wetlands > Peat | place: Sweden: Norrbotten County, Stordalen Mire... | reverse complement strand
AAAAAATAAGTATTCCAGCGGATGGCGGTTGTAAACATAAGAAACTAAATATCTTGTCGCCGTTATCCGTCAACCAATTGGCGACTAAAAACACCCGTTTTTGCCCCTTTTTGAGGCCAAAACCTGCCATTTAAGGCCCTCAAGAACCGTCTTTCCGGTCCGACGAGTACTTCTTCAGACCGAGACTCCTAAACAACCCGTCGCACGCCTGGCAGCCGAACCAACGGATCGGAAATGAGCCAAGTGGCAACGCAGGCCAACACGCCAACGACGCCGAATTTAACCAACGCAGGTGCGTTCCATCCGTGCAAAAGCAAACTGATGCCGACCAGCACCGGCGGATGAAGGATATAGACCGCATAGGCGCGGCGGTTGAGCCACGTCCAAAACGCGGAAGGCTGGTTCATCCGTGCGCGGAAGACCAGCAGCCACGCGGCGATCAAGCCCCATGCGACGAACGGTTCCCACAACGCGTAGAAGATCGCTGCCCAGGAAAGTCCGCCGGCGAAGTTCGCCTTTCCAAGCGCATGTGCGACGGCGCTCGCAATAGGCATCAGCGGCCAGGCGATGACGAACGCCAGAATTCCGATCTGCGCATTCTTCCAGTTGAGCTGCAGCAGCCAGTCGAATCGCCACGCAGCAATGCCAGCCGCAAAGAGGAAGATGTAGGTCGCGAAGTAGCCGAGTTGCAGCCCAAAGACATTCACGCCAACGGGAACGAACTGGCGGATGGCGAGAGCGGCAGCTCCGGTGGCAAGTGCACTCAGCAGCCACCAGAGTCGGGACGGAACCGGCTTGGCCGTGCGCTCAGCGCCCGTCAGCGGCGATCCGAAGACCGCGCGCCAAGCACAGTAGGCGAGGCTGAAGATGAGTAAAGCTTGCGCAAACCAGAGCGGGCCATTGATGAACTGCTTGTGGTTCCACAGCCACGCGATGCAGGACCAGAATCCTTGTCCCTCCCAGAAGTTCACAATCGCCGCGGTGAGCGGACCGAGGACCAGGCCAAAGGCGAGCAACGGCAGGCCGAGGCGCAGAAAGCGGTCGCCGATAAAGCGCGCGTAGCCCTTGCGTTCCAGCGAGGCAGGCGTGAAATATCCAGCCAGAAGGAAGAAGAAGCCCATGAAATAGGCCTGGTTGGTCGTGCAGAAGAGGATGAGAAGCCGGCTGGAGGGTGTAGCAGAGGGCTGAAGCTCGTGCCAGAACCAGCCGCCGATGGCGCCATAGGTAATGGCCGTGTGGTGCAGGATGACGAAGGCCGTCATCACACTGCGCAAACGGTCAATGTAGAGATCGCGATGCAGGTTGGGTTCGGCCATGAGCCATGGTAAACGGGGAAATCCCGAAACCGATGGTTGGGATGGCGGGACGGCAGGCTTTTATAGATAAAGATCTATCCCAGGTTAGGCGCGATGAAACTGCGCCGAACCTGGGGCACCCAGCTTGATGTTGGTTAGTACTTGACGATGGCGGCGAAGGAGTCGGGCTTGAGGCTGGCACCGCCGACGAGAGCGCCGTCAATCTCTTCCTGGCCGATGAGCGTCTTGGCGTTGTCGGGCTTCACGCTTCCGCCGTACAGAATGCGGACCGTGGCGGCCGTTTCAGCGCCCAGCAGCTTGGCCACTTCAGCGCGGATGATCTTGTGCGCTTCGACGGCGATTTCAGGAGTGGCAGTCTTGCCGGTGCCGATGGCCCAGACGGGCTCATAAGCGATCACGATGGGCTTGGCGGTCTCGGCCGTGATGCCGACAAAGGCTCCGGCGATCTGCTTCTTGAGCACGTCGGCCGTCTTGCCGGCTTCGCGCTCGGCCAACACTTCGCCCACGCAGACGATGGGCACAATCCCGTGCTTGAGAGCCGCATGTAACTTCTTGTTGACGATCTCGTCGGTCTCGGCAAAGTACTGGCGGCGCTCGGAGTGGCCGATCAGGGTGTGCGTTCCGCCCACAGCCTTGAGCTGGTTCAGCGAGGTCTCGCCGGTGAAGGCGCCCTCCTCGGCAAAGTGGATGTTCTGCGCGCCTACGAAAACGTTCGAACCCTTGGCGGCTTCGATCACCGTGGGCAGCAGAACGGGCGAGGGAAACAGGGCGATCTCGTCGCGCGTGTGCGCGGCAACGAGCGGCAGAAAGGCATCGACGAACGCTTTAGCTTCAGCAGGCGTCTTGAACATCTTCCAATTCGCGGCAATCAGTGCTTTACGGGCCATTTTTTCGAAACTCCTCACTGTGATTCTAGTGGATGGAAGGGGAGCGCGGGGTGACGGTCGGCACAAAGGGGAGATTGGCGCAGGACAGAAACGTGCTAACTCCGTGGGTCCGCTGCGCGAATGACCGATAGATCGTCGGGCACCTCGCCGTCGAAGAAGGCAGCGCGATGATCGGGGTCGCCCAAGTCCATGGTGAAGTGAAGCCAGGTTCCGTCCTGAAAGACGCCCATGTTCCAGGGACCGGAGACGGAATCGGAAAACTGCCAGACGATGTGAAAGCCTTCCTCGTTGGTGAAGCCTTCGCCATCGGCTTGAATAATGGCGTCTCCGCGCTCCCACAAAGCCGAGCGCAGCGCGTGGAGAGCGTTGCTGCCATCGACAGTTTCCGCCCCTTGCAGGTGCTGGAATGCGTAGATGGTTTTGACCTCGGCCAGGTAGTTCGCGAGCCACTCGACGCCGCTCTCCGGCTTGCAATCCTGAAGCTCTTCAAGGAAGTCCGCAATCGCGTCCTGGCCGACGGAACCGTCGAAAATCGGATCGCGCTCAATCAGCACGACTTCAACCTCGTCGTTGCCCGAGAGCAGAAGAACTTCCCACTCTTCTTCCGTCCCTTCCTCGACGGTCAGCTTGTAGTCGGGGTGCTCGGCACGAATCAACTCTGCCAGTTCTTCGAAGGGAGGAAACTCCTCATCTTTTGAAAGGACGCGCGTGTAATAGGCCAAGTGCTTCTCCGGCTGGAACGCTCGATTGCTCCGCAATCTTAAGTTTAATTCCCTGCGACCAACGCATTGAATTTGGACGGGACGACGAGAGAATTATGCTTATTGTTCTGGCCCTTAAAAAGTGTTATTCCTTCCCACCCATTTCGCGATAAAGCCTGCGAAATGGATAGGGCACGGTGCTTCTATCTGAGGACCGGATCAATAGTGCGTTCCGGACTTCGACGCATCTCCGTCCAACATCTGCAGTACAGTCTCTTCGAGTAATCGGCACGCTTCGGGAAGTGCGGCCCGCACGGGCTCGCTGAACTCTTCGCTCAGTTCGGTTGAGCCTGCGCCAACGGTCAACATCAGAGCAGTCCGGGGCAGGGAATCGAAGAGCTCGCGTCCCAGGTCAAGCAATTCTGCGGCACCAATATGATGAGTCGCCAGCCCTTGAGCAGGAGCGGATGGCTTCACGGGAACCACTTCGAGCGACCCGGCCGCAGATTGCACGGAACAGTCGATGAAGAGCACTGACTCGGCGAGGGCGATCTCTTCGGCTAATTCCGGCGTCCACTGCTGCCGTGCGATCACGCGCACACCGGCTTGATCCGAGAATCGCCGCTCCGCCCACTCGGCAAGAAAAGGCCCGACACCATCATCCCCGCGCAGCGTGTTACCGCAGGCGAGAATGAGGCATCGGGCCGGAGTCAGGTTCATCGTTGTGTTCGCTAATCTAGCGGATCAGTTGGTCGACCAGCTTGCCGTCGGCAGAGAGCAGCGTAAGAGCAAGCGGCATCTGGCCATAGGCATGCGTGGAGCAACTTAGGCATGGATCGAAGGTGCGGATCACGGCCTCGACGCGGTTGAGAACGCCTTCGGTGAACTTGCCGTCCTTGACGTAGTGCTTGGCGGCTTGCAGTACACCCTTGTTCATGGCGTTGTTGTTCTGGCCGGTCGCGATCACCAGGTTAGCCCAGGTGATCTTGCCGTCTTCGTCCACCTTGTAGTGGTGGTGCAGGGTGCCGCGCGGTGCTTCGGCCTGTCCTGCGCCCTCCAACCGGTTGACGCCGGCAGTGGCGCGCACGTGTGAGTCCAGAATCTGCGGATCGGCAAGAATCTGCTCGATCTTCTCGATGCCGTAGAGAACCTCGATGAGCCGCGCGTAGTGGTAGTGGAACGAGGCCGCCACAGGCCCGGAAGCCAGTTGCTTGAACTCGGCCAGTTCCTTGTCGGCCAGCGGAGTGCCCATGCTTTTGGCGATGTTGAGCCGCGCCAGAGGGCCTACACGGTAGCTGCCATTCGGATAGCCGAGTGGCTTGTAGTAGGCGAACTTGGTGTAGCTGTAAGGCTCGACAGCTTCGCCGATTACTTCAGGGAAACGATCGGCCAGGATGCCGTCTTCGATGATATCGCCCTTGGCGTCGATCATCCGCAGTGCGCCGACCGTGAACTCGATCGAGTCGTCTTCGTTGACCAGGCTCATGTAGTTCGACGGGAAGTTGGCATACACTTCGATCTCCGACTTGAAGGTGTCGGCGATCTGCTTGTAGGCGGTCAACGCGAGGGCGATATTGGCGTAGGCCTCAGGAATCATGGCCAAAATCTCGTCTCGTTTGGCCGGGGCCAAGGGCTCCGTGACGCCGCCGGGAACAACCCATCCGGGATGGATGCGCTTGTTGCCCAGCAGCTCAATGATGTGCTGGCCAAAGCGGCGCAGACCGATTCCGGCGCGGCCCAGTTCGGGCTTGGCGCCGACCACACCGAAGATGTTGCGCATCTTCGGATCCGACTCCATGCCCAAAAGCAGATCGGGCGAGGAGAGATAGAAGAAGCTCAGCGCGTGCGACTGCACCATCTGGGCCAGATTCAACATGCGCCGCAACTGCGCGGCGGTGTAGGGAATCCGTACTGACATGATGGCTTCGCAGGCGCGTGCCGAGGCAATCAGGTGCGAGACCGGGCAGATGCCGCAGATGCGCGCCATCAAGCTCGGCATTTCGTAAAACGGACGGCCCTCAGAGAACCGTTCGAAGCCGCGCACCTGCGTTACATGAAAGTGCGCGTCCTCAACCTGTCCCTGGTCGTTCAGTTGGATGGTGATCTTGCCGTGCCCTTCCAGGCGCGTTACCGGATCGATGGTGATGGTTTGGCTCATGGCTAGGCTCCAAAGCGGGTGAGGGCTGGAATATCCAGCGGCCCGCCGGTTACCAGCGCGGTAAGCGCCGTATGAAAAGTGTCGGCCGAGGGCGGACACCCGGGAAGGAAGACGTCCACCTTCACGAACTCGTGAATCGGGCGCACCACCTTGAGCAACTTGGGAACGACGACACAGGGAATCTGCTGCTGCAGGTCGGCATTCTCGATGTAGGCGCGGTCCAGAATCGCTTCCGGGCCGATGGGATTGCGCATCGATGGCACGTTGCCGGCCACGGCGCAGTCGCCCATTGCGACCAGAAGTTTGGAGTGGGCGCGAATCTTCTTGATCTTCTTTTCGTCGTCCACTGAGGCTACCGCTCCCTCGACAAGCGCAATGTCCACTTCGTCGGGGAACTCTTTGGTATCAACGATGGGGCTATAGACCACATCGATCAGTTCCGCCAACTGGATGAGGCGCTCGTCCATGTCGAGGAACGACATATGACAACCGGAGCATCCGTCCAGCCATACTGTTGCAACTTTCAGTTTGCTCATTGCGCTTCCCTCATGAGGTTCAGGTAAGGCAGAAAATCGGGATTCTTGGGGTGATCGGAGCCGACCTTGCTCTTGTCGAAAATGGCTCCGGTGGGGCAGACCTGCACGCACTTGCCGCAACGCGTACAACTGGAACTTCCCCAGTCCTGATGCATATCGGAGATGATGGTCGAGTCCGTTCCGCGGCCCATCACGTCCCACACATGCGCGCCTTCAATCTCGGCGCAGACGCGAACGCAGCGGGTGCACAGGATGCAGCGGTTGTGGTCGAGGGTGAACCGTTCGTGTGAGGCATCCACCGGCAGGTCGGGATTGCGATAGGGCAGGCGCACATGCGTGAGGCCCTGGCTCTGTGCCATTGCCTGCAATTCGCAGTGACCGTTGGCCACGCATACCGAGCAAATGTGGTTGCGCTCGGCAAACAGCATCTCGAGAATGGTGCGGCGGTGCTTGCGCAACTTCTCCGTATTGGTGCTGACTTCCATGCCCTCGTAGATGGTGGCCACGCAGGCGGGAAGCAGTTTGTTGCTGCCCTTGATCTCTACCAGGCAGAGACGGCAGGCGCCGACATCGCCGAGGCCATCCAGATGGCAAAGCGTGGGAATGTCGATGTCGTTCTCCCGCGCAATTTCCAGAATGGTCTGCCCTCTGCGGCCGCTCACTTCCTTCTCATCGATGATCAGAGTTTTGATTTCGACGGCGTCATTCATGCCAGCACCTCCACGGGAGCTTTAATGTTGCACACGCCAGCCGGACAACGCTTGTGGACGATGTGGTCGATGTATTCGTCCTTGAAGTACCGGATGGTGCTCAGCACCGGGTTCGGCGCCGTCTGTCCCAGGCCGCACAGACTTGCTTCCTTCACCGTGGCGCACAACTCCACCAGCAGGTCCAGGTCTTCCATGGTTCCGGAACCGTCGCAGATGCGGCTCAAAAGAGTGTGCATCTGGGCCGTGCCCGCGCGGCAGGGAATGCACTTGCCGCAGGACTCAGTCATGCAGAACTCGATGAAGAACCGGGCCACGTTGACCATGCAGGACGTATCGTCCATCACGATCATGCCGCCCGAGCCCATGATCGAGCCCACCTTCAACAGCCCGTCATAGCTGACGCCGATGTCGAGCAGTTCTGCCGGTAAGCAGCCGCCGGAAGGACCGCCCGTCTGCACTGCCTTGAATTTGTGTCCGTCCGGTACGCCGCCGCCGATCACTTCAATGATCTCGCGCAGCTTGATGCCCATGGGCACTTCGACCAGGCCGGTGTTGGTGATCTTGCCTGTGAGGGCGAAGACCTTGGTGCCTTTGCTTCTGTCCGAGCCCATGCTGGCAAACCAGCGGCCGCCCTTGCGGATGATCGGCGCGATGTTGGCAAAGGTCTCGACGTTATTAATGAGCGTGGGTCTGCCCCAGAGCCCGCTGACTGCCGGGTACGGCGGCCGTGGCTTGGGTGTTCCGCGCCGGCCTTCGATGGATGCGATCAGCGCCGTCTCTTCGCCGCAGACGAAAGCGCCGGCGCCGAGACGAATCTCCACATCGAAGTTGAACGGCGTGTTACCGATGTTGTTGCCCAGCAGACCGCGGCGTCGCGCATCGCGCAGGCACGTCGTCAGACGACTGACCGCCAGCGGATACTCGGCGCGGACATAGATATATCCCTTGCTTGCGCCGACCGCGTAGGCAGCGATCGCCATGCCCTCGACCACGCGCTGCGGATCGCTCTCCAGAACGCTGCGATCCATGAATGCGCCGGGATCGCCCTCGTCGCCGTTGCAGATGATGTACTTGACGTCACCGCTGGCCTTGGCAACCATGCCCCACTTCAGTCCCGTGGGGTAACCGCCGCCGCCTCTACCGCGCAATCCGCTTTCCGTAATCTGCCGGATTACTCCATTGGGCGTCATGTCGGTCAGCGCCGTAAGCAGAGCACGGTAGCCGTCGCGGGCGATGTAGTCGTCAATCTTTTCGGGATCGATGTGGCCCGAGTTCTCGAGAACCACGTGAACCTGCTGGTCAAAGTGCTCGCGCAGGTCGCACTGCAGTTCCGCGATGGGCTCGTTGCCCAGGCTGGCCGCCAACGCTTCGGCGTGGCTGGCATTCACATGTTGATAAAGGATTTCTTCGGGATCCACCAGCACCAAAGGTCCGGCGGCGCACAGTCCCATGCAGCCCGTGCGGCGAACCAGTGCATTCTTGCCCTGCGCTTCGACCGCCTTGGCCAAGGCATCCTTCAGTTGGTCCGAGTGCTGGCTCATGCACCCGGTGCCCATACAGACATTGATCTCGTGATCGTATTTCGCGTTTTCCACGCGAACCGATTCGGCGATCTGATCCAGTTCTTCTATGGTCATTCGACAGCCCACCTTTCCAGTTGCGCCAGCATCTGTTCGCCGGTCATCTGGCCTACCAGTTCGCCATCGGTCAACACCACGGGAGCGCGACCGCAAGCGCCGACGCAGCGGGCCGTCATCAGGCTGATCGCGCCGTCCTTGGTGGTTTGTCCTTGCGGAATCCCCAGGCGCTGCTCTGCCGCGGCCACCAGTTTGTCGGTGCCCTTGATGTAGCAGGCAGTGCCGGTGCAGATGGTCATGGTGTGCTTGCCGGGGGGCTTGAGGCTGAAGTAGTGGTAAAACGTCACCACGCCATACGCCTGGCTTAACGGCACGCGGAGAGACTTGGCCACAAACGTAATGGCGTCGTCGTCCAGGTAGCCGAATGCGGATTGCACGGTGTGGAGTGTCTCAATGAGCGCAAAGCGGGCAAAGCCGTTCTTGCGCATGGTTCCGTTGACGATCTTCCATCGTTTGTCGTCGCTTGGCAGCGGCGGGGGTGTGAATGCTGGCACGATTCCTCCCGTAACGGAACGAGACGCACTGCGGATCGTCTGCGGCGCGAGGTTCCGTGTCTAGTTGTGTTCTACGGCCCCGGGGTTGTCTGTAACGGTGACCGCGGTCACCTGCCGTTGTACCCTATCTCACTCTGTGGCACTGAGATAGAAAGGCTTGCCCGTCAATCCCCAAGAGGCCTTTCGTTATCCAAGCGAAGGTAGGTGGTCAGAAATGCCGAACAGAAAAATGACACCAATAATGAAGCTATACGCGGCGCCGGTCCAGGCGATGGCATGATAGAGCCGTGGATGGTGATGCCCGCTGGCGGTGAATGCCCCGCCCATGGTCGCGGTCATCAGCGCGTTCATGGCGACGAGGCCCATGGAGAATGCCGCCAATCCCAACATCCCACGGGAAGTGCCGCCCAGGTTGGCGGTGAGGAAAAACAGGGCGAGCTGGCTGGGTGTCTCTGCTCCCACGCCATGTAAGGTCCCAATCAAAAAGACCGATTTTCCGGTGTACATCCATTGAAAACGCTCAGGTTGCGGGACCTCCCGGTTCCAACATCGACGAACTCGCCAGGCCATCCAGAGCACTCCATTGATGGCGATGGCCAGCCGGCTCTCAATGCGGCTGTGCGAGTGGCCGTGCGCGTCCTTGCGCAGAATGCCCGCCACTACGCCGATGCCCAGCACAATCAGAGTGAGCCCGATCAAGCGCTCGGTCCAGTGGTCCAGTCCCTCGGGCAGTCCCAAGTGCAATTCGAGTACGGCGACACCCAGCGCAGCCACAGTGAAAGCGTGGCCCAGGGCATAGGTCATCCCCAGCCGCAGTCCGCTGCGCCAGTTGCGCTGTACTGCCGTGATGTCGGAGATGGCGGCCAGATGGTCGTAATCGAAGCCGTGCCGCAATCCCAACAACAGGCAAGAGCCAAGCGCAGCATCGAGTTTCCAGTCGCCGAATATAGGTGTCACGGAGCCCAGTATAGAGCAGAAGCGCCTCGTTTGGCGCATAGGTTGCAGGCCGGGTCGCGCGCCTATACGAAAATCACTGCGGAGTGACCCAGTTGATGCGCACCTGGACGACTCCGGTTCCGGAAACCTCGAACGATACCCGATTCCACTGATTCTTCGACGCTGGAAGGGTCTTCAACTGAACGTGAGAGGTGTCGGGAGTGGAGACCGTGCATTGCTTTTGAGGAAGCGCGCCGCTGACGATGGTGCCATAATCGGGCACGCCGTTTTTGATGTCTATTTTTCGCTTGCCTACCACTGTCCCGGACCAGATCAGAGACCCGGCTCGCGGACCTGGCTTGGTCGCCGCGCTGGCGATGCGTCCGCGCAGGGTAGAGATTTCGTTGTCCCGCGCCTGTTTGTCCCCTTCCAACTGCTGGACGCGCTGATTGGACGCCGTTTCGATAGAGCGTTGTTTGGCGATTGCTTCGGCGAGCTGAGTTTGAGTCGAGACGAGTTCGCGCTGAACTGTCGAGAGTCTTGTGTCAAGACTGTGCTGCTGTGCGTCCCGTGCTGCCAATTTGGTGGTCAGATCGTTGACCTGCTGGCTGGCCAAGTCGACCTGCGACCTGGAATCGCTCCCGGCCTGACTGGCCTTTTTGTTGGCTGCATCAAGGGATGTTTGCAGAGTATTGATTTGCGCTTGCGCATTCGTTAGCTGGGATGAAAGCTGGCTGAGCCTTCCCTTGGGGCTCTCGCTCACCCGTACATAGCGGCCGGCGGCGAAGCTACCCAACATGGCAACCACGGCGAGCGCTCCGGCAATCAGCTTCATGCCGTTGCCGGGTTGCGGCTTGATTCCCGATTTTTGCTGAATGGCTGCCTCGACCTCCTTGGCTTTGGCGGCTAACTGTTTTTCGAACGTTGCGGCTTTTTCTTCGGCCGACTTCCACCTCTGCTCCCACCCTGCCGTTTGCGATTCCAATGTGGCCGCTTTATCTTCCGCCGACTTCAATTTTGCGTGGAGATCTTCGGCAACGCCCAAAGCCGGCTCCAACTTGGCATTCGCGGCTTTGACTTTTTCCAACTCCTGTCGAGCCGAGTCAAGCAGTTGATGCAGATTCAGATTTTCACCTTGAGCGGCATCCAAAGCGGCTTGCACGACTTTCACTTCCGGCGACAGGCCGGGAGCTACAACCAACGCGGCTTCATCGAGCAGACGGGCAGCAATGCGATGCCCGCAGAACTGGCAAAAAAGGCGTGCGGCCGCGTTCTCACGCCCACAGTTGGAACACTTGGCCGTCCCATTGGGAGTTTGATCCTGGGTGCCGTTCATGGTGTGCGCATCCTTCCCTCTAAGTCGAGATCGTCCAAACCCGTCCCACTGCGTCCGCGCCAGCAGGCGCTCCGAGGCTGATATCCGTGTAGCCTAACTCAACGAACGTCCGTCCTATCCAGCATGGTTAACGTATTTTCCTGCTCTGGTCCTCTTCAGCGCAACTGAAACCTCGCGCTCCCAGTGCAAAGCGAAGTGGTCGCTGCGACGCGCAAGTGAATTTGAGACATACCCCGTTTGTTTGGACCAAACCACGTTTCCCGAAAGTGGTTAGCTGGAATCGAGAGTCATCGGATTCGGCATCTCCTTCTTTTTCAGAAAGTTGAGAATGTCTCCTGTGCTGAGAGTTTATTTTCGCTTGACATCCAAGCGTGCGATGGCGTTACTAGAGTAGCGTAGGTGCTGTCATAACCCACAAATTTCTATACAACCACTCGCGCAAAACTTGGTTCAATCGCGCTCCCCAGCGTTTGGTTCAGTCCCTTGGCGCTCGCGAGAAACTACTCTGATTTGCTCGCGACATGCAGGCAGGCCGGTCGATGGATGACAGGAACCCAGTGAGCCGCACCGCTGGGGCAGGAGGTCTTATGCTCGGCACGTCGTTCGACGAAGAACTGCGCTGCTCGTTCGCAGAGTTAGGATTTATTACAGTTTCGAATAGTCTGATACCAGTTTTGCGTCAGGCGGAAAAAGCCGCCAGGGTTAGCGATATTACAGTTCTGCTGGAAGGGGAAACCGGCACCGGCAAACAGGTGCTGGCGTATGCCATCCATCGGTTAGACCAAAAGCGTAAATCCTTTCCTTTCGTGACCGTGCACTGCGGCACGATCAGTGAAGCTTTGGCGGAGAGTGAATTTTTCGGTCACGAGCGAGGAGCCTTCTCCGGAGCTGCAACCGCGCGTAAAGGGCTTTTCCAGGCTGCGCATCGCGGGACCTTGTTTCTCGACGATGTGAACGATCTGCCGCCGGCACTGCAACCCAAACTGCTCGATGTGCTGCAAAGAAACGTGGTCCGTGCGGTGGGGTCGGACCGCGAGATGCCTGTCGATGTGAGGATCGTCTCGGCGTGCAACCGCCCGCTCATGCCGTTGGTCCAACAAGGTAAATTCCGCGCGGACCTCTATCACCGCCTGAACGTGGTGAAGCTTGCTCTGCCGCCGTTGCGCGAACGCCCGCAGGATCTGGCCGCCTTGATGCTGGCGTTCGCCCGTCGTCATCGTCATATCTATCCAGACATCGCAAGCGTCGAGCCGGAGTTGATCGCGTTCCTGGAGCGGCGGCCCTTCGAGGGCAATGTGCGGGAGCTTGAGCATGCGGTGGAACGCATGTTGTTCGGCAAAATTGAAGGAAACTCGTTGGGCTTGGCGGACTGGATGGCATCGTGTGGCGGAGAGGGCGGGGAATTGCGCGACTGGATTGGCGAGGCCGCCGACCGGGTGTCGAACGCCATCTTCGAGCACCGCTTGCCCTATGGGCTGGCGATTCAACAGATCGAGGCAAGAGTTCTGGAGATCGCACTGAATCGCGGAGGACAGACACGAAGGGAGATCGCCGCGGGATTGCAGACCAGCGAACGAACTCTTTATCACAAGATGCGCGTGCACCGGATGCGCCAACTGCAGCCCGGCCCGGCGGGTTGAGACGAACTGCGGGAGCCTTCCAATATGTCCCAGACACTGTGCTACGTTCAGCCGATTCTCACATCGGTGGCCGCGCATCTGTATGTGCGCGACCTCAATGCGGCCACCGACTTCTTCACGACGAAGCTCGGATTCATTGTCGACTTTATCTATGGCGATCCGCCGTTCTACGGACAGGTGAGCCGCGACAACGCCAGGCTTGCGCTGCGCTCGATTGAAGAGCCTGTATTCGCCGGAAGCATTCGCGAGCGGGAGGATCTTCTCTCCGCCTCCATCACACTGGGCAGCGCAGAAGAGATCAAACGGCTCTTCCTCGCATGGCAAGCCGCAGACGTGGCGTTCCACCAATGCCTGCGGATCGAGCCGTGGCAAGCCACAACCTTCATCGTGAAAGACCCCGACGGCAACCTTATTCTTTTTGCCGGTCCCGCAGATTGACTCAGCGCCTGAACCGCGTACCCGATGATGGATGTGATCGGGTGGCGACGCTTTAGAATCCGCCCTGCGGCTGTTCATCGATCCGCTCTGAATCGCTTCGGCGCGGACTACGCCGGCGGCAAGGGCAGGAATTGTTGCTGGCATAGGACAGTCACTTCGACACTTGAATCCACCTTGATGACGGCAAGCGGGGCGTAGTGATGATCCACGCCGTTCGGCGGCAGAGCCAGAGCACCGGAAGTTCCTGTTGGCCATTCGACATCACCGGTTGCGGTGCGGGCCGGGATCAACCAATAATCGCCGGTGCGATAGAGATTTGTGCCGCCCGCTGCGGCCTTCTGGAACTGAACCTGAACGCCATCCTCCAGGCTGAGCCAGGTTCCCTCCATCAGCAGAGCGGCATTGTCCGGTCCTGCCTGCAATTCGGCTTGTGCCGGATCGCCAAAGGTCTGATCCCATCTGCGCAGCAGAGGATGTTTTGTCTGATCCGGATTTACGGATGGCGTGCCGGATAGAGTGACCGTAAGGTTTCCACTGTCGATGGATTGAACTTGCAGCAGATTTCCGGCGCTGTTCAGCAGGACCATGTTGTCGTCCTGAACCTCGACCCAGTCGTTTTCGGTCAATGCGAAGCGGTTGTCGCGGCCGAGGTTTTCAAGCACGACGGTGGTTGAACCCCCGCTGCCGGCAGCGCTCGCACTGCTGGTGGATAAACTGACGATCGGAAAAACGACCGATCCGTTTTCGCGCGACCATTTGAATGTGGGTGTCAGCCCGGTGCCCGCGCCGGTATGGATCTCTACGCGATAGAGCTGGTTCTCCGGGCCTCGATAGCTCGCGTCGGGAGCAATTACGCAAGGGTCGGTCGAGGTGGAGGTTTGCTTGGCCTGCGCCATGAGACGCCCGCGATTCGAGGGCTGGAGCTGGTTCTTCAGATCCTCGGCGGTAATGTTGTCGACTGTTTGAGGCGGGGTCACGGGCGGCATCTGTTTGACTTGGCAAACCAGCTTGGTGCGGGCCGCGGTATCGGCGCCATTCAGGGCAACCTCGCGGATACTGTCATCTTCAACCGACGTGATGAGCCTCTCCCACACATCGAGGTAGACGAGCGAGGAACCTTGCGCGAGTTTCGTGCCTGTGGGGAGCGGGTAGTCGGGCTGGGTAAGAAACGTATTGAACTTGGGATAAGCGTGCGGGCTGGACGCGGACAGGATTTTGCTCACATCTGATCCGTCACTGACGGTTACCGTGACCAAGCCGGCCTTGGTCACGCTCTGGATGGTTGTCAGCAGCAGCGGGCTTTGACCCTCGGCGTCAAGCAAGACCAACTGATTCTTGTTGAAGCTCGCGACCGCTGAGGCAGGAATCTGAAACTCATTGGTTTGCCCCGCGGGGTTTGGCTTGCTGATGGGCACTGGAGCAGATGGAGAGGTGAGTTCGCAGAGTATGCCGTTCACGTAGTAGTGTCCGGGGCTCAAGGCGAGGTCGGTGGCGACGTTGCCCTCCGCAATGCGAAAACCCAAATTGGCGATGGGGCCGCCATGAGGTCCGATCAGGTCAGCAGCCAGCGCCTGTAGATATTTGAGCAGGATGGCGGCTTGCTCGTTCCAGTCGGCGTCGAGTTGAACTCTGCCTTGCTGCATGAGCACGCGGGTGAAGTGCTTCAAAGGATCGAAAGTATTGCGCGTGAGGTCGGCTTTCATACGTGCTCCTTAGCTGGCAAAGATGATGCCGACATCCATGCCGGCGGGGGTATATTCGGCGATGCGTTTGGTCAGATTCGCGGCCCTCTGGGGCTGATACAAATCGTGAAAGACACCCATTTCAGATTCGTCGTCGGCGCCGGCGGATATTTCCGGGGCGCAGGCGCTGGCAAGCTGGCAGTACCCAGGCGTGCCATAGCGCGTGCTGTTGAAGTCCGGCACGACACGCGACAGCTCGTTTGCCGAGAGAAGGTCTCGCTCGTCTGCCGTGAGGTCATCGGCGGGCAAAGCGGCGACCGCTGCCAGCACCATATCCGGCTGGCACTCATAGCGCCGCGGCGTGCTTGATCCTGGAGTGACGTAACAGAAACGCACGCAACCTTTTTGCAGGCGGCAGGCCACGGCTGTTCCCATGAAGATGCAGTTGGAGGCAAGCTCGATGGTTTGCGCGTGAATCTCGCCGAAGACCGTGCTGCGCAAAATGCTGAGAGTGATGTAGGCGCATTCGCTCTGCGGTGCTCCCAGTGCTACGCGGTCCGTGCTGGTGGCATCGAGAATGCTGTCGCTGATGTGAATGAGCAGCGGATCCAGCTTCGCCTCGTTGCGCGATACCTGGATGGCCCCAAGGATGCTGTGCTCGATGGTGACGCAGGCTGGCGAATCGACCAACTCCAGGCTGGCGTCGGTGCTCTTGGGCTCGCAGTCGCAGTGCAGGCCCCAGCCGGGAACGAGGGTCGAATGACGAATGGTCAGCCCTGCCAGATCGCCCTGGATTTGGACACCGCGGCCGGTAATCAGCAGGCCATCGAGAATGAACCAGGAGCCCGCTTCTCCCGTTACCGTCATGTCATCGGGCGCCTCTGTTTGCCAGTCGAGGAGCCGGATCACGGGACGCGTTTGATTTGCCGCTCGAAGCTGCAGGGTCTGACCGGCTTTCAGGGAGAGATCGAGTCGCTCGGTGTAGAGACCGCTGTCGGTAATCTCGATGACGGCGTGCTGCGGCGCATCTTTCTGCCATTGCGCCAGGGCATCGTTGATCCGTTGACTGGCTTCATTGACGCCCACCAGGTAGACCGTGGCGGCCGGGGGCTCGCTTAGAGTTCGGTTGTACTCGCCGCCTCCGATTCCCGCGCTGAACGCATAACAGTACGACACCAATATTCCCTGTTTGCGCTGGTGGCCAATTGGAAACACCATGCGGCCGAGTTGCGGGTCGACTGCGACTTGACCGGCCTGTGGATGATAGCCCCAATTGCTGAGGTCGGCGGCCACAATCTTGTCGGCCGGCACAGGGTTGGATAACGAACCGAGCCAGATTTGAAAACTTTTGCCGTCGCCATAGTAGGAAGAAATGTCCGGCGTGGTGGGCGCTATTGCGCCAGCAGTCTCAAAGGGCAGAAGATCGCGACGGCGAATGGGCGTGGGGAAGTTCAGCTCGCTCAATCCGTAGCCTGTCGTCGTTGGGGCGGACTGGGGATAACTATAGAGCGCTGTGTCGTTTCCGAGGCCGCTGAACAGATAGCAATTGGGAGCCTCTTCTTCATAACAATAGGCAGGTGCCTTTGTGACCTGGTAAGCCTGAAGACGCCACACAAAGAGGCCGACGGAGGAAGTATTGTGCCGGCCAGGAGTATGCTGCGAATCAATGCGCCTGATGTTGGCGGTGCGTGCCAGGCGATCGAAGGGCCCTCCGATGCGCTCGAGGTTGCGCCCGCTCCGCAAATCGGCGGTGCGGCCGCGATGCGGATGGAGATAGCTGATGTTCTGGGTGACGCCGAGGCGCTGATAGAACTCGACCGCCTGCGCAGGCCATCCGGCTACCGACCGAGCAAGGTCTTCCAGTACCAGCAGTGTCCCTTTGCGGCGGCGATAGCGAATGGTATTGGCCACTTCACTGCGCGAAATCAAGACGCTCTCGCGGCGGAGGTCGCGGCGCGCGGTACCGCCTCCCAACTGGGCAGCGTCTTCGGCGGGCGTGTAGCCAATCAAGCTGCCGATGTAAGGAACGACCCAATCCTGGCAGGTTTCGATGAACCAGTTTTCGTAGAGTTGCGCAATGTCCGCCTCGATGACGTTCACCTGTTCAGCGATGACGTTGAGCAGGGCGCGCAATGGATAACCTTGCGCTGAGTCTCTCAACCGGTAAATCGCAGGGAGGAGATTGTACAGTCGGTCGGCCTGGCTGGTCATTTGCTTCCTCCTGAGCGATGAACCCATTGCGCGCTCGCGCGTTTCCGCCGTCCTGGCTTGGGCCCCGATTGAGTTGGAGTAATCTCCGTCAGAATCAGCGTGTCCTGGATGGCCGGTGTGAGGTAGACAATCTCTGTTGGTTGGATCTGAAAGTAGTCTTGCGCGCTGGGGTTGGGCAGATTCGTGGGATCCAGGTTCGAGTCCACATAGGCCAATTTGGCCGCTACGCGTTCGCATAGAATCAGAGTGGTGCTCAGCGAAGCAAGCTGCGAAGCTGTAACACTCTCTGCGACGGAGTCAAAGATGGTGACATTGACGAAGGCCACGCCGGCAACCGATTGCATGGCGCTGATGGCCTCGCTGAGAAATGCAGCCTGACCGAGATTCCGCTGGTCGAATGCGAAAATACTGAGCAGCGCGGCGCGTACGTTCGGCTCCACATCATCGAACTGGTAGTTGGGTAGCACCTGTATCCCCGCGGCGATCAGCAGCAGCTTCGCCTTGCGCACGCCGACGAGAATGGGCTGGTGCGGGTCGCCGAATTGCTGGAGCGACAGAAGAAGGTTCCTGTAGAGGTCGGAGGTGGGCAGAATGGGAATGTCTTCGGCGCCAGCAATGGTGACGAACACCACCTGGCGGCGGCCGTTCGAGAGTTTGGCTGCGGCGGCTTTGCCAATGCCGGCGTAAGAACGCGAGAAATCCGCATAGTCCTGGACCGACACCAGGCGGTCGAGCGCCATGACCGCAAGCGGCATGTTGGCACGCGCCTGGCTGGCCGTGTCCGCGTCGGCGCCGCCCGAAGCGGGCAATGGGTTGATGACCGACTGCACACCTCCCGGCTGCGTGGCGAGTTGGCTGATCTGCTGCGCATCCACGTTGCCAGCGGCGCCAATTCCATAGCGATAGACAGCTTTGACGTTGGCCACGCCGGTGGGCACGCGCGCGCCGTTCTGGCCATTGCCGAAGATCACCGAGGTTTGGGCCGAGTCGTCAGTCAATGTTGTGTATTCGTGATCGGTGGGGTCAAGTGCGCTGAGGTCATCTGTTTCCTGCCACTCGATTTCGTTCACGGCAATTGTGAGCGTGCTTTCAGCGCCTGCGGGCGTGGCCGCGGACAAATAGGTTAACGGCGACTGGTGAAGCGCAAAGGTCTGAAACGCCTGGCTGGCGTCGCCGTTGCCCAACACTTCGCCAACAGTCTGCCCATTGGTAGCCTCCGTCACGTTGCCGTAGATGCTGACGGTCGAGTTGTCGTACGAGTAGGCCAAGCCGTTGTTGGCCAGCGTCAAAGTGGTGTGCACTGTGTCACCCGGTGATGAGGCGGCCTGCGATACGCCGGCAATCATCACCAACTCCCTGTCTTCGACGCCGGTGGTGCCGGGAATATCGGTGCGGTCGCCGGAGACAATGATCCAGCGGCCAGACTTCAAGCCATCGTAAAGACCGTCAAGTTCGATGGTGCTGCCCTGCACGTCGGTCTCGATCGGCTCCTCAGCCAGAGCCAGAGCCTCCGCTTGCGCATAGATCACCGTGCCGCGCAGGAGAGGGGTGCTGGTCATCGCCTCTTCAAAAGCTTTTGTTGCTGTATCTTTGTTCGCGGCCTGCTGCGTGATATCGCTCAACCATTGGGGATTGAGAGAGAGTTGCGTCACCTTTGCGGTGAAGCCAGTGGGAGCATTCGCGCTGTTCACTGTCTCTCTGGAGACAGTCTGCACATTCTCCACCTGGTGAAAGGTGATCGTCCGGCTATTGGGATCGGCGTTTGTGGGAGAAGGGCGATCGATTGCCACCCAGCTTCCCACTGCGATCTGATCGTAAGCGGCGTCAAGAGGTAGCCCTGTAAGTGCGCTGCTTGAGATGAGATCGCGCACGGAATCGCCCAGCACGGGGAGTGTGATGGTCGTAGAAGTAGTCGTTTCCGTCCCAGAAGTCGTAGTTGCGGTCGTGCCGGAGTCAGTCTGCTTGGGCCGGGACTGAACTACGGAGGTCGCGCCGGCGAAGTTGTTGGCGAAGATCCCCGCTTTGACGCGCGCGGCATAGACGGCGGCGGGGCCAGAGGGCTGCGTGATGCTTCCCCATGCCTGGTAGAGAGTGGAGGAAACTGCTGGGTTGAAGGCTGCCAGCAGTTGGGGCGCGATGTCGGATTGAGGCGAGAAAGCTTGGCTCACGGTTCGCGTCAGAGTGACCGAGTTGGATGGCTGCACGGCCGGAGGCATGGCCAGCGTGTCCATGATGTCGTCGAGTTGACCCAGAGCAGAGCCTTCCTCCGAGGACCCTTCCGCCACTGTCTGGGACCCTGAAGTCGTTTTAACGGATGCCTTGAGGTCCCCGGAAAGATCGGTAAGCCAACCGCTGAGACGAGTGAGATTCCTCTTCGCTGCGATCGTTTGCAACTGTTGAATGTTCTGCGCCACCACAGCGGCTGGCTGCGTTTGTTGAACCAGGTTGCTGAGGTGTTGAGTGGCAATGTTGGCAATGCGGTTTCCTTGAAACGAACGGGCAGCTTCGGACCTATAGCTTTGCGCCAACTCGGTCACGTTCTGCGCGGATGCTGTCGGGACTTTGCGGAAATGGATCAGCGTGCGCTGGTCGGCATTTTGGGGCGTGACGGAATCGACGACGCGCAGCGCATTTTTGTCGGCGATGATGATCACCCCGTCGCCGATCTTGATGTTGGTTGTGAAGCCCTGGAAATAGAGCGAGCGCAAAGTGGATGGGTCGAGGCCAGTGACTCCCGCGGCAGCGATGATCTGGGGACGGGTGAGCCGGGGCTGGATGCTGTTCCATTTGTCGGATACGCTCAAGTCAGCGGAGGTTTCGAAGTATTGCGGCGTCTGGCCGCTGCCGGGCACACTCTGTGCCCGCGTACCGGCGGGAACGGTGCCGCTGAACCCGTTGAGCATCGTGAAGGCGAGATAAACGCTGGCTGACACGCCCGGCCGCGGAATGTAATTTACCAGTCGGGCCAACTCAATCATGGATTGGCGCTCGACGGCGGTCGGCAGGTAGCCCTCGTTGGCGATGCGCTCCTGATAAAAGGTCAGGACATCGCCGACGATGGCCCAGGCATCGAGCAAGGCAATCGAGGGATCGCTGGGCTCACGCGTGGTGAGCTGCTGCAGCGGACGGATGGTCTGGGCGGAGCCGTCCGGGGATGGGATGCTGAGGGAAAGGCTCGAGAGCCGTGCCAACATCGTCTCGTAGAACGTGGCGTAGGTGCCCACCCGATAACGAAGGGCGCTCAGGCCAGGCGGATTGGCTTCCGTCTCCGGCGTGATGATCTGGATGCCGGCGCAGCAGCCGCAGGACTGGCTCATCTTCCACCTCGCAGGTTGAGTTCCAGCCGGCCGTGTTCGGGAAAGCTGGGATCGTTATCCAATTGCGCAATTTCAAAAGGTCCGATGGGCAGAACGCCCAGGGGTGGCGCTGTGCCGGCTGCGATGCCCACCTGGTAACGCGAGAATCGCGTGACCTCCACGCTTGCCACTCCCGTAACGGCCTGCGCGGCAGCAATAATTTGGCTCGTGTAGATTCCTTCGCCAAAAGTCAAATTGTCGGGGTTGAAAAATCCCAATTCTCCATTGGGCTGCACACCGTTGCCGAGCACTTGCAGCAGCGAATCCTCCACCTGCGCGCGCAGATAATCGGGAAGGACGCAGACCGAGAGGGCCAGGAAGAGCGGCACATAGTTCGCTTGCGCGACCGTCAAGTCATGGCCCATGCGGCGATAGGGCTCGAGGTACGTACGGACCTCGTTAAGCAGTTGGGGACCGGCCTGCTCACTCTTCATGGGGTCGATGGCCACCAGGGCTTCGTACCAGCCGCCTGTCCAGCGCAGTGTTGCCTTGGCTCCCTGCAGCGGGACAAACGCGGAGGAAGAAACCGCGCTTGCCGGGCGTTCTTCCTGCCTTCTTGAGTTGTTCGCTGCGAGTGTCGCGTAATCATCAGCGGTGATGGCGCGTTCGAGTACATCTTGAAAGGCATGAGGCGCGAAGAGCTTCACTTCCGAGATAGGCTCCTGCGCGGTGCCGCCAGTGGCGGGCAGCGGATTGCGGGGCTGAATATTGACGCCGCTCAGTGTCTCACTGCGGAGCACCAGATACTGGATGGTTTCCGCTCCCACGTTGCCGGTTGTGCCGTTTCCAATGCGATAGTTGGCTTGGAACATCATTCCAGCATCAGGCTGGCTTCCCAGCCGGCCGTCGCCAAAGCGCAAGTGGCCCTGGCCGTCGTTATCCATCTCGACGACGAAGGAGAGGTCTTCGGCGCCGCTCTCCAGCAGATCGGTGGCCGGCAGCCAACTCTCCAACATCGCTTCCAGATCTCCCAGCAACGCTTTGGACAGATTCGCCGGTAGCGGGGCGGATCCGTTCCACTTTGCCAGCAGCTTTGTGGTGGCCGTGCTTAATTGCCCATTCAAATACTGCGTTGGAATGTCCGCAGGCTTTTTCAGTCGCTGGGCGAGGAGAGTGGGGTTGTTCAAGTCATCAAACGTGAACAAGGGCGGAATGCACGACGACGAAGCCGTCGCCGCAGCGGGCGCCGGGGGAATGCCTGAAAGCGCAACATTGGGCAGCGCCTGTCGCGGGTCTTGGGCGATAAGAACCGATGCCGAGCAGGACCCGGCCGGGAGAGGCTGGCTGAAGGTGAGCGGCGATTGCGTGAGCGTGGGACGAAACTTGCCGGGCGAGACCTTGACCAATGCCGGGTGGCACGGGGAGGGACAATTCGCCGTTGTGGAATCGGTGGGGACAGTGCCCAGCACTTCGCTGGTACTGGCGCCGTGGTCGACCAGCACCACGTTGCCGCGCGCCACGCTGACGTTGTTGAGCACTGTGCATGCAGGCGCCGGCAGTCGCACTGAGAGACACAAGGGGAAGGTGAGCGCATCCTCGGCGGACCATTCGATCTCGACGATAGGCTGATTGTAAAGCGCGTCGAGAGCGGGCGTGACACTCGTCAAACGAACAACCTGGCGATGACTGGGATCGGCATCCGATGGGTTTCCGGTGTTCGGACCGAGCACCTCTTCAAAGATAAGAAAGTCGCCGGCCTTGAGTTGGAGTGCACGGGCCGTTCCCGATGGGACGTCGCCGGGAACCGTTGCGGACTTCGAATTCTGTGGTGGCGAAAGTTCTATCCATCGATCGATAAGCGTAGCGGAAGTGGCGCCCGATGCGACGCAGCACAAACTTTCGCCCCATGTGTAGAAGGTGACTTCGCTGTGCGCAGCATAAATCGGGAGTGTCCCGGATGCCGGCACCAACGGCTGGAATATCTCATAACTCGAAGTGAGCACGTTGGTCAGGGCCGACGGAGTGATCACCTGCGCCGTGGGAGCGCCTGAAAATCCAGTGATGAAATAGAGCTGGCTGGGATCGAATGTCTGATCGCTATCTGTCCACAGCGTGAGCCATGCGCGCGCGTTGCAGCCTTCGTGCATCGCATAATCGATGAGGCGAACATGACGCCGCACCGAGACGCGTTGTCGAGCCGTCCCAAGATACGCCTCGGTGGCCACGGCATCCTGATAGTAACTGAGATAGTCTCCGGTGTAAGCCAAGAGTTCAACCAGAGCCACGCCGATGTCCGGCTCGTGCGTCTCCTGCCACGCGGGCATGATCAGCGCCAGCCTGTCCAGAATCAACTGGCGAAAGCTGTCGTAATCCTTGGCAAGGTAATTGATTTCCGGCTGCGAACGCTCGGAAGGCGCGCAGATTCGCTGCGGCAGGCAATCGAGTCCGGTCGGGCAGCCTCCTTTGAAATTGAATTGCACCTGACTGAAGAGGGGATCGAAACCAGCCATGGGTTGGCCTGTCGGCTGGCCGTGGCTGTCGACAGCCTCTACTTTCAAGATATAAGTGGAGAAGTCGCCGGCCTGGTTGACGCGCACGTCCATCGAGTCGTCCAGCGCGGGATCTTTCTGGCGGTGCATGGTAATGCCCGTCACCTGGATACCCGTGATCCGCGTTCCCCCGGAGACAGTCACGTTCTGCTTCTCGATGGCCGCTGGAGCTTTGCCAAGAAAGAAGACCGTGAGCGTGGTCTGAGTGGTATTGACTTCGACGTAGTCGAGTCCGAACAGCGGAGCGGCCCTGACGGCGTCGCGCCGGGTTGTGTCGTTGCAACTGAGGCTGGAATCGATCATGCCAATCCGCTCCTCGCGGCCTTGCGTGTGTGTGGGGTCGCTATGAGTTCATCACGAAGGTGTCTGTAAAGCCCTGTTGCGTCTGGCTCAGCAAATACTGCACGACGACGGTCAAGACGGAATCCTGTGCGGTGACCTGGACCTGCTGCAAACTGATCAGGTCGCCCAAAAACCGCTGCAGAGCCGCCTGCACCGTCAACTGCAAGGCCGCTGCCACCTCCACACTGTTGGGCGCAAAGACCATCTGCAGCACCCCGCTGCCCAAGTCGGGCTGATTCACGCGCTCGCCAGGATTGGTGAACAATAACTGATCAATCATGTCGCGGATGTGGTCGCTGTCGACGGTTACTGCCGTGCGCCCTCGTCCGTCGAATTGCAATGGATACTCGATGTTCATGCCGCCTCACGTTCCTGTCACTCGTACCTGAGTTACCGCGATTACAAGCGGTGTGCTGGTGGGCACGCACAGTGCCTGACTGTCGAACAAAAGCAGCGGCTGCCCGCTGGAGGTGACGCGCAACGCGCTGGTGATGAATTGTGCGGTCACGCAAGGGCCGTTTGCGACCGGTGGAGGAGGAAAAGCGCAGCCTGCCACCACGTAAGGCGCGGCAATCGTGACCGTCGGCTGGCCCGTAACGGTCACGCGCGGGTTGGGCACAGTAGGCTGCGCCTGCCCGCCATGCGAGCAGAGCACCGTAGCGCCGACATGAAGCAGGAAGCCTGGCATGGCGTCTCCTAGATCACCACCAGTGCGCCGGCGTTGATGGTGACGGAGGGTCCGGCCATCACGATGCTGGCCCCCTGACCGTTCTGAATGTAGATGCCCGTGTCATTCACGATGATGGTTGCGCCGGTTGTGCTCTTGAGCATGATTCCTCCGGTGGGCCCGGGAAGATCGCTGAGGACAATCGAGTTTTGCAGCATGGTTTGCATCACGATGTTGGCGTCGCCGGGGACTCCGGCGAGGGCCAGCGCCGGCACTTCAGCCGCGTCGCCCCACCAACCGCCGGTCCATACCGGATAGTCGGGATCGCCGGCCTCGAATTGGATCCACACGCCTGCGCCGATCTGCGGCACCATGAAGGTTCCCATCTGTTTTCCGGCCAGAGGCACGCTGGGCATGGCCCAGGTGGAAGGTGTGATGCTGCCCACGTCGGGGACCATGGCCATGATGCGGCCGGTCTGCATGGGGTCGATATTGTTCACCACCGTGCCGCGATAGATGCCGAAAAACTTTGGACCTTCTCTCATACACTCACCGTGGAAACGGACGATCCTGTGCCGCCTCGCGTCATCACGAAACTTTGTTTGAACTCGCCGCGCTTGATGCTGTGGGTGACGCTCTTCACGTAGTAATTGCCGTCGTAATATTGGCCAGCGCCGCGCACGGCGGCGCGCTGTCTGGCCTTGAAGATGTGACCGTAACGCAACACGTCGAGTTGCCCGTTGGCATTGATCACGTCGACGTTTTGGAACAGGGAAGCGAGCGCCGCCACGGCCGCTCCCACCGGGCTCTGATTGGCGACAGGCTTCAATTGCTGGCTGCGCAATGGCGTGGGCGCGTGCGCCGCCAGGGGAGCCTTGAGGATGTCGATATTGGGCACTGGAATCAGCAGCGGAATGCCTGTGTTCGGCTCGAGAATCGTGACCAGATATTGCGTAGCCAGCGTGCCGTCGTAGGAAAAGTTGAGAGAGTCGATGTTGGTGCTGGCGTCCATATTGATGCTGAGCGCGGGCTGTGTTCCACCAAACAGCTTGCTCAGGTCAGGCCCCCAGTAGGCCAGGCTTTTGCCGGGCCCGGGCCCTGGATCAAGATAGAAAACCGCGCCGGTGTTGCGCGCCAGGGCGCTCACGAAGCCGTAGTCTGTGCCCACTTGCTTGATGAAGTGGTCGAGTGGATTCTGAATATTGGGAATGCTTGCCGGAATCGCGAGTGGAATGACCCCGAGCACTGCGTACTTGGCGAGGATCGCCTCGACGATGACAAACTCCGGCAGTGCGGGATAGGGGATGCCGGTGAAGTCGATGAAATCCATGAGCGCGGTTAGGTCAAGCCCGGTAATCGAGAGGACCGACTTTCCCGCCGTGCTGCTCGGCGTCATGTCCTGCTTGGTGATGATGCCGTCCATCAAGACTTCGGTCGATCCGTTGACGGTGACGGCGATAATGACGCGGGTCCGTGGATCGAAGAATCCGGAAGTGAGCATCTGCTGGGCGGGCGAATTCTTGCCCAGGCTGAACTTGATTTGAAAGCCGCCCTGGCTGCCAACCGTCGAGGTTACCTGCACGTCGATGAGGGCGTCGATCAACGCCTGCGGAACGGGGCTGGCATTGAACCCGCCCATCATCAACGTGAGATAAAAGCCCCTGTTCATAGACCGGCTCCCGTGATGCCCGCGGGCAGCGTGATACGCAAAGACCGGCCGGGAGTGTCGGTCAGATCGCGCGGAAGCATGGCGCAATTGGCGTCGCATAAGCGCCAGAAAAGATCGGGATCGCCGAGATAAGTGGCCGCGATGTTATCCAGCCGCTCGCCTTGGGTGACGGTGTGATTCTGCAGCGTCTGAAAACGCTCCGGCGCGGGAACAAATCTTCGCGACACATAAGCGACGGTGGTTCCGTTCGGTAGCACAAGGTTCTCCACCGGCAAGCCGTAATAGCGGCTCGTGGCACCGAACAGGTTATTCTGCAACGATGTTTGCGCCAGCAGCGCCTGCACCGCATCCATTTGTGTGCTCATGAGATTCCTGTCACTCCGATTTGGCCAAAGGTTCCGCCGTGGAAGAGTTTGGCAAGGCTCTCTTTTTGTCGCTGATAGGCCATATAAAGGCTGCCACCCTTATCGGTGAAATAGAGATCGTCGGTGGTTAATACGCGCAGGCCCAGGCTGAGTTTGGCGCGGATGGGATTGAGCCGGGGATCAAAGGCTTCTTCCGTGATACTCAACTCCGTGATGCGCACCGGGACCACGCGCTGCGCGCTCCAGACGAACAGCGTGTAGGGAGCCATCATGGGCATGATTTCCAGAGTACCCATCTTCGACTGCGCGTAGTTGTTTTGCAACGTCATGCTGGACGGATAGACAGTGGTTTCCAGCGCTGCCAGTTGCGGAAAGATTCCATATTGCACAGCGTTGGGATTCTGGTCGGGATTTTCCAACTGATCTGTGGCATCGATCTCCGCCTCGAGCTTGATGGTTTCTTCGGCCGGGCCGACGAGCCGCAATGCCTCGGAGCGGTCGCCTCCTTCCTCGATGCCCTTGATCTTGAGCGTGCGCGTCAGGGTATCCGGGTTGTACTGCAGGGCGATGATGCCGTTGGGCAGCACAGTGAACCGGTCGGGATCGAGAAGAACGATTCCGCCTTTCAAGACGCGCGGTGTGCCGGGGAAGGTGCTCATACCGGCACGCCCTTACTCTGATTCGGAGGCTCCGGACCGAAGTCTCCCGGGCCGGTAGCCGGGGCGGCAGATGGCTTGGGTAACGGGCTTGCCGGGGCCGGAGCCGATGTGCTGGCTTTTGCAGAGTGTGTTCGCCCGAGACCTACCGAGATGTAACCGTTGTCCGCAACTTCCATATCAGCCGGGTCGCCCTGAGTGACTTTGCACTCGCTCTTCTCGGATTTGATAGAACCGTCTCCCGATATTCGATAGGCGCCTTTAAACCGCTGCATCTGCCCTTTCGCGCTGTTGAGCCCCTGGAACCGGAGCATTACTTCGGCCGGCGGGGACGAGGCTGGCGCAGCTGGTGGCGCAGCCGCCGACGTCGAGCCGGCGGTTCCCGCGCCGCCCGGGCTGTCCGCGCCCCAGGTAGCGGGGGCCGGCGTAGCTGGCGTTGCCGGCGCTGGAGAGGCGCTTGGCGCGAGTGTTGCAACCGGAGTTGCAGCAAACGTAACCTGCGCAGTTGCCCCATCGCCGCCCCCGATGTAGCCCTCGGTGTGCTCTTCCTGTGTAAACCCGTCGACGATGTTATGACCATCTGTCTTGGTTTGTAGGCCAACAGAGAAGTTGTTCGCACTGTCGCCAGTGGCTGGCGCGTCGACATACAGTATGGGTTGCGAGTGCGGCGTAGCACCGCGCACGGTCGAGTCGTCGGAGCCTGGCGCAGGCTGCGCCAGGGTGTTGAAGGAACCAGCATTGTTCAGCGTGAGACCGCCTGAGGGGGATGCGCTAGCGGGAGGGTGCTTGGCGACTGACAATTGTTCGAGCCCAACTACCAATGCAGCCAAAGCAAGCACTCCGCCGGCGACCCCAGCCACGGCGCCCACATCGCCCGCTGTATCCCTTTGCAAAGAGATCGAAGAACCCGGCATCGGACCGCTCGGCAATCCTGTTACGTCACGTGTCGTGCCCTTGTGGCCCTCTGTGAGAGAGGAGGCCGCGTTCCGCGCACGCTCTTCGAACGGATCGGCCGGATCGCTCACAGAGATGCCACCGCCCAAAGGGCGTCCCGGCACCGGTCCCGACGCTTGTTGAACGACGTGCGCCAGTTCATGAGTGATCAACCGCTGTCCTCCGGAGGTGCCGGGTGCATACTGGCCCTGAGCAAATGCGATGTGACTCCCGGCAGTGAAGGCCTTGGCGCCGACCGCCCGTGCTGACTCGGCGGCGCGGCCGTCGGTATGCAAGCGAACACGGCTGAAGTCGAATCCGAACTTTGGCTCCATCGCAGATCGCGTAGCACTGTCCAGCGGTTGACCCGTGGATTCCATGACCTCCCGCACGAGCGATGGAGCCGGAAGTCCTGCTGCGACGTCAGCAGCCTCGCGCTGCACGCACATGTGCGGGCCGAGCGTATGCTGGCGCGACAAAAGCCCGCTGGCGGAGTGCGACTGTTCCGAAGATTGGGCCGGCGACTTGCCTGCCTGCATTTGTGCGGAGCTAGATTTGCTCATCTCGGAACTCCTCCTGGATTTGAGCGACCCGCGTCGTCGGCGCCCCGCCGCGGCGAGTTGCCAATTCCCTCGTGAACCGCTTGTGCAATGCTGTTTCCGAGCTTTGCCGGTTGGTTCTCCGCGCCGAGTTGAATCACCCCCGCCCGAATGCGTGGCACCGCGATTCCAGCGCGAAGCTCATCCGCCAATCCGTGCGCGGCGAGTAGGCGCACCAACTCCCCCTGAATTGCAGCGCCGATTTGCGGCCCTTGGGCACTGCTGGCTGGGAGTCCATCCAGAATCAGCCGATCAATGTGGACAGTCATTTTCATGCGATTCTGCTCACCCCTCATGCCACCTTGCTTACGCGTCCCGCTGCCCGGAACTCCAACTCATTGATCACCCGACCCAGCTTTCGCAACTCTGTGCGCGCCGATTCCATGATGAGCGGCATCGTGATCGGTTCGCCTGCGTGGGCGGCCTGAAACGCGGCGTTCAGCGCGATGCCTGTGATGTTTCCACCGGTCAGATTGAGGCGCGCCAAGCGGTCGAAACTCAGATCCTGGATCGGGGTGTCCGGCGGGAAGACTTTCTCCCAGATTGCTTTTCGCTGCGCAATGCTGGGAAACGGAAAGTTCACCACGAAGCGGAGCCGGCGCATGAATGCGAGGTCCAGCGCGCTCTGCTTGTTGGTGGCCAGGATGGCGAGGCCGCCGTAGGCCTCCATTCGCTGCAAAAGGTAGTTGATCTCAATGTTGGCGTAGCGATCGTGGCTGTCTTTCACCT
>Ga0224527_1000418_pt1 | contig 28810 bp, 23 predicted proteins | sample CBST0metaG_FD_179882 | JGI IMG/M metagenome (GOLD analysis project Ga0224527, IMG submission 179882) | Peat soil microbial communities from Stordalen Mire, Sweden - C.B.S.T0 | ecosystem: Environmental > Terrestrial > Soil > Wetlands > Peat | place: Sweden: Norrbotten County, Stordalen Mire... | reverse complement strand
TGGTCCTCAACGCCATGCAGAAAGAGGGCTCGAAAGGCTCCCTGCGCGGCAAATTCAAACGCGCCGGATGGGATGACCGCTTCTTGTACAGACTCTTGGAGATGTTTTGAAATGCGTTTGCCCTGGGCCAATCAGTCTATCCCCTTGCGTCCGTCGACCCGCTCGATCGCAACCAGCACCCGCATCTGCGCCGTGATATGAATCATCGTTCCGCTTCCCGCCAGGCACGGAGCAGACTTATCCAATCAGGTGCAGCCGAGCCCTTCCACTGAATGCGCATCTTGCCGCCAACAGAGGACTCGAACTCGATCAAGCACTCCGACATTGCGGCCGGATGAGAAGCGATCAACTCCACAAACGACGGCGCGGCTGACTGTCTGGGGCTACCCACAGCGCCCTCGAGACGCTTCTTCAATTGCGTATAGTCCAACCCCAACGGATGAGCAACCGAATACACGCCGTGTTCACGGGCCAGTTCCACCGCGGCCTGCCATATGGCCTCAGGAAGCTTAGTCCGATGCGGCCGGGTGCTGCGAAGCTCATCCAACCGCTGTTGTAACCGGACGATTGGCTCAGGGATGGGCGATGCGAGTTTCTTGTTCAAAACCAGCCGACCTCGAAGGCTGGTTTTGAACTTAACAAGGTTGCCTAAATGACGTCACGCACCCTTGCCGAAAACTCACAGATGAATGTTAAGGCAGTCGCAACCCAGTCCCTCACCGAAGATCTTCGTCACGCTCTCGTCCGCAACGAGCTTACGCTGGTCTATCAACCAATTGTCAATGTCAAGACAGGAGCCATCACCGGTGCCGAGGCGCTGCTTCGCTGGACTCATCCCACGCGCGGATCGGTATCCCCTGATGTATTTATTCCCGTAGCAGAAGATTCTTCGATGGAATGGGGAGCAAAGATGAGATACCCGCTTGACTAACTTCAGTGTTGACCTTCAAACCTTGCCTGGACGCAGACATTTGCAGACTAGTGGCCTAAGTTTGCGTGGTCTGGTTAGCAGTAGACCGTAACGGTTGCCTGATCCGCAACTAGGAATCGACCTAGTTTGGAAGTCAGCTGCTGCCATGCATAGAAGATGCGATCCCAAAAGAAGTGCGTGTCCGGATGCAAGGTTGTTCCTCTGCGAGCAATGAAATCGACACCCGACTTAGGCCATCTCCTGCTGTTGTCTAGTGGTTCTGTCGCGATAAGGATGTTTGAACAATCGAAGGCTGATATGGTCCAGCTGCTTAAGCTGCCAGGGAGTAGAAAAGCTGCGCGGGGGGGTGTCTCCCGTCGCCGTTTGTCATCTGTCCTTTTTTGATCATGTACATGAGTTCGATGCCGGCGAGAAGGATGCGTGCGCATCTAAAAGCCTTGAAGCCGAGCATCGATCGGGTCCGGCGTTTGATCGCACGGTGGTCTTGTTCGACGATGTTGTTCAGATACTTGACCTGGCGCAAGACGATCCGCTTCCTTCGTCCGGCATTGATGGCTTCGAGAGCAGCTACATTCGAGCCACTCTTATCGATGGTTACTTTCTCTGGCACCCCGTTCTGCTCGATTGCTACTTCGAAGAACCTGCCTGCCGCGGCCTTGTCGCGATGCGCCCGCAGTAAGAAATCGACGGTATCGCCTGCCTTGTCAACGGCACGGTACAGGTACTTCCACTCACCCTTAACTTTCAAGTATGTCTCGTCCATGCGCCAGCTCCTTCCCACCTTGCGCTTGGAGCGCCGAAACCTTTTCTCCAGGACCGGCAACAATTTGATCGCCCAGCGATGCACGGTCGAGTGATCGACAGAAATCCCCCGCTCGGCCATCATCTTTTCGAGATTTCGAAGACTCAACGGATAGGCGCTATACCAGCGCACACAAAGCAAAATCACATCCAGAGGATAATGCAAGCGTTTCAAGACCTTTGCCACCATTGGATTCAACGCCTGTCTCATCCTCTGCACCTCGTTGTCAGTGCAAAGAATAGCAAACTCACTCTATTGCGACAGAACCAGGTTTGCTTCCGCGGATCTCGATGTCGATGGAACCTGCGAGATAATTGCCACCCTGGTATTGTTCTCCGAATAGCGGCGCCAATGTTTCGCCCTGGAGGGAGAACAGACGAATTCAATCTTCCATCCAAATAGGACGTTCCCTTCTTTGGATGGAGATCAGGCATAGCACCGAGCTTCAAAGAATTCAAGGCTTAGTCCCAGTCCTTCGTGCAGTCCGATTTGCGGTTCCCATTGCAAAAGAGTGCGAGCTCGCGTGATATCCGGGCGTCTGCGCGTCGGATCATCCTGCGGCAAAGGTTCGAATGAAAGCTTGCTCCTCGATCCTGTAACCTCGAGCACCGCGCGCGCACATTCAAGTATCGTGAATTCGACGGGATTGCCAATATTAATGGGCCGGTGTTCATCGGACTGTGAGAGACGAAGTATTCCGTCGATGAGATCACTGACGTAACAAAAACTGCGCGTCTGGTTGCCTTCACCATAGACAGTCAGCATGTCGCCTCGTAGTGCCTGGACCATGAAGTTGGAGATCACTCGACCATCCTGGGGATGCAACCTGGGCCCGTAGGTATTAAAAATGCGAACCAGGTGCGTGTTGACTCCGCGATAACGGTGGTAGGCAGTTACGAGCGCTTCTGCAAATCGTTTCGATTCGTCATATACTGAGCGCTGGCCAATGGGGTTCACGTTGCCCCAATACTCCTCGGTCTGCGGATGGTGGAGCGGATCGCCGTAACATTCCGATGTTGACGCGTGCAGGAATCCAGCGTTATTGCGAGATGCGATTTCAAGCGTGTTTTCAGTGCCGATGGACCCAACTCGCAGAGTTTCAATGCCCAATCGAAGATACTCAGGTGGGCTGGCAGGCGATGCCATGTTGAACACATAATCAACAGGTCCCGGATCGAATGGCAGACAGATGTCGTGCAGTTGGAATTGAAAATGCAGATCGTGTATAAGGTGCGCAACGTTCTCCGCGCTACCGGTAGAAAGATTGTCTACGCCAATAACGTCGTGACCCTCAGCAATCAATCGGTCAGTCAAGTGTGAGCCAAGAAAACCGGCCGCCCCTGTCACCAGTACACGCATGTGTAGTCCTTTCCTCCAAATTGATCTTGGTTTGCTTCTACGCAACGAATCCTAATGGCCCCACCATGATCGAGAGTTTGACGCCAACTTGTGTTGCACGCTATTTCGACAAAGCTAGTGCACCCCGCAGTGTATAGGCGAAGCAAACATGGTGGACATAACATTGCAGAAAATGTAAAGAAAACTAACCAGCGGCCTCTGTGTTATACACCGCATCACTATCGTCATCTGTCGCCAACTCATTTACCTTCTGCCGAGTGGTCAAGTAGAAAAGTAGCTCGACGCGGCTTGAGACGCCCAATTTCTCGAAAGCCTTGAAGAGGTAGTTCTTCACAGTATGCTCGCTGAGTCGCAGCTCGCCGGCGATGGCTTTATTGGTCATGCCCTTGGACGCGCACTGGACAACTTGCAATTCGCGTTCGGTCAATTCCTGTGCATTACAACCCAGAGCAATGTCAGGAGCAGGGATCAGCATGAAGGCTTGCAGCAGCGCAGCTGTTTCCCATGGTCCCGCCCAGATACATCCTTGGGCGACGCGCTTGAGGCAATCAATGAATTCCGATAAGGATCGCTTACGGGCACATACTCCGCACGCTCCAGAGCGAAAAGCTTTGATCACAAACGCGGAAGTGATCTGATTCAGAAGGCAAACGATGTTGACAGATGGACAAGCGAGGCGAACCGAATTAGCGAGGGCAAAACTCTGCCCTGGATTGGAGTTAGCATCGACAGTGATAACTACCAGATCTGCCTTGGCGGCTTCGAGTGACTGAAGAAGCTGGGCGGATTGAACCACTTCACATGCAAAGTATGCATCTTTAGCCAGAACGCCGGCGAGCAAATCGCTACTCATTGAATCTCCATCAACAATGAAGACTCTGAGTGAAGCACGTGCCGAAGCATCTCGCGGACCTTGTCCGACATTAGAGTCCGCTCCGGGATACTGGCGGACGTCGTGTTCAAGTTGATGGGGCCGTTGAGGAAGTGTAGGAATCGTTAGAGAAGGATGATTGCTGACGTTGATATAGCTCGTGGGTGAATCGGACCTGGGCATGAGCGGGAATCTCCTTGCCGTCTTAGGTTGTCGTTCATAACTTACGAATCTTGCACCTCGTGATTACTAGGGACACTTTCACTTTAACTCACTTATGAGTTCCGTAACCCACAAAATCTCAAAAACAAACTTTCGTCTCTAGTGATGCCGCGAGGTATACCCATGAGCCGAAAGTGCTAAAGATAACTAACGTTCCCCATCTTCATTTATAAACGTTTGCCCACTTGTGACTTAATGAGTCATGGCCGTACTCTTGAATCACTATGTGGCTTGTTCAGCGAGGCGGACAGAATATCCAAAGGCGGTACAGGCTTCGACTTCCGGTCATCTTTCATTGGAACGATGGTGTGGATCATACGGAGGGAGGGTTCACCAACGACGTAGCAGCGGATGGAGCTTCTATTGTCAGCAGCAGGTGTCCTCCGTCCGGAACAAGCATTCGAATTGAAGTATTGGTACCTTCCCCGTGTCAAGAATCTGAAGAGTTGCGCATCGAGTCTACAGGAACGGTGGAGCGCGCAGATGTTGACTCCGGTTGCTTCTATGTTCACTGCGTTTTCGATGAGAACAATCTAACCCGCCATGGCGTGTATGGTAGACCTCTCAGCGCATAGGCAAAGCACCGGTACTTAAGCATCCATTTCAGTTTATGAGCTTATTCCAGCGCAATGTGAGCGATAGTGATGACATCTTCAATGTGATCGCAGAAGGCCCACACAACGGTTCATCTGCGACGGGCGAATTGTGGCCCGGCGCCGTCGTGACAGCACTCGGGATCGAAGGCGATGTCCTGAATTGGGTCGAAAGGGATCCTGGGACTGAAAGGGCAGAGCTAGGCCCAACACGATCATTCATCAAGATTAGCGTGAACAGTTTGGAGACTCTGGACATGGAAAATACCAGCGAAAACTATTCCCAGGATTCAAGTTGGTTCGCTGTCTGGACTCGTTCGCGGCAGGAAAAAGTTGCTGCCGCAATGTTGAATATGCTCGGTGTACAGTACTATCTTCCGCTGAAACAGGATGTCCGCCAATGGAGCGATCGCAAAAAGATTGTCTTCGCTCCACTCTTCAGCGGCTATTTGTTTGTTCGCATGAATCCGGCCAAGGACAGCCGCCTGCAAGTGCTCAAGACCCCAGGGATAGCAGATTTCGTTGCCAACAACTCGGGTCCGCTGCCGATTCCGGATCAACAGATTGAGGACATCCGGACCATTCTTGCAAGCAAGATTCAATGCACCGTCGTTCCGATATTCGAAGAAGGGGACTTCGTACGCGTAGTGCGAGGGCCGCTAGCTGGGATCTCAGGCCGGTACGTGCGGAACAATGCAACATTCCGTCTTCTGATCTCTGTCGAAATGATTAATAGGTCGCTGGAACTGGCTGTGGATCACCAGGATGTCGAGGCACTCTGCTCCGCTATCCGACTTAACTAACCTTACCCAACGTTGGTTTACCTGGCCCATACGACTCCGACGTGGTTGTCTGTGAATTCCCCTGGGCCAAGCATCTGGAGGTGTTTGTTATGTCGAACCTATCTGAGCGAGCTTCTGACAAATTGATCAGTGTGGAGAGTGTCCCGTCGAAAAGCGATGAAGTGACGGTGCGCGGTCTTTTGCTGGTCATAAAACGTCGCAGGTCGATCATCTATGTGGCGGTTTGCGCATGCTTCATAATCGGCGTAACCACATGTTTCTTTCTGACTCCCCGCTACAGAGCAATGGGTGAGATCGAGATCCAGAAGTCTGCTACGGACGGGCTGGGTTTGGAGAACTTAACTGGCCCATTGCCGCAACAGCAATCGGACGCGCTCGACGCCAGCATCAGCCTGCAAACCCAAGCCACGATTCTCGGGTCAACCAGTCTCGCGCTCAAAGTGATTAAAGACCTCGACCTTGAAAATACCGAAGATCTTAAACCAACATTCAATCCAGTGGGATGGGCGATGGGCCTCCTCGTTCCCCGCGGCGCTGCCGACAAGCCGGCCGCCGATCTCGCTAACGCGCCGCATCGGCGCGAACGCGCCGTCAAAGAGTTTGAGAAACGATTGAAGATCAAACCGCAATCGGGTACCCGATTAATCGATATCCAATTCACAAGCACCGATCCGCAGATTGCCGCCGCAGTGGTTAACGATGCAGCCAAATCACTTGTAGACTTCACATTAAACAGCCGCTATGTCGCCACAAGCCAAGTGTCGAACTGGCTCACCGGCCAACTAGGAGACATCAAGAAGGAAGCGGAGCAACAACAGGGCAAGGTTGAGCGGTTGCAGAGAGAATCCGGCGTATACAGTTTGGGAATTTCCGACGCTCAGGGCAAAGAAATCGCATACAGCGCTACCTTGGACCGCCTGCAGCAGGCGACCCAGGAATTGTCAGCAGCCACATCAAATCGGATACTGAAGGGCGCTTTGTATAAAACGGTCGAGGATGGTGATCCGGATTTGATTTCGGGCCTTGCCGGCTCCGCTCTTGCCGGTGCCTCTCCGGCAGTGAGCAACTCATTCTTACTGATCCAAAATCTACGCACCCAGCGAGCAAGTCTTGCAACTCAAGTGGCCTCAGATACCTCCCGGCTTGGTTCGTCGAATCCCCGACTAGCTGAGGATAAAGCGAGCCTTGAGTCAATCGATAACCAGATCGCTTCTGAGATCAACCGAATTGGAGCCCGCGCGTCCAATGACTACAAAGCATCTGAAGTCGTCGAGAATAAAATGCGGGCCGTCTACGACAATGAGCGCAAAACCGCCGACAATCTGAATGACAAAGCGATCGCACTCCTCATTGCCCGACAAGAAGCCAACGACTCGCGGACACTGTACCAAACCCTCTACTCACACCTCAAGGAGGCGGGTGTTGTGGAAGGAATGCGCTCGTCGAACGTATCCGTAGTCGATGCTGGCCTGGTCCCGTCTAAGCCACTTCCCGACATCCCCATATGCCTTGCACTTTCTTTGATCTGCGGTTGCCTCATTGGGGCTTCTGGAGCGGCACTTGCTGAAACTACCAGTGACCGGGTCGAAACCATGGACTCGATCGAGAGTTCTCTCAATACGCGAATACTTGCCATTCTACCTACGGCGCATGTGGGTGGTTCCTCTAGAGGGTTCGGCAGAATGACATCCAAGGTTCGCCGTCTGCTCGCTGAAAAGAAGGGCGACGATGAGGGTAGGATGGCGGTCCTGGGAAATCAAAACTCCGCATATGTTGAGGCGCTTCGTGGACTTCGAACCTCATTGCTGATGCCTAAAGACGGTCCGGCGCCCAAGACGATCTTGATCACAAGTGCTGGGGAGCAGGAAGGAAAGAGTACATTGAGTCTGAACCTCGCGGCGCTACTCGTACTTAACGGCTCGCGGGTCTTATTGGTTGATGCGGATATGCGCAATTCTGGACTTTCCCGATATATGGGATTTGCTCGAGGAGAATGGAGCGATGGCGAACACTCTGGACTCAGTGGAGCTCTATCAAGTTCCGAAGTTCCAAGGGTCGAAAGCCCCTTTCAGGAACTGCCAGGACTGTCGGCCATACCCTCAGGTTCTGCACCCGCATACCCTTCGGAATTGCTCGGCTCTAGCCGTATGGGGTCTCTAGTTTCCACCTGGGCCGCCATCCACGACTATGTCATCATTGACAGCCCGCCGGTTTTGGCCGTGACCGACGCCACGCTCCTTTCTCGTCTCGCTGATACGACCATATTGGTTGCGCGCCATGGGAATAGTTCTCAAAAGAGCCTGGAACGGGCCTACGTGATCCTCCATAACATCGAGGGACGGGATGTGGGCATTGTCGTAAATGACGTGCATCGAGACTCTGTCTCATTCACCGAGTTCTATGGCTACCAGGGCAGCCAGTACTACAAGGAGGCTTGACATGAAGACATTAGGGATTATTTCAATCGTTCTCTTGGCAGCCATGGCGCGGCCTATCGCGGCTCAATCTTCCTCCGGCAACACTCTACTGATCAGCCCAGGAGACGCACTTCATATCTCGATACTCGATATGCCAGAGATGGATCAAACTCCTCGCGTAACCGATTCAGGAGATGTGCCGCTCAAGGGAATCGGGAGTGTCCGCGTCGTTAATCAGACCCCGGCTGAAGCCGCAGACACGATTCGCGATCGGTACGTGAGCGCACATTTCCTTAATCACCCGTTGGTTTCTGTTGTTGTGGATGAATTTGCCACCATGAATGTCACAATCATGGGAGAAGTTCACACCCCCGGTTCTTTCTCGCTTTCAACCCCAAGACCGATCTTGGATGTGGTGGCGATAGCCGGCGGATTGACTGAACTTGCAGATCGCGACGTCGTTGTGGAAAGGCGCGGGGATCAGACTCATCCCATTCACTATAACGTGAGCAATAACGCAGACCAAGCCATCAGGGAACAGGTGTTGGTTAATCCAGGCGATACGGTGGTAGTAACCAAAGCAGGAATCGTCTATGTCCTTGGGGATGTGAACAAGCCGGGAGGTTATACCATGGACAATAACGAGTCGAAGATGACTCTCCTTGAGGCGATCTCACTCGCTGGCGGCGCTGCCAAAACTGCCAAGCTCGGCCATGCAAGATTGCTTCGCAAATCCGATCACAGCGAGACGCAATTGTCTCTCGGGGATATTCAGAAGGGTAAGCAGCTGGATGTTGAGATGGCTGCTGGAGATATCCTTTATATTCCCTTCAGTTATTCAAAAAATCTGCTGATCACAAGTTCTGCAGGTGTGGCCGGCGCTGCCGGGGCAGCGGCGATCTACTCCGCTCATTAGAGCAAACCAAGCACCGTAAGACTTGTCCAGAGCGCATCGCATATGCGTTGCCACGCCCTCAGTGCGTATTCACTCATCTCGCAATTCTACTTCTGAAAGCAAAGCGCGCTCACAATCCACCAGTCAAGTCTTGCCGGGGAAGTCACTCCTGCCTTTGTTCTGTTCCAAGGCGCATTGATGTCGACCAATGACAGCGCACCAATCAGGAACGATGGAGTAAAAACGTCATGAATGAAAGACATCGACTCATTATCGGGTTACTCAAGCTAACTGATGTCGCCATCGTGATTTTCGCTTACGCGCTGACGACCGTATCCATCGTCAAAATCGAACATGGGGCATCTCTCAGGCGTTTCTTTTCGATGAGAATCCGGGTGGTGAACTTCGTAATACTCGTTCTGGCCCTGGTCATTTGCCACGTCGTGTTTAGGCTTCTTGGTCTCTATAAGTCAAAGAGGCTATCGAAGCGTCGCACTGAGCTCCTCGATGTAGTCAGGGCGATGACTATAAACACGGCTTGTTTTGTCGTATTCGCTTCTCTCTTCTCCATCCAGATGATCACTTTGCAGTTCCTTGGAATCTTCTGGCTGTTGAGCACGTTTTTGCTCTGCATTGAACGCCTGTCGATGCGTCGCGTGGCCGGGTATGTCCGCTTCCACGGCCGAGACCTTCGTTACATGCTGATTCTTGGATCCAATCCCAGAGCGGTGAAGTTTGCACGTCAGCTTTTGCACAGCCCTCAGCGCGGCTATCGGTTGCTGGGGTTTGTGGACGATACCTGGCAGGGAATGGACGGGTTCAAAACCACCGGATTTGATCTGGTCAGCGACTATTCAGGACTAGCAGAGTATTTGCGCCATCACGTAGTGGACGAAGTTGCGATCTACCTGCCTCTGAGATCGTTTTATGAACACTCGGTTGAAGTCGCGACCCTTTGTGTGAAACATGGAATCACCATGCGTATCAGTTCCGACCTCTTCGGCTTGGAGACAGCACGCTGGCGCGCGGAAGAAATTGAAGGGGTTCATTATATTGCGACTTACACAGAATCGGGTGAGATATGGTCCCAGATCGCCAAGAGGACGATCGATGTAACCCTGGCGGCCACGGCTCTGCTCGCACTTTTCCCCATTCTGCTGTTTACAGCCATTGCGATCAAGGTGTCCTCCCCGGGACCAGTGTTCTTTCTTCAAGAACGTATTGGACTGAACAAGCGCCGGTTCCAGATTCTTAAATTCAGGACAATGGTCCCCGATGCCGAGAAAATACTTCCAAGTCTCGAGGACCGGAACGAGGCCACGGGGGCCGTCTTCAAGATTAAGAATGATCCGCGGATCACGCCGATCGGAAAGCTATTGCGGAGAAGCAGCATTGATGAGCTGCCGCAATTACTTAACGTATTGACCGGGGATATGAGTCTGGTCGGCCCGCGTCCACTGCCTGTCCGCGACTTCGCAGGATTTAACGAGGATTGGCAACGGCGTCGCTTCAGTGTGAAACCAGGCATCACCTGCCTGTGGCAAGTTACTGGCCGGAGCGGAATTCCCTTTGATCAATGGATGCTACTCGATCTCAAATACATGGACGAGTGGTCGATTTGGCTGGATTTGAAGATCCTGGCCAAGACCGTCCCGGCCGTCATGAGGGGAGCTGGCGCTGCGTGAACTGCTTACTTAGGTAGCCCGCGTGACGTGCCGTCTGTGCTAACTGACCAACCTTGAAAACTCTCAGAGAGATGGTGGAGAAGTATGAGCACATTGCCACAGACGGAGATTACGAACGTTCGCGCCGTAGATGTTCTCGGCTGTACGGTACACGCCGTGACAGCTTCCCAGCTGACCGACCTGCTCGAGCGCGCAGTGGAGTCGAACGCGCAGTGCGTCATCGCCCATCACAACCTTCACAGCCTGTATCTCTATCAACGCGATACCACAATGAGGGAGTTTTACGCGAAGGCATCGTGGACGCACGCGGACGGCATGAGTATGGTGGTGCTCGGGCGAGTGGCAGGAATCGACATTGAGCGATCCGTGAGAGTGACATACATTGATTGGCTGCCGATGATCATGGAGCGCGCCACGGCTCGCAAGTGGAGAGTGTTCTATTTGGGATCACGGCCGGGAGTGGCTCAAAGAGGAGTGGCCATTCTCCGAGAGAAAAACGTCGGGCTCGAGATGGTATCCAGACACGGATTTTTTGATCCGAACGGGGCCGGAAATGATCAAGTTCTTAGCGAGATTCGCGCGTTCTCACCGGACATACTTCTGGTTGGCATGGGCATGCCCCGCCAGGAACATTGGATTTTGGACAATTTAGATCGGCTTGGCCCTATGGCCGTACTTCCTTGCGGAGCTTCGATTGACTATGTTGCTGGTGAAATACCGACACCGCCGAGATGGACGGGGCGCATAGGTGTCGAGTGGCTCTATCGTCTTGTCGTAGAACCCAGCCGACTATGGAAGCGGTATCTGTTAGAGCCGTGGTCGATTGTTTTCTTGATGGGCCAACATTGGCTAAACAAGGCATAAGCCAGAGCGGGGAGGAGCGATTATCCAACCGGAGATCAAAATGAGAGCATTCGTGACGGCAGTTATCCCGACAAGAAACCGCCCAGAGCTCGTCTGCGCAGCGGTCTGGAGTGTACTGGACCAAAGCTACCGGAATATCGAGGTCATTGTAGTTGTCGATGGTCCAGATAGCGACACGATAGTACGGCTGCAGGCATTTACGGATTCACGACTGAGAGTCGTTGCGCTCACCAGCAATGTCGGCGGCAGCGAGGCTCGCAATATCGGGGCGCAGCAAGCCAGAGGCGAGTGGGTTGCATTTCTCGATGACGACGATGTCTGGATGCCGGACAAGATCAGCAAGCAGTTAGTTGTAGCGGGGCAGTCCTCTTCGGAAAGTCCAATCGTTACGTCAAGGTTTATCGCTAAACGACTGAAATCGGAGCAGATATGGCCCGAGCGTCGCCCCAATCCAGGAGAAGCAACCAGCGAGTATTTGTTTTGCCGCAGACGTATTACGGCGCGCGAGGGCTTCATTAACACTTCGACGATTATGGCAAAACGCGAACTTCTGTTGAGGCATCCTTTCACTGCCGGTCTGCGCGAGCACCAGGAATGGGATTGGCTGCTGCGCGCAACCGAGGATCCTCAGGTGTCGATTGAATGGGTCTGGGAGCCACTCGTGGTTTGGGACATTGCCGGCGACCGGAAGACTGTGAGCGGGACGAATAGCTGGCGCCAGTCTCACGCGTGGGCGAAGCAGATGAAGCAAATGACTCCGAAGGCGTTTCTCTATTTCCTGGCCGCGCAGCTAGCCCCACGCGTAAATCTGTATCGCGATTTCCGGGCCCTGCCCGGACTGGTGAAAGAGATGTTTCCACGCGAAGGCTTCTCGTTCAACGCATTCCGAATCTTTGTGGTTTTCGTTCTGACTCCGGCCTCGTTCAGACGCAACATGCCGCGAAAGGGAGTGCGGCAAAGAAGTGTATCGGCGTGAGTTCGGAAGGGCAGAGGCGCCTTGATGAGATAGCCGGACAGCAATGCACGCTGCACTTTAAACGTCTGATTTGAAGGCATCACGGAGGAAGACAGCGAATGCGAATATGCATGATGAACGACAATTTCTACCGTAGCGGTGGAGCCCCGATGGCTATCAGGCGCATCGCAGAGGCGTTTACAGATGTCGACTACGGCGTCGCGGCCTGCATGAACGACGGCCTGAAGGAAGACCTGTCGTGGATTCCTGAAGGCAGATTTGAAAGATTTGATCTGAAAACAACAAAGCCCATCCGTGTCCTCAAAGAACTTCGTCGATTCAAGCAGTGGTTCCGAGCGCAACAGTTCGATCTGGTTCACTGTCATCACCGAAGAGTGTCGGCGTTGCTTCATCTAGCGCGCGTCCCGGTGCTCTACACCGGACAATTGGCTTTCGGATCCGCCCTGTGGTTTCGCTGGTTCCATCCACCCAATATGACCGCAGTCTCGCCCTCGGTAGCAGCGAACATTCTGGAGACGACAGGGCGCACGGTGCTGAGTTGCATAGACAATCCTGCCCGATTCCCCGACGTCCCGCCACCGATCGACGTCGAAAAAGTGCGCAACCGTGCCGTGTGTGTGGCACGGCTCGATCCTGTGAAGGGCCATGCGCATCTCCTCTCTGCCTGGAAGTTACTTTTAGACCGCGGCCATCACTACAAACTGGACCTGGTGGGAGAAGGCCCCTTGCGCCTCCAACTGATCGCTCAGGTACTAAGAGACGGTCTCCAGGAAGCAGTCAGGTTTTTAGGGTTTACGGCAGATGTTCCGGGAGGCATTGCCGAAAGTCTTTTTGCCATCCTGGTCAGCGAGGTAGAAGGTAAACCCATCGTCGCCCTGGAGGCGGCTGCGCTGGGCCGACCGACCCTGTTGACCGCAGTTCCTGGCTCGGTCGATATCCTTCCGCCGACCATAGCCCTCAGTAACGGTATTGAATACGGAGACGTTAAGGGGCTCGCGGATGCTATCGAGGAATGGTTCGAGAATCCGGACTACGTTGTGCAGGAAGGCAAAACGTTCTTCAACTACCTCAAGACGTCAAGCGATCCGACATTGATTGTCGGGGAATATAAGAAAGTTTATCAGCAGGTCATAGCAGGAGTGCGCGGAGCTTCCGTAGCGTCTTCATCAGCCAACGCCACAAAGTTGGCCGTCCGAGGAGAAACAAATTAGGGAGCTTTTCTTTAAACGCTAGGAATTTCGTTTGCAAACTATTCATTTCAAAAGGAGTGCAGATGCGCGTTCTTGTAACAGGAGGCAGTGGATATGTCGGCTCTCATGCCATCCGAGAGCTCGCAGCCGCCGGACATGAAGTTGTTGTCTATGATAACTACTCGACCGGCAACCGCAACCTCAGTGTCGGCTTTGACCGGATTGAAGGAGACATCGCAGACACGATCAAATTGGCTTCAGTTCTGGATCGCGTCCAGGCGGTCATGCATTTCGCCGCTTCTGCCTATGTGGGAGAGTCGGTAAAGAATCCACGTCTGTATTTCCAGAACAACGTGGAATCAGCCCTCAAGCTGATGGATGCGGTACTGGCAAGCAAGGTGAGAATTCTCATTTTTTCCTCTTCCTGTGCTGTCTATGGCGTCCCCACGACGCTGCCAATCACCGAGGACCTTCCCAAAAGCCCCATCAACCCTTACGGGGAGACGAAGCTCTTTTTTGAGCGAGTCCTGGCTGCCTACAGAGTCTCCCACGGGCTGCGCTATTTTGCCCTTCGATATTTTAACGCTGCCGGTGCCGACGCCGGCGGACTGATCGGAGAGGTACACGAGCCCGAGACACATTTGATCCCCCTGGCGCTCAAGGCGGTTCTCGAGACCGCACCCCCGCTCACCATCTTCGGTACGGAGCACGACACTCCGGACGGGACCTGCATTCGCGACTTCATTCATGTTTCCGATTTGGCGACAGCGCATGTGCTTGCGCTCGACTACCTGGCTACGGGAGGGGATTCAACGAGCATAAATCTCGGAACCGGTAAAGGCACCTCCATAAAGGAGCTTATGAGCGCTTTCCGTGACCTCACCGGGCTCGTAATTCCGCATCAATTTGACTCGCCACGCGCCGGAGATCCACCATCTCTTTACGCCGATCCGGCTAGAGCTAAACAGATTCTCGGTTGGGTGGCGAAGCGCGATATGAACGAAATCTTGCTATCAGCGTGGAAGTGGCAACAAAAACTGGAAGCGACAAGCCTCCCCTCTTCATCAGAGCTCCGCAGTATAGAAATCCTGTACGCAGGTTCGTTCACGCCTGAAACTCCCACGGCATCGCCTGTGGCTGAATCGTCCCTTTAGACTGCCGACATAGGAAGTTGAAGTAGCTCAAAGCCACTGTCGAACCAAGGAGATTCTTCTGAAAGTCGCAATTGTTCATCCACGCTTTCATGTTTTAGGGGGCGGAGAGAAGGTGATTGAGGCGCTGGTGTTGCTCTATCCTCAGGCGGACATTTTTGTGCTATCGAGCACGCCGGAGATGATCCCGGCTAGCCTTCGCAATCAGAGAATTTACAACTCATACCTGAACAGGATTCCCTTACTTCGTAGGAGCTACGACAAGTTTATGGTCTTTTATCCATCGGCTGTTGAGTCCATGAACCTGAGTACTTACGACCTGGTAATCAGCTCTGCCGGGCCGGCAACTTTCGGAGTGAACGTCTCTCAAAGCGCAATGCACATTTGCTACTGCCACTCCCCCGAAAGGACATGGTGGGACCAGTATGCCGCTCGTCAGAGTCTTTCACGCTCATTGACCAGGAAAATACTCTACACCGCGAGAGCGACCTACATCCGCTCCTGGGAGTTCGGAGCGGCACAGAGGGTAGATTCCTTCGTAGCAAATTCCTGGTACATTGCCGCGCGGGTACGAAAATATTTTCGCCGGGAGTCTACCGTGATTTACCCGCCCGTCGATACGAGCCAGGGCTACATCTCCGATACAAACGATGATTACTACCTTTCTGTAGGCCGCTTGGTACCCGCCAAGCACATTGATCTTTTGATTGGCGCTTGCAATCTCATGAAGCGCCGACTGCTGATCGCTGGTACGGGACGCGAAGAGGGAAGGCTCAAAGCGATCGCGGGTTCGACCATAGAGTTCCTCGGATTTGTGCCAGACCGTGACATCCCCGAACTCTACGCCAGAAGCCGGGCATGCCTTTTTGCGGCAGATGAAGATTTCGGTATTGTTCCGGTGGAAGCTCAATCCTATGGCCGCCCTGTCATTGCATACGGACACGGTGGCTCCCTTGAAACTGTGCGTGTGGGCGGAACCGACGGACAAGGGGATACAGGGATCTTCTTCTCGGAGCAAACCATGGAATCACTCGCAGACGGCATACGTCGATTTGAGGCGTGTGAAAGCAGCTTCCGTCCCGTCGATATTCAGAACCATGCTGCACAGTTCGACACCCCCACATTTGTCAACAAGATGCGAGATTTCGTCGACAACGCCATGAGAGGGAGGTAGGCCAATGCACACTGCTGCTACTATTTCTGACAATCAAAATGTGTCGCAGCTAGCCATCAGTTGGATTTTGATGATCCCGCTTTTTTATTTTGCTTCGGCGGGTAATCTATGGTTCCAGTCGGTGTTAGCGAACGACCCTCTCGCCTCTGTTGGGGGAAGCCTGGTAATTGCGTCCTCAGAGAACAGTGTCGCCATAGCCAGCGTCTTTATCGGCCTCACATTGCTGGCCATGCTATGGAAGATGAAGACTGTAGTCGTCTCATGCAAGCAGGACACAGTATTCCTATCGATGCTCGTTCTGGCACTGGCATCAGTCCTATGGTCGCAATTTCCGAAGTTATCAATGATCTATTCGGTCATTTTCGTGGTCGACACCGTCTTTGGTTTCTATCTTTACCGGCGATTCGGTCCGGAACAAATCCTAAAGCTTTTGCGGATGATTGGATGGTGCTGTTTTGCCTTCAGCATTGTGCTTGCAGTATTTGCACCGAAGTATGGAGTCGATAACACCGGTGCAACACAAGGCGGATGGCGTGGGATGTATCCGGGGAAGAATCCTTGTGCTGAGATGACCGTCTTTCTTCTATCGGCGGCGTTCTTTTCGCCGGCCGTCGGTATACTTTCACGGCTGTTGCGTTTTGCCTACGTAGCGTCTGGCGTGTTGATTGTCCTCATGACTAGAAGCATCACAGGCGCTCTTCTCCTAAGCAGCCTACTCGCATATGTGCTAGGCTTCGCAGTCCTTAAGCGTTTTCACCGCCGGGACAAGATATTTGTCTTCATTGCCGGAGCCGCAGCTGTTGTGACAGTGGTCGCGGTGGGTAGTTTGTATTTTCGGGAGATTACGTATCTGCTCGGCAAGGATCCGACCCTCACAGGTCGAGCCGGGATCTGGGAAGCCGTGATGACTTCTATCATGAAGCACCCGCTTCTTGGTTACGGCTACATGGCATTCTGGCATGGTCTTCAAGGGGAGTCGAGCACTGTATCACTGGCGAATCATTGGATTGTGCCTCATGCCCACAACGGACTCCTAGAAGTGTGGCTTGAACTCGGCGGGGTAGGCCTGCTACTGATCGTTTACTCGCTCATCAGAGCGTGCAAGGACATCTGCATATGTTTTCTACGCAAGACGCCTTTATACGTCGGGTGGTATGCGTGCATCATTTTTCTGATGGTGATTTACGCCATCGATGAGCCGGCGTTCCTTAGATTCGGCCTGATATGGACGCTTTACGTGGTGGCCTGCGTCGGATTGGCCAGCCGATCTGCGGAGATCAAACGTGGGGGCATCGCGTGGGCATGATCCAGAATGAGCTGAGGGGCATATGCTCCAGTGCACTGGCCAAGAATGCGGGATGGATGATGGCGGGGCAGATCGCTGGCTACGTGCTGCAAGGCATTTATTTCGTACTAATAGCCAGGTTGCTTGGAGCAGTTTCGTACGGCATCTTTGTGGGCGCATTTGCCTTTGTAAATCTTGTTGCACGGTACGGGACGCTTGGGACCGGAACCGTGTTCCTCCGCTACGTCAGCATCGACAGAAAGACGTTCTCGTACTACTGGGGCAATATCCTGGTCGTAACCACCATCGGCGGTATTGGGATGACGCTCCTCTTGCATGTGATTGGAGCGCGCATACTGAACCCCGCTAGCGCTGCCATCGTGTTGCTGGCCGCGTTAGCCAATTGCCTTGGATCCCAGGTAACGACCTGTGCTGCCCTAGTATTCCAGGCTGCCGAGCAGATGCGAACCACGGCGATCCTCAACCTATTAACCAATTTTCTCAGGACGCTTGCCGCGGCTATGCTTTTGGTCTTTTATCACCGGATTGGCGCATGGGAATGGGCAATGACATCGATGATCGTCTCTCTTATCGGCTCCGCTGTAGCGATCGGTGTGATTCTGGCCCACTTTGGTAAACCGCGCTTTTCCTTAGGACTATTGCACAGCAGGTTGGTGGAAGGGGTCGAATTTGCCTTTGCCAGTTCCACAACCTCGGCCTATAACGACCTCGACAAGGCAATGCTAAGCCACTATAGCATGAACGCCGCCAACGGCATCTACACGCTAGCCTATCGAGCGATAGATATTGCCACCATGCCCGTCAATTCGCTGGCGGCGGCCGCCATGCCGACCTTCTTTCGCAGTGGCGTGGGTGGCCTGGCAGGAGGGGCGGAGGCCCTGGCAGGCCGTCTCCTGAAGCGGTCAGTTGTGATCGCGGCAGCGGCATCCTTAAGCCTGCTTGTCTTAGCTCCGCTGGTACCGCTGCTGGCCGGGCAAAGTTTTTCTGAAACCGTGGTGGCTCTGCGCTGGTTGAGTGTGATTCCCCTGTTTCGATGTGTTCATGAAATCTCGGGAAGTGCGTTAACCGGTGCGGGACTGCAGCGTTATCGAACCGCAAACCAGGTTATCGCGGTCGTTTTGAATCTTCTGTTGAATCTGTGGCTGATCCCTGTCTACAACTGGCGCGGCGCGGCCTGGTCGAGCATCGCAACCGACGGCGCTCTCGGGGCAATGAACTGGGCAATGTTGAAGATCCTAACCTCACAGCAGAGAGGGGAAGCGGCATGCGAACTCCTGGAGTCTTCAAAATGAATAGCCAGACGGACATGTATCAAAAGGATCTTGGCGGACTAGCGAGCCATAAGCAACAGAACGCTCCGGTCGTATCCCTCCTTCCCCTGACTACGCCCGACAACCGCTTCGTAAGCACCTTTTCCCGGACCATCTCAGAACAGAATTGCACAGTTCAAAGTTTTCGGTGGAGATCCATGGGCCTGCGCAAGACGGACATTGTTTTTCTGCATTGGCCGGATGAATTCTTCGTGACTAAGGGAAAGGCACAGTTCCTCAAGTCCCTCGGCAAGCTCGCAGTTATTCAAATTGCGAGACTACTATGGTCGACAAAGTTCGTATGGGTAGCGCACAACGCCGTACCGCACGAAACGGGCCAAATCACCTCAACTCTAAGACGTTGGTTTCTGAATTCCCTCTATGGAATCGTCTATTTGTCCGAATATTCGCGGCGCTTCATCAACCGAGTCTATCCGGAAACTACCAAGTCCAATACGCTTGTGACAGTTCACGGCCACTACCGAAGTGTGGCGACGACAAAAGAGACGCCCAGCCCACCGCCACGCGAAGAAATACAGTTGGTGTATTTTGGGTTGATCAGGCCATATAAGAACGTGGAAGTTCTTGTCGACGTTGTCTCGGCTTTCTCGTCGGGCTTTCGTCTGCTCTTGGCTGGTATGGCCATGGACAGGTCACTCAGTGCGGCCATAGTGGCGAAAGCGCGAACCGTCGAACACATCGAGCTTGATTTGCGGGACTTCGCCATCGATGACGCGGAACTGGAAGGAATTGTAGACTCCGCCGATGCCGTCGTTTTGCCTTACAAGACAATTCTGAATAGTGGGGCGGCGCTGTTTTCTCTCTCGCGAAGCAGGCCGGTTCTGGCGCCGAACCTGGGAAGCATGCCCGAATTGCGTGAGAACGTTGGACATGAATGGGTTTACCTTTACGACGGCGACTTCAGTCAACAGGTGCTCACAAACTTCAGAGAATGGATGTCAGCGACCAAGCGTGCTAAATTTGCGCCGCTCAAAGCCTACGAATGGACCAGGGTCGGCAGGGATCTTGGTTCTTTCATTCATTCCATGACGGGCTGAAGAACAGGCGGCGACGCAGAAAGTGTTCTTCGCGCTGACCGGAGGAATTGCCCATGAATTCATCAAGCGGACCTCAGGCGACGATGTGGCAAAGCTTGCGGCGAGTAACATCGGGCGGCCGATATATTCCGGAAATTGATGGCCTGCGCTTCGTTGCCATCCTGAGCGTGATTTTCTATCACATAGCGCTGGTGGCGGATATCAGAAGTGGCAATCGCATTCCGTATTCTTCACTGCAAGTCGGTGGGGCTGCGCCCGCATTCTATCTTGGCAGGGGTGTGCAGATGTTCTTTGCCATCAGCGGGATGATTCTCGGTCTACCCTTTGTCGCGCAGCACGTTCATTCCGGCAGAGCCGTTCATCTGAAGGCTTATTTCCTTCGCCGCGTTACCCGGCTGGAACCGCCGTACATCATTAACCTGCTTCTGCTCACTCCGCTCGTCGTCGTCCTCAAGCATCTACCGGCCAAGGTTGTCATCCTCCACCTTCTGGCCAGCCTTTTTTACGTCCATTGGCTTATTTATGGAGGATTCCCGATCGTTCATGGGCCAAGCTGGTCCCTTGAAGTCGAAGTGCAATTTTACCTTTTAGCTCCTCTGCTGGCCCTCGTCTTCTTGCGGAGATCGGTATGGGCACGCCGTATCGGACTTTTAGTTGCGATCATCGGGTTCTCCGTGTTGCAGACTCATTTGTCTTATGGCGATGGCGCCAGGCTCAAGCTATCGCTTGTATGCTTCGTTCAGTACTTCCTGGTAGGTCTTCTGATGGCGGATTGGTTCTTGAAGGGATTCAGAAAATGGAAAACAACGGTGATCTGGGATCTGGTCGGGATACCAATCCTGTTTGCCCTGTTTGCAATTAGCAATTTGCTAGCTGCATACCTGATACCACTGATGCTGATCGTGTTGTTCATAAGCGCGTTTAAGGGAAAACTCCTGAACCGCTTTCTTCGCATCAACTTTGTGGCCACGGTCGGCGGCATGTGCTACAGCATCTACCTCACCCATCTTCTGGTGATCGATGCCTGCTTCGCTCTATTCGCGAAATTCCATATCGCGTCTACCTATCGAGGCTTGTACGTTATTGGATTGGTTGTCACGCTTCCCACGATTTTACTTACGGGCGCGGGGTTCTATATGCTGATCGAGCGTCCGTGTATGGATAGGAATTGGCCCAACAAACTCTGGCAATATATCAAGTCGGCAAGGTTCGGCACAGCGGGGGAAGTTCCCCATCTCCCTCTTCAATCAGAACAAGCGGTGCAGTTCTCCGGAGAAAACACCTAGTGCCCTCAGATGTGACGTCTGCTGGCGAATGTGAAGACGACCGCGACTCTCGAGAAGCGGCGGAGAAGCAGATGCGTTTGCAGACCTGGCTGAATGGCCTGCTTGAGGGAGGACTTTCGTTCGCTGCAGCGATTAAACCTTGGCGTGAGCCTATTCCAAATAATGAGAGGCCGGCGGAAGAGATCACCACGGTGGATGAATGTAAGGATGAATGTGAAGTGCCAAGGAACGAAGCGGCAGTCATCGAACAATCATTGGCGGTCGCTTGCATCCGGATTCGTGAGCGTCAAGAACTGTCAGGAAATCCACCTCATATCGGCGATGAGGATCAGCGCAGACAGAGTTCAGATGTGATTGCGCAAGTCCGGGCTAGTCACTGCGCGGGGAGAAATTCACTCCCATGGATTTAGTGAAAGCGGCGCGCTATATCGAGGGAATCATCGATTCCTTAACTTGACCAATCAACATCTCAGCCCGATGGCGCCCGCAAAAGTGGGGCGCCTAGTCGACGCGGGTCATTTGGAAAAAACCACCAGTTCGGCGCTCGTAATCGGTATCGGGAATTGAAAAATTCCGTTCGAACCAGCAACGTTTTGAATGCTTTGCTGGCCCTGGATGAGACCGCTCGTGCTGCCATCAAATGTCTGTCCAGCAAACGTAACGCCCGCCGTGGACTGGTAGCTCGGGGCAGTAAGGAGAAAGACCTCGGCAGTGTTAAACCCGGGGAATGTTACTTGGACTGTTCCAGATGACAGCTCGTCTTTATTGATGATCGCTAGACGGGGCGTCCCGGAAGCATCGATCGTGGCCCATGTTTTGAGATTAGCCTGGGTGTTGAGGGTCACCGGCAAGAGGTGAGCGCCATTCCCTGTAGCTGCCTGGAAGAATACTAGTCCGTAGTAGAGAGGACTGACAGACGTCAGCGAATAGGTATTGATCCCACCAACTGTGGTGTAGTTCAACTGGAAGTAGGTGTAGGGTGCATTTCCGCCGCCGTGCCAGTTGACTCCATCAACGCCAACGTTTACGTACTCGAACATGTTATCGATGGCCCAGAGTGCAGACTCGAATGCATTGCTGATCCCGGCGGTGCCTCCGTTGTAGAGAGAATTGATTTCTCCCATCCGGAACGGGACGCCGTATTGATGCGACAAGGTCACGGCCGCGGCGACTGCTTGCGGACCTGCGGTAGCTGACGCTGGCTGAAGCATGATATCGGGCGGGTTGGCAACCGAGCCGTTGGCGACATAGTAATGTTGGCTGGACTCAGAGAGAGAACTGGAATCGGCAGTGTCGAACATGCTGATATAGGTCAACCACGAAGTCGTTCCCCATGATGGTCCCATCAATTTAATGCCTGCCGGGAGCACGGGGAGGATGCCCGCGCCCCATTGAGTGAATTGGGCGACATACTCATTGCAGGTATACGGAGGTGTTCTTAACCCGTTGTAGTTGTATACGTCCGGTTCGTTCCCTACCTCAATTGCGTCCAGAGAGCCGGCGGGCATTTGGCTTGCGTATGCGGTGGCTTGACTGACTGCTAAAGGCAGATTGTTCGATCCCATGTTAACGCCTAGCGAAAAGCGCGTTCCGAGAGCGTTGTAGAGTTCAGCGAAAGGCTGCGCTGTATTCGAGGTCGGCGCGCCAGTCTGGTCAGTGCTGTCGCCTCCCACGCGCACGTAAACGGGTCCTGAGCCATACGCGGTAAGGTTCTTCAACAGTTGCCGGTAAATACCGTCGACGCCGGTGGTAGAATCGCCCATCCATGCCTGGGCCATGCCCCATTCGTGCGATAACCCCATAAATGTTGGAGAAATTGATGTTCCCGGCGTTGTGCCTATGCCGACGTTAGCGAAACTAGAGGTCGTGATTCCAGTGCCGCTAAAGCAAATTCTGGCTGTTGGGGAGACCGAGGAATTGCTCCAAATGGTCATACTTCCTGTCACCGCGCCAACCGCGGTGGGGTTGAATTGTATATTGAGGGTTAGAGCTTGGGTAGGATTCAATGTAATCGGGAACGAAGCTCCAATTACGGAGAAGCCACTGCCGTTCCAGGATGCGGCGGTGATGGTTAGAGGGGCGGTGCCTGCGGATGTCAGGGAAAGCGGCATAGTGGTAGCTTTGTTCAACTGAATCGATCCAAATGAGACGCTGCTCCTACTGATTTGAAGCGTTGGTCCAGAGACGTTCTGCTGGATTGAAAAGGTTGCCGATACTCCACCATTGGCCGCGGTAAGCGTCGTCGTCTGGTTCGTTGCAACCGCCACAACATTGGCCGTGAATTGGGCAGTGGTTGCGTTGGCGAGCACTGCCACAGTAGCCGGGATCTGCACGGTAGTGCTGCTGCTTGCAAGCGTGACGACTGCACCGCCGGCGGGAGCCGCCGCACTCAGGGTCACGGTACACAGGTCGGTGCCTGCGCCGTTAATGGTTGCGCTGGCGCAGGTAATTCCTGTCGATGCCTGAAGAGTCGCCGCAGCGCGTCCTGCACCGGCTAAGCTGATAAGCGTCTCACTACTGTTAGCGACGTCCGTCACAGCGCTGAGTTGCCCGGTTGCAGGACCGCTCACCGCAGGAGTGAAATTCACAGTCAGGGTGTAAGATCCCCCTGGGGTCACCGTAACGGGGAGATTATTCTGACCGGTGACGGAGAAGTAAGGACCAGTCACGTTCAGCTTGGTTACATGAATCACAGCTGAGCTCTTATTAACGAGTGACAAGGTGGCGCTGGCCGCCGTGCCTACTGGAACATTACCGAGATTGACGGCGCTAGATGACGCCACCAAAGTTGCCACCTGTGCTGCGGAGATGGTTTGCGAACTGCACCCGGAAAGAAGGGCACACAGCGTGAACGTGATCGTCGAAGTCAGAACGCCGGTTAGTTTTGTGAGAGAGGCCGTTTTTTCGGAATAACCAGTAGCAAGGCAACACAAATTACTTCGCATAAATAGAATCTCCAAAAAATAGAAGCCGGCCGCCGTTGGCCATTAAGGGCGCAAATCGCTTGGACAGAAGCACCGTGTCCGGGAATCGGGTAATGTGGCTTCCCAGGCTAGCTTCGTTATCGGCAGATAGGCAGCCAAACTTTCAGTCGGATCGTAAAAATAAGCAAATCTGGCTACGGTGATGTAGTGAAGGCCGGCAAATCAACCGCAGCTGCTCCATGGCCTTTGCTTTCGAATGGGTTTTTGCACGTGTGTCTGCGCAAGTCCACTTTTCATCCTGCAGTTATCTTCGATTTCGGGGCGACCGACCGGTCTTCCGGAGGAACTCTTGAACGCTGTATTCACCCGCGGGTTACCGCGAAGGAGGCAGTGCAGTTATGTCTAAGCCAATTTCTATTTGTGTGGTCGGGTCCGGATATGTTGGACTCGTAGCGTCAGTTTGCTTCGCCGAAATGGGCCATAACGTGATGTGCGTCGACAACGACGAAGAGAAGGTTTCGATGCTGCGCTCTGGTGGTGTCCCAATCTTTGAGCATCATTTACCCGAACTGCTCGCCAAACACCTGAACCATTCTGTTGAATTCACCACGGATCTGGCCGCGGCCGTCGATGGGAGCGAGGCAATCTTCATCGCCGTGGGGACTCCCCAAGGCCAGACCGGTGCTGCCGACCTTTCCTTCGTAGAGGCTGTGGTGTCTGAGATCGCCCGTTCCATCAAGGGCTACAAAGTGATTGTTGAGAAGAGCACAGTCCCAGTTTACACAAACGATTGGATCCGGCGGGTTCTTCAGCGTTATGGCGTAAACACGGCGAGCTTCGACGTTGTATCCAACCCCGAATTTCTGCGCGAGGGCTCCGCCATCATCGACTTTCTGCACCCCGACCGCATTGTTGTCGGCGCCAACTCTGAGCGTTCCTCGGATGTGCTACGGAGAATCTACGAGCCACTCACTGCGGGCACCTATTATGCGTGCCCGGACGCGCTTCCGGGATCCCGCAACGCTTTCGATCCCGCGCCCTTGCTTGTCACCTCCGCTCAAAGTTCGGAAATCATCAAGCACGCCTCAAACGCGTTCCTCGCCATGAAGATTTCTTTCATCAACGCAGTGGCGCGTCTGGCAGAGTCAGTCGATGCAGATATTGAGGACATTGCCGCCGGAATGGGGCTCGATTCCCGCATTGGTCCCAGGTTTTTGCGCGCCGGGCTTGGCTATGGCGGCTCCTGCTTTCCCAAAGACGTGGCAGCATTTAGCTGGGTGGCGCAACAGGCTGGGATTCATTTCAACCTCCTCAATGAAGTGCAGAAGATTAATGACACGCAGAAAGATCTGTTCATCGCCAAGGTACGTTCGACCTTATGGACGCTACGAGGAAAGCGCCTCGCGGCCCTGGGCTTAGCCTTCAAAGGGGAAACAGACGACATTCGCGAGTCACCAGCCATTGAGGTAATCCGCTATCTAATTGACGCGGGGGCCTCAGTCTCGGCATATGACCCGGCGGCTATGGATCGTGCCCGCGAAGTACTACCGGCCTCAAACAAACTGCATTATGCTTCAAATGCTTACGACGCTGCCCGTGATGCCGATGCCGTGCTAATCCTGACGGACTGGAAAGAGTTCGCAGACCTAGATCTGGACAGGCTAATCAAGGAGGTTCGTTTCCCAATCGTGATCGACGGCCGCAATCTTTACAAGCCAAAGACCATGCTCGAAAACGGATTCACATACGTGAGTGTTGGTCGCCCCGGAAGCTACCATGAGCAGGAGCGCCGAGCCCTATCCGCATAGTTGGCAGACTCATCCGATCGCACGAGGACAACGGTGTGACGGCCGCACTATCCTGCTCGGGCCTCTCTCGAATGGTCACGTCCGCGAGCTCGTCTGCTCGCGGACGAATGCGCCGACAAGTAGTGATTGACCGAGCACGGATACCAAAAGACAGCGTCTGGCGAGAGGATCTGCGAAATGAGAAGAATTATTGATCGATTTGCGAGCGTAGCAATTGCGATTTTTACGCCAGTGATGATGGCAGGTTCGGAGCACCCTCTCGCCGCGAGCATGAAGAGCGTTTCTCAGGTATCGAAAGACGTGTCGATGATCCGGGCAAATCTGACTGCTCGATACGCCCAAGGTCAATATGGACGAGCGCGCGCTTATCTCGGATCGGAACGTCGGGATGGAAGCTGGGCCGACATCGATTACAACAGCACGGATGGGCTCAGGTGGCCGCCCATAAAACACTTGGATCGTTTGGAGCAGATGTCCATAGCGTTCGCAAACAAAGACAGCCCGAACTTTCACTCCACATCGATGTTGGATGGTATTTCTAGTGGTCTGGAATATTGGAGCAACAAAAAGGCTGTTTCCACGAACTGGTGGCATAACCAGATTGGGCAGCAACTCGATCTCGAAAAGATCGCCATTTTGGCTGGGGACTCTCTTCCTGCTGAGCAGGTTGTTACGGCGGCTACGTATTTGCACGGCCCAGGGGATCCGGGGACGATGCAAAAGCCCGAAGGCCAGAATCTCGTATGGTTTGCTGAGCAACTAATGGTGCGCGGGGTTCTTACCAATTTCTCGCAGGACATTTCCAACGCAGCCAGCATCATAGAAAACAGCGTTTCGATCAAGGGTGAAGATGGATCGATTCAACCCGACTTCAGCTTTCACCAGCACGGAAATCTGCTTTACAACGGGGGATATGGACAGGGTTTTCTAACCGACAGCCTCCAATTTGCTGCCGCACTCCAGGGAACACAGTTCGCCTTCACACAAGACAAGCTGGATATCCTCTCCGACTTTCTGCTTCAGGGATCCAGGCTCATGATGAGGGGGCACATGCTCGACTACGGAGCGATCGGACGAGAGATATCGAGGAAGGAAGGGGGAAGGGAAGCGGACAGGTTCGTGACTGCATGTGAAGAACTGGCGCGAATGGAGCCGGACAAAGCGCAGGAATATGCAGCACTTGAGGCGCACATTGAAGGAACAGGAGCGCCCCATAGCTTTCTTGGTCACAAGCACTTCTGGAACTCAGACTTTTCCGTACACCAGCGGGAGCTCTACTACACTTCCGTGAAGATGAATTCACATCGCAACAACGGAATGGAAAGCATCAATGGCGAAAACGTCAAGGGATACTGGCTGCCGTACGGAGCAACGTATATCGCACGCCGAGGGGATGAATATGCGGGCATTTTCCCGGTTTGGGACTGGTTTCATGTGCCTGGCGTAACTTCTGTCGAGGTGCAGATGAGTCTAGAGGCAGATGATCGCCAACCAGGGAGCTTTGTTGGCGGAGTATCGGATGGGGAGTACGGCGCATCCGCTATGGATTTAGAATTGCCATCGATTCATGCACACAAGGCATGGTTTTACTTTGATAAAGAGTTTGTCGCCTTGGGATCGGGTATTTCCTCGCCCCTTCCGCAAGTGGTGAGCACCACTCTGAATCAGACGTTGCTCAAAGGGGATGTGATCGCGGATGGGCAAGTCCTTCAGCATAGGTATCAGGTTCTCAAGTCGGTGAGGTGGCTGCTCCACGATGGTGTCGGATACGTACTTCCTCCACAGGCAAACCTATACCTGAATATCGGTCCTCAACAAGGTAGCTGGAACGATATCAACCTCGGGTATTCCAAAGACAGAGTAGAGGAAATGGTCCTCCAAATGTGGTTCGATCATGGCCATCGTCCCGAGGCTGCCAGCTACCAGTACATTGTTGTGCCTGGGATCGACGCAGCGGGAATCTCCGAATATACAAAGAATCCGCCCGTCCGTACCTTAGCTAATAGTAAAGATGTTCAGGCAGTTCGACATGAGAGGCTGGGCATTTCGCAGGTAGTGTTTTATGCCCCCGGACATTTGATTCTCACCAATGACCTCGCGATTACAGTCGACAAGCCCTGCATTGTGCAAATCAGAGAGTTGGCGCATGCTTTGAAAGTATCGGCCTCGAGCGCCATCGGGCCACTGCCGCTGCGCCTGGATGTTGAGATCGGAGGAACAAGCAAGGTGGTGGTATTCAATTTGCCGGGCGGGGCATTGAGCGGGCAGAGTTTAACGAAGGTTCTTCCGATGAACCCGTGATAGGAACGGACAAAGCGGCTTGGGCGACCTCTCTTCTAGCCGATCTGAGCGGAGGGGCCATAATTCTCCGCTTTGACCTAGCGCATGAGTTTGACATCATCGGTCCCCGACTCGACCATGCGGACGAATCTGCCGAGTCGCATTTCTTGCAGCAACTGGCCGCGGTGCGACTGGAGCACATAGCACGAATCGGTCTCCGCCGCGGGACGGAGCTGTTTCCGCTTAGCTGGATTGCACTCCGCCCAACCAAGCACTGCCCCAACTGGTCTCCGTCCACAGACGGAGCTGCTGGCGTTGCGACGCCGTGGCCATTTCCGGACAGGAATCGAAAGACCAGAGCGCCGGCTCAAGCATCGAACCAATTTTTTATCACAGCCCCATCTTCCCTATCCAGCGAGGCGTCGTTGCACAGATAGGCTTGAAAAGCATTCCCCGACGGCGCGATTTCCTGCGGTTGAACCGAAAGGCGAACTTGTCCATGTATGCATCCAGATGAGTGGCGGTGACCGAACCTTGATGCGTTCCCAGCATCCAGCGTTTCAGCAACGATGCGATCTTGTGGACACCCGGCATGACCACATGCGCCGGATCGCCGCTACTGGAGAGACTGACAGCATGATGCTCGTAGCCTTCCTTTGCTAACCCCGCATATCCCTTCCAGCCATCGGTGCGCAGCTGTGATTCCGGCTCAATTGCGAACTGCACAAAGGGAATCAGGCTGCGTGAGGAAGCATCCACTACCCGCTTGAGCCGCACCCGCCCGAAGCCTATCGGTGAAAGCACTTCGATCACGATGGCCACGATGAATTGTATCCATCCAGGCAACTACACGGTTGACGGTCTGGGCGCTGAGCTGAGAGGTTAGTTCGCCAGTCTGGCGGCGC
>Ga0224527_1000415_pt1 | contig 28953 bp, 20 predicted proteins | sample CBST0metaG_FD_179882 | JGI IMG/M metagenome (GOLD analysis project Ga0224527, IMG submission 179882) | Peat soil microbial communities from Stordalen Mire, Sweden - C.B.S.T0 | ecosystem: Environmental > Terrestrial > Soil > Wetlands > Peat | place: Sweden: Norrbotten County, Stordalen Mire... | reverse complement strand
CTCTTCATGCCCCAATACGCCGTCACCCATGAAGTCATTGCGGACCTGTTCGAGCCGGCACTGGAAGCGGGCCTGCGCGTGGATTCTCAGTAGGCGCCCATCGAATCGAATGCCAAGTATGCGCCCGTTAACTGGCGTGGAAGCTCACCCTGGCAAACAAAGACACCGTCACCGCACCTCGCGCTGGTTGGATGCATGCTGGCTCGCAAATTGTCCCAACCAGTGTGATCGGCGCAGAAGCGGGCGCAGCGATCAGGCCATACAAATCCCTCCGCTGGACAGATCTTTCATTCCCGATGCTGCGGCCTATGAGTTCAGGCAAGCATAAGCAGAATGGCAAGAGACAAAGGAGTGCGTCAATTGGAGGCGTGGCTCTCAGTGGACTTCAATGGAATCGTTGATTCTCCCGCCGAGTTGACCGAAATCAGGCGTTCCTTGTCCTGCTCAGGGTGGGCAACATCGCCGCGCAACATCTTCACCGCGTGAGGGAGAGCCGGGAGGATGGCGCGCAGGTTCTCGGTTGCCGCCTTCAGGCTTCCGGGCAGGTTCACGATCAGGGTCTCGCGCCGAACCCCGGCAATGGCGCGCGAGAGCAGTGCGTTCGGGGTCTTCTGCGCGGAGGCGGCACGCATCGCCTCGGCAAGTCCCGGCAACTCGCGGTCAATGACCGTACGAGTGGCCTCGGGCGTTACGTCACGAAGCGAGATGCCAGTGCCGCCGGTGGTGATCACGAGATCAACTCGGCGATCGCACAGGTCCTTCAACACCGCTGCAATCTTCTCGGCCTCATCGGGAACCACCCAGGTCCAGGCGATGCGCGCATTGAGTTCTTGACCAAGCAGTTCCGCTACCGCTGGTCCAGCTGTGTCGCGCGTGGTGCCGGTCACGCAGCGGTCCGAGACGGTGATCACTGCCGCTTGAATCGTGGCGCGCGCCACCCTGTGCACCAGTTGCACAGACAGGCCCGGATGCAATGTACCGCCCTCCAGGACCCGCGCGAATAGGCCTTTACGCGGCATGATGCAATCGCCCGTCTTGTCGTAGATGGCGCAGCGCGTGTGACAAACCTTGCCGATCTGCGTGAGTTCCAACAGCACCGGACCAATTCTGAGCTGCGAACCGACGCCCAGTCCATCGCAATCGAGACCGTCGATGATGAGGTTCTCACCAAACGCGCCAGGCTTGATATTCAGCCCCTTGGCCCGCATGAATTCGATCTCCGTGTGAGCGAGCAGGCTGATCTGCCGATGCCAATCACCGGCATGCGCGTCGCCTTCGACGCCATGCTCAACCAGAACGGAAACAGAGGGAACCTCGTGCTTGGCGATTCCCTTTTTCTCCGCGATGCAAACGTGCAGCAACTTTCCATCAGCCATGGGACGCCTCCGCACGGTAGTCTCCGCTGCGCCCGCCGGACTTTGCCAATAGCCTGAGTCCGTCGAGGTGCATTTCTTTGGAAAGAGCCTTCAGCATGTCATACAACGTCAACCCCGCAACCGAAGCCGCAGTGAGCGCCTCCATTTCGACCCCGGTTGCGCCGAGGGTGCGTGCGCTGGTGCGAATCACGATGCGGTCATCGAGCGGTTCCATGTCCACCGACACATGCGTGAGGTTCAACGGATGGCAGAGAGGAATTAGGTCGGAAGTGCGTTTGGCGCCCATGACGCCAGCAATGCGCGCTGTCTCAAAAATATTGCCTTTGGGTGTGCGGCCGTCGCGGATTGCCTTGATCACTTCGCTGCCCACCCAAAGGATCGCTTCAGCGTCAGCCTGACGTAGCGTTTCCTGCTTGCTGCTGACGTCCACCATGCGAGGCAGTCCCTGACTGTCGAGGTGCGTTAACTCACTCATTGGTTCCTTCCTAATCGTGCTACTCGACAGCGAGAATGACGCTTGACGCCTTGAACGCCGTCGATATCTGCTCTCCAACGGCGAGCTGGATGCGTTGAACATGACCGTTGATGATGCCGGTGACGGTCTGATCTCCGCCAGACGCGGTCAAAAGCAACTCGGCATTTACTGCATCTCCGGTGACTTTCGCAGTGGTTTCGGAAAACATGTTACGCACACTAACTTTCACATCGCCTCTTGTTGCATGAGTACGTTACTTGACAGTACGTGTACTTCGACTTCTTCGCCAGCGCAAACTGCACTGCGCTCTGCAGGGAGAACGGCCAGCCCGTCGGCCCTGAGCAAAGTCTTCAACATGCCCGTGGTTTGCTCACCTGAGCTGAACGCCAACAGTATATCTCCGCTGGATTCAAGCCGGACCCTGAGGAGTTTGATACGTCCAGGACGTTTTGATGCGTTCTCTTGCAGGATGGCGCGCACTGCGGGCGGAAGTACACGCCGGTATCCCATCGCCTTTAAAATTGCAGGCTTTACCAACTCAGAAAAGATGATCATCGAGGCGACGGGGTTGCCTGGCAAGCAGAAGACCAGGCAGTTGCCCTTCACGCCGAAAGTGGTCGGGCCGCCGGGCCTGACATCCACGGAGTGAAACTCCAGGGAAACGCCCAGATCAGTGAGCACCTGCCGAACAAGGTCGTGTTCACCTACCGACACGCCGGCTGAAGTGATGAAGATATCCGCCTGCAAGCCGCTCGTCATCTTTTCGAGATGGCTCGTAACCGTATCGCGCGCAATGCCGAGCATTTGAATGTTCGCTCCACATTCCTTCACCATGGCGGCAAGCGAAATGCCGTTGCTGTCAATGACCCTGCCCGGCACGGCAGGTAGTCCAAGCTCAAGCAACTCATCTCCGGTGGAGAGAATGGCTACTCTTGGCCTTCGAAAGACGGTGGCGCAGCTCATGCTGAAAGAAGCCATCATGCTGATCTCCGGCGCACGAACGACGGTGCCAGCAGGAATCACAGGTTCATCACGATGCACATCAGAGCCCGCTAGGCGAACGTTTTGATGGTGTCCGACCGGCGACTTCAACGTCACAAATTCGCCGTGCATCTCAGCATCTTCGAAAGGGACAACGGCATCGGCACCAGCGGGAATCCGTGCACCGGTCATGATTTTAATGACACACCCAGGCTCCACCGAGATATTGGAGAGCACACCAGCCGTATTCGTGCCGGTGATGCGCAACCGGGCCGCTGGAGTACAGTCGGCCGTTCTGACCGCGTAACCATCCATAGCCGAGTTGTCGCACTGCGGCATATTCCACGGAGCAATGATGTCTTCCGCAGTGACCAAGCTCAGGGAGTCGAGCAACTCCACCGACTCGGTACCGAGGGTTATCGTGTGACTGAGAATCAGCCGCCGTGCTTCTTCAAGAGTTGGCATGGTCCCTTCCTGAATGGTGCAATGAGCCAACGGATGACAGTTGCTCTTGCGTGCTGCTCAACCTTCCATCTTCAAGATAGATCATTTTGGCGCTCAGCCTTGCGCCCAGGCGCTCGTCGCGGCTGCAAATGACATTTGCTGTAGCCATTGGGTCCGACCAGCACGTGGAGTTCTACAGCAGGGATGGTGATCTCGTCAATGGATAGCCCGACGGTTTGTCCATACGAAGCCTGGGGAGAGGAGAGATGATCCTTCTCAGAATTCATGCGCAGTGGTTCTCTTGCAACGGTCAGAAGCAGACTGAGAACCTGCGGGCGGGAGTCGAACGGTGGACCACATCTCCTTTTCTTTCTGCTCGGCACCCGAATCGACGCCGCGTGAAATCAAGAGAGGCCGCTTGCTCGCGACGCGCCGAAAGGCATCGGCCGAGTTGGCTGCATGGCGCAGATCGGCAGGATCGTTGGCCGGGCCAATCACGACGAAGTTGTTGTACATCATGTCACGGCAATTTATGCCGAATCCATTCGCGACAAGCCGATCCTCCAACGCGCGCATTGACCAGCACAACGTCAACCTTGCCTTGTTCGCCGAGCTTAGTACAGCAGTTGCAGATAGCATTTGCTGGGCGAAAAGGCCAGAGATTTTAGGTCCGGAGCAAGGGTTCGGGTACAAATACAACCGTAGTGCTAGAGTGACTTTCGGAGTCTTCTCTGGGCAGATGGAAGCTCCATGTGGAGTTGGGATCGCCCCTGTCTGATCGACCCACATGGCACGATAGCTACATTCTGGCAACACATAAAGCAGTTCATTTGAACCATACAAAAGACGGCAAATGGACTATTACAGAACGAACGTATAGATTCTATAGTTTTCTAACGGGTGATAAAGCTCAGGTATGGCGCTCACAGGAGATGAGTCTCCCGAGTACAGAAACAATCAAGGACCACTCCCGAAAGAAGCTGAACCCTCATGCGAATTCCTCCCTGCGATGTATGCTTACCATCCTTGCTATTCAAGCCACGGGCTATCACTCCATCCTCTTCTGGCAGAAATCGCCTTCCACATAAGGCACAAACTTTCTTCGCCCTGTTATTTTGCTCGATCTTCCTCAACCTCGGTATTACCTCACCAGCGCAGGAGAAATCTCCAGCAGATCGCTGGAGTGAAGCCAAAGCCCAGGAATGGTATGCACTCCAGCCCTGGCTTGTCGGCAGCAACTACATTCCTGCCGATTCAATCAATCAATTGGAAATGTGGCAGGCAGACACTTTCGATCCGCAGGAGATCGATCGCGAGTTGGGATGGGCACAATCCCTGGGAATGAACACCATGCGTGTCTTCCTGCACGATCTTCTTTGGGAACAGGATAAAGCAGGATTTCAAAAGCGTATCAACGAGTATCTTGTCATCGCCGACCGTCACAAGATACGCCCGGTCTTTGTCATTTTCGATTCGGTCTGGGATCCAAATCCAAAGCTGGGCCTCCAACATCCTCCGATTCCCGGCGTGCATAATTCAGGCTGGGTGCAGAGCCCTGGAATGGGAGCATTGCGCAATCCAGCAGAATACCCGCGCCTCGAGTCGTATGTAAAAGGCGTGGTTGGGGCCTTCGCGAACGATCCGCGCATTCTCGCCTGGGATGTTTGGAACGAGCCGGATAACGACAATGCCAGCAACTATGGTTTCTTGAAATCGGAAGCGGACAAACAGCAATTGGTTGCCACGCTGCTGCCACAGGTTTTCGCATGGGCGCGATCTGCGCATCCCATCCAGCCGCTGACCAGCGGTGTGTTCCATGGCGAATTCGACGACATGGGCAAGATGAGCGTGGTGCCCAGGATTCAGGTGATGGAGTCAGACGTCATTTCATTCCATGACTATGGATGGCCGGAAGACTTTGTGCGCCACGTGACTCAACTGCAAGGCTACCATCGCCCCATCCTCTGCACGGAATACATGGCGCGCGGCGCCGGGAGCACCTTTGACACCATTCTTCCCATTGCGCTCGAACATCGCATTGCAGTGATCAACTGGGGTCTTGTGAACGGGAAGACACAGACCCATTTTCCTTGGGATTCATGGCTGCATCCGTACATCCTGCAACAGCCGACGCTTTGGTTCCACGACGTGTTTTACAAAGACGGAACACCCTATCGGAAGCAGGAAGTGACTCAGATTCAGACTCTCACGCAGAAAGCCAACATCAAGTGACATCACGACAGGCGCCCTGTATCCACTGAACGTCCGGCGACGGATTCGATTCACGGCCATTCTCCGAACAATCGTAGCTTCAGGTTGTTTGGAGAATGCGCTGAAGCGCTCCGTTCTACGATCATCCCTGATTCGACCATGCTCGCGCTGAACATACTTACAATTTTGAGGAGATAGAAATGGTCCCAAATTGCTTTCTTATCGATCTCGATGGAACCATCTGGCTCGGCGATCGGCTGATTCCCGGCGCCGATCATTTCATTCAGTGGCTTATCGCTACAAACAAGCGATTTCGCTTCGTCACCAATAATTCATCTACGTCCCCGCTAGTGTACGTGAACAAGTTGAGACGGCTAGGCATTAAGTGCCCGGACAATATCGTCTTCACATCGGCCGGAGCAACCATCCGTTACTTGCATGAAAAAGGCATCCGTTCCGTCTTCCCGCTTGGCACTCCGATCTTCGTTCAGGAGCTCGTGGATGCAGGCATCACGATCGCGGACGATGCAGAGTGCGTTGTTCTCGCTTTCGACAAGACACTGACGTACCAAAAGGCCGATCATGCGCTGCAATTACTGCGAGGGGGAGCGGAGTTCATCGCCACACACCCGGACGTTCTTTGTCCGACGGAAGGCGGCTACTGCCTCGATTGCGGCGCCATGACCGCAATGCTGGAGACGGCAAGCGGCCGCAAGGCAAAGGTTCTCGGCAAACCCAGTCCGGAATTCATTGAGCTCGCCTTGCACGAGTTGAATGCCACCGCCGAAGAATCCATTGTGGTTGGAGACCGCATCTACACGGACATGCGGATGGGCATCGACGGCGGAATACGAACCGCACTTGTACTCTCCGGCGAGACAAAAGAGACTGACAATCTACCTTTCGCTGTCGATTACATTGTCCCCAATGTCGGTCATCTTCCGCACGCACTCGAAGCGGAGTAAAAGTTTTGCCGGGTATTCTGGGATCGATTCCAGAACCCGCTCACGGCAAGGCCAGGCACACTGCTCGCTGGCCTTGCCTTTTTTTGTAATGGACCGAATCGACCAATCAAGATTCATGATCAAGAGATGCGAAAGGGCGCGGCTGATGCCGCGCCCTTTCACATCGAGCGCTTTGCGCGCCACATCTTCATGGCCCTGGGATTACGATGTCTCACCGTTGCGCGGCGACAGATTCCAGGTAAACGCGAGCAGCACAATTCCCAGGAACGTTGCGATCATAATTCCGTAGAGCGCGACATTCCATCCGAATCTTTCTGCAAGTATGCCGATCCCTTTGCCTTCGACCATGCGGCCCAGATAGCCGAACAGGCCGACAAAACCTGCAGCGGTACCCACCGCTTTCTTCGAACTGAAGTCGAGAGCGCTAACGACCAACAACATGACGGCCGGATAGATGAAGAAGCCGATGACGCCGAACAGGCCTACATCGAGCCACAACATGCTGTCAGGGCAATACACGATGCCGACAAAGGAAAGGAGCACAGGAATCAGGCAGAGCACGCTGATCATTCCGCGACGCCCGCCCAGTTTATCGGACAGCCAGCCCATCAGGATCGTACTAAAAATGGCCGAGAACTCCAAGGCGGCCGTGCTTACACCACCCTCAGCCAAGCTGGCGTGCTTTACCTCTTTCAGGTAGGTGGGTCCCCAGTCGAGCATGCTGTAGCGGGCGATGTACGCAAAAAAGTTGGCACCGGCAAAGAGCCATATATATCGATTCTTCAGGATGTAGGTAACAAACAGTTCGCGAGTCCCCAGTTCCTGTTCGCTGTTCGTACGATCACCAACCGGGTAGTCGTTTCTATATTCCTCGATGGGCGGCAGGCCTACGGACTGAGGAGTATCGCGGAGCCGCCAGATAAGATAGAAGGCGCAGATCAGGGCAAGGATTCCGGGCACATAGAATGCCGAGCGCCATCCAAGCCTCGCAGTGCAATAGGCGACGAGAAGTCCTGTCAACCCACCTCCAACATTCTGGGCGACATTCCAGAAAGAGAACATCGTCCCTCGCTCGCCGATGCTGTACCAGTGCCCCAGAGAGCGGCCGCAAGGAGCCCACCCCATGCTCTGAAACAGGCCGTTCATTGCCCACAACGCCATGTGCATGGGGTAACTGCTCACGGATGCGAAGGCGAAGTTGCAGATGGCGGTCAGGATCAAACCCAGAGGCATGAAGTAGCGCGGATTGCTCCTGTCGGACCATGCACCCATGATGAATTTGCCGACGCCATAGGATATTGCGGTCAATGCGAGCAGATCGCCAATCTGACCCTTGCTGTAGTTGAGCGCCTGCCCGACCTCTCGGGAGACAACCGGAAGATTATTTCTGACCAGATAAAAAGTGGCATAGCCGATGAAGGTCGATTCCAGGATCTGCCAGCGCAGTTTCGGGTAGACCTGCTTAATCTGTTGCTCGGGAAGCCTGGCAACATGCGGGGCCGGCTTAAGCAACCCAAAGTTCCAACTCATTTATTTCCTCACTGTATCTACTGTTTTGCGACCAGATCATCAAGGACATCCTGGTATGGAGACTGCCGATAGAGCAGAGCGCAGTCCCATTGCCTTCCGTGCTGTTGCACAGAGAGCATTGAGACTGCGCGTGCGAACGACAACGATTTCAACGATTTTCAAAAAGGCTATTTCTTGGCATCCGCAGGCAATGGCGCCCGCAGGATTTCGGGCGTAAAGTCGCTGTTCACCAGGCTGGGAGTCGCAGTGAGATAGTTTCTACCCAAACTGGGATATTTTTCCTCGACCAGGAGCAGAGTGCGAAAATCGAAGCTCTCGATGGTAGTGCGCTCTTCCATGTGGTATGCGCGCACTACGTCGCATAGAGTGGTGACGAATTCTTCGGCGCTGACTGTCCTGGTGGGCGTGAAGTCGGCAATCGACAGCTTGCCAGCGGACTGCAGTTCAGCCTCTGTCTTGCCCTGCGCGACCGATTCCATCTTTGCGACGGAATAGCCGGGAGGCAGAATCTTGGTTTCGAGTACGAAGTGAACTCGCTCGGCTGTACGCGCGCGCACGGCCGCATCAGGAGACGTCTTTCCGGGACCGCTCTTGTACCAGCGACCGTAGAAGTCGATGAAGCGAAACACCTGATCCATATACGTGGGCGTATAGGGGCTGATCATGTGCTCCTGCGCCGCAAAAGCAACCGCAACGGGCGAGAGAGCCAAGTCGTTCTTCTGCTCAGGGCCGGAGTGCAGCTTGTCGCAGATGAACTGCTTCTGGGCGTCGACCAGGGAGATGTCGTGAGTATAGACGCGGTTTTCAAGCGTATACGGCTGGCCATCCAGACGCCGGCAAGATTGGGGATTCAGGAATTGGTCATGCCAGATCAGGGCACGATGATCGGTGGTAATGCCTGTATCGGTTTCGAAGGAGGTAATTCCGGTATCCAAGCCGGCTTCAAATGCAGGCAGCGTATTTTCAGGACGCAATCCGCGTGCTCCACGATGCCCTACCCTGTCAAGACGATCCAGATAGGCGAGCTGCTTTGCATCCCCAGCGGCCTTTTCGCGCGCCTCGTGCAGCGCAGTGGCCAGGAGATCCGGACGGTTTGAGATGATGCCATCGACATGCAGGTCGAGCAACTGACGCATGGTCGGCAAGTCATCAACCGTCCACGGAACCACCGTTACGCCAACGGCCTGAATCGCCTTTACGTTGACAGACGCCGCCGGGCCGAGCAGTGTGCTTTTCTCAGGAGAGAAGACGGGAGCAAGCCGGTCGCCGTGCTGTTTGGCGTGTGCGGATGCCCTTGTCATCAAGGTAACAAAGGGATCTGTTGCAGTAGTGGGCGCTACGGGCGCCTGCGCGATGCCGGCTACTCCACCCAGTAGAAACAGGGCGCACACCCCGACCTTGGCACGACGTGAATGAGCAGAGGATTTGCGACTGAACGCATCCGCTGCGCGGTCACGATAAGAGTATTTCTCAAGCATGAGGACATCTCCATTGATAAAAATGAGTGAACGGGTAATAAATCCATGGCAATACAACTCCGTGGAACCTTCGCGGCGATCTCGTGTGCCCACAGAGGCAAGTCGACGAGTCAGCGGCTAGATTCGTGAATTCTCTTTGCAGATGACGACGAAGTCATGCAAAGCCGCTGCGGCTGTATCCGCGCGTTTGGCTCACGATGATCACTCCTCGTGGACCAGATAGCCTCGAGCGAGTTCGACGAAGCTAGCCAAGTCTTTCGTCCTCCAGTCATCGCTTCTGTTCAGTTCCCTGGCTAGAAGACTGGCAACGACGGGAGCGGCTTCAATGGCCGCACGCGCATCGAGAAACAGGGCGCGGGTACGCCGAGCCAAAACATCCTCGACGGTGCGAGCCATTTCGTGTCGCGCAGCCCAAATCACCTCACGCCGCCTGAAAGGAAGGCGAGGATGGAGCGGCGCATCCAGATCAGGCTCCCCGCACGATAGCGCGTTGAGCATGGGCAGGTCCGAGCCGTAAACGCGCTCCCACTCCGACGCCGATGTGGTTGAATTCGCCACCCAGCCGTGCAGCTTCAACTCCCGAGACACCGACAACCGATTGGGCAGTGAGGCAACCTCGCAAACGCGATCGATTACGTCCTGCCCCATGCGCCGGTAGATGGTCCACTTTCCGCCAGCAATGGTCACGAGACCGGATGAGGAAACCAGAATTGTGTGATCTCTCGACAACCGCGACGTCTTGCCGCCGCCTTTGCGCACCAGGGGACGGAGGCCCGACCATACACTGAGGATCTCGTCGGCGTGCGGTCGATGGCCGAAATAGCGCGCGATATGATCGAGCAGAAAACTCTTTTCAGAGGGACGCGCCCGCGGCTCCGGAGACGAACACGGAACCGGCTCATCGGTGGTTCCTACCAGCGTGGCTCCGTGCCATGGAATCGCGAAAAGCACGCGACCGTCTGCCGTCTTCGGAATCATGAGCGCGGTATTTCCGGCCAGATACGAACGCGGCAAGACAAGATGCGTTCCCTGGCTGATGGCGAGGAGCGGTTCGTGCAAAGCGTTATCCATGGCGAGAATCTCTTCCGCGCCGACTCCGCTGGCATTGATAACGACTTTGGCCTGCAGGTCGAAGACGGTATCGCTTTCCCGATCCCGCACCTTGGTACCTGTTATCTTGCCACCGCGCTGCAGAAGCCCCACTGCTTCGACATAGTTGATCGCGACGCCGCCGAGATCCTGAAGCGTTCGCAGTAATGCAATGGCATAACGGGCATCGTCAAACTGCCCGTCGTGATAGAGCACGCCGCCTCGGAGTCCTTCGCCCGCAAGCCACGGAAGTCTTTCAAGCGTTCGCTTGCTGCTGAGAAACTCCGATCGGCCGAAGGACAATTTTCCGGATAGCCGCTCGTAGAGCTTGAGACCGAAGCCGTAGTACGGAAGCGAGGAATAGCTGTAGGCTGGGACGACAAACGATAAATCGTGCACCAGATGGGGCGCGTTCCTAAGCATGTGGCCGCGTTCGCGCAAAGCATCCGTGACGAGCGTCAAGTTCATCTGTTCCAGATAGCGAACACCGCCATGCACGAGCTTTGTGCTTCGACTCGATGTTCCTTTGGCAAAATCGAATCGCTCCACCAGCAAGGTACGAAAGCCCCGCGAAGCGGCTTCAACCGCCGTGCCAAGGCCGCTAGCTCCGCCACCGATCACCAGCACATCCCATGGAGCCGATTGCTGGCCCAGTTGATGCAGAATCTCTGCTCTTGCTGTCATCCGCGCAACTCCCACTCCCGTGCACGATCCAGAGCACGATTCCAGGTGGAGCGCACCCTGGAGCGTTCCGCGGCGTCCATGGCCGGCTCAAAGATGCGATCCACCTTCCAGTGCCGCTCGATTGCGTCGCCATCCTTCCAATAACCAACCGCGAGACCGGCAAGATATGCGGCGCCCAACGCGGTGGCCTCCGCGTTCTTGGGGCGCACAACCGGAATGCCAAGGACATCGGCCTGAATCTGCATGAGAAGATTGTTTGCCGAAGCTCCGCCATCCACTCTCAATTGCGTGAGGGGCAATCCGGAATCCGCCTGCATGGCTTCAAGCACATCGGCTGCATGCAGAGCGATCCCCTCGAGCGCTGCGCGCGCGATGTGAGCGCGCGTGGTTCCCCTAGTCATACCCACCAAAGCGCCACGCGCGTATTGATCCCAATGCGGTGCTCCTAAACCGGCGAAAGCCGGCACGAGGACGATGCCGTTCGAGGAAGGGACAGAAGATGCCAGCGCCTCAATCTCCGACGAGGAGCGGATCAATTGAAGCTCATCGCGAAGCCACTGCACCACGGCGCCAGCCATGAGCATGCTCCCTTCCAGCGCATACTCCACGCGCTGGCCAACCTTCCAGGCAACGGTTGTCAATAGGCGGTGTTGCGAAGTGACCGGCTGTTGCCCTGTATTCAGCAGCATGAAAGCGCCGGTGCCGAAAGTGCATTTGGCCATTCCGGGCGCAGTACACCTCTGGCCAAAGAGCGCGGCCTGCTGATCACCGGCGATCGCTGCAATCGGAATGCCGTTAAGAAGCCCCCGTGTTGTGGCGCAGTGCCCGCTGGAGGCAACCACTTCAGGCAGAAGCGAGGCGGGAATATCGAACAGTTTGAGAAGCTCGTCATCCCATTGCTGTGTGTGGATGTTGTAGAGCATCGTCCGCGAGGCGTTGGTCGCATCCGTGATATGGACTGAGCCTTGAGTCAACTTCCAGACCAGCCAGCTATCCACGGTGCCAAAGGCCAGTTTTCCGTCCAGGGCGCGCTGGCGCAGACCCTCCACATTGTTGAGCAGCCAATTCAGTTTGCTTGAGGAGAAGTAGGCATCCGGCAAGAGACCTGTTTTCGCCTGAATAAGAACCGCATCTCCACGACTGCGCAGAGCGTCGCAAAAGTCGGCGGTGCGCCTGTCCTGCCAGACGATGGCGTTGTAGACAGGCTCGCCGGTTGCGCGGTCCCACACGATCGTTGTTTCGCGCTGGTTGGTGATGCCGATGGCGGCAATATCGCGCTCGGTAATGTCGGCCCCTGTGAGAGCTTCTGTTACGACTCCACTCTGCGAAGACCATATCTCCGTAGGGCAATGCTCGACCCATCCGGGCCGCGGAAAGATTTGGCGGAAAGGCCTTTGTGCCAGCGAAATCACTTGACCAGAGACGTCCATCACCATGGCACGAGAGCTCGTTGTGCCTTGATCCAGCGCGAGAATGAATTGCTTCCCTGCCACGTTACTCCCTTGTTTGCCCTTGCGGACATGCTCTGGAATCCGAAATGTTTGTATCGATGAGGAGAGACAACCCAGACTGCTTGATAGGCAAGCAGCGAGAGATGCCTGTAGGTCAAAAGCAAGAAACAAAAATGTATGCCAGCCACTTGCGGTAGCTGGCATACGAATTTTCTGCAGGTTAGTAAATGACCTTCAAGCCGAACTGAATAATACGGGGCATGAATGTGTTGGTGATGGTGCCGCCGCTGGTCACAGCGCCACCAGCGGTTCCAGCCACACTGCTTCCACCCATGTGGAAGTTGGTATGGTTGAAGACGTTGTAGAACTCCGAACGGAACTCGACCTTCAAGCCCTCGACCGGAGTAACAAACTTCTTGTTGAAGCCGAGGTCAAGGTTGTAGTAGGCAGGGGACCGGGCCGGGTTCTTGGACAAGTTGCCAAACGGGCTTGCCAGTCCATTGGCCGCAACGTTGTTCACATAGGTTGACGGCAACGTCATGGCATTCAGGTTGATGTACTGGATGTACCCTGCGGAAGTCCGCACCTTGGTTCCCTGGACAAGCTTCTGTCCGGCAACGGTGTTGGGACGGTATTGGTTGGCTCCGCGGTAGTTTGCGCTAATCATCGGCGACACCGAGTTAGCATTGTTCGGGGTATAGGTCAGATAAAGAGGAGTGCCTGACTGCATGGTGTTGATGGCGCTGACCTGCCATCCGCCCAAGGCGGTGTTGACCACGCGATTGCTGCCGCCCAGGAAGCGGCGTCCGTGTCCAAAAGGCAGTTCATAGACCAGGCTGGTGATGTTCATAACGGGCAGGTTATAGTCCGACTGAGCATAGTCGCCCTCAAGGTTGTTTGCATCCTGCGGCGAAGGCGTGTTGGCCTCAAGTCCGGCGGAGGCATTGTCCATGGCATGTGACCAGGTGAAGGAGTCCAGCAGGGTCAATCCGCCGACAAAACGCTGTTCGTAGCGGGCTTGCAGACCATGGTATTTGGAGTGGAACTCGTTCAGAGCTTCACTGATGTCGCCATAGTTGAAGGTGGTGGAGTTGTAGAGATACCCGCCCCACAGAGGATAAGGACGCGCAAAGTTCTTCGACGGATTTGCCTGGTTACCGTTGATGAAGCCCTGCAGTTTGACGCCGTGGTTGCCCACATATGCCAGGTCAAAGACGATGTTCTTGGCCAGAGCCTTCTGCACGCTGAGGAAGTAGCTCTCGACGTAGCTGTCTTTGGTGTCTTTGGGGACATAGACGATATTGTCTGTGCCCGCGCTGAAGTTGGAAGGGGAAAGCAGGTCCGAAGGGAAACCCTGAGAGAGCCTGCGGTAGCCTGAACCGGTCACCGTCGTCGGCTGGTTCACCGATACGAAAAGGTCCTGCGGCGCGTTGTCGTTGGTCAGATCGGCCGGTCCGGAACGGTTGTAGTGGATGTAGCTGACGCCGAAGCCGCCGCGGATCGCGATGGAAGCCCTCGGAGCATAAGCAAAGCCCAAACGCGGACCCCAGTCATTCAAGTCTGCATTCATCAGGGTCTTCTTGTAGACCCGCCCACCGCCGCCGGCGTAGGGATGGATCTGGCCACCAACCGTGGTATTGCTGTTCGTGAAGCCCGGGGCCAGAGTAATCATGGACTGCGTTGCCGGATCGAAGTTGGACACGTAGTCGTTCTTCGCCGAATAAGGAGAACCGTACTCCCAACGCATACCCAGATTCAGGGTCAGATTGGGCTTGATCTTCCAGTCATCCTGGGCGTACAAGCTGTCTCTGTTTTGGTAGAGGAGCGAACGCCAGTACGTGGCCAACGCGTATTTGGCGCTGGTTCCGAAGAGGAAATCAGCCCAGTAGTTGTCGGAAACAGCCTTGGTGTTGTTGCAGGAGCTGCCGCCCGACGCCGGACAGACGCTGTAGCCTTTGCTGAAGGTGAAGGAGCCGTAAAGCGGGTTCGAGTCCTCATAGCCCATCCAGATGCGCTGGAACTCATAACCGAACTTGAGAGAGTGCCTTCCCTTGGCCCAGGAGAAGTTCACCTTGGGGTCGAGTTCAGACGGATTCTGCCACTGCGGATTTGTGCTCTGGCGTCCGAAGGAGCTGAAGTTGGTGATGGCTATCGAGGGCAAGCCACCGGAAACATTGGAAACGCTGGGCAGACCGGGAATGGCGGACTGCGGGAAGGCCGTGTTGCCAACCGACAAGGACCACTTGCCGGCCTTGGTGCCGGAAACTGCAAGGCGCAGATCGAGGACCTTGTTGTCACCGATCAGATGTGTGTAGCCGGCAGCAATCTGCCGATCCTGAACCTTGGTTGTGCCGACGCTCTGCATGTCCAACGGCAACGGGAGGTCGGGATAGTTGACAGCGACTTCCTTGCGATCGCTAGCGCGTACGAACCAGGAGCTGTTCTTGTTCTGCTGATAATCCAGGCGAAGATCGCCCTTGTCTGCGTTATCGGTGAAGGGCACCAAAACGGTACAATTCTGAGTCTGCAAACCGGTTCCTGCTACGCCGGCGTTGGTCATGCACTGCGAGGGCAGAAGCGTCGACCAGAGTCCGAGAATGGTCTTGGCAGTTGAGTCGATATTGGGTGATTTCAAGACCGATGTGCCGGCCTTGTAGTAGCTGCCCGGGCTGAACGGATCCTGGACGTCGACGGCCAGAATGCCGTTGAGTTCATTGGTCGTAGGAACGGTGTCAACCGACAGGCTGGTGACCGTCTGGCGGAATCCCTCATAATCCAGGAAAAAGAAAGCCTTGTTCTTCAGAATCGGTCCACCGAAGTTCGCGCCGAACTGATTGCGTTTGAAATCCGGTTTCTTGGCCGGCTTGAAAAAGCCGGACGCGTTCAAATCGGTGTTACGGATGAACTCGTACAACGTGGAGTGGAACTGGTTGCCTCCACCCTTGGTGGCAACGTTGATGGTGGCGCCGGACGAACGGCCGTATTCCGCGCTCTCATTGTTGGTCACAACGTTGAACTGGGCGATGGAGTCTGGCGGAGGCGTGATCATCTGGTTGTCGAAACCTTGATTGCTCTCGCCATAGGCATTGTTGTCCATACCGTCCAACAGGAAGTTGTTGTACATGCTGCGCTGACCGTTCAGGTTATAGGAACCCGCACGGGTAAGAGTGGTGAGCGAGGTGGTCATCATTTCGGCCGGCGCCTGATGAGCGCCGGTGACCATTCCAACTTGGTCGGCATAATTTCTGGTGACCAGAGGCAGTGCTTCGCTTTGATATTCGGTGATCGTCTGGCCGCGCTGGCTGGATTCGGTCTCCAGCTGCAAGGCCACGTCGCTAACCTCGACGGTGACGGCCTGAGCGGCGCCAATCTGCAGAGTCAGATCGATGCGGACACGCCCGCCGACCGGAACGGTGATGTTCTTGGCAAGGGCATCGGTAAAACCGGCGGCCTTTGCCGTAATCGAGTAGACGCCGAAGCGGAGGGAGAGAACCTCATAGTCGCCCGACTCATTCGAAGTCGCGGTCAAAACGAGCCCCGTTGACGTGTTGGTGACCGTCACGCTCGCGCTCGGAACGGCAGCTCCGCTCGCATCGTGGATAGTGCCAACCAGGCTTCCATTGTCATACTGTGCAAAGGCACTGAGCGCGGGAAACACGAATAAAAGCGCGATGACCAGGTGAATCCACCCGGAAAGCCGTCCCTCACTTTTCGCTCTGCTACAGTGTGGGCTCTTCTGGCCAAGCGCAGTGCTGCCCCCGGCCCTGAAGAGTTGCATACCCCCAACTCGTTGCCTCAAATGCCACTTCATCAAGTTCATACTGCCTCCACAAACATCCTTAGTTCACTACTGATTGGGTTCCAAGACGCAAAAAATCCCCCCATGCACAGGTTCACTGTCTCCCGGCCAAGCGTTGCCGCTGAACCGACGAGCCAAACGAACCTTGTACTGGGCGGTGGATTTCTCTTAATCTTTTCCGTGCCAGGAAGTTAGCAAATAATAGCTGCGTTCGCTACGTTGAAAACCAGAGAGCCTGAGCTTATCTGTAGATCGATTCTCCTCACCGCTTTTGGTTCCGGCTTCAAGTGCCTGGAAGGTGTTGCCCAAAGCACACTTGAGAATCGGGCGGTGGCCGGACGGGTTTCTTCTCCCGCTGCGGACCAACTCCTTTTTGTCAGCGTATTGAACACAGCCAGACTACTCAGCAGAACTGAGGTACGCATGAATTATCACGACCACACCGGCATAGTCCATTTGGACCAGTCTCCAAGCGTCCTTGCTGAGGATAATCAGCGCAGCGTAGACTCAAGCCTATTCAACAATGGATGAATTCAATCAAGACGGGGACACGACCAGCGGAATCGGGTTTCGCCGGGGACTGGCTGGCATTGCGTGTGCACTCACGCTTTGTCTCGGCGCTTGCAGTTCCCATCCGCAGGTCAGGATTGCCGTCATTCCTCAGACAGAGGGAAGCCATTGGGATCCGGCGCACGCGGGAGCCGAAGCCGCAGCAGACCGGACTGGGACATTCATCTACTGGAACGCACCCACGCGCGAGGATGATGTCGAGACTCAGATTGCACTGGTCGAGCGCGTGGTGGATGACAACTACCAAGGACTGGTACTCGCACCGGATCAGGCACTGTCGCTCATCAGTCCCGTGCACCGCGCCCTATCGCACGGAATCCCCACTGTCATTATTGGTTCCCCGTTGCGAATCTCAGCCGGAGGAAACCTCTTTTACATCCTCAACGATGACGCCGAGGGCGGCCGACTTGCCGCACAACGCGTGGCTGAGCAACTGAAGGGTCATGGAACAGTTGCCCTTCTGGGCATCAATCCCGATGTTGCTGGAATCATGATTCGCGCCCGCGCGTTCGAACAGTATTTGTACCAGAATGACCCGGGCGTTCGGATCGTGCAAAAACGGATGGGGTCATTCAACCTGCCCCATGAACAGCAGGTGGCCGAAGATACGTTGCGAGCCAACCCAGAGCTCGACGCGATTGTCGCTCTCACATCGGCCACGGTCGACGGAATCTTGTCTTCGCTCGAAACTTCGCGGGAGAAACGCACGGTGAAGATCATCGGCTTTGACACTGCCCGCTTGCCTCCCTTCGAAGGGAAGACGGCGCTGGATTGCGTGATCCAGGAAGACACACGCGCCATGGGACAGCGCGCAGTCGAGTTGATTCAGGCAAAGCGGCAAGGGCAGACGGTACCCGCTGTGACCTATCTCCATCCGAAACTGATTTCACGCGACAACATGAATACGCCTGAAGTCCGCCGGATGCTTTCGCTGGACTGGAAGCTTGGCCACTGGCGCTGGAGTTCGACCCATTGAAATTGCCCCCCTTGCTTCGACATGCTCTGATTGCATTGCTGGTCGTCCTTCTTCTGGCTGCGGCGTTTCTTGTGTTGCGCGCTTACAAGCACCGCCCGAACCGGGGACTTCCCTATCATGATTCGTTTGCCAAAGGCTCAGCCGACGAGTGGAAAGAGTATGGCGGCACTTGGGAAGTGACGAATGGCGAGATGCGCAACGATTCCGATCAGCGCGGGGCAAAGCTGCTGACCGGATCGCCTTATTGGCGCAACTATTCCATCGAGGCGGATGTTACGCTGCTGGGCGTCAGCGGAGACGCTGGCCTCACCACACGGTCCAGCAACGAAGAAGAAGGTGTAGACGCCTACAGCGGCTACTACGCCGGAATACGTACAAGGGACAACTCGCTTGTGCTGGGACGCGCCGAGCACGGTTGGATGGAGGTCAACAAGCAAATCCCAGGCTCCGACGAAATTCGTCCGTTCAACTGGTACCATCTGAAACTGCTGGCCTACGATTGCCAAATTGCCGCCGCGGTCACCACTCCAGCGCACGCAATTCCGGTTACCCTCGCCATCAATGATCAGGAGTGCGTCCGTTCCGGCCGCGTCGGACTGCGTTCCTTCTCTTCGGGCGGCATCTGGCGTAACGTGGTTGTCCGTCCGGCAACCCATCACGATCTGGTTGAGATGCTGCAGGGTACGGGAAGCCAAGAAGATTCCGAGCCAAGAAATGCTGTTTTGGAAGACTTCGAACTCCTTGGACTGAGACATGCGTTGCAACAGCAGAAGGCCACGGCGCGCAGTCACGAAAATATCCAGAGCATTGCGAGCCTTCGGCTGAGCTCTTCCGCCAAGCCTGCGACCGCCACGGTTCGCGGAGTCGTGATTCTCACCGCGCCCATGTTGTTCGTCGAGGACTCGACCGGCGGCGTCTCCATACCGCAGCCTAACGCGCCGCCGCTCAAAGTGGGCGATGCGGTTGAGGTCACCGGAGAGGTGCATCCCGGCGACTTCAGTTCAACAATCGAGCACGCAACCGTCCAGGTACTTTGGGCACAGGCTCCCATGCCGCCGGCCTCAGTAACCGCAGCCCAGGCATCCACTGGAAAATTCGACGCCACGTTTATTGAGGTGCAAGGACGGCTGACCGGCAAAGAGCGGGGCCCGGGCAATACGCTTGTTCTCGATCTCGATGAGGGACCGCAATCGTTCCGCGCCATCATCAATCAGCGAAGCAGCGAATCCCTCTTCAGAAGACTCAAGCCGGCCAGCAGTCTTCGGCTTCGCGGCATCTGCATCGTTGATCCGGCGTTCACCAAAAACCTCACGCCGTTTGTTCTGCTGTTGCGCTCCAACGAAGACCTGGAAGTCCTCGCCGGGCCGCCCTGGTGGAGCGCTGGAAACGTCATCGCCATTGCTGTCGCTTCCCTGCTTCTCGCGCTGCTTACCATCGTTCTGTACCATCACATCGAGCAATCGAGACTCCGCGCGATCCTGGACGAACGCGAGCGCCTGGCACATGAAATTCACGATACCCTGGCGCAAAGTTTCGCCGGAATAGGATTTCAGTTGCAGGCCATACGCAATGCCCTGAGCGAGGAGATGACCCCCCTGCACCAACAGCTTGAGTTGGCCAGCACCCTCGTCCGCCATAGCCACGAGGAGGCGCGGCGCAGTATTGCCACGCTGCGTATTGAAAACCTGGAATCAGAGGACATACTCTCCGCTCTGGTTCTTTGCGCCCGGCGCATGGTGGAAGGTGGATCGGTTCAAGTTGTCTCCGAGAAACTAGGCGACCATAGGTCTCTGCCATTGCGTATTGCAGACACCCTTTTTCGCATCGGACAAGAGGCCATTGCCAATGCCGTTCGGCATGCACATCCTGCAACTTTGATTATCCGGCTCAAATACAATGCGCACTCGGCCTGCCTGGAAATTGAAGACGACGGACTCGGCTTTGTACAAGGCGGCAGCCAGCTGGGCTTCGGCATTCGCGGCATGCGCCGGCGCGCGCAGAGCATCTCAGCCGCTTTGCAGATCGACAGCAATCCAGGCGAAGGTACACGGATCATCATCACCGCGCCGTTGCCGCCTCGCATTACATTGATTTCTTGGCCAAAACTCTTGTGGAAGTATGTAAGGGAACGTGGAATTTATGCCCGACATTCAAAGCACACCCATTCGGATTTTTATCGTAGATGACCACCCGGTAATCCTGGCGGGCCTCACCAGTATGCTTGGCACACAGGCCGGCATGGAGGTTCTCGGCTCGGCGTCCTGCGGCGAAGACGCCATGGAGATGCTGCAAGTCAAACATGCAGATCTGCTGCTGCTTGATCTGCGCATGCCGGGCATGAGCGGGATCGATACCTTGCATGCTCTCAAGCGCGCCAGAAATCATGCCCGTGCCATTATCCTCACCAGCTATGAGACGGACGAGGACATTTACCGCGCGGTTCAGGCCGGTGCGCAAGGCTATCTTCTGAAGGATGCGCCGCAAGCGGACATGATCGAAGCGATCCGGGCCGTTCATGCTGGCAAGCGCTACTTCCCTCGCCACATCGCTGCCCGGCTGGCCGAGCGCATGATGCGAACGAATCTCACTGCACGCGAGCTCGAGGTTCTCAAAATGCTTGCCCGCGGACTCACCAATAAGGAGATCGGCGGCGCTCTCTGCATCAGCGGCAACACCGTTCGCAATCACGTCAAAAGCATCATTGAGAAACTCGAAGTTTCTGACCGCACCGAAGCCGCCACCACTGCCATCCACCGCGGCATCATCGAACTGGAGAATTGAGTATCGAATGAACTGCGGGTTGCATAGCATGTCAGCGATCCTGGCTGAGGAGTTCCGAGTGTTCTTCACTTCGCATGCTTAGAGCGAAACCAGAGTCACTGTGTCCTGACGGAGATAGTGCAAGGTCGCCGCTCCCGGTGGTCGCGTCGACTTGAGAGCCTTGCTTTCGGGATACATCTACTCTGGTTTCGCTATCATCCACACGCCACCAGTTTCTGAATCGGTTTGGCCTGCTCGGCCCCGCATCCACGCTGCCCGTTGGCCGGCTTCTGCTGTCGCCCGGCAATCCGATCTCCGCAGCGTCTCTCTCGTCTTCCGCCGCCCCAGCGTTCGCTCATATTACAGCCAGTACGCTCGCCGAGTCGATTCAATTTTGCGGCTACTGCTCCCTTGGAAAGCGCTATAGCGAAGGCAGTTGCCTGGCTAACCAGTCGCCACCGAGGGCCTTGATCAGCAGCACGCTGGCTTGCTGACGGCGCAGTTGAATCTGTATGTCGTTGCGCTCATTCTGCAGCGCGGCTGTTTGCGAAGTGATCACCTGGAGATAGGTGTCCACACCGCCCTCGTAACGGGTTTGGAACAGATCGAGAGTCTCTTCGGCCGAGTGGGTGGCTGCATGTTGCTGCTCGGCCTCCGCCTCCAGAACGCGCAACGCGGCCAGATTGTCCTCGACCTGCCCGAAGCTGGTGAGCACGGTCTGCCGGTAGTTGGCCACGGTGGAGTCATAGTTGGCGTTAGCAATGGCCGCCCCGGCGCGACGGCGGCCAGCATCGAAGAGACTCTGTGAGAGCGTGGAGCCGACCGCCCAGGAGCGACTGGGCCAGGAGAACCAATTGAGCGCGGAGGTGCCCAGGAAACCTGCCACCGCAGAGAGACTGACCGTGGGATAGTAGGCAGCCTGCGCAATGCCGATCTGCTCGTTGGCCGCGGCCATGCGGCGCTCAGCAGCGGCAATATCGGGACGCCGCTCCAATAGCTGAGAAGGCAGCTCCACGGGAATCGCCGGCAAGGCGACCGAGGCTGCGCCGGGCAGCAAAGCATCCAGGTGGAAGTTGGCCGGTGCCTGCCCGATGAGAATCGCGATAGCGTGCTGAGCGCTGGTGCGGTCATTGACCAGATCGGTTCGGATCACCTGCGCGGCCTGCAGTTGGGTGCGCGCCTGGGAGACGTCGGAGAGCGACGTAATGCCTTCATCGTAGCGGGCCTGCGTGAGTTGGAGCGCTTCCTCATAGGCCTTCACCGTAGCATCGAGCAACTGCATCTGCGCGTCGGTGGCGCGCAGGTTGAAGTAGTCTAGGGCCAGCTCGGCCTGCAGGCTAAGACGGGCGGTTGCCAGGTCGGCCGCGCTGGCCTGGGCCTCTGCGCGTGCGGCGGTAACGCCTCGGCGGACGCGCCCCCACAGGTCGATTTCATAGTCCAGGTCAAAGGGCAGGGATAGGTTGCCCTCGCCGCTATTGGCAGAGTCTTTGTTGAAATAAGGCTGATTGGCGGAGTCACGCACTGCGCCTGTCGAAGGAGCAACATCAAGCGTTGGAGCAAGCCGCGAGCGGCTGACAGTCACCGCGGCACGGGCAGCGCGGAAGTTGGCTTCGGCTGCTTTCAGACTTTGATTGGCCAGCATTACCTGATCTTCCAGGCGGTTCAGGTCCGCATCGGAAAAGGCCTTCCACCAAGCTCCGCCCAGCGCGGCGTCCGCGGGGATGGCGGCCTTCCAGTCGCCGGAGGCCGGCGGTGCTTCCTGGTAAGTGGCGGGGAAAGCCGCGGGCGCAACTGCCTGGGGCCGCACATAGTTTGGGCCGACGCGGCATCCCGCCGCAACGATGACAAGAAACAGCGGGGCAAACTTGGCCAGATTTATCATGCGCCCTGCTTCCCGGTCTGAAGCACTTTGACGGTCGCGCCGGCGGAGAGCGAGTCGGGCGGATCAAGGACGACCGCATCCTGCGCCGTCAGGCCGGAAACGATCTCGACCATGCTGCCGTAGTCGTGGCCAATGGAGACCGGGATGAGAACAATGTGATTCTGCCGGACGACAGCCACGCGCAGCCCTTCGGCGCGGAAAAGAAGCGCATTGGAAGGAAGCGTGACCGAGTGCGGGTTCCCGGGCAACTGCAAGTGGACAAGGACATAGGCGCCGGGCAAGAGGCGTCCGTTGGCATTATCGACGTCGGCTTCGGCGGTTAAGGTGCGGGTTTGCGGGTCGAAGGAGTTGCTGTTGCGGGCCAGAATACCCGTGAAGTTCTCGCCGGGATGGTCCGCTTCCGTGAGCGAGACCGTGGCGCCGTTGGTGACTGCGCTGGAGTAGGCTTCCGGCACGGCAATGTAAACCCGCAATTCGCCAAGAGCGCTGAGATGGAAGAGTTCCTTGGGGCTGGTGTTGGCTCCTGCCTCCACCAGGGCACCGATATCCGTATTGCGCGCGGTGACGACTCCGTCGAAGGGCGCGGTGACCCGCTCGAAAGACTGGAGCTGCACCAGGCGGCGCACGTTGGCCTCGCTGGCAGCCACCGCAGCTTGGCGCGCAGCCAAATCGCTGAGCGCCTGATCGGTCTCCTGCTTGGAGACGGCATGCTTGGCCAGCAGGTTCTGCCAGCGCTTGCTGGTGATGGCGGCCATATCCAGGTTGGCCTGAGAGTTTTTCAAGTCGGCCTGCGCCTGCTGCAATTGCTGATCGAGTTCGGGAGTCTCAATCTCTGCCATCAATTGGCCCTGGCGAACATGGGATCCGATATCGACGTACCACCGCCGCAGATAGCCGCTGGTCCGCGCGTAGATGGGCGTGTCGTTGAAGGCCTGGACGTTGCCCGGCAGATCGATCTTCTGGATTTGTTCGCCGGTCTGCGGATAGGTGATGCGCACCGTAGGAACGGAAGACTGTGTGGCAACGGACGCAAGCGTGGCGTCGGCGGCCACCCGGGAGTGGATGCCTCCTATAATGCCTGCGCCGATCACAGCCACCACAGCGGCAGACAGCCAGAGGGCCAGCTTGCTTTTGCCACGACTGGCTGTGCCGGGACCGGGCTGGCCGGGTTCACCCCGCGGCACTGGCAGGTTTTCGCTCTCGTGTTCTGCTGTATGTACCATAAGTTCCTGTCTCTCCCTATCAAACCAGTTGCGCGTCAAGCTCTTCGTGCTGCTGTGATGAGGCGTGCGCTTTGCGGCCATGCGCCAGGGCAAAAACCGCGGGAACAAAAATGAGAGTAGCCACCGTGGCACAGAGCAATCCACCAATCACGGCGCGGCCCAGGGGCGCATTCTGCTCGCCGCCGTCGCCCAGTCCCAGCGACATCGGCACCATGCCGATGATCATGGCCAGGGCGGTCATCATGACCGGGCGAAAGCGCGTGCCGCCGGCTTCCACGGCTGCGCGCACCGCGTCGCCATGCTTGTGCAGCCGGGTTTTGGCGAAAGAGACCACTAAAATGCTGTTGGCCGTGGCCACACCCATGCATAGGATGGCGCCCATCAAGGCCGGAACGCTGAGCCGGGTATGGGTGAAGAAGAGGAAGAGCACGATGCCTGCCAAGGCCGCAGGCAGCGCGGTGATGATCACAAACGGATCGAGCCACGACTGGAAGTTGACCACGATGAGCATGTAGATGAGCACGATCGAGAAAACTAAACCGGCGATCAGCTCGGCGTAGGAGCTGCGCATGGTTTCCACCTGCCCGCGCAGGGCAAGGAACGTGCCTCTCGGAAGATTCTTTTGCGCTCCCTCGACGATGCGCGCCACATCGGCGCCGGCTGCGCCCAGGCCGCGGTCCTGCACAGCGGCGTAGATGTCCACGACGCGGCGCGTATTGAAGTGGGAAACGACAGCCATCTCCTGGCCTCGGTTCACGGCAGCCAGATCGCCCAGAATTTCGGTAGGATGTGACGCTTCGCTGCCCTGGCTGCCTTGGTTGGCAGCCGGCGCCGGGCCGTCTCCGGAGGAACGGTTGATAGGGATGTTTTGCAGATCCGCTAGCGATTTCATCGCGTATTGCGGGGTTTGCGCAACCACGCTGTAGTTGACGTGGTTCTCCCAGTTGAGAAAGAACATGGGCGAAAGCTGGGAGCTGCCGCTGAGGGAATTCAGCACGCTGGTGGAAACATCGCGCTCCGTAAAGCCGCCCTGGGAAGCCTTGGTGCGCTCTACGGAAACATCCAGAGTGGGATAGTCGAAGGGCTGTTGAATGCGAATGTCGGTGAGGCCCCGCACCTGCCGCAACTGGGGCAGCAGGCTGGCGGCGAGCTCCCGGCTGGACTCGACGTCGTTGCCCTCAAAGCGGATATCGATGGGCGCGGGCAGGCCGAAATTGAGAATCTGCGCGGTGATATCGGATGGCAGGAAATAAAAAGTGGATTCAGGAAAGGTGCGAGGCAGCAACTGCCGCAGCGTGCGCACGTAATCCGCCGTCGGACGATGATGCTCGCTCAGGCTCACCATGATATCGGCGTCGGCCGAACCTACCGCTCCCGAGTTCATGAACTGCGTGTTCATGGTGCTGTAGGGCAGACCGATGTTGTCCAGAATGCCGGTGAGTTCGCGGGAAGGAACTGTCTGACGGATGGAAGCCTCCACCTGATCGCAGAGCCGCGCTGTTTCTTCAATGCGCGTTCCCGTGGGAGCACGGAGATGGAGCGTGAACTGGCCGCTATCCACGGCAGGAAAGAAGTCCTGGCCCAGCCAAGGGAGCAGCAGAAAGCCCGCGGCGCAGAGTCCAAGGAAGGCAGGAATAAATGTTCTGCGCCGAGCCACTAGTCGCGTCAGAACGCGCTCATAGGCAGCGCGAACACTCTGAAAGCCGCTGTCGAAGCCTTGCTGCAGGCGTGCCGGAAAACTGCGCGCATGCACGCTCTGATCCTTGACCTTGAGCAGGTAAACCGCCAGCGTCGGCACCAGCGTGCGCGACAGGACATAAGAGGCAAGCATGGCGAAGATAACAGCTTCGGCGAGTGGCACGAACAGGTAGTGCGCGACGCCGGTGAGGAAGAACATGGGAAGAAAAACAATGCAGATGCACAGCGTGGAGACGAAGGCTGGAATGGCGATCTGCGCTGCGCCTTGCAGAATGGCTTCGCGCAGGGGGTGACCACTTTCCAGAAAGCGCTCAATGTTCTCGATGGTGACCGTGGCGTCGTCCACCAGGATGCCGACGGCGAGCGCCAGGCCACCCAGCGTCATGGTGTTGATGGTCTCGCCCAGAAAGCTGAGGATGATGACCGAAGTCAGGATCGAGAGCGGAATGGAGACGGCGATGATGAGCGTGCTGCGCCAGCTTCCCAGGAAGAGCAAGATCATCAGGCCGGTAAGCACAGCGGCCAGAATCGCCTCACGGACCACGCCGTTGACCGCACCACTCACAAAGATGGACTGATCGGCCAACGGAGTCATTTTCAGTTGCGGCGGCATCATGGAGGAGATGCGCGGCAGTACCCCGCGCACACCCTTGACCACGCTGACCGTAGAGGCGCCTCCCGCCTTCAGAATGGAGAGCAGCACGCCGCGGCTGCCGTCGCGGCGCACGATGTTGGTCTGCACCTGGAAGCCGTCGCTGACCGTGGCCACATCGCGCAGATAAGTGGTCGCGCCGTTCTCCTGCTTGATGGGAATCTGGCTGAGCTGATCGAGCGTACGCGGCGCACCATTGGTGCGCACGTCGTATTCCTTTGGGCCGATCTTGATGGTGCCCGAAGGAGTCACCACATTCTGCAAGGAAAGCGCACTCAGCAGGTCGCTGGGCGCAATGTTCCTGGACTCCATGGCCGCTTGATCCAGGTTTACGGAAATTTGGCGCTGTTTGCCACCATAGGCTGAGGGAACCACCGATCCGGGCACGGTGATGAGCTGGGAGTGAATCGTGTTTTGTGCAACGTCGTTGAGCATGGACTCGCTCATGCCGTCGCCGGAGATGCCAAGTTGCAGAATGGGCACGCTGGAAGGACTGTAGGTGACGATCTGTGGTGGCAAAATGCCGGGAGGAAGCTGGCGGAGCAGAAACTCCGAAGCCGCCGAGACCTGCGCGTTGGCGGCGGCCAGATTGGCTCCCGGCTGCAGAAATACACGCACTACAGCCTGGCCGTTATAGGTAGTGGACTCGACGTGGTCGACGTTGTCGACAAAATTCGTCAGTGACTTCTCAAACGGCGTGGTCAGCCGCCCTTCGAGCTCCTCCGGATTGAGCCCGGTGTACTGCCATGCCACCGAAATCACCGGGATATTGATGTTGGGAAACATATCCACGGGAGTCCGCTGGATCACGATAGGGCTCAACAGAAGAATCAGCAGGGCCAGAATAATAAACGTATAAGGCCGTTCCAGCGCTATTTTGACAATCCACATAGGGGAATCGTGTCCTTCTGCACCGCATGGTCAGGAAAACACGTTTTTTCCTGTCAGTACCCTGACATTTGTGTGACAAGATGCCCGGGGCCGGGTTGCGGGGCGGAAATTGCGTTACAGTCGATTGCAGAGGCGGTTTTTCCGCACTGCAACCCGACAATGCAGATACTGATCGTCGAAGACGAAAGCAAATTGGCCTATGCCTTGCAGCAGGGGCTAGAGGAAGAAGACTATTCCGCGGCCGTGGCCTTGTCGGGAGAGGAGGCGCTGCGCTGGCTAGAGCGAGGAACGCCCGACCTGGTCTTACTCGACGTCATGCTGCCCAAGCGCAATGGACTGAGCGTGCTACGTGAGTTGCGCCGCGATGGACTGCCTGTGCCGGTTCTCCTGCTTACGGCGCTCGATTCGGTCGAAGACCGGGTGCTCGGCCTGGACGCCGGAGCCGACGACTATCTCGTCAAGCCTTTCGCATTTCCTGAGTTGCTGGCGCGTGTACGCGCGCTTCTGCGCCGCACGGCCACTGCTCCACAATCCACCCTCGATTTTGACGGTCTCCACATGGACCTCGCCGGCCGCACGACCAGTCGCGATGGGGTTGCCCTCGAACTCACCAGCCGGGAATTCGACCTGCTCGAATACCTGATGCTGAACCGCGGCCGCGTTGTCTCTCGCGAGATGCTTACCCGGGACGTTTGGAAAGAGACCCTGCGCTATACCTCGCTCGACAATGTGATCGATGTACAAATTGCCCGCTTGCGCCGCAAGATCGACGATCCCTTCGACGCCAAGCTGCTCCACACCGTGCGCGGCATCGGGTTTGTTCTCAGGGAGGAGTGATGCGCATATCCTTCCGTTCCGGCAATCTCCGCCTGCGCCTGACGCTTTGGTATGGAACAGCGTTCTCCGTTCTGCTGTTGCTGCATATTGGCGTCGCCACCGTGGTGCATTACCGTCAACTTGCCAGCCAGGAGCTCCACGCTGAGATTCAGGATTTGGAGACTGTCGAGGGCCTGCTCTATCAAACTCCCGATGGGCAGATCTCGGTGAATGAGGATTATTTCAACCGGCCACAAATGCGGCTGCGCCTGGATCGCCTTCTCGAGGTACTGGCGCCCGATGGGCAGATCCTCTATCGGAATCGAAAACTGAACGGTGCGATGATTGGCAGCCAACCTTTGCCCAATGAAGGCATTGGCACGTACAACGAACGCACGCTCCGGCTGAGCGATGGACGCAAGGTTCTGGTCATCAGCCACTTTCACATACTCAATGGCCGCCCCATCATTCTGCGTCTGGCTTATGATGAGGCGCCGCTGTTTGCCAGTGTTTTCCGTTTTCTCGCAATTCTCTTACTGCTGGCGCCCGTCACCGTGATCCTCGCAGTTTGGGTCGTTTATCGCGTCACCGGCAGGGCGCTCTCTCCGCTCAGCAGCATGGTGCGCCACGCGGAGCGAATCACCGCCGAGCGGCTCAACGAGCGGCTTCCCGTCCACGAGCCTTGCGACGATCTGGGCCATGCCGCCAAGGCCTTCAATCGGTTGCTGGAGCGGCTTGAAGACTCTTTCACCCAGCTCAAGCGCTTCACTTCCGACGCATCGCATGAGTTGCGCACTCCGTTGGCCTCTCTGCGCAGCATCGGCGAGGTCAGCCTGCAGCACAGTCATTCGGTTCCGGAGTACCGCGAAGTCATCGCCAGCATGCTGGAAGAAGTTGGACGCCTGAATCACCTGGTCGATAGCTTGCTGATTATCGCGCGCGCGGACAGCGGCCAGATTTCGCTGCAACTGTCGGCTTTTTCCTGTCTCGACCTGATCCAGG